>Ga0307507_10007239_pt1 | contig 16290 bp, 4 predicted proteins | sample 7_EM_MG_FD_207223 | JGI IMG/M metagenome (GOLD analysis project Ga0307507, IMG submission 207223) | Populus trichocarpa ectomycorrhiza microbial communities from riparian zone in the Pacific Northwest, United States - 7_EM | ecosystem: Host-associated > Plants > Roots > Unclassified | place... | reverse complement strand
GCGAGCACAAGCGATGGTAATATATAGCAAAGTAGATATTATTAAGCTATGTACATAAACTGCGTAATAAAGTCAAGACGTTGCGTAAGGAGAGAAGGTAAGGAAACGGGGAGAAAGGGTATATATCGTTAGTTTTGTTGCTTGGTCGACACGTGCACGGAGCAGGATAGGATTTGAGGAGCAGTCCTGGCAGAACTTAGCAGGATTTGGTGGACTTGGTAGAATATGGCAGAATGCGGCAGATTGCCGTCGGATTGCCGTAGATTACCGTTAGATTGCCGTCTCGTGGTTGGTCTCTTCTTGCTGCGTAGGTAGAAACAGGTGGACGTGTATAAGGTGTTACGGAGGAGTCCTATAACAGTACCCCCCCTTTAAACTTGAGCTTCTGCGAGATGGGGCTAAGGTAGTTCTAGGTAGAGTTCATAAAAGTCTTCTGTGGCTTGTATAAGCCCTATAGAGTTAACGGGTTCCTATAAGGGCTCAGTAAAGCCTCTCCATTTTATAAGATATATATATTTGCGTTTCCGTTTATTATACTTAATATTATTAACTCTTTTAATAAGGTACTCATCCTCACCATCCACTTTAACTAGTGGGGGAGGGTCTTAGATCTATCCAGGTAGGGCGTCTAATATAGGGGCGGCAGGGCAGAGGACTAATGTATAGAATATAGGGTGGATTTTAACCGTATTAAGAAGCTTCAGTTGGTAGGCATAAGGAGAGACAACTTTTCCAACCTTATAAGGGCCAGCGTTCTTCCAGTTAAGTTTCTTAGTAGGTCATTTTGTATTTAGATTTCTTGCGTTTAGCTAGATAAAGTTACCAATTTGGTAAGCTGGTGCTAGGGTTTAGTTCTTATTTACTACGGCTTTATAGACAGACTAGGCCTATGTTATTTTATTAGTAAGAAACTCTTATAGTTCTTCCATCTTCTTTACGAATTTGTTTGCTTCTGTAACTTATAAGGCCTAATAAGCTAGGCAAGGAATATTACTAAAGGGTTTAAAACCCATTTGTGGGTACTGGCCGTAATTAGCTAGGAATAGGGAGACCTTTATAGTTTCTAAGATGGAGTTATTTGCAGTAAATTTGGTAAATATAAGCCAGTCTATCTAGTCGTCCTGTAAATACGACGTGTATATCCGAATATACTGTTCCATTATAGCATTTGCATGTTCCGTTTAACCATCCGTTTCCGGGTGATATGCTATAGACAATAGTGCTTTAATACGGAGTTGGGTAGTTAGTTCTTCCTAGAATGCTAAGATAAACTAGCGGCCTTTATCGGAGACGATTATTTTAGGGAGTCTGTAGAGTTTCTATACGTAATCTAGGAACAGTTGGGCAACGGTAAATATTAATATATTAGGGCAGGCGATTAAGTATCTTATCTTAAATAGTTAATCTATAACTACCATAATATTTGTGCATCCTTTACTTATGGGGAGATTAACAATGAAGTTAATTAAAATATCCTTCCATCTTTGGTCCGGAATAGGCAGTGGCTTTAGAAAGCCGTTATACGTCTTATGTAAAGCTTTGGCTTGTTAGCAGGTATAGCAGCTGGAGACGTACCTTTGTATTATATTATATATATTCGGCTAGTAGTATTCTTGTTAGAGTAGTTCTAGGGTTTTTCTTTAGCCTAGGTAGCCAGCTACTAGTAGGTTGTGTACATATTTAAGGAGCTTAAGCTTAAGTTTATTATAATTAGGGACAACTAGGCGGTTCTAGTAGTATAAGTAGTTTCCGCGGACTTTGTATTTACTTAGAGAAACCTTTTTAGAGTGTCTAACGCCGTCTTAAATTAGCTTAAGCGTCTCTTAGATAAATTCATTATTTGGATATTCGTTGACTATAATCTATTTAATAGTTCGATTGGTTATTTTAAGGGCGTATACCGTAAGATCTTTAATAGGGGGATTAAATAGCTTAGGGCAGAGTAGAGTCTAATTATGGTAAGAGCGCGCTTCTTCTTAAGCTGGTGCGTCCTATAAACGTTAGGTTAGGGCATTAGGCTTCTAGCCTTAAACGCCTAGGCGGTATGTGATTAAGAATCGGAATTAGGACAGATATTTTAACCAGCGGGCTTAATAGTGGCTTAGCTATTTCGTGGTTATAAAGTACTGCAGGTTCTTATGGTTACTAAAAACTTTAATTAGGAATCCAGTTCCTTCTAGTTCTGGTTGCCATTACTTAAAGTATCTAATAATTACTAGCAATTCCTTATTATAGATCTTGTAATTGCATTTAGCTAGGCTTAGTCGTTTTAAGAAGTATACTATAGGGTGCAATACTCCTTCCTTGTTATATTAAGATAGAATGCCTCTAGTAATATAATTAGATAAGTTAGCTTCTATAATACTTATTTAGTCTGGGTCGAAGTGTTAAAGTATAGGTGTAGTGGTAAATATAACCTTTAGATAAGTAAAGGCCTTCTTATATTCCTTATTAAAGATAAAGGCTTTGTCCTTTTGGGTTAAGGCTATAAGGGGTAAAACCAAGGTGGAGAAGTTATTAATAAACCGTTAGTAGAAGTTAGCGAAGCCTATAAAGGCCCTTACGTCCTTAACGTTCTTAGGTTCTTGCCAGTTTACAATTATTTTAACCTTCTTAGGGTCCATTTATATACCATCTATAGAAATAATGAGTCCAAGGTATAGGACTTCCGTTTTATAGAACTTGCATTTGTCTATATCTAATTATAGACTGGCTCCGCGCAAGGCTTGCAGGATTAGTTTAATATATTTTTGGTATTTAGCTAGATTATTACTATATATTAAGATGTTGTTAATATAAGCAGTACAAAAGACGTCTAGGTATGGGCGTAGGGTATTATTTACAAAGTATTAGAATAAACTTAGGGCATTTGTAAGGCCAAATGGTATTACTAAGTATTTGAATAATCCGTATTAAGTACAAAATGCAGTAAGCCATTTGTCTCCTTTTGCGATACGGAGGCGGTTAAATGCGTAGATAATATCAAGCTTTATATAAAAGCGAGCCTTACTTAATTGGTTTAGTGTCTCTTAGATTAACGGGATTGGGTATTAGTTCTTAACAGTGACAGTATTAAGGGCTTAGTAGTCTATATAGAAGCATAGACTACTACTAGGTTTCTTAATAAAGATTACTAGTATGGCTATGGGTAATAAACTTGCTCTAATAAAACCCTTATCTAGATGTTTGTCTAAGTACTTATATAGTACTTAGAGTTCGTTTCGGGACATCCTATATAAGGGTCCGAATTTAGGATGTTTTCCTTCTTTAACTACAATCTTATAATTATATAGACGGCGTTCTGGTAGCTTATTGGCTTCCTTTTATAAAAATACATCTAAATAATTATAGTACTCTACTGGTACCTTTGTGGCGGGGTTAGTGTGCTTCTTTGGTGCTAAGGCCTTCTTAATATTAGCTATTATAACAGTAAAGATTATATGTTCTGGTTTCCTAGTGAGTTATGCTAGTAGAGTAGCTCTAATTATGTAGATATCTAAGGTGTTAAGTGAGTTTAGATTGTCCTTAGTTTCTTATATAGTTTCTTATTTAGGTTTAGGTTTAGTGTTAGTTATAAAGTTAGTATTAAATTCAGGTTTAGGTTCTTTGAGTATCCTTTTTATAATAGAATACCAGTTCTTCTGGTACTTTTATATATTAAGCTTAAGCTTCTGCTTAGTTCTGGGTATAGCAGTTAAAGTCAGTTTATATAGTCGTGCGTTATTTTCGGGTTCTTAGTGGTCATTGGTAGAAGTCTTATGTTGGTGGAATTCGGTGGAATTCTCTAGTAGGTGGAATTGGGTGGACTTTTTAGGTATAGGGTGGATGTTGGTAGAAATTTTAAACTAGTAGATCTTGATGGATTTTCTAGATTTTGGTTTGGGGTCTAAGCAGTAAGTTATAAGGCACTTCTACTTACAGTGGGAGGCGGTAAATAGAAGCTTAAGGTTGTCCTAATTAATAGTTACCTTATATAGCTTTATCTAGGGTTATTTGAGGATTACTAGGTGACCTAGGGTAGTTATAAAAAGCTTAATTAATTCTTTATGGTTTAGGTATTAGAGTCTTAGGGCCGCTATATAAGTAATATAGCCTAAGACAGTGCGTTTGCTATTAAATCCAAATACATTAATATACTGGTTAAGGGGTATTAGGGTAAACCTATTATCTTATATAAAGATCTTATTAATAAATCCTATGCCGCTAGCTCCTGTGTTAATTAGGACTTAAGTATTAGCCTATTAACCTTTCTACCAAAGACGGCAGTTAATGGTTATACTATAATCCTAAGAGTTAGGTTTTATAACATCTAATGCATTTAATGAGATTCTGTGACATAGCTGTCCTAGAAAGCGACTTAACTCCAAAATATGCCTTTTAGTGGCAAGCGGGAAGGGGTTCCTATAGAACATCAGTTATAACTTCGTCTTTATAAGTGGTGCTTATTAGACGTGGGGCTGGAGCTAAGTAAAGATTAGGGATGGTAACTAGAGGATTAATATAGTGAATAGTTGTTAGTGTTAGCCATTTATAAGTCGTGTTAAGGTATAGGGATGGAGCAGTATCTTAAAATGTGTTCCTTGCTTCCGCATTTAAAGCAAAGGCCTAGCTTAATGCGTTATTCTTATTTAGGGGACCCTAGTAGAGCATATCCTAGGGTCCCTGTGTTAATATCCATGGCGTTAGGGTGCTTAGGCTAAGACAATAACTTAGTAGACATTTGTGGGGCTGTTATATTGTATTAAGGAGTGGACTTTGGTGTTAGGCATAGTATATTATTATACCGTTTATTAATAACGTTTACGCAGGCGTTAAGAGCTCCTAGTAGGTCTATACCTATTAGGGAGGTTTTTAGTTTAGGGCTTAGGGACTTAATAAGGCTGTTAACTAGTGCGGAGTTATTCCAGCCTATTTCCTTTACGTAACGGTTGAATTTAGAGAAATATACTAGGAAACTTTTTGTTTTTTAAGTTATATAGTTTATCTTCCTCTAAGCAGTAGCTTAACGGTTTGGGTTACCGTATATAGCTTTAAGTAGTACAACTAGACTTTATACTGAGTTTGGTTGAAGGGGTTTAATAAGGTTAGCTATGTCTCCTCCTAGTTAACTTAGGGCATAGCAGAGTCGGTTGGCTTTAATTAGGTAGCAGTTAGTATTACCAGTTAGCTTATTTTTAAGCTGGCTTAGGAATAATTAGAGTTCTTATTGTTTACTAGTGAATATTAGAGGGTCTAGTAGTCATTTGGATTATTACGGTACAGTAGTTGGTTTGGGATGAATAGTTACTATAGGTTTGGGACTCTTGTCCTGCGTGTTTATCTTTAGAGAAAGCGTTCGGTCTTAGGGCCCTAGTATAGGCATTCTAAGGGTGCGAACTTCTTCTTAAAGGTCCTTAATTATTTACAGGTGTCATGCCTCTTGTTTAGCTTATTATTAAGTTAAAGTGGCTTGGTTCTATACAAGGGCGTCTATAAAGGACTTTTGTATCTCTGCCAATTATTTTTAGAGTGCGGATATAATGCTAGCGGCTATTATGGGGGCTTTGGGGTCGTTCTGCATTTCAAAGGGTGGTATATAAGGTTAACACAACGTAGTGTTACAGAGCGAGCATAAGCAATGGTAATATATAGCAAAGTAGATATTATTAAGCTATATATATAAACTGCGTAATAAAGTTAAGACGTTGCGTAAGGAGAGAAGGTAAGGAAACGGGGAGAAAGGGTATATATCGTTAGTTTCGTTGCTTGGTTAACACGTGTATGGAGCAGGATAGGATTCAAGGAGCGGTCCTGGCAGAACTTGGCAGGATTTGGTGGACTTGGCAGAATATGGCAGAATGCGGCAGATTGCCGTCGGATTGCCGTAGATTACCGTCAGATTGCCGTCTTGTGGTCGGTCTCTTCTTGCTGCGTAGGTGGAAACAGGTGGACGTGTGTAAGGTGTTACGGAGGAGTCCCGTGACACTTACTATTAATACCGTAAAGGCAATATTTAGCCTTATTGTTACGGACAGCTTAAGTACAATGTTACAACTACTAGGAGAGGAGTCGGCGGAAGCTAGTTGGTTAATATAGGCACGGTCTAGGATGGATCTGGTAGAACCATGTAACGAGGAATAATAGCTAAGTCACGTGGTAAACTCTGTGAGCTCTATGAGGTCTATTATATACCTTATATACCTTACATACCTTACGTAGCGAAGGGATTTCTTAGGCGTACAGTTATATATTTAAAGGACCACAGTCCCTACCCAGATAGTTCTCTCTTTATAGTAAATCTCAGAATACAATTGGAGTTAATCTATTGGGCAACCACTCCACTAGTTATTATTACGTTGTTAACTTATTGTTTATACCTATATACCTAGCCCATTAACAAACCCACCGTAGTTCTTGCTATAAGGTTCCATTACACATTTACTACTAAGGTTACAGTATTAAAACAGAAAGGAGTTAAGCAACATGCCACCTAAAGCATAGGTTACGCTGTTAAAGGCACTAGTTACAACCTAGTTTACAGCAGCTATAACCTCAGGTTTAGGAGGAGACACTAGTATAGAAGATACTAATTCGCAGCTAGTTATAGTAGGTTAGTTACAGGAAATAGTTAATTGAATAATAGACAACAATTAAATACTTAAGGAATAACTTAATGGAATTAGAGCAGCAAAGGTTAAGTTACCGTTAATTAAATAATTCTTAGGGGAGAGGTTAAAACTTAAGGGGTTCCTTATGCAAATGCACTTTAAGGTTATATAGGAAGAAGTAAAGTTAATAACACCTATAAACCAAGTGGCGTACATAGGGTTATTCTTAATAGGAAAGGCACTTAAATGGTTTAAATCTTACCTTACCAAGATATAAGTAAACGGAATAATAACTGCTAATTAAGATATGCGGTATATATTTACTAGTTAGAATAGGTTTACAGAAAGGCTAATATAGATATTTGGTAATCCAGAAGCATTAACTATAGCAAAAAGGAAACTTTAGAGCCTAATATAACGCACTTTAGCAATTAAGTATATAACACAGTTTTAGATACTTATAACGCAGGTTAAGTAAAGTAATAAGGCGCTTATAGTATAGTACAAATAGGGACTTAAGGTTAAAGTCTAGGATATAATCATTCTAATAGAAGATACGGATACTCTAAGAGAGTTAATAGATCAATTAATAAAAATTAATAATAGGATCTACTAAAGGGAACAAGCTAAAAAAGGGCAAGATAGAGTTCTATAGTTATATAAGGCGCAGAGCACGCAATAATAAATACAGAGTTAAAAAGCATGGAATGGCGCAGAGCCAATGGACCTAAGTAGTACCAAAGAATCCAAAAGATAGATAAAAAAACCATAGAAACCTAGAGGTTAAGGATTAAGTAATTATAGGACCAAGGAGTAGAGGCTAAACTAGGGATCTTAGTAGCAGAAGACGTTTAGGCAGACTCCACAACAAAAACAGTAATTTAAATTAAGAGCTTACATAAATTACGGAAAATAGGGTTATTTCGCCAGAGACTGTAAAGGTGGTTAGAATAACTATATAGTAAAGGGCACCAGGTTATTAGAGTATGATAACGTAGATATAGGGATATTGCGCGGGACCAAGGAGTGTTTAATTAAACACTTTGCGTTTTGTTATAATAATGCGTGCCAAATTTATAAGGACGCTAAGTATAGCGCAAGCTATTGGCCGTAAGAGCTAGAGTTAAGAGGACTTAAAGGAACTAGAGAGTTAGATAAAGAACAAAATTAACTCTATAAGCTAAATTAAGATATTACAGCAATATGCGGATAAAGATTAGCAATAATAATAATAGAGTTGGATTACTTATTAATTAATAGCAATAAGAAAGAAAAGGAGGCTAACTAGGAGCATTTAAACCTTAATAATGTAACAGAAGTAGAGACTAAAACTACTATAGAACGCGGATTAGTAATAGGCATTATAACACCATTAGATACAACATCTATCGCTTTATAAGATAGAAGGAGCAACATCCAAAAACAATTAAGTAAGTAGATGACTACTAGTACTAGCTCACCACTTATAAAAGGCAAAAGGCTATAGGCTTAAGATTCTTACAAAAAGATACAATACGCTTAAAACTCTTAAGACAAGATAAGATATACCTAAGATTTATAAAGTGTAATAAGGAAGGCTTAAGCACCCATAATAGACGAAAACTAATAGAAAAGAGCAATGGCTTAGTTTAAAGATAAATAAATAAGTATAGGACGTAAGTTCAAGAACTATAAGTTCAGAAAATAAGTAAGAACGTTAGTTCTAGGTAAACGCAGTATTTAGCCTAAAGATTAAAAAGTTAATACCAAGATTAAGAAGTAAGACAACTTTAAAGATCTAGCTACAAGACGCAGAAAGTAAGAAACTATAGATAAGTTTAGAACAAGAATTATTATATAGTAAGAGCAAAAACTAGACTAGAGATCTAGTGTAATAGGTTATATAAGGGACAGAGCACCTATACAAAGAGTTACTAATAGGCCTAAGGCAGGGACGCCTAGAGCAAAATGGTTAAATAAACTAAAACAAGAAGAGGATCTAGGGATTCTAACTAGGTTTAAAAAAAGACCTACTAAAGGATATTATAACGCAGTAATAATAAGGTACTTTCTAATAGATAGACTATATACACTAAACCAGTTATACAGAAAGTAGTATAGGCAATGACATAATAACAAATAGGCAGATTTTTATATATGGCTAAATAAAAAAGTTATCTAAAACTAACCCATTATAGAGAAACGCATAAGTCACATTAAAGGAGCATTAATTATAACGTTAAGGAACCTAAAAGAAGGATCCAGGGACTAAAAAAGCGAGTAATAAATCTTAGTACCCATAGAAAAAATACTAGCAGTTAGATTAATATAGTATAGGTTTAAACTTAAAAGCAAAGATAAGCTAAAAGTTAACCTAAAGCACCTAGCGTATTATACACTATTGTGGATAGCTTGTGTGGATAACATGTGTAACATATATAAAGCACCCAAGGATAAGAACTAAAAATACCTAAAAAGGATATATTAGGCACCAGAAGAGAAACAGTTTAGAGATGCCAAGTATATATATAGATGGTACCTAGTAGAAGTATAGAGTTAAGGGGACCTAATGCTTTAACCAGGAAGATTCCTTATAGAAGAATGCCTAGATAAAAGACAGTAGTGAAATTGTCTAAAAAATACTTATCTATAGCATATAGAGGAAAAGAAACAAACTAAGTATTAGCCTAGGGAGGACTAAGCATAAATAGGATCTAGTAGCCAACAGTTAGGAAAAGGGGAGGCCTATAGGACTAGAGGGAACCAGTAGTAAAGCCTTAAACCCTTAAAGGAATTTAAGGTTAACACCTAAATTTATAAGTTAAGTAGTAGGATTAGTAGTTTAAAGCATTAATAGACAGTAAAGTAATAAGAAACCATATATTACTAATAGCAGTGGAAAGGATAGGGTTACTACATAAACAAAAGGAATACCTATATCCACTTACAACAATTTTAGGAGATTAGATAGCCTATAGAGGAGGTATTATTAATCTTAAAATAGGACCTATTTAGTTAACTATTAAAGGAAAACAGGTTAAGATGTCTTTTAATATCCTACTATTAGGAAAGGACAAGGCAATACTAGAAATGCCTTAGTTACAGGAATACAATCTAAGGATTAATTGGGTTATAGGCTAAGTTAATATTAGAAATACTTAATAATATAAGATGCGATAGCAAACCAAGTTAGTATAGTACTAAGTTAGAGCGATATATAAAGAAACTAAGCAAGGCTTAAGTTATATACTAAAGAGATACCATAAGTATGGTAAAAAGTTATGGTTACTAGAAAATAAAAAGCTGTTAGAGTATGCAGTATAGGACTATAAAATAGAATTAGAACTAAGAATAAGTCTAAAGTTCTTTCTAATCTATAAGCTTACTAAAACCAAGTTAGTAGCGCTTAAGGAGTTTATTTAGGAGAACTTATAGAAGGGATATATTAGACCATCGCAGTTATTAGCAGGATATCCAGTGTTGTTTATCCTAAAGAAAAACAGAAAACTTAGGATGTGCATTAACTATAGACAGTTAAATAGCATTACTAGGAAGGATAGGTATCCTTTACCCTTAATTAGCAAAATCTAAGATTAGATAGGTAACGCAAAGATCTTTACAAAGATAGATCTAAGATAGGCATACCATTAGATTAGGATTAAGGAAGGCGATAAATAGAAGGTAGCTTTTAGGTTAAAGGAAGGACTATATAAACCGTTAGTTATGCAATTTAGGCTTATAAACGTACCAGTAACATTCCAAAAGCAAACTAATAGCGTATTAGGAGAACACCTTAATAAGTTTATTATAGTATACCTTAACAATATTATTATCTACTTAAAGAGTGAGAAAGAATATAGAGAACACGTTAAATAGGTCTTAAAGAGACTATAAGAAGAACAGATACTAGTAGCAATTAAGAAATGCGAGTTCTTTACAAGAAAGACCAATTTTATAGGATTTATTATTAAACTAGGAAAGATTAGCATGGACCCAAAAAAAGTTAAAGCTATAGTAAGTTAGCAAGAACCAGAGAACGTTACGCAGTTAAAATTATTCCTAGGGTTTTGCAATTACTACAGGAGGTTTATAGCACAGTAGTTAAAAAGTATTAAGCCGTTTATAAGGCTAACAAAAAAGGAGGAACTGTAGGTTTAGGTAGAAGAGTAAAAGAAACTATTTAAAGAACTAAAGGAGTTATTTACCTAGGAACTAATCCTCAAAATCTACTAACTAAAGTTAGAAACAGTTGTTAAGATAGATGTATTAGACTTTGTACTAGGAGCATATTTACTATAGAAGCATTAGGACGCATGGCATCCAGTAGCATACTATAGTTAAAAAATAACACTACTAGAGTTAAACTATGACATTTATAACAAGGAGTTGTTAGGTATAGTTGCAGCACTTAATAAATAGAGAGTATTCTTACAAGGCATAGAGAAACTATTTATAGTTAAAATGGACTATAAGAACCTTACAGGATTCCTAATAATAAAGGAACTTAACCAAAGACAGGTTAAATGGGCAGAAATGCTTATAGAATATTATTTTAAAATTTAGTATACCAAAGGCACTAAAAATGCAAGAGTAGACGCACTTAGTAGAAAGGCAGAGTTATAAAGTAATAAAAAGCCATTAGGGGCTTTACTGCGAAAGGATTAAGACGGACTAATTAGGTATAATTATTTAAAGATTGCAGCAATTAAGGAAAGTCAAGTCTATAAATTACCTAAGAGTAATTAGGCGCAGAAGATCTAAGATATATAGGCAGAGAATCTAGATATAGAATAGTACAAGAACAGAGAATTAACTTATATTCCAAGGTCTATTATAAAAGAGTTTGTTAAGTTATTTTATAAGGGACTAACTTAAGGACATAACGGAGCTATAGGCTTAGTGTTAAGACTTTAAAAGGAATATATTATTTAAGGAATCTAGGGACTAGCAAGATAAGTTATAAAGGAGTGTCCAGATTACTAAGGAAATAAACTAATAAGGCATAAGCTATACGGAGGACTACAACCTATTAAAACACCAGAAAGACCATAGGAAGTTATATTATAGGACTTTATTATTAAGTTACTAAAGTTAAGAGATCCTATTAGTGGACAAGATTATAACACAATCTTAGTAATAGTAAATAAGCTTACAAAGTGGGGATACTTCATAGCATATATAGAAAAGATATCAACAGAAGATATCGCTAGAATCTATATTAAGGAAGTGTTCGCAAGATATAAAGCACTAGACAAAATCGTGTCAGACAGAGATCCAAGATTTATAGCAGTATTTTAGGAGGTATTCTTAGCGGAATAAGGAGTTCGCGCAGCAACCTTAATAGCGTATCATCCGCAGACGGACGGACAAATAAAAAGATTAAACTAGACACTAGAATAGTATCTAAGGCACTATATTAATCACGCATAGAATAATTAGGTATTGTTGTTACCAGTTATACAGTTTATATACAATGCAACACTATAGGAAGGAATGGGAACATCACTATTTAAGGCGAATTACGGGTATAAGCTAAGAATATCGTTATCACCACATTAAGTAAAGAAGATAAGTAGCACAGCTAAAGAAAGAATAGAGACGTTAATAAATCTTTATATAAACCTTAAAGAAACAGCTAAACTAGTATAAGAACGAATAAAAAGGTACTATAATGCTAAAAGATCTAAGGGACTAGATCTTAAGGAAGGGAGATAAAGTATGGCTACTACATAAAAATTTCAAAAGTTAATAACTAAGCAAGAAGTTGGACCACATTAGACTAGGACCCTTTAAAATCAAGTAAAGGATTTTATTGGTTATATATAAGTTAAACCTACTAGCTAAAATAAAGATCTACCCTATATAGCACATTATAATGCTAGAGCTAGCATATAGGAATATTAAGCTACCAGTCTATAAAGCAGACACGTACAGAGGGCAAGAAGAAGATAAATAGCAAGTTTTAAAAATCATCGGTTATAAGGACGTAGGTAATAAAACATGGTATAAAATAAAGTAGATAGGCTACAGTAAGACTACCTAGGAGCTACTAAGCAACCTAGAGAACGCTATGGGAAAGGTACAGGAGTATTAGAAGAAAGTAGGTTAGGGAGTATTAAAAAAGGATTACTAAAGGACAAGTTACCTAAAGGGGACCCGGGAAGAGCAACTACCATATTACTTAGAGTTGTTTCCTTCTCTAGAAATACTACTCTCTTATTACCTAGCTTAGACAAACCCTATTAAACAAGTTTCTACTCCTTAGAACAAACCTTCTTACAAACCTTCTTAAGACAGAGCAACCGAGCAGAAGCAAAAAGATAAGCATTAAGAGCACGCTACTAAGCAGCTAAGGCCTCTAGCTCTGCCTCCTAGGATCAGCGCACTTCATCAAAAGCACTTATAAGCTCACCATTAAGCTTTATAGCAGTAGATTAAACATAAGACCCTATAATAAGTTACTTAGGGAACTTGAAGACTGTTAAAAGTCATAGGATGCGCACACTTAGTGTTAAAAATAACGCGCACATTACAGGATAACCACATGTTTAATTTAGTACACTTAGAGTAGGAGGAAGGTTGGCGACCAAAAGGAGCCGTGATTATAATATAAAGGAGATATAACTTTACCAAGCAATAGTATAGCAGTAACAGTGCGAGCACGTCGTTGGGACAAAGAGGAAGAAGATGCTTTAGGTATAGTAAGTAAAGATATTAACTAAATTGGTTAGACGGACATCACACCTCTAGTAGACAACTTAGAGATATTAGGAATCTTTAAGGACGAATATAAAGAGAAGGGAGATAGTGTTACGGACAGCTTAAGTATAATGTTATAACTACTAAAAGAGAAGTCAGCGGAAGCTAGTTAGTTAATATAGGCACGGTCTAGGATGGATCTGGTAGAACTATGTAATAAGGAATGGTAGCTAAGTTACATAGTAAGCTCTATAAGCTCTATAAGCTCTATAAGCTCTATAAGCTCTATTACATACCTCACATACCTCACATACCTCATATAGCGAAGGGATTTTCTAGGCGTATGGTTGTGTATTTAAAGGACCACAGTCCCTACCCAGATAGTTCTCTCTTTATAGTAAATCTTAAAATATAATTGGGGTTAATCTGTTAGGCAACCACTCTACTAGTTGTTATTACGTTATTGACTTATTGTTTATACCTATATACCTAGCCCATTAATGAACCCACTGTAGTTCTTGCTATAAGGTTCCGTTACACTTATTTCTATTATAGGAAACATAACTAAACTAACTATACTCTAGTATCTTCTAATATTATCCTTACTAGTAGTTTCTTAATTAGCTATAAGCTTAATTAAGTGCTTTATAGGTACTAGTAAGGTATTAGCCTTTTATAATCTAAAATATTTAAGAGCTTTAATAAGGTAGGCTCGCTATAAGAGTATAATCTTCTTCTTTGTTCAATCTCTTATAACTATTATACTTAAGTAAAAGCTTATTAGCCCAAGATCTATTATTTAAAAGGCTGCTTTAAGCTCTACTTTCGCCCAATTAACTACCACTATATCTTTATAGATAATCTTAGTATTATTAATATAGGCAGAAATAATTAAACCTTTCCATCCTTTACTGGTGGCGAATATACTATAATCCGTATATAAATAGTAAAGTCTAAATTTTTCTAGTAGAAACTTTAAGAGCGTCTTATACTAGATTTAAGATAACTGTTTTAGTCTATAGAGGGCCTTCTTAAGGTAGCAGACTTTACCAGCTTCTTTATAGCCTTTTAGTATAACAATATAGAGTTTTTAATTAATTAGTCTATAGAGAAAGGCGGGTTTAACGTCTATCTATTTAATTTTAAGGTTATAGTAGGCAGCAATTATAAATAGAGCCCTAAAAGCTATAGGTTTTACTACCTATAAGGGGACTTTGTAGACAGGGGGCTATAAGGACACAATTGTAGAATAGGATAGATTGGTAAGAGAGACAAATCCTTAAGGAGGTAAGGCCTCTAGGATCGTGAAGACTATATACTACGGGCACATGCCTCTGGCACGTAACTAGCGACCAGCTAAGGGGCATCTAGAGGTTGTCCTAAGGGCAACCCAAGGTGTCCGCAATAATATCCCTTATATTGCCCCCCCCCTTCTTATAGTTAGCCCCTAATCGCCATTACCTTGTGGTAGGGAGATTATAAGGGCTCGTCCCAGAAGGGGTTCGGAGAGATCATCGGCAAAATATGGTCCCCTCTAAATGGCCTCAATGGTTGGTGGTTGACGCAATTAGCACGCAATTAAGGGCATTTGGCAACCCGACCGACTAGCCTATATCGTGTTTTTTGGACACGCAGCCTGCGCGCATCCTACGCACAACCTACGCATTTGGCAAAGTATTTGGAGCCATCTACCTCTTTTATACCAATAGTATATTTTAGATAAAATAAAGGCTACTTTAAGGCTATCTATAAGGCTAGCAAAATAAATTATATTATTTTAGATAATTTAATATAATATAGCGATGGTTCTCTTCTACCTATCTACTAACTTACCTACCTACCTACCTACCTATTTACCTGCCTGCCTACCTACCTACCTACCTACCTACCCTACCTACCTGCCTATCTACCTGCCTACCTACCTACCTACCTACCTACCTACCTACCTACCTACCTGCCTGCCTACCTGTTTGCCTGCCTATCTACCTACCTACCTATATTAGTATCAGATTCAATTTGGGGGAGGGGTCAACCCAATTAAAGGCTCTAATTTATTCAAATCGTTCTCTATAGCCATTCGCTAGCTATATATTTAAATGGTGGTCGTCTAGGGTGCGGTCGTCTAGTTCTGGCGACGGTGGTCTAGTTCTGGCGACGGTCTCTAGTTCTGGCGACGGTCCTCTCCTACCTACCTACCTACCTACCTACCTACCTGCCTGCCTGCCTGCCTGCCTGCCTGCCTGCATCAGTGTCTGGTTTAATTTAGGGAAGGAGTCGGCCTAATTAAAGGCTCTTATTAATTCAAATCGTTCTCTATAGCCGTTTGCTGGCTGTATATTCGAACGGTAGTCGTCTAGGATGCCTCCCTAGGAGGTCTTAATTCAATTCGGTGACGGGCCGATATTAAAGCTCTGGTTCAATTCGATTGATCAATTAATTAAATCATTCGTGGTGTTTGCTAGCTGGTCGTTCGAACGGTCGTCGTCTGGTTCTGGCAACGGTCGTCTAGTTCTGGCGACGGTCATCTGGTTCTGGCGATGGTCGTCTGGTTCTGGCGACGGTCGTCTGGTTCTAGCGACGGTCATCTGGTTCTGGCGACGGTCATCTGGTTCTGGCGACGGTCATCTGGTTCTGGCGACGGTCGTCTGGTTCTGGCGACGGTCGTCTGGTTCTGGCGACGGTCATCTGGTTCTGGCGACGGTCGTCCGGTTCTGGCGACGGTCCTCTGCTAGCTGCCGTTCCAGTGCCTCCTAAGTTAGGGAGGATGTAAGGAAGGGTAAAAAATAAGGTGGCTGCAAATTGATAAAATGGGTTAATTGATTGTCTGGGCCCCTGAGGGCTTTAAGCTACGAAGAGATTTTACAGTGCACGTGATCTATGCACGTGACCTGTGCCTTACAGAGAATACAGATTATCTGACAGATGCAGAGCTTCGTGTAGAGCCTCCGTACGCAGAGCTTCGCGCAGAGCCTCGTGCAGAGCCTCTGTACGTAGAGCTTCGTGTAGAGCTTCGTGTAGAGCTTCG
>Ga0307507_10007238_pt1 | contig 16290 bp, 6 predicted proteins | sample 7_EM_MG_FD_207223 | JGI IMG/M metagenome (GOLD analysis project Ga0307507, IMG submission 207223) | Populus trichocarpa ectomycorrhiza microbial communities from riparian zone in the Pacific Northwest, United States - 7_EM | ecosystem: Host-associated > Plants > Roots > Unclassified | place... | reverse complement strand
GTAGGTGAAGAAGCTCAAGACACTTGCAAAGGTGGTAGAAGTAGTGACTTCGTAAATAAGGTAGTAGATTGATTGGTTTAGCAGGTAGTGCAATCCGGACTCATAACTGTAACAGTGCAAGTGTGGGAGAATTGAGTGAGCGACTTGATTTTGAACGTAGCTCTAGAGTCTCTATATATACATAAGGAAGATGCAGGGAATAGAGATAGGTGGCAAGAATTACAAGGGTAAGCAGCTGAAATGGTGAGATATGCAGGGGTAAGCAGCTGAGGTAGTGAGACGGTAGTAAGCAAGTCCGATCTTGGGTCGACAACAGCATAGTACCGGTAGTCGGTTACAGAATGGCCCATGGGGCGGAAATAAAAACTCATTAGACTAATTGGTACCTATGCGTGTAGACAAGGTGGGATTAGGTACTCCACCCAAATAATGGTTATAGGATTAATAGGCCATTTCGAACAAAGTCCTATGATTACTCTTGAGAGCATTCCTGTTCTGCCAGATAGAGGATACGCAGCTGAAAAGCTTTTGAGAACCGCCGAGGATCGGAAAAAACTGACGCTGAAGAATGAAACTCATCTAGGAGAATAGGTGGGATGATTTCAGATGTAGGCCAAGGGATATACTTCGTCTCGGGTACGTACGGCTGGCCAAACTCAACTATCCTTGCCCGTTACTTCAGTCCAATAGAAAACAGATCGATTTGTAACCCTAGATTAAAACCTGGACAACATAATTTATACATAATCAATAATTACAAAGTGGCGAGACGGTTCCCATCAACTTACAATTCCTATTTACACAATACTATACATATCTACTCTTCCTGCCGTGTTGTTTCATATCTCTTGCCTCTAAAGGCCCACAAACCCCAATTACCACAGCTAATGTCCTGAGGGTCTAAATCATTTAGATCCCACCTCAAACTCCTAAATTTATTTTTGCCAGGTTCCATCAACAGATCCACCTCACCAACCATCTTCTCTTCCACCCATTGTAAATCCCGTTGCATATCCCACTCTGTGTATCCGGTGGCCAATATGGGTACTTTTGTTTCCAGCAGGAGTGATAGAGTCTCTTCCCATTCGTGTGAGCTAGCTGGATGGCCTAAACCGGGGTGAAATAGCATAAAGCAGTCGAAGTAGGGATCGTAGGGATAGAAATGGCCTGCTTTATGAAGAGTATGGTAATATTCAACATAGGTGCTAATTTTTAGTTCACTACTAATTCGGTCCTCAACGACAGCACCGAAGGGATTGGAAGGTGTCCGAAGTGGTAGGGGAAATTCATCATCGCGGTTGGCCATAGACTCGGGACCAATGAATATGAGGTGGAACTTAACGCGGGGAAAGAGGTAGGCAAGCTGTATCCAAACTTCACGAGGGAGCGAGGATTCGGCGCGAGCACCGACGATAAAGATACGCACGGCCGGTGGGGTCAGTCGAAGGCCTTTGATGTCACCTCCACCACCAGTACGGGGCGGGTGAAGCGTGTAGCGAAGGGCTAAGGGTCCCATTAGTTCATATCGCGAATGATTTACGAGCAGTACTCACCACTTAAGCTTTTGAGCCCCTCCACTGTCAACCTGCCGCCTTTGCGGATGTTGTACGGGCTCAATTCGTGTAAAACGCTAGCAATTGTGACTGGGTAAGTCAGAAGTTTGGTAGCTTGTCGCAGGCTACGGTCTTCGTTGATAGCTGCAAATTCCCTTGAATATAAGAACGTGTCCCAGTTCGTCATGTTGACCAGTGCCTCCTCCAATTGTGGTCCTGGACACTCGAATTCGGGAAAGAAACGACCGGACCGAAGGTCGTGATCGTCTTCATTGATTTGCCTAAGGGTATCGCAGATCTCCAAATGAGACTCGTAATCATCCGCAAAGTGTTCTTCTGAGCAGTATACAGGAATCCCGCAATCGGGACATTCGTATTGAACGTGCGCAGGTGGTGAACCTGCCATTGAAGATTTCTTGGTCTCTGGATCATCTGGGGTAGTTGGTAGCCGCGTTTGCCTGTGATTGGGGTGAGGGCAGTAGGCATGATGTTTTATGAAAGCAGCACGCCGTCGGATATCGGGAGAAGGCGAATTGGAGAAGGAGTGAAATAGATTGTCTGGCTGGAGCAAGAGGCGCCGTTGGTCTCCGCGCACACGGGTATACTCTAGTCCTAGCATAGTCCTTGCTTGGAATGGTTCGCTAGCAGCATTCTGTTCATGCCTAGAGGTCGAAGATGAAAATCGCTTTGCAAGAGCATGTTGCGGTGATGTCCGGATTATGGTGGGCTGATTGTCGTGTGAGGAGATCCATCTTTGCTGGGAAGGGCAGACCTGGTGGGCACGGCGCAATTGAGGTCGCGTCCCGGACCTGAGAGATGCTAGACACTTCTGACAAGTGTAGGATGACCGCATGTTGCGGCTCTCTCCAAGATGCTGATATCGAATGTAAACCTAAGAGGTATTTCGATGAGGCAAAGCTCCTGGATTACCTCAGCAAGCCCAGACGCGATTCTGTTGGTGCGGAGTCAGTCGGCCCGCAAGTGAATGACTAACCACGTTCGTGGTGCACACCAGATTCACGTCTAGAAGAAGACACTTTGTAAGGTAGCGATACTAATTAATACTACCTTTCTTAGCTATACGTCTAATAGCGCCGTTTTCCTTACTTATTTAAAACTGGGGTTTTCTACCTAGCTTATTGCGAAGGCCTAGTCGTCTTAAACTACCTTATCCTTTAACCCGTCGGGGTCCATAGCGTATATAGTCTGTGCGCGAATACCAGGATCAAGACCAGGCTTGCAAAGGATAAATTATCCTATCCGGTTAGGCGGATAATAATCCTATCCAAGGATAGCCCGGATATCGGATAATATCCGGATAATATCTAGATATTCGCAAAATTTTAACTACGAATGTTACGGACAGCTTAAGTACGATATTACGACTACTTGGAGAAGAGTTGGCGGAAGCTAGTTGGTTAATACAGGCACGGTCCAAGATGGATCTGGTGGAACCATATAACGAGGAATAGTAGCTAAGGTTATGTGGTGTAATCTATATAATCTATATGATCTGTACGGTCTGTATAGAGCGTACAAAGCGCACGTACCTTACGGAGCGAAGGGATTTCTTAGGAGTATGGTTATATATTTAAAGGACTATAGTCCCTACCTAGATAGTTCTCTCTTTGTAGTAAATCTTAGAATATAATTAGAGTTAATCTATTAGGCAACTACTCCACCAGTTATTATTATATTATTAATTTATTCTTACCTATATACCCAGCCCAATAATAGGACCTATTGTAGTTCCTACTATAAGGTTCCATTACACATTTACTACTAAGGTTACGGTATTAAATAAAATCAAATAATATGCCACCTAAAGCACTAGTTATAATAGCGTCAACGGCAGCCATAACCTTAGGACCAGGAGACACCAATATAGCAGATACAGATTCTTAAGTAGTTACGCAAGGTTAGTTACAAAAAATGGTTAATCACTTATAAAACAATAATAGGATACTTAAAGAACGCATTAATGGAATTAAAGTAGCGAAAATTAAACTACCTTTAATCAAATGGTTCTTAGGAGAGAAGTTAAAGCTTAAGGGGTTTCTTATACAGATGCACTTTAAGGTAATGCAGGAAGGAGTAAAGTTAGTAATATTATTAAATTAAGTAGCCTATATAGGATTATTCCTAACAGAAAGGGCACTTAAGTGGTTTAAACTATATCTCACAGAGATATAGGCTAATGGCATAACAACTACTAACTAGAACGTACAGTATATATTTACCAGTTAAAACAGGTTCGCGGAATAACTAATACAGATATTTAGAAACCTGGAGGCCACAACCACAGTAGAATAAAAGCTTTAGAACTTAGTATAACGCACTTTAGCAATTAAGTATATAACACAGTTTTAAACACTAGCTATATAGGTTAAGTGGAATAATAGGGCGCTTATAGCATAGTATAAACAAGGACTTAAGGCTAAAGTCCAGGACGTAATCATCCTAATAGAAGATACGGATACTTTAAGGGAGTTAATAAACTAGTCAATAAAGATTAATAATAGGATCTATTAAAGGGAACAAGCTAAGAGAGGGCAAGACAGAGTTCCACAGTTATATAAGGCGTAGAGTATACAACAACAGATATAGAGTTAAAAACCATAAAATAGCGCAGAGCTAATAGACCTAAGTAGTACCAAGGAAACCTAAAGATAAAAAAGAAAACTATAGAAACCTAGAGATTAAGAATCTAGTAATTAAAGGACCTAGGAGCAAAGGCTAAACCAGAGATCTTAGCAGTAGAAGACGTTTAGGCAGACTCCACAGCAAGAAAAATAGTTTAAAAATAGGGCTTATATAAATTGCGGAAAACAAGGTCATTTCGCCAGAGACTATAGAGGTGGTTAAAATAACTATACGGTAAAGGGAACTAGGCTAGCAGACAGCACATATATATAGAGGGATAACGGTGCACTATAAGGAACAAAGAAATGTTCAATTAACAGTTTTATATATTGTTACAACAACGTATGCTAAATTCATAAGGACGCTAAGTACGGCGCAAGCTATTAGCTATAGAAGCCATTATTATCTAAGTTTAAAGAAACCAACAAACTAGCTTATAGATTAGACATTAAAGACAATAAATTTAATATAGGTAAAGCATTTACCAATAACAAGGCAATAAGGGCAGCTTACTAGAAGTATATAGACCTTAGAGAAGTTAAAACAGAAGCAGAAACTAAGACTATTATAAAATAGGGTTTAGTAACAAATATTATAACACTATTAGATACAATTTCCATCACTTTACAAGATAATAGGAGTAATATTTAGAAGAAACTAAGCAAGTAGATAACTGCTAGTACTAGCTTATTACTTAATAAAGGTAAAAGGCCACAGGCTTAAAATTCTTAAGATAAGATAAGATATACCTAAGGACCCATAACGGACAAAAACCAATAGGAAAGGGCAGTTACTTAGTTTATAGATAAACAAATAAGTATAAGACGCAAGTTTAAGAACTATAAGTTTAGGGAATAAATAAGAACGTTAGTAATTCTAGGTAAACACAGTATTCAGCCTAAAGATTAAACAGTTAATACTAGGATTAAAAAGTAAAATAACTACAAAGATCTAGCTGTAAGACGCAGAAAATAAGAAACTATAGATAAGTTTAGAACAAGAATCATTATATAGTAAGAGTAAAAGCTAGACAAGAGGTCAGCTATACTAAGTTATATAAAGGATAGAGCACCTATACAAAGAGTTACTAATAGGCCAAGTACAGGGACACCTAGGGCAAAATAGTTAAATAAACTAGAATAAAAAGAGGATCTAGATATCCCAACTAGGTTTAAAGAAAGATATACTAAAGGATATTATAATATAGCAATAACAAGGTACTTTCTAATAGATAAACCATACACACTAAACCAATTATACAGAAAGTGGTATAGGCAACAATATAACAATAAATAGGAAGACTTTTATATATAGCTAAATAAAAAAGTTATTTAAGACCAACCCATTACGGAAAAACGCATAAGTCACATTAAGGGAGCATTAATTATAATATTAAGGAACCTAGAAGAAGAATTTAGGGACTAGAGAAGTAAGCAACAAATCTTAGTACCCGTAGTAGAGATACTAGTAGTTAGGTTAACCAGGTATAGGTTTAAACTTAAGGATAAAGATAAACCAAGAGTTAACCTAAAACATATAGCGTATTATACACTATTATGGATAGCTTGTGTGGATAATATATATAATATATATAGAGCACCAAAAAACAAAAACCAGAAGTACCTAGTAAGGATATATTAGGCACCAGAGGAAAAGCGGTTTAGAAATACTAAGTATATATATAAATAGCACCCAGTAGAAGTACAAGGTTAAGGGGACTTAATACTTTAACTAGGAAGATTCTTTACGGAAGAGTGCCTAAAGAACACTTATCTATAGTATATAGAGGAAAAGAAACAAACTAAGTATTGGCTAAGGTTAGACTAAGTATAGACAGGATCTAGCAGCCAATAGTTAGGAAAAGGGGAGGCGTATAAAACTAGAGGGAACCAGTATTAAAGCCTTAGACCCTTAAAGAAATTTAAGGGCAATACCTAAATTTATAAGCTAAATGGCAAGATTAGCAGTTTAAAGTGTTGGTAAATAGTAGAGTAACTAGAAACCATATGTCACCAAAGGTAGTAGAAAGGATAGGGTTACTATATAGATAAAAGAAACACCTATATCTACTTATAACAATTTTAGGAGATCAGATAGCCTATAGAGGAGGTGTAACAGAACCTTATAGTAGGAACTACGGTGGGTTCTATTAATAGGCTAGGTATATAGGTACAACAAAAACGATAACGTAATAATAACTAGTGGAGTAGTTGCCTAACAGATTAACTCTAATTGTATTCTAAGATTTACTACAAGGAGAGAACTATCTATAGTAGGGACTAAGGTCCTTTAAATACACAACCATACTCCTAAGAAATCCTCTCTTGTACGTAAGGTACGTGTTATACGTATTATACGTAGCGTACACTGCGTACTCCTCATATACTGCGTACAACGTTATATGACTCGCTTACTATTCCTTATTACATAGTTCCACTAGATCCATTCTGGACTATACCTATATTAACTAACTAGCTTCCGCCGACTCCTCTCTAAGTAGTTATAACACCATACTTAAAGCGTCTATAATACTATCTCCCTCCTCTTTATCTTCGTCCTTAAAGATTCCTAACATCTCCAAGTTGTCTACTAGAGGTGTAATGTCCGTTTAATTAGTCTAGTTAATATCTATACTTATTATAGCTAAAGCTCCTTCTTCCTTACAAGCGCAGCGCTGTGCTCGCACCGTAGCTGCCATACTGTCGCTTAGTAAGATAATACCGTCTCCATGTTCTTATTGCGCAAAGGTAGGGTTAGTATGTATTACGCTAGTAAGTCCTTCATCTTAACAACCCTTGTTTTGCTTGGAGTATACTAAAGCAAATGTTTAATTGTCCTGCGATATTCGCTCTATTTCTAACGCTAAGTATACGCATCTAATAACTCTTAACAGTCTTTAAGTTCCCTAAGTAACTTATTATAGGGTCTCGTGTTCAATCTACTACTGTAAAACTTAACGGTAAGCTCTTAAGCGCCTTAGATAAGCTTTGTTATTTATAAAAAGCAAAGCAGGAGGCTATAGCTGCTTAACAGCATGCCCTTAAAGCCTATCTATCCGCTTCTACCCGTCTTCTTCGTCTTAAACGTATCTGTAAGAAGGTCCGTTCTAAGAAGTGGAAACTTATTTAACAGGGTTTATCTAAGCTGGGTAATAAAAGAATTAACTCTCCTCCTATAAGGGAAACAACTCTAAGTAGCTTAGCAATTGCTCCTCTTAGGTCCCCCTTAGGCGATTTATTTTTTAGTGATTTCTCTTTATTGATATTACCTAACCTGCTTTCTTCCGATACTCTTATACCTTTCCTATAGCGTTCCTTAGGTTGCTTAGTGGTTCCTAGATAGTCTTATTATAGCCTATCTACTTTACTTTATACCATATTTTGTTATCTACATCCTTATAACTAATAATCTTTAAAACTTACCATTCGTCTTCCTTTTGTCCTCTATACGTATCTGCCTTATAGACTAGTAGCTTAACATTTCCGTGTACTGGTTCTAGCATTGCGACATGCTATATAGGGTAGATTTTCATTTTAGCTAGTAGGTTTAACTTATATATAACTAATAAAATTCTTTACTTAACTTTAAAAAGTCCTAGTCTGACGTAGTCTAACTTCTTGCTTGGTCGTTAACTCTTAAAGTTTTTATATAGTAGCTATACTTTATCCCCCTCCTTAAAATCTGGTCCCTTAGATCTCTTAGCATTATAGTACCTTTTTATTTATTCTTGTACTAGTTTAGCTGTTTCTTTAAGGTCTGTATAAAGATTCATTAATGTCTCTATTCTTTACTTAGCTGTGCTACTCGTCTTTTTTACTTATTATGGCGATAATAATGTTCTTGGCTTGTACCCATAGTTCGCCTTAAATGGTAATGTTCCCATTCCTTCTTATGGTGTTGCATTGTATGTAAACTATATAACTGGTAGTAACAATACCCAATTATTCTATACGTGATTAATATAATGCCTTAAATACTGCTCTAGTATCTAGTTTAGTCTTTCCATTTATCTATCCGTCTGCGGATAATACGCTGTAGACGTTACTACGCAAACCCCTTATTCTACCAAAAACACTTCCTAAAATGCTGCTATAAATCTTGGATCTCTATCCAATATAATCTTATCTAGTGCTCTATATCTTGTAAATACTTCCTTTATATAGATTCTAGCGACATCTTCTACTAATATCTCTTTAGTGCATGCTATAAAGTATCCCTACTTTATTAGCTTATCCACCATTACTAAAATCGCGTTATAATCTTGTCCTATAATAGGATCTCTTAACTTTAGTAACTTAATAATAAAGTCCTATAATATAACCTCCCATGGTCTTCCTGGTGTCTCGACAGGTTATAGCCCTCCATACGGCTTATACCTCGTCGGTTTATTTCTTTAGTAATCTAGATATTCCTTTATAACTTATTTTACTAGTCCCCAGATTCCTTAAATAATGTATTCCTCTTAAAGTCTTAACACTAAGCCTGTAGCTCTATTATGTCCTTATATTATTCCCTTGTGGAATTCCTTAACAAATTCTTCTGCAATAGACTTAGGCATATACGTTACTTCTCTGTTTTTATATTACTCTAAGTCTGGATCCTCTGCCTATGCTTTTTAGATCTTCTATATCTAATTACTCTCTGGTAATTTATAAATCTGATTTTCCTTAGTTACTACAATCTTTAGATAATTGTACCTAATTAATCCATTTTAATCCTTTTGCAACAAAGCTCCCAATAGCTTTTTATTGCTTTGTAGTTTAGCCTTCCTGCTTAGAGCATCTACTCGTGCATTGTCTGTACCCTTGGTATGCTGAATTTCAAAATGGTATTTTATAAGCATTTCCGCCTATCTAACCTGTCTTCGGTTGAGTTCCTTCGTTATTAGGAATCCTGTAAGGTTCTTATAGTCTATCTTAACCATAAATGGTTTTTCTATACCTTGTAAGAACGCTCTCTATTCCTTAAGTGCTGTAACTATACCTAACAACTCCTTGTTATAGATATCATAGTTTAACTCTAGTGGTGTCATCTTTTAACTATAGTATGCCACTGGGTACCATCCATTTTAATATTTCTATAGGAAGCATGCCCCTAGTATAAAGTCTAATACATCCGTCTCTATAACCGTCTCTAGCCCTAGTTAATAGATCTTAAGAACTGGCTCCTAGGTAAACAACTCTTTAACTCTCTTAAATAGTTCTTATTGTTTCTTTCCCTATGCCTATAGTTCTTCTTTCTTTGTTAACTGTGTAAACGGCTTAATATCCTATAACCACTACGCTATAAACCTTCTACAGTAATTGTAAAACCCTAGGAACGATCTTAACTGTGTTATATTCTCTAGTTCTTGCTAATTTACTATAGCCTCAATCTTTTTTAGATCTATGCTGAGTTGGCCTAGTTTAATAATAAATCTAACAAAATCGGTTTTCCTGGTAAAGAACTCGCATTTCTTAATTGCTACTAGCATCTTTTCTTCTTATAGTCTCTTTAAGACCTATTTAACGTGTTCTCTATATTCTTCCTCACTTTCTAAGTAGATGATAATGTTGTTAAGGTATACCATAATAAATTTATTTAGGTGTTTTCCTAACACACTATTAATTCGCTTCTGGAACGTTGCTGGTACGTTTATAAGCCCGAATTGTATAACTAATGGCTTATATAGTCCTTCCTTTGACCTAAAGGCTGCCTTCTATTTGTCGCCTTCCTTAATTCTAATCTGGTGGTACGCCCATCTCAGATCTATCTTTGTAAAGATCTTTATATTACCTATCCTATCTTGGATTTTGCTAATTAAGGGTAAAGGATACCTATCCTTCCTAGTGATACTGTTTAACTGTCTATAGTCTATACACATCCTGAGTTTTCCGTTTTTCTTTAGGATGAACAGTACTGGATATCCTATTAATAACTGCGACAGTCTAATATATCCCTTTTATAAGTTCTCCTGGATAAACTCCTTAAGCGCTACTAACTCTGTTTCAGTAAGCTTATAGATTAGAAAGAACTTTAGACTTATTCCCTCTTCTAATTTTATCTTATAGTCCCAAGCTATATGCTCTAACAGCTTCTTACTTTCTAGTAACCATAACTTTTTTCCATACTTATGGTATCTTTTTGGTATATAACTTAAGCCTTGCTCAGTCTCTTTATATATCGCTCCGACTTGGTACTATACCAACTTGGTTTACTATCGCACTTTGCGTTATTATATATCCTTAATATCGACCTAACCTATAACCTAATTAATCTTTAGATTGTACTCCTGTAACTAAGGCATTTCTAGTATTACCTTATCCTGTCCTAACGGTAGGATATTAAAAGACATTCTAACTAGTCTCCCTTTAATAGTTATCTAAATAGGTCCTATTTTAAGATTAATAATGCCTCCTCTATAGGCTATCTGGTCTCCTAAAATCGTTATAAGTAGATACGGGTATTCCTTCTATCTGTATAGTAACCCTATCCTTTCCACTGCCTTTGGTAATATGTGGTTTCTTATTGCTCTACTATCTACCAACGCTTCGAACTGCTAATCTTGCCACTTAGCTCTTAAGTTTAGGTATTATCCTTAAATTCCTTTAAGGGTCTAAGGCTCTAACACTGGTTCTCTCTAGTCCTATGCGCCTCCCCTTTTCCCAACTGTTGGCTGCTAGATTCTGCCTATACTTAGTCTAACTTTGGCCAATACTTAGTTCGTTTCTTTTCCTCTACGTGCCATAGATAAGTGTTCTCTGGGCACTTCTACTACTGTTATCTATCTAGGCATTCTTCCATAAGGAATCTTCCTGGTTAAAGTGTTAAGTCTTCTTAACCTTATACTTCTACTGGGTGCCAACTATATATATACTTAGCGTTCCTAAACCGCTTTTCCTCTAGTGCCTAATATATCCTTACTAGGTACTTCCGGTTCTTGTCTTTAGGTGCTCTATATATGTTATATATATTATCCACACAAGCTATCCATGATAGTATATAATACGCTACATGTTTTGGGTTAACTCTTAGTTTATCTTCGTCCTTAAGTTTAAACCTATACCTAGTTAACCTGACCACTAGTATCTCTACTATGGGTACTAAGACTTGCTGCTTACTTCTCTAGTCCCTAGATCCCTCTTCTAGGTTCCTTAACATCATAATTAATGCTCCTTTAATGTAACTTATGCGTTTTTCTGTAATGGGTTGGTCTTAGACAACTTTTTCATCTAGCTATATATAAAAGTCTTCCCATTTATCATTGTGTTATTGCCTATACCACTTTCTATATAACTGGTTTAGTGTGTATAGTCTATCCATTAGAAAATACCTTATTATCGCTGCATTATAACATTCTTTGGTATGCCTTTCTTTAAACCTAGTTAGAATATCTAGATCCTCTTCTTGTTCCAGTTTATCTAACCACTTTGCCCTAAGTGTCCCTGCACTTAGCCTATTAGTAACTCTTCGTACGGGTGCTCTGTCCCTTATATAACCTGGCATAGCTGATCTCTTATCTAGCTTTTGCTCTTGCTATGTAATGATTCTTGTTCTAAACTTATCTATAGTTTCTTATTTTCTATATCTTGCAGCTAGATCCTCGTAGTTATCTTACTTTTTAATCCTGGTATTAACTTTTTAATCTTTAGGCTAAGCACTATATTCGCCTAGAATTACTAACGTTCTTATTTATTCCCCAAACTCGCAGTTCTTAAACTTACGTCCTATACTCGTTCGTTTATTACTAAACTAAGTTACTACCCTTTCCCATCAGTTTTCGTCCGTCGTGGGTTCTTAGGTATGTCTTATCTCACTTTAAGAATCTTAAGCTTCTCTTATCTCTTCTTAAGAATCTTAAGCCTGTAGCCTTTTACCTTTACCAAGTAATAAGCTAGTACTAGCAGTTATCTACTTGCTTAGTTTCTTCTAAACGTTACTCCTATTATCTTATAAAGCGATGGAAATCGTATCTAATGGTGTCGCTATGCCCGTTACTAAACCTTGTTCGGTAATGGTCTCAGTCTCTACTTCTATTGCGTTATCGAGGTTTAAGTGCTCCCAGTTAGCCTCCTTTTCGTCCTTATCGCTGTTAATTAATAAGTACTCTAACTCTATTATCATTACTACTAATCTTCGTCCATATGTTGCTGTAATATCTTAATCTAGCTTATAGAGTTAATCTTATTCTTTATTTAACTTTCTAGTTCCTCGAAGTCCTTTTAACTCTAGCTCTTATAGCCAATAGCTTACACCGTACTTAGCATCTTTATAAATTTGGCATATATTGTTATAACAATACGCAAAACTGTTAATTAAACACTCTTTTATTCCTCGCAGTGCACCGTCGTCCCTTTATATATACGCGCCGTCTGCTAGTCTGGTTCCCTTTACCGCGTAGTTACTCTAACCACCTCTATAGTCTTTGGCGAAATAACCCTGTTTTCCGCAATTTATGCAAGCTCTATCTTTAAACCATCTTTCTTGCTATAGAGTCCGCCTAAACGTCTTCTACTGCTAAGATCCCTAGTTTGGCCTCTACTCCTTAGTCCTTTAATTACTTAATCCTTAACCTCTAGGTTTCCATAGTTTCTTTTCCCATCTTTAGGTTTCTTTGGTATTACTTAGGTCTATTAGCTCCGTGCCATTCCATAGTTTTTAACTCTGTATCTATCATTGCGTACTTTGCGCCTTATATAACTATAGAACTCTGTCTTGCCCTCTCTTAGCTTGTTCCCTTTAATAGATTCTATTATTAATCTTTATTAACTAATCTATTAACTCTCTTAGAGTATCCGCATCTTTCATTAGGATAATTGCGTCCTGGACTTTAGCCTTAAGTCCCTATTTATACTATGCTATAAGCGCCCTGTCGTTCCACTCAACCTATGTAGCTAGTATTTGAAACTGTGTTATATACTTAATCGTTAAAGTACGTTATACTAAGTTCTAAAGCTTTCATTCCGCTGTGGTTATGGCCTCCGGGTCTCCAAATATTTGCATTAGTTACTCTGCGAACCCGTTCTAACTAGTAAATATATACCGTACATCCTAGTTAGTAGTTGTTATGCTATTAGCCTATATTTCCATGAGATACGGTTTAAACCACTTAAGTGCCCTCCCCGTCAGGAACAATCCTACATAGGCTACTTAATCCAATGATATTGCTAACTTCGCTCCTTCCTATACTACCTTAAAGTGCATCTGCGTAAGAAATCCTTTGAGCTTCAACTTTTCTCCTAAGAATCGTTTAATTAAAGGTAACTTGATCTTTACTACTCCAATTCCATTAATGCGTTCTTTAAGTATCCTATTATTATCTTATAAGTGATCAACTATTTCCTATAACTGACCTTGCGTAACCACTTAAGAATCCCCATCGTCTATACTGGTATCACCTGGCCCTGAGGTTGTGGCTCCCGTCAACGCCGTCGTAACTGGTGCTACTCTTGGTGGCATGTTACTCGATTTTATTCCAATACCGTAACCTTAGTAGTGAATGTGTAACGGAACCTTGTAGCAGGAACTACGGTAGGTTCTGTTAATGGGCTGGGTATATAGGTACAATAAAAACGATAACATAATAATAACTGGTGGAGTGGTTGCCTAATAGATTAACTCCAATTGTATTCTAAGATTTACTACAAGGAGAGAACTATCTACGGTAGGGACTAAGGTCCTTTAAATACACAACCGTACTCCTAAGAAATCCTCTCTTATACGTAAGGTACGTGTTATACGTATTATACATAGCGTACACTGCGTACTCCTCGTATACTGCGTACAACGTTATATGACTCGCTTACCATTCCTCGTCACATAGTTCCACCGGATCCATTCTAGACCGTGCCTGTATCAACCAACTAGCTTCCGCCGACTCCTCTCTAAGTAGTCGTAACACCGTACTTAAAGCGTCCGTAACAGGAGGCATTATTAATCTTAAAATAGGACCTATTTAGTTAACTATTAAAGGAAGACCAATTAGAATATCTTTTAATATCCTACCATTAGGACAGGACGAGGCGATACTAGAAATACCTTAGTTACAGGAGTACAATCTAAAGATTAATTAGGTTATAGGTTAGGTTAATATTAAGGATACTTAATAGCGTAAAGTGCGATAGTAAACCAAGTTGGTATAATACCAAGTTGGAGCGACATATAAAGAGACTAAGTAAGGCTTAAGTTATATACCAAAGAGATACCACAAGTATGGTAAAAAGTTATAGTTACTAGAAAGTGAAAAGCTATTAAAGCATATAGCATAGGACCATAAGATAGAATTAGAAGAAGAAATAAGTCTAAAATTCTTTCTAATCTATAAGCTTACTAAAACGGAGTCAATAGCGCTTAAGGAGTTTATCCAGAAGAACTTATATAAGGGATATATTAGACCGTTATAGTTATTAGTAGGATATCCAGTACTATTCATCCTAAAAAAAAATAGAAAACTCAGGATGTATATAGACTATAGATAGTTAAACAGTATTACCAGGAAGGATAGATATCCTTTACCCTTAATTAGCAAGATCTAAGATAGGATAGGCAACGTAAAGATCTTTATAAAGATAGATCTAAGATGGGCGTACTATTAGATTAGGATTAAGGAAGGCGATAAATAAAAGGCAGCCTTTAGGTTAAAGAAAGGACTATATAAGCCATTAGTTATATAGTTTGGGCTTATAAATACACTAGTAACATTCTAGAAGCAAATTAATAGTGTGTTAAGAGAATACTTAGATGAATTTATTATAGCATACCTTAACAACATTATTATTTACTTAGAAAGTGAGAAAGAACATAGAGAACACGTTAAATAGGTCTTAAAGAGACTACAGGAAGAATAGATACTAGTAGCAATTAAGAAATATAAGTTCTTTATAAGAAAAACCAATTTTATAGGATTTATTATTAAACTAGGAAAGATCAGTATGGACCTAAAGAAAATCAAAGCTATAGTAAGTTGGCACAAACTAGAGAATATTACGCAGTTAAGGTCGTTTCTAGGGTTTTATAACTACTATAGGAGGTTTATAGTATAATAGTTAAAAAGCATTAAGCCATTTACAAAACTAATAAAGAAAGAGGAACTATAGGTTTAGGGTAGTAAATAGAAGGAGCTGTTCTAGGAACTTAAAGAGTTATTTACCTAAGAACTAATCCTTAAGATCTATCAACTAAAGTTAGAAACGGTTGTTGAGACAAATATATTAGACTTTATACTAGGAGTATGCTTACTATAGAAGCATTAGGACGTATAGCATTTAGTAGCATACTATAGTTAGAAAATAACACTACCAGAGTTAAACTATAACATCTATAACAAGGAGTTATTAGGTATAGTTATAATACTTAAGAAATAAAGAGCATTTTTATAAGGTATAGAGAAACCATTTATAGTTAAGACGGACTATAAGAACCTTACAGGATTCCTAATAATAAAGGAACTTAACCGAAGACAGGTTAGATAGGCGGAAATGCTTATAGAATACCATTTTAAAATTTAGTATACTAAGGGTACAGATAATATATAAGCAGACGCTCTAAGCAGAAAGGCTGAACTATAAAGTAATAAAAAGCTATTAGGAGCTTTATTACAAAAGGATTAAGACGGATTAATTAGGTATAATTATCCAAAAATTACAGTAACTAAGGAAAGTTAGATCTATAAGTTACTAAAAAGTGATTAGATACAAAAGATCTAAGAAGTATAGGCAGAGGATCTAGACTTAAAGCAATACAAAAACAGAGAAGTAACGTATATACCTAAGTCTATTATAGAAGAATTTGTTAAGGAATTTTACAAGGGAATAATATAAGGATATAACAGAGCTATAGGCTTAGTATCAAGGCTTTAAGAGGAGTATATTATTTAAGAAATCTAGGGGCTAGTAAGATAAGTTATAAAAAAATATCTAGATTGCTAAAGGAATAAACTAATAAGGCACAAGCTATATAGAGGGCTATAACCTATCAAAATACCAGGAAGACTATAGGAAGTTATATTATAGGACTTTATTATTAAGTTACCAAAGTTAAGAGATCCTATTATAGGATAAGATTATAACGCGATTTTAGTAATAGTGGATAAGCTAATAAAGTAGGGATACTTTAT
>Ga0307507_10007237_pt1 | contig 16296 bp, 7 predicted proteins | sample 7_EM_MG_FD_207223 | JGI IMG/M metagenome (GOLD analysis project Ga0307507, IMG submission 207223) | Populus trichocarpa ectomycorrhiza microbial communities from riparian zone in the Pacific Northwest, United States - 7_EM | ecosystem: Host-associated > Plants > Roots > Unclassified | place... | reverse complement strand
CCCTGGCCTCCGTGGAGACCAGGGCTGTCTGACCTGCATATATAACTTGTGGACGATACAGGGATTGAACCTGTGACCCCTACCGTGTCAAAAAGGTAAAAGATCAACTTTTGCGACCTGCATGTTCGCCCATCAGTGCAGGTCAGCGCCATAATCGGCGTCTCGTTGATCCTCGTTCCGGCGCGTTGCGACGGGTTCCCGTCGCCATAAAATCGCCATTTGATCATGGTCTGACCAGGACCCAAGGCGGCCTGCGTGGCCACGGTCGAGGAGCGGAACTACCGCGTCGCGGTAGGGGCACAGGTTCAATCCCACCCGAGTCCGCAGGGCAACACAGTCGCAGACACCCGCCCGCTGGATGCTTCCACCGCCTGATCCTGCCCATCCCTGCGCAGGACCTTGTCCCACAGCGCGTGAAACCGTCGCCCGGGATCGGCTTTGGCCGCCCGGTAGAGCGTGTGTTGCAGGGCACGCACCTTGTCCACACGAGAACGTCGCATGACGGCGGGACCAGCCAGTACTTCGGCACTCACCGGGCACCGCGCTTGACGCTGGGCTTCGGCCCCGCCCGTTTCCAGACGACACCGCCAGCCTGCTACCGGGCCTCCTGGCAGCTACCCGGACCCAGGGCGATTGCGTAGTCGCGTGGTGCGCCGTTGACCAGGGAACACCTGGCGTGAGTGAGTCTTGTGGAGGCGGAAGGGGCAGGTGAGACCGCATCGGTGATCATGGAGTTCTCGACGCTTCACAACGTCCCGAGGACCTCACCCGCCGATGGCATCATCTCTCATCACCGCACTGACCGTCACCACCCCCACCAGCAGCACCCCCACAGCCCCGGTCACCGATGGTGAACAGCACGGCTTGCTGCACGCCTTGTCCAAGGTTTCCGATCCGCGTGACCCGCGCGGGATTCGTTACCCACTGTCGGCACTGCTGGCCGTCGCCGTCTGCGCGGTCCTGGCCGGGGCGTCGTCGTTCGCGGCGATCGTCGACTGGCTGCACGATCTCGACGACCATGCCCGTGACCGACTCGGCTTCAACCGGATACCCGCCCCGACAACGATGTGGCGGCTACTGACACGCCTGGACGCCGACCAACCGGCCTGCGTCCTCGCCGGCTGGCTGCACACCCGCACCACCCCGCCAAGCCCGGTCCAACAGCGGTATCGCCGGGTCATCGCCGTGGACGGGAAAACCCTACGCGGAGCCCGCCGCGACGACGGCCGCCAAGTCCATCTGCTCTCCGCGCTGGACACCAGCACCGGCATCGTCCTGGCCCAGGTCACGATCGACGCGAAGTCCAACGAGATCCCCGCTTTCGGCCCTCTGCTCGACGCCGTCGAACACCTCCTGGGCACCCTGGCCGGGATCCTGTTCGTCGCCGACGCCCTGCACACCCAGACCGGTCACGCCGAGAAGGTCGCCGCCCGCGGCGCCCACCTGATGACCACGGTCAAAGGAAACCAGCCCACACTGCTCGCCCAACTCACAACCCTGCCCTGGCCGCAGATCCCCGCCGGGCACCGCACCCGCGACCGCGGTCACGGCCGATCCGAGACCCGCACGATCAAGACCGTCACCCTGCACACACCCGGCGGCATCGCCTTCCCGCACGCCCGTCAGGCCGTCCGGATCACCCGCACCCGCACCGCCATCACCACCGGCAAGACCAGCCGTGAAACCGCCTATCTCACCGTGTCCCTGCCCACCAACCAGGCCCTGCCCACCGACCTGCAAACCTGGGCACGCCGCGAATGGCTCATCGAGAACCAGGTCCATCACGTCCGCGACGTGACTTTCCGTGAAGACGCGCACCAAGCCCGGACCGGCACCGGACCCGCCGTCATCGCAACCCTGCGTAACACCGCAATCGGCTGGCACCGCGCCAACGGCGACACCAATATCGCCCGAGCCCTTCGACGCGCCAACCGCCGCTCACACGACCTCATCACAGCCGTGACCAGCAGTCACCCGACAACGCAATGACCCTGTACCCGGACCGGACTTCCACCGGCAAGCGACGACGAGCTTACGAATCAGCGAATCAACCGCTTACACGATCAACCACCACCCCTTCTGGACGCACATGAACGCCATCATGGAACGGTGGATCAAGGCCTGCCGCCACGAACTCCTCGACCGCACACTCATCTGGAACCACCAGCACCTACTCCATGTGCTGCGGGAGTACGAGCAGTTCTACAACATCCTTCGACCCCACCAGGGTATCCAACGCACGACCACTGCACCCCGCTGCCACTACCGATCACCGACCGAGCCCAGATCAGCGACTTGGACGTCCGCCGACGACAACAGCTGGGCGGCATCCTCAACCAGTACCACCACGCCACCTGACCAGCACGGACGTGCTTTTTCGGCTAGCACAGCCCTCCGCATCAAGCCTGAACGCCGCTGTCAGAGTGACCGTGACGACAACCGACCACCGACGTTGCCGTCAAATTAGCGGTCAGTCCCCACAGAAGCCCCGCTGGATGTCCCAGCGGGGCTTCTTGGCATTCAGCTAGAAGTGACATCGAATGCCACTGCGCGACTCCACCCGGCAAGAGGATCGGCTAGCGGCCCCAGCGAGTCTCCCTTGACGACTCGTGCTCCGAACGGAGTGGCCGTAGCCACAGTTCGAGCAAAGATCACTGGAAATATCTCTGCCCTAATACCATTGGGTCCACCAGCAGGGAATGGAGCCAGCCCACTGAATGCTTTTTCTTCGGATCCTGATAGCCAATCCAGATCTGCATACACAGCGATCCACCCTTCCTCTGATGTGATCCGCACATCCGACGCGCCGCTTAGCAACGCCTCAGCCACAAGCAGCATCACTACCTCGTTTGGGTCATATGACCCACTCCGAAAGAAGCGCCGCTGCTCCCGGCGCACGTAATCATTCACGTCAACCGGGGTGAGGTCCTCAGGGCGAAACACTGATGCCTCCGCTGGCTCGAAGTTGGTTGAACAGGTCGAAGGCAGAGGTCGGGATATGAAACTCGTCGCCTGCGAATATCGGAGATTTCGGCCCGGTCGGGATGGGCCGGGATACTGCTCCGGCACCTCGAAGCTGCGCCATCGCGTCATCGGAGATCGAAACCTTGATCACTGCACCGCTGCCATTTCTTACCGCGAAGAACTCTGCGTCGCCCGAGTGCGTGGCCAAAAAGAAGCCGCCTGGTCCGTCAGTGTAACTTGCGACAGCCTTCCCTGCATCCAACCCGTTATTCAGGACGTCGACGAGGGATGGCACATCAGAGCCGTGGTAGAGCGTTGTTACACCGCAGCCACCAGTGTTGTGAACCAATACCGGCGTGTCGCCTGCCACCACGTAGTACGTGTGCAAGTTCTCGACCGTGAGGTTGTAAGTACGAAGCCTAGCGCTGAAGTGGCTGGCCGAGGCCAACAGTGCACGGCCGTTGCCCGGCGTACTGAGCTCCTCGCCCACATGGAGCAGTTCAGCGTCGATCCACTTGCGTGTGCTCGCGTTGTAGAACGGGTGGTGTGCGGTCGTCCTGACGACCTTCGCCCCATCCGGAGTGGACACCGTCAGATCCACGTACTCCTTGTCCGCGTCCGTGACATGGAGCGCGGTGACCACATGCCCTTCGACCACCGGGCTCTCCGGCTCGCTGGCCGCGACCTCGTCACCGACCTCGATCTCGTCGATACGCTTGGTCGAACCATCGGCCATCAATACCGGTGTGTCACCAACGAAACTGTTGCAGGCGCGCTCAACAGCCCTGGCAACGCTTCCCAACGGCGCACTGCGCGTCACTGGCGCGGTTGCCGCCCGCAACGGTCCTCCCGTGGCACTCGCAGCGAGCCCGATCGCGTCGACGACCGTGAACACCAAATCCCATCCGGTCGCGGGCCGGTTGCCCACCGAGTATGACCACTCGCAGAACCCAGCCCCCGGATCGCCGTTACGGCACAGATACGTGGCCCAGTTCGAGACCGCCTGCGCATACGACTCGCGCGGCGCCATCATCACCGGCGCCCCGAAAATCGGCCCCTTCTGCATCTCCACTTCGGTCGGCAGCCGGTGGCCGTAGATGATCGGCTGGTTGGCACCATCACCGGTACCGGTATTCCACTGCCACAACCGTTGCATCTCCGGCTGAGACGCACCCGTGCCCACCGGACCACACAAACCACTGGACGAGTAACCACACCCGACCGAATAGCCCGCCTGTGAACTCTCGCCCTTGGTCTCGGCGTAGAAGTTGCACGAGTCGCAGTACAACCCGGTCGGATCACTGAACGTGACCGGACTGCTGTTGGAATAGACGTAACCGTTCCACTGCCGCGGATCCGCGAGATCCATCACCGGATCGACCGACACGAACCGACCAAGCGCCGGATCGTACTCACGAGCACCGATATGCGTCAGACCGGTGTTGTCCAACGTGCCGCCGACGAAGCCCTTGTCCAGCCTGGCCAGCCAGGTGCCCGTACCGCCGCGGACCTCACCGAACGGCAACGTGCGCCGCGTGCTGACGGTCTGGTTCACCGCGTTGATCGTGCTCTGTGCCGTGCCGTGCTGATCCGACGACATCCACGTCACACCCGCCGACGTACGCGTCGCGATGGTCTGACCCGCGTGCGTGTAGTAGCGGGTGCAGACCTTCGCGCCGGACGAGGCCGTGTAGCGCAACTCCTGCCCGGGCAGGTACAGCGTCCGGCCGGTCGGGTCACGCCTGATCAACCGGTTGCCGTCGGCGTCGTAGACGTACGACGTCTCGCCGGAACCGTCCACCGTCGTCGCGACACGCCCTTCGCGATCCCACGTCATCGTCTGCGTACCGCCCGAGGACGCGGGCCGGGTCAGCGTGTTGCCCGCGTCGTCGTAGGTGTACGACGCGGTCCGAGTGCCCGCGGTGTCGGTGGTCGATGTGCCGGCCAGGCTGTGCTTGCCGGGCGTCACCGTGTAGTCCGTCGTGCGGTCGCCCGCGCTCGTGGCACGCTCCACCAGCTTCGTGCGGTCGCCTGCCACGTTGTAGCTGTAGGACTGCCAGTACTTCGACGGACCACCTAGCCCGGCGACCGTGCGTTCCGCGGCGCAGTCACCCGAGCCAGGAGTCCACGCCTCGGTCAACCGGCGTAGGTAGTCGGCCTGGAAGCACTGCGTGTCCGAGCTGACCGAGTCCGAAACGCGCGTGATGTTGCCTGCCGCGTCGTAGTCGAACGACACGTTGGCGACATTCGTCGGTCCGGTTTGCTTGGTTGTCCAGATCTGCTTGAGGCGTCGGGTGTTCTGGTCGTAGTTGCGGGTGACGTCGACGGTGTTGCCGTCGTTGTTGCGCAGCTGATATGTGGCCAGCTCCCCGAAGGACGTGTAGCCGGTATCGGTGACCAAGCTGGTCTGCGGTGAGGTCCCGTAACCGGTCTTCTGGGTGTCCGGCTGCCCCAGCGAGTCGTAGTTGTATTCGAGTGTCTCCCGCTTGAGGTCGCCTGTGGCCGGGATGCGGGTCGTGTAGAGCGCCCCGTTGGAGTGGTAGGTGTACACGTAGCTGTAGGTGCCAGCGAGATTGGACTCCCCGTCCGGGACGGTGAAGTTGGTCGCCGATGGTTGGTAGTCCGCCCTGATGCCGACGTGCTCCATGACGTAATCGCCGAGCGCGCCGTGTCGTACCGATTTCACCAGCACGCCTTTGAGCGAGGTGCCGTCGGCCAGCGTGTCGTAGGACCACTCCGCACGCGAGGGTCCCGTCGCCGAGTCGTCGCGGATGCTTGTTTTGCGGCCCACTGCGTCGTAGGTGTAGGCCAGTACCTTGCCGCGGGCGTCCATGGTGGACACCAGCTGATCGGCGTCGTCGAAGACCGACGTGGTGGTGCCCTTGTCGGGATCGACCGTGCGGACCTGTCTCCCCTTCAGATCGTAGGAGTATTCCCACTTCTTCCCGGATGGATGCGCGACCTCGGTCAGCTGGTCCTTGAGGTCGTAGCTGTACTTGGTCGCGTCGAAGCCCGTCGCGCTGCCGGCGGCGACACCCGCTTGGTACTGGCGAAGTTCGGACTTGCGACCGAGGACGTCGATCAGCGTCGAGGAGACCACGCCACCGGCAGGCGGTGTCGTGTCCGTGCGGTCGCCTGCGTAGTACGTGGTGGTGCGGGTCAGTTCCTCGCCGCCGGGGCTGGCGACCGGCAGGTTCTTCTTGAGTGCGCTCACTGTCTCACGGCCGGCGCCGTCGTAGCTGGTCACCATCGCCGACGGGATGGTGTCGGTCGGCACGAACAGCTCGGTGCCCGGCGCGACGTTCGCGAGATAGGTGTTGTTGGAGCGGACAGCGCGGCCCGCCGAGTCGTAGTAGGTGTCCGTGACCACCGAGTTCGACGTGGTGCCCGCCGCGTCGGGTTGCTGTGTCTGGCGCGGCCTCAGCAATCCGTCGAGCAACTCGTAGGCCGTCACGTATTGGCCGCTGGTGTTCAGCGTGCTCGTCGTGACGACCACAGGTCCGTTTGTGCGTTGGAGGTAGGAGAACTTCTTGCTGTAGCCAGGCCGCGAGACCTCCGTGGTACGGCCGAGACCGTCATACGCGATGGTGGTTTTCTGCTGGTTGGGGTCCGTAGTGGACAGCGGTGCGCCCCACGCGGGCTGCAGGACGGTCGTGGTGATCCAGCCCAGCGTGTTGGTTGCGGTGATCTGGGTGACCGGGCCGCCCTCGGCAGGGGTGTAGGCCGTGGTCGAGGTTCCCTTGGGGTCGGTCACCTTCGTGACCCGGCCGTAGGCATCGCGTGTGGTCGACTGCTCGGTCAGGTAGTTCGCGCTGCCGTTGACGTAGGACTTGAGGCTTTCGGTCTTGGTGAGCTCGCCCTTGGTCGGAGCGACGCCGTGGGCCTGGCCGTCGTAGTACATCTTGGTGTCCCCGGCGATATCCGCGTCCCGCAAGCCCACGCCCGTCTTGGCCTTGGCGCAGTCGACCAGGAAGTCGCGTTTCCGTGACACCTCGCCGATCAACCAGGCCGACGTGTTGCGCGCGTAGTCGATCAAGGTGCACTTCTCGTCGCCGGTGACCGTGTCGTCGGCGCGGTTCTCGGTCTGCGTCGCCATGCCATAGGTCTGGTCGAATTCGGTGACCGCGCTGGTCGTGCGGTAGCCTCGATTTCCGTCCAGCGCGACGCGGGAGTGTTTGCTCGCGATGGCGGAGTAGCGGGCGTTGACGGTGACGTCGTTGATCGTGCGAGTAGCGGTCGGCTCCGAACGCCACGGCTCGTTGACGGTCGCCGACACCTCGCCACCGGTGGGGCCGTTGTAGACGATCGCTTCGCGTACCGTGCCCGCGAAAGCGTCCTCGTCCATCACCTCGGGGACGTTGCCCACCGTGATCGCCGACATCGTCGCGGTGCGGGTCCCGGACGGGAGCTTGTCGCCGTGCATGCCGCGGAAGTAGCGGGTCTCGGTCAGCGTCTGCTCACCGGGATCACCCTTCATCACCTTGACCGCGCCGTAGCCGCGCCACACCGACCAGGTCTTGTTCTCGGCCTTGACGAAGCCGTCGTCGTCGCTGTAGTGCCACGCCGGGGCACCCACGTAGTCGTACTGGGTGATGACGCGGACCGAACCGCCGGTGAGGTCGGACTCGGTCACGCTCTTCACGACATACTTGTGGAAGTAGTCCCAGATCGGATCCTTGTTGCCCGCCGGCGTCCAACGCACCGGATAACAGCGCAGAGTGTTGTCCTGCAACGCGTTCTGGTCCGGCATCCGCGAACCCGGCACGCAATCCGGATCGGAATAGTTGACGTCGATCCGACCACCGGTCTCGGTGAAGATCGTCTTGAGACGCCACCACTTCATCGCCGCGAGCTGGTCGGAGTGCGTGTCGACGCGGTTGCTGAGCTGAATGCCCTGGAAGCGGATATCCGGCACATCGGTCTGCGGCCCGACGAGACCGGAGCGAGAGATCTTGTCCAACCACAAACCCGCACGCGTGCCATCACCGGGATCCGGGAACGAGTGGCCCAGCGTCCATTTCTCGACCGCACTGCCACCGACTTTGGTCGTCACCGACGCAAGGCGCTTGGTCGCCCAGAACGACGGGGAACCAACGAGGCACTGTCCCGTGGTGCACTCCTGGTCCCACGGCACGTCCGGCCAATGCTGCGCGTCCTTGGTGCCACAGTCGGACAAACAGCGGTTGTCCGGCTCGAACACCACCTGCATCGGCGCGGTCTCGGTGCGATCGGAGCGGGTACCGTAGTCGATTCGCTTCAGTACCGAGGCACGGTCGTACTCGGCGAGGTCGGTCGTGGAGTTGTTGCGGGCGTACTTGTTGGTTTCCTTGTCGTAGCTGTACGTCATGGTGTTGTCGTGCAGGTCCACGACGTACTCGAGGTTCCACCGGTACGGCTGGGAGCAGAACGAGTCCTTGAACAGCGTCGCCGCGCACGGCTCACCCGCGTGGTTGCCTGCCACGGGCACGGTGAGCACCGACTGCCGGCTGCGGCCGAACCAGTGCTGCGTGCCGTCCGGGGTGGTGACCACCCAGTGCTCGCCGTTGCGGGCACCGTTGTCGATGCCGGTGCGGAACTCGACGCGGGTGCCGTCGTCGTTGCGCAAGCGCCAGCGGTTCGATGGCGCGGGTTCCTTGATGAGCTCGCCCCCGTGCCCCGCCATCGACAGCGTGGCGTTCTCATTGCGCCAGCACAGATCGCCGGTCTCGGTGGTGTTTCGCGCACCATCGGCCATGTCATCGGCGCAGCCGACGTACTTGCGTTCGATGAAGTTCACACCGAACTCGAAACCCTCACCGATCCACGACGGCTGGTTGTTCGACGCCACCATCCGGCCGTCGACGTTTGACGACGAGTAGGCCAGCATCAGCGACGGCATGGGGCCGTCCAACGACGGTGGCGTTCGTAGCGGGTAGTTCCAGGTGAAGGCGCCGGTGTTCGACCCTGCCGACCAGGTGGCCGACGGCGCGAGGCTCGTGGCCTTGTAGCTGCCGGAACCGCTGGAGGTACCGGCCGCCAGCGCCATGAACGCGCCGTTGGACGGGCTGAGCTCGGTGGCGGTCACCGTGCCCTTGGCCATGTCGTTGCGCGACGCGACAGGTTTGGCCACGCATTCCGGCTTGCTCGGTGTGTGCAAGGCACACTCGGGCAGCTCGACCAATCTCAGCCGGGAGGCCCAATCCCCGCCATAGGCCCAGCGGAACGACGAGTAGTTCACCTCGACCTTCGCCGATCCGCCGGAGACCTTGAACAACAGACCGTCCACACCGGCCGCGCGAGTCTTGTCCCGGTCGAACGTTTCGACCTTGATCTTCGGCTTCGCCTTGGCTGCGCCATCCGCCTCGACCGACACCGGGGTGTCAGCGACGCGCGCGACCTTGTCCGCCGCCACCGCACCGAGATCGACTTCGGCGACGGCGGCTTTCGGCCACACCGGTGAGCTGCCGGTGAAACCGGAGCCTGTGCGCACGTCTTCGTTCGTGCGCGGACTCGCTTTTTCGCCCGCGATCACACGTTCCTTCTGCGGTGCGGGCGGCCGGTACGGCGCCGCGGGTGCGGGCGTGGCGGTGAGCATGGTGGCCACGAGCGACGCGGCGAGTGCGACGGCCAGTCCGCGCTTGGATCGGGCTGTGGGCATGGTGAAACTCCAGAACTGGGAGGGACGGGCGGTCAGCCGAAGAAGATGCGCGCGGGTTCGAGCCAGCCGGAGCCGATCTGGGAACCCTCCCCGTAAGGAATTCCGTTGAGCCCGTTCACGTTGGGGAAGGACAACACCGTGCCGTCCTGGCGAACCGTGATGATCTCTGCTTTGCCGTCCCCGTTGATGTCGGCGAACCACGTGCGGTCCGGCGCCCATCCGGAGCCGATCTCCTGGTAGCTGTCGAATGTGCCGTAGCCGAGTCCGCTGAGGTTGCGGTAACCGACTACCGTGCCGTCGTTGTTGATCGTGATGAACTCGGCCTTGTGATCGCCGTCGAGATCGGCGAACCGGATCCTGTCCGGCGCTTGACCGGTCACGGTGACGACTACCGGCGTGGTGGAGAACGTGCCTGGCTGGCCCGCCGCGGTCAGGCCGAAGAGGTTGCGGTAGACCCGGACGCGCCCGTCGGCGTCGAGCGAGACGCGATCGGCTCGGCCGTCACCGTCGACGTCGGCGAAACGCAGTCGACTCGGGTCGTTGGGCACGGTGCCGAGCGATACCGCGGCCCCGAAGGGGAATCCGTTCATGCCGTTGAGGTTGGGGAAGGCTTTCATCGTGCCGTCGGATTCCAAGCCGATGATCTCGTTCTTGCCGTCGCCATCGATATCGGCGAACCACGTGCGTTCGGGTTTCCACCCCGAGCCGATCGACTGGGGGCCCGCATAGGCTCCATTGACGTTCAGGAAAGCGCGCACGGTTCCGTCCGCGTCCGCGGAGATGATCTCGGCGCGAGCGTCACCGGAGACCGAGGAGCCGGTCGGAGCCACTGTCGTCAACGGCTTCGCCGCAAGAACTCCTTGGTAAACCTTCAGATCATCGATGTCGCCGTTCCAGAACGCACCCGCGGTCGACCTGCCCACCGACAGTTGACCGGCCGAACTCCAGCCGACGACCCCGGTGACCGTGTTCTGCGGAACATCTCCAACCGACAGTTTCAGCGTCTTGGCGGACGCGTCGTAAACCACCACCAGGTGCGTCCAGGTGTTGACCGCGGCGTTGGCGATGGACTTGGCACGCCACCAGGTGGTCGGACTGGTGGCGGTGGTCGGCATCTCGGCGCTCCACTTCGCACCGTCGTACACCAACGCGAACGTGTCCACTCCGGCCGTGCCTCGCTGCACCGCGACCGTGCGCCTGGTTCCTTGGTCCGCCAGCTTCGCCCACACGTCGACGGAGAAGGACTGGTCGGTGTTGAGCACCGGTTCGCCGCTCTCCGCGGAGCCCGCGCCGTTGAGGTGCAGACCGCTGGTGTCGTCCCTGCCGGTTCCCCAGCTCGCACCCGCGGCCAGCGTCAAGGTCAGGTCGTGGGCGAACTGGGTCGAATCGCGGGCAATGTTCCCGGACGCCTCGTTGAACTTCCACTCCCCGATCCTGCTGACCAGGTTCGGGTCGACGGCGGCCGCGATCTCCTGCGGGGTGATGGCCCGGTCCCACACCCGCACATCGGCGAGGTCGCCCTTCCACCGCTGGCCGGCCGTGCCGTTGACCAGTCCGCGACCGATCCACAGCTGCCCGTTGGCGCCGAACCCGTTGACGACCGCGGCGCTCTCGCGCTGCAGTGCGCCGTCGACGTAGAGCCGAACGTCGCGGGTCGCCGAATCGTAGGTGCCGGACAGGTGGGTCCACACACCTGTCGCGGCCGGGGCATCCGACAGCGCTGACCATTGAGCGGCGTTCGACACGTCGGTGTCAGCGAGGGAGAACACCCACTTGCGACCCGTCGCGACATAACCCAGCCGGAAGGCCGCGGTGGTCCCGCCCTGCTGGCTGACCACTGTTCGATCGACAGTGTCATCGGTCAACCGAACCCATGCGGAGACGGAGAAGCCGCGGCTGGTGTCGATCACCTTGACAGTCGTGGCGGTGCTGGCCGACGTGCCGTCGAAGCCGACTGAGAAGTCGCCTCCGATCGTCCGACCAGGCCTACCTGACGCCACACCCACGAGATCGAGGTTGTGCCCGCCACCGGACTGGTCCAACGAGGGATCATCACCGAACAGCCACTGTCCAATCGACACGGTCGGACCCGCGACAACGAACTGGAAGGTAGCCGAAGTCCCCCTGCCCGCTCGATCGACAGCCCTCACATACAAGGTCTTCGCACCGCTGGACGGCGGAGTCCACCGCACCGAAGCGGACGCGCCCATCGCAGGAGCCACGACGGTCATCGACGGCGGATCCGTGAAGCCCCACTGGTACTTGACCACATCCGGCGAACCGCTGAACGTGAACGTGTCCGCCACACCCAGAGAACCGCACCCAATCGCAGGACAGCCGGAAGGCTTGTACGTCGCAGACGCCGCGCCGGGAGCACTCGGATCCGTCAAATCCACGGCGAACTCACACCAGCCCGACGGCGCGCTCGAGAGCTGCCCGTCACCTGCGGTGGCTCGGAAGCGGTAGCTGCCTTCCGCGACACCGAGCCCGGCGATCGGCCACGGGGTGCCCCCGCTTCCGGTGCCGACGACTCCGGGGTAGAGCTGCCAGGTGGTCGTACCCGGTAGCTGGGCGACCAGGTCGGTCGCGCCACCGCCGTTGAAGTCCGGGGTCGTGAACACCGTGGCATCGGCCCAGCCCGCCCCGATCTGATGCCGGACCGGGGTTGTCGGGAATGCGGTCCGCATGCCGGTGCCGGGGTAGAGCCACAGCTTGCCGTCGTTGTTGACCTGCGTGATCACGTCGGGTGCGCCGTCGCCAGTGCGGTCGATCACGCCGTACACGTCGCGGTTGCCCCACCCGGTGCCCAGCGACACCTTGGCCTGACCGGACGCGGTGCGCTTGTTCTCACCGGGGAACAGGTAGAGCGTGCCGGTACTGTCCTCCCTGGCGATCAGGTCGGTCTTGCCGTCCTTGTCCCAATCCGCGACACCCGCGAATGTATAGCCGCCAAAGCCCGTGCCGATCAGTCCGCGGGTCTGCGACGACGGTCCGCGTTTGTTCTCACCGGGATAGACGTAGAGCTGGCCGGTCGGGTCGTACCGGGCGATGACATCGGCTTTGCCGTCCTTGTCCCAGTCCGCGACGCCCGCGATGGTGTACGGGCTCCACCCGGCCCCGAGCAGCACTCTGGCGCCGAGTTTGGTCGCGTCGCCGGGGAACAGGTACTGGTAGCCGTCGCTGTCTTCGGCGAGCACGTCGGAACGCCCGTCACCATCCCAGTCCGTCGCCCCGATGATGGCGTCGGAACCATCAAGGACACCGAACGGAAGTCCTGTGGGCAACGGGAGGGTGGTCTCGGAGATCGCGCCGTTCGCGAGGCCGCCCAGTTCCCGTTTCCCCGCGACCGGTGAGTACGTGCCGTCCTCGCGGACTCGGGTCCACTCGAAGCTGGAGTTCATCGTGTCGCCAGCGTCGTCATCGCTGAACCGCGCACGCAACGTCGGCGTCGCGGTCGGCGTGAACGGCCGGTTCACGCCGGTCGCGCACCCCTTGCCGTCCACCGTCAGGGTGTCCGGCACGTTGGGCCGGGTGTTGTAGTCGATCGCCAGCACCGGAGTGGTCGGGTTGTAGCGCTTCCACTGACTGACCGTCTCCTCGTCGATCGCCCGCATCCCCAACGTCACCGCGGGCCAACTGCCGGCGACGGCCTTCTTCACGATCGCGCTCACATCGAACTCGACATCACCGGTGCCCTGACAACCAAACTTCGAATCGACCCGGTGATTGGCCGGCGCCGTCGTCCAGTCACCCTCCCAGAACATCGGCTGGTTGTTCCACGTCGTCCCCGAGTCGATGGCGTTCGTGATCCACACACGTGCGTCGGTGCTGCCCGCACCGCAAGTCCACGACCACTGCTGCTGCAACCGCAACGACGCGCCGGACACGACCTTGCCCGCCATCCCCGCCAAATCCATCCGGAAGAACGAGCGCACCAGGTACTGCGAACTGGTACAGACACCCTCGGACGTCGACTGGTCGCACACCCGGCCGACACCCGCGCCGCCCTTGACATCCCAATCCGACAGCACCGCCCCGTTCTGCCAGAACGAGGTGTCCGTCAGATCCGACCGGCCCATGACCATCGTCCAGGCGTTGTCCTGGATGTGCCCGGTCCACGACGGGTCGATGAACACCGGGAACTTCGTGGTCGGATCCGCCATCATCGCCGCGCTGGGCGTGACCGCCAACTCACCCCCACCGACCTTCACCGGCATGGTGACCCGCCGCAGCGTGTCCGCCGGTTCGGTGGCGACCTTCGCCGATGTCGTGGACGTGGTGTCCGGGGTGGAGTCCCACATCACCGGAACCGGCGAGTCGAACACGACCTTGCCCGCCGGATCCTTGGCCACCAGACCACCGGTCCCGTTCGCACTCGCCTGCACACCCCTGGTGGTCAGACCGAACCTCACCTCGGCCAGACCGGGATGCGCGGCGGCCTGCTTGGTCTTCACCACCAGCAACTGCGAGAACCCCTGTGGGGAGGCGGTGAACCGCAGATCCACACCGGGGAACACCTCGGCGTAGGTCGCGTGCGGCCCCGACAACGTCGGCTTCGGCAACGACCCGGCAGGCCAGGTCAGCGCCAGTTCCCGATCACCCGCGCGCACTGTCGCCACCGGACCCGTGCCACCACCGGAGAACACCACCGGCAACGCCGAGGCCACCGGCGTCACGACCCCGTTCGCGTCAGCGCGGAGCGTGGTGTCGATCGGGGTCCACGAGCCGTCGGGCTTCTTGGCCCAGCGTGGTTCCACCGACTGCTCCGTGGTGTACCCGCCCACGGGGCGGGCGAAGGTCTGGTCGGTCTCCGACCGCAACGTGCTGATCTCGACCTTCGTACCGCACCGCTTCGCCATCGCGGCCGCGGCCACCACGGTCTTCTCGGCCGTGGTGCACGGAAGTTCGGGAGCGGCGACCGCGGCGGGCAAGGCCGGTGCGATCGTCAGCACCAGCGCCAACGCTGCGATCAGCGGGACAGCTGAGAGGGAATATCTGGATGTGCGCAGGCGACAGCCTCGCGCCGCAAAGCGACGGGTGTGCAACAAGCCCCCCATGACATGCGCCCGTCCCCCGACGACGCGCGGCCCAATGTGCGAGCAGATCATGACCGCCCCACACCGTTTTCACATAGAGGCTAAGCGGGTGACACTGAGCACACCTCGCGCTACGACCGGTAGCAAGCCGTCTCGCGTCGGTGCCAGGCCGCTTGAGCCAGCAGGGCTCGTCCACCACAGCGCCGCAGCCACGAACTCCGCATCGTCCACAGATCATCAGCGCCTTGGGAACACCCGGTAACACCAGTTCCGACAGCCGATCCCGCAGACTCGGTCCACGCTCACCCAGGGACCGACAACAGAGTCAGCCGGATGAGAGGTGCACAAGATGGGCTATTCACGCAAAAGGACCTCCTCGGCAGGTCAAGTGCGACACGCCGCCTACTTCCGGAACGTGAAAGGACTGGAATGCTCGGCCGGAACATTCGGCCGCAAATGCGACGCCGACCGCGCGTGGCGACGGGAATAGGCAAAAGCGGTCGAGGGGCGCTTCGTCAACGTTCGCAGCGGCCGTCGATCCTTCACTCGGTACGTTCTGGACACATGGCTGCCCAATCACGTGATGGAAGCGACCACTCGGCAGGGCCACACGCAGATGCTGGAACAGCGACTGCTCATCGAGTTCGGCCCCATGCGCATGAACGAGATCCTGCCCAGCCACGTGCGCGAATACCTGATGCGCCTGGGAAATCAGGGCGCGTCCGTCCACACAGTACAGAAGCGCAAGACCGTCCTGAGCGCGATCTTCACCACCGCGCTGAACGACCAAGTGATCCATCTGCGCCCCTGCGACAACGTTCACATCTCACCAGTACCGGTGACACTCCTCCAGGTACTCACGCCCACCGAGTTGGACGCACTACTGTCAGCATTGCCTGTGGGATGCCAGAACTCTGCAACAGGTCGTTCACCTGCATTGATCCCGCATCATCCAACACCGGAGCATGATCGCCAGGCATGGCGTTGCGACTGCTGTACCTGATCTTCGGTCGACTCGGTGGTTGGCTGGTGCTCCTCGGACGGTCCTCCGCGGCCAAGGACGTCGAATTGCTGGTACTGCGACACGAGGTCGCCGTGCTGCGCCGGACCACTCCTCGCCCACGGCCGGAGTGGACCCGATCGCGCGGTGCTCGCCGCGTTGACACAGCACCTGCCTCGGCCGCAATGCGAGCACCGGTTGGTGACACCGAGCACCATCCTGCGATGGCACCGGAGACTGGTCACGAGAAAGTGGATCTACCCCAGCTGGACAGGGCGCCCACCGATCGACGATGCCGTGGTGGCGTTGATCGAGCGCATGGCGCAGGAGAACACCGGCTGGGGCTACCGCCGAATCCAGGGCGAGCTGCTCAAGCTCGGCCACCGGGTCGCCGCCTCGACCGTCCGCCGCGTACTCAAGCGCCTGCGGATTCCACCCGCGCCGAATCCCAGATCCTGCGGCAGGAACTCCCGCAGGATCTCGGTGTGAGGCACGAACAAGATGCCGCACACCCTGCGCTCGTCCGGCCGCTTGAGGTTCCCCCCAGACAGTGGACACCGAGTTAGCAGGACCGATGGTTCTGTTGAAAGGATGTCCTCATGCCTCCTCGTAAGCGCCGGTCGTACACGGCCGAGTACAAGGTCGAGGCCGCACACCGT
>Ga0307507_10007235_pt1 | contig 16305 bp, 17 predicted proteins | sample 7_EM_MG_FD_207223 | JGI IMG/M metagenome (GOLD analysis project Ga0307507, IMG submission 207223) | Populus trichocarpa ectomycorrhiza microbial communities from riparian zone in the Pacific Northwest, United States - 7_EM | ecosystem: Host-associated > Plants > Roots > Unclassified | place... | reverse complement strand
GTCTCCCACCCCACCCCCCGCTCAGAAACCGGTACAGGTGGCCATCGCGTGCGGACCGGACGCGGTGGCCGTCTTCGTGACCTTGCCGTCCACGGTCACCTTGCAGGTCACCGAACCGCCCTGGTCGTCGGCGGTCGCGGTGAACTGGGCGCCCTCGGTGAACCCGGTGGCCTGGACGGTCTTCGTCCACGGCACCGGCGTGCCGGACTCGCCCTCGATCAGCAGCGTGTGCTCGCCGAAGGTGGTGTACGCGACGTCGACGGCCTTGGCGTCTCCGCTGACCTCGTAGACGACGGTGTGCTGCTGGGTGGCCTGGTCCTTGACGTCGGAGACGGCCTTGCCGATCACCGCGACCCAGAAGATGCTGACCGCCAGGCCCAGCACCGACAGGATGATCCCGGCGATCGCGAGGCCCTTGTTGGTCGCGCGGCCCTTGCGGGCCCGGCTCAGGCCGACCAGCGAGAGGATCAGGCCGAGGATCACCAGCGGCCAGGCGATCACCCCGACGAACGGGATCGGCGAGAAGACCAGGCCCAGCAGGCCGAGCACGAACCCCGCCGTGCCGAGGCCGTTGCGCGGCGGTGCGGCCTGCGGCGACGGCGCCTGCTGGTAGGGGTGGAAGTCGGTCATCGTGTGCTCCCTGCTTGGTCGGTGGTGACGGGAGGAAGCAAAGCAGCGGGACGGCGTACGCCGCGTCATCCGTGAGCCTCGGGCGGGTACGACGAAAGTCGTCATCCCGTCGGCGGGGAACCAGCGGATCGGCTGATGGGGGCCTTGATCGGGCCTCGTAGGCTCAGCACATGGGATGGACCGCGCTCCGCGTCGCGCTCACCGTGCTCGCGGTCATGTCGAGCTTGGCGAGCAGCCTCGCCATGGTCAGCCTCGACAGCTCGTCCCCGGGTACCGACGAGGTCCAGACCTCGATCCTGGCCTTTTCCGGGTTCATGGTCGCGGTCGGTGCCGCGGTGATGCTGGTCTGGCGGCACCGCTGGCCGGAGCTGGTCACCGGGATCGCGCTGATCCCGCCGCTGCTCCTGACCGCCGACTCACTGGCGGCGCTGATCGCGCTCGCCGCGCTGGTCGCGCACCGCACGGGCCTGATCCGCTGGGGCGGGACGGCGCTGGTCTACGCGGCAACGGCGATGGCTGTCTGGCACGACAGCCATCGCCCGCTGGAGCTGACGATCGCCGGGAACGTCGTCGGCACCCAGACCACGCCGGGCTCGGTCATCGGCGTTCTGGTGATCGCAGCACTGTTCACCGCGGTCCCGGTGACGATCGGGCTGGTCCGCTGGGCCAGGGACCAGAACACACGGCTCGCCGGGGAGCAGCACGAGCTGCGTGCGGAGATGGCGCGCCGCGAGGAGCGGGCCCGGATCGCGAGGGAAATGCACGACGTCCTTGGGCACCGGCTCTCACTGCTGTCACTGCAGGCGGGCGCACTGGAGGTGACCACCGACGAGGACGCACCGGCCGCCGAAGCGGCCCGGACTGTCCGGACCACCGCCAAGCAGTCGCTGGACGACCTGCGCCAGGTCATCGGCGTGCTGCGGGAGAACCCCGCGGCGTCCGAGCCGACGCCGGCGGCCGCCCCACCCCCGCAGCCGACCCTGACCGACATCCCCGAACTGATCGCCGACGCCCGCCGGGCGGGGCTCGCGGTGAACGCCACGATCCTGCTGGACCAGGCCGTCTCCGCGCCGCCGCACCTGGCCACCGGGGCGTACCGGATCATGCAGGAGGCGCTCACGAACGTGCTGCGGCACTCCCCCGGCGCGCCCGCCGACGTGACCGTCCGCGGCGGGCCCGGCGTCGGGCTGGCGATCCAGGTCGTCAACCCGCTGCACCCGCAGCCGCCGGCGTCGCCGGGCTCGGGAACCGGGCTGACCGGGGTCCACGAACGCGCGATACTGCTCGGTGGGCGGATGGGTGCCGGGCCGACCGAGCAGCGGGTGTTCGTCCTGCAGGTCTGGCTGCCCTGGTGATTGTCTAACATGTGCGGGTGAACCTGCGCGTGTTGCTCGTGGACGACGACCCGCTCGTCCGCACGGGGCTGTCGATGATCCTCGCCAGCACGCCCGACATCGAGGTCGTCGCCGAAGCCGGTGACGGTGACGAAGCCGTCCGGCAGGTCACCCTGCACAACCCGCACGTCGTGATCATGGACATCCGGATGCGCCGGATGAACGGGCTGGCCGCGACGGCGGCGGTCGCGGCGCTGCCCCGCGCGCCGAAGGTGCTCATCCTGACCACGTTCGACCTCGACGAGTACGTCTACGAGGCACTGGCGGCGGGCGCGAGCGGATTCCTGCTCAAGGAGGGCTCGCCGAAGGAGATCATCGAGGCAGTACGGGTGGTCGCCGCGGGCGAGGCGATGCTTTCCCCGCGTACCACGAAGAAACTCATCGGCGAGTTCGTCGCGACCCGGTCCAACCCACGGCGCACGCAGGCGCTGGCGAAACTGGACCTGCTGAGCGTGCGGGAGCGGGAGATCGTCACCGCAGTCGCCCAGGGCAAGCCGAACGCCGACATCGCCGGGGAGCTCTTCCTGAGCGAGGCGACGGTCAAGACGCACATCACCCGGACGTTCGCGAAACTCGACGTGAGCAACCGCGTCCAGCTGACGATCTTCGCCTACGAATCCGGCCTCGTCCGGCCGTGATCGCTGGGCGAAGCCGAAGGCCGTGAATGGCACATTCACGGCCTTTACGACCCTCAATGTGCCATTCACGGCCTTCCACTCCCAGGTAAGGACTCACGAGGCACTAGCCCGCAGAACCCGCTGGAGCCGTCGCCACCGCCGACTCGCCGAAGCGGATTCCCTTGGCTTCCTTGCCCAACGCCGTCAGGATCGCCACTGCCAGCAGGCCGGGGATGACCGTCCACAACAGAGCCGCCGAGTAGCCGTGCGACTCCGCGATCGCCTGCTGGATCGGGAGATTCAGCGCCGCGAAGAGGTTTCCGAGTTGGTACGTGACGCCCGGGTAGAAGCCACGGATCGCGTCCGGCGACATCTCCGTCAGGTGCGCCGGGATCACGCCCCACGCGCCCTGCACCATGATCTGCATCAGGAACGAGCCCAGGGCCAGCATCCCCGCGCCGTGGTCGAAGGCGAAGATCGGTACGATCGGCAGGCCCAGCACCGCGGCCGTGACGATGGTGCGGCGACGGCCCAGGCGTTCGGACAGCGTGCCGAAGGTCAGGCCGCCGATGATCGCGCCGATGTTGTACAGCACCGCGATCCAGGTGCTCGTCGACGCCGAGAGGCCCGCGCCGCCGTTGTCGTGGGCCTTGAGGAAGCTCGGGTAGACATCCTGGGTGCCGTGGCTCATCCAGTTGAACGCGGTCATCAGCAGGATCAGGTAGAAGAACCGGCGGACCACCTTCGGGTTCAGCAGGACGTCCTTCACAGAAGTGCGCGTCACGCGCAGTTTCTCGCGGGTCGACTCCCAGACCTCCGACTCGCGGACGCGGGCGCGGATCAGCAGCGTGATCAGCGCCGGGAAGATACTCAGCACGAAGATCCAGCGCCACTGCAGGTCCAGCGCCGAGTGGAACAGCAGATACGCCAGCGCCGCCAGCAGGTAGCCGATCGAGTAGCCGACCTGCAGCAGGCCGGAGAAGAAACCGCGGCGCTCCACCGGGATCTTCTCCATCGCCAGCGCCGCGCCCAGGCCCCATTCGCCGCCCATGCCGATGCCGTAGACGAACCGCAGGAGCAGCAGCACCGTGTAGTTCGGGGCGAACGCGCAGAGCAGCCCCGCCAGCGAGTACAGCAGGACGTCGGCGATCAGCGGGACGCGGCGGCCGACTCGGTCGGCCCACAGGCCGAACAGCAGCGCGCCCACCGGGCGCATCACCAGGGTGGCCGTGGTGATGAACGCCAGCTGGGTCGCGGTCGCGCCGAAGGATTTGTCCTTGGCGATGTCCGCCAGCACGAAGACGACCAGGAAGTAGTCGAACGAGTCCATGCTCCAGCCGAGCAGCGCCGCCAGGAACGCGTTGCGCTGATCGGATGTAAGCGCTTTCTTGGCTGCCGGTCCACTGCTCACGCTGACCCCGTCTCGTCGGTTATTCGCCGAAAGACCTCAGGGTTCGGTCTAGCATCAACCAAAGCGCGCAGGCAAGGGAGGGCGGCCGATCAGCGGGACGAGCCGGACATAGCCGTCACAACGGAACGCGGATGCGGACCCGGCGGCCGACATCGCGCGCCCAGGCACGGATGCGGTCCCAGTCGCGGAAGTCGCCCGCTCGCTGCCCCGACGCCATCAGCCGCGGGATCAGGCCGCGCGCCGTGGCCTGATCCAGCCGGCCGCCGAAGGTCGTGGTGCGCTCGGCGTCGATCCGGGCCGCCAGCAGCGCGACCTTCGCGGGCAGGCTCACCTGCGCGCCCGCCGCGCCCGGGCCGCACGGGCCGCTGTGGAACAACCACACCGGACGCTCACTCAGCGCCCGCGCGTGGCGTTCCAGCAGCCGCACCGCTTCGCGGCACCATCGGTGGTAGTAGAGCGCACTGCCGACGATCACCGCCGCGTACTCGTCCACCGAGGCCACGTCCGCCGCGTCACGCAGGTCGACGCTCAGCCCGGACCCGTCGATCTCGGCGGCGATGACCTCGGCGATCTGACGGGTCCCGCCATTGCGGCCGGAGAAGGCGACGAGGACTGCGGGCATGCCTCCCATTGTCCCCGTTGAACCGCGATACGTCCCTCCGGACGGGTTACGATCCGCCGAACGGGGGCTATCTCTTAGCCTGGAGGAAGGAACGCCGGTCGCTCTCCGGGGTCGGGCGCATCGTAATAGCGATGGAACACCGCGGTTTGGCCGCCGGACAACGGGGGCACGATCCAGCTCCAGTCCGCGCGGCACTGCCGGCCCGCCCGTTCTTCGCGGTCGAGGTGGGTCAGGAACCGCTGGGACTCCGTGTGGTGGTCGGCGAAAGTGACCCCGGCCGCTTCGAAGGAGTGGTGCACCGCCAAGGTCAGCTCGACCAGCGCGCGGTCACGCCAGAGGCTGCGCTCGCAGTCGGTCTTGAGGCCCATCAGGTCCGCGATCACCGGCAGCATGTCGTAGCGCTCGCCGTCGGCGAGGTTGCGCGCGCCGATCTCGGTGCCCAGGTACCAGCCGTTGAACGGCGCCGCCGGGTAGCGCACACCCCCGATCTCGAGCGGCATGTTGCTGATCGCGGGCACCGCGTGCCAGCGCAGCCCCAGGCCGGCGAACCAGCGGTGGTCGGGGTGGGTCAGCGGCACCTCCAGCACCGCGTCCGCGGGCAGGGTGAACAGCCGGTGCTCGCCGGGTTCGGCCTCGATCAGCAACGGCAGGACGTCGAAGGAGCCTCTTCGTTCCGGCGGGCGCCAGCCGAGGCGCCGCACCTGCTCGGTGAACGCCGCGTAGCGCGGGTCGCCGAGCACCGAGCCGTCGTCGAGCCGGTAGCCCGCGTAGCGGATGAGCTGCTCGTTGTGGATGCGAGGGCCGGGCGCGGCCGGGGTGTCCGGGGCGAACACCGTCACCGTGGGCCGGATCCGCCCGACCCTGGTCGCCGCCCGCAGGTGGGCGACGCACTCCCCCGCGATCGCGGGCGCGTCGCCGACCCGGCGCCGGTCGCGGATGCGCAGCCCGCGCCAGTACAGCCGGCCGATGCAGCGGGCGGCGTTGCGCCAGGCGACCCGGGCCCCGAACGCCAGCTCCGCGGCGGTGTGCCGGTATGTCCCGGATTCCCCGATTTCCCGTCGGACGTGCGCGAGCCGGTCCTCCAGCCGCTGGCTGGGATCTGCGGCTTCCTCGGCGTAACAGAGGCGGATGAATTCCTCGGCCTCCGCGAAATCGACGCTCCGTTCCCCCGAGGCGCGATGGTGGTAGGGTGCCGGGGCCGCCGTCACCCGCATGGGCGCAAGGGTCATCGCGCTTCCCCACTCTCCGAATTCGCAGTGTTCGTCTCGACGGGAAGGTTCACTGTTCCTCCGAAGGTCGCCGGGTCCAGGGCAGACCGGAAACGCCTGGTACACCAGGCATTTCGGGTAGGCGGGGGAGGATACCCCAGCACATCGGAATTGCACTCCCCCGGTTGCCGCCGTAGTCGGAATCGTGACTCAATTCCCTTACGCGACCACGGGAAACCATAAAAAATAGTGGCTACAATGCGTCACCACCACTTGTCTCACCGCATTTTCCGTCAAAGAATCTTTCGTCAGGGGAACCGATAGTGATCCTTTCCCGGGAAACGGCGTGCGTCTTTTCGAGGGTTTTCGGCGAACGGCCTTCTGCCCGGCCGGTCATCGGTGTATGGCACAGCGTCGCTAGAGTCGCGGAGACGTCGGCGAGGAGGGACGAATGGGCAGGAACCGGATTCCGGTGGTGCTGGTCGCGGGCTTCCTCGGCGCGGGCAAGACGACCCTGCTCAACCACCTGCTGGCCAACCGCGAGGGCGCGCGGGTCGGCGTGGTGGTCAACGACTTCGGCACCGTCAACGTCGACGCGCTGGCCGTGGCCGGGCAGGTCGACACCATGGTCTCGCTCGGCAATGGCTGCCTGTGCTGCGCCGTGGACGCGAGCGGGCTCGATGCGATGCTGACCCGGCTGTCGAGCGCCGAGGCCGGGATCGACGTCATCGTGGTCGAGGCCAGCGGCCTGGCCGAGCCGCGCGACCTGATCCGGCTGATGATCGCCAGCGAGAACCCCGACATCCGCTACGGCGGGCTCGCCGAGGTCGTGGACGCGGCCGAGTTCGACGCCGCCCGTGAGCGGCACCCCGAGCTGGCCGATCACCTGCGCCTGGCCGACCTCGTGGTGCTGAACAAGGCCGACCGCGTGGCGGCCGAAGACCTGGCCAAGGTCACCGCCACCGTCGAGGAGTTCGCCCCCGGTACGCCGGTGCTGGTCACCGCGCACGGCCGGGTCGACCCGCGGCTGTTCTTCGACCCCGAGCCGCGCGGCGAGCGCGTCGGCCAGCTGTCCTTCGACGACCTGCGCGAGGCCGACCACCACGACCACTCGCAGCACCTGCACGCCGCGTACGAGACGGTCACCTTCACCGCCGAGCGGCCACTGGCGCCGCGCGCGTTCGTCGGCTTCATCGAACGCCGCCCGCCCGGGCTCTACCGGATCAAGGGCCACGCCGACTTCGGTCCGAACGGCCCCCGCTCGCGCTTCGGGCTGCACACGGTGGGCGGGTTCGTCCAGCTCGACCGATCGGCCTGGCCGCCCGGGCGGCCGCGGCGCACCGAGCTGGTGCTCATCGGCGCCGGGATCGACAGCGCGGCCGTGCTCGCCGCGCTCGAGGCCTGCCTGGCCGAGGACGCGGACACCGTCGACGAGCGCGGCATGCTGCACGTCCTGCGCTACCTCCCCGCCGACGACTGACACGCCGAAGATCGGCAAACGCGCGGGATCCGGGCGGGCAGGACGGAGACTGGCCGCGAGAACCGACCCCGAGGTCAGGGAGGAGTTCCATGACGAGCCTGTCGACCCCGATCGCGGCGGCACGCTGGTATCTCGTCGGCGCACTGCCCGAGGACGTCCCGACGGCCCACCTGATGACCCGCTGCGACGACCTGCGCTACCGGCGCTCGGCCTGTGGTGAGCGCGAGTCGCGCAGCTGGCGCCCGGTCGACCTGACCACCACCGACGTCGCCCCCTGCCCCGGCTGCGCCGCGACGCTGCCCGGCGCCGCAGCCGCGGTGACCGAGGACGACCTCGGCCAGCTCACCCTCGACTTCGGGATCTATTGAGGGGCAAGGCAAAGGTGGCGTTCTCCTCGAAGGTCGTGGCGGAGTAGCCGTGTGCAGCGCACCTCAACCGAGCAGTGGGAACAAATCGGGCAGATTGATGGGGGCGCGGTGAAGCGAGGGGGACTTTCCTTGCGGCAGACGCAAGGAAAGTCCCCCTCGTAGCGCTCCGTCGCCTACTACCCGTCCGCTTTGTTCTACCTGTCTGCTTTGTTCGGCTTGTTCGGTCGGGGTGCGCACTGAAGGACCCCTTCAGTGCACTGGATCCACCGAAGGACGCCTTCAGTGCACCCACTGGACCGAAGGCGTCCTTCAGTCCACTACCGACCCAGGCGCAAAGTCCGCGAAACGCCACGTTGCCTTACCGCTCAATAGGCCTTCTTCGCGCGGCTCGGCGCCACGCGCGGAGGCTCGTTCGGCATCTTCGGGTACACCGGCGGCCACGGCGCATCCATCAGCCCGTTCGCCATGTCCGCTTCGGACATCGCCAACAGCGGTTCGATCGACTGCGGACGGTCACCCGCCCCGGCCCACGGGTCACCGAATTCAGCCACCCGCAAGGGAACCGTGCTCAGCGTGAACGTGTCCGGTTCCACTGTGGACAGTTCGTCCCACGAAATCGGCGTGGACACCTGGCCGCCCACGCGCGGGCGCACGCACCACGTGCCGAACACCGTCTTGTGCGGCGCGTTCTGGTTGAAGTCGACGAAAACCCGCGAGCCGCGTTCTTCCTTCCACCACTGCGCGGTGATCTTCTCCGGATGCCGCCGCTCCAGCGCCCGCGCCAGGGCGACCGCGGCCGCGCGGACCTCGAAGCTGTCCCACCGCGGTTCGAGCATCGCGTACAGGTGCAGGCCGCGCGAGCCGGACGTCTTGAGGTGCGCCTCGATCCCTTGTTCGGCAAGGAATTCCCGGGTCAGCACGGCGGCCTCGCGCAGCTCGTCGAAGCCGATCCCCGGCGACGGGTCGAGGTCGACGCGCAGCTCGTCGGCGACGTCGGGACTGTCGGCGAGGTACGGCCAGACGTGGAAGCCGAGGCAGCCCAGGTTCACCGCCCACAGGATGTGCGCGAGGTCCTTGGCGACCAGCGCGTCGCTCGTCGTCCCGTTCGGCGTCGACACCACGGTGGTCCTCAGCCACGACGGCGCGCCCTTGGGAACGCGCTTCTGGAACCAGTTCTTGCCGCCCGCGCCGTCCGGGTACCGCTCCAGCAGCAGCGGACGCCCGCCGAGACGCGCGAGCAGCGGCCCGGCGACGGCCCGGTAGTACGCCACGAGATCGCCCTTGGTCTCGCCGCGTTCCGGGAAGTACACCTTGTCCGGGCTGGAGATCGTGAGCTCGACACCGTCGACGTTCACCGCGCCTCCCCGAACAGCTTCGTGAGCTCGGCGGGCGGTGCCTCGTCGAGCTGGGCGTAGGTGCACGACTCCGGTGTCCGGTCGGGCCGGAACCGGACCAGGCGCCCGCCGTGGCGGAACCGCCCGCCCTCCAGGTGCTCGTACCGGACCTCAGCGACCCACTCCGGCCGGACCGCCTCCCACGACAGGTCCTTCTGCGGCGCCCACCGGCTCATCGCCCCAGGCTTGCGACCGGGGTCCGGCTCGTATTCGGCCCACGTCCGCCAGGGGTGGCCTTCCAGCGCGTTTTCCCGCAGCGGCGCCAGCTCCTCGACCAGCTCGCGGCGCCGCACCGCGGTGAAACTGCTGGCCACGCCGACGTGGTTGAGCACGCCCTCGTCGTCGAAGAGCCCGAGCAGCAGCGAGCCGACGCCGACGCCGTCCTTGTGCCAGCGGAACCCGGCGACGACGCAGTCGGCGGTGCGCTCGTGCTTGACCTTCCACATCACCCGCTTGTCCTGTTCGTACGGATGGTCCGCGGGCTTGGCCATCACGCCGTCGAACCCGGCGCCCTCGAAGCGGGTGAACCAGTCCTCGGCCTGCTCGGGATCCTCGCTCAGTGGCGTCAGATGGACGCGCTGGAGGCCTTCGGCGCCGGTCGAGAGAACGCTTTCGAGCTGCCGGCGCCGTTCGCGGAACGGCTCGCCGGTGAGGTCGGAGTCGCCGAGCGCGAGCAGGTCGAAGGCGATAAAGCTGGCCGGGGTCTCCTCGGCCAGCTTGCGCACGCGCGACGCCGCCGGGTGCAGCCGCAGCTGCAGCGCGCCGAAGTCCAGCCCGCGCTCGGTGACCAGCACGATCTCGCCGTCCACGACACACCGGCGTGGCAGCGCGGCGGCCAGCAGCTCCACCAGCTCCGGGAAATAGCGCGTGAGCGGGCGATCGTTGCGCGAGCCCAGCTCGATCTCGTCGCCGTCGCGGAAGACGATGCAGCGGAACCCGTCCCACTTCGGCTCGTACAGCAGCCCCGGCGTGCGCGGTACCTCGTGCACGGCCTTGGCCAGCATCGGCCGCACGGGCGGCATCACGGGCAGGTCCACGCGCCGATCCTAAATCACCGGTACGACATTCGAGGGTGTGTTAGACACTGCCGGTGACCACTGAACGTCCCGAACCGCCACTGCTCGGCGGCGAACGCGAGATGCTGCGCGTGTTCCTCGACTTCCACCGCGCCACACTCGCCATGAAGTGCGACGACCTGTCCGATGAGGACCTTCGCCGCGCGTCGAGCCCGCCGTCCACCCTGTCCCTGCTCGGCCTGGTGAAGCACATGGCCGAGGTCGAGCGCACCTGGTTCCGCCGGGTGATCAACGCCGAGGACATCCCGCTGGTGTGGTCCGAGGACGGCGACTACCAGGCCGCCTACGACGCGAGCACGTCCACGCGCAGCGAGGCCTTCGCCGCCTGGGAGGTCGAGGTCGAGCACTCGCGCAAGATCGAGCAGGCCGCCGAATCGCTCGACGTGACCGGCCACCAGCCGCGCTGGGGCGAGGACGTCTCGCTGCGGCTGGTGATGCTGCACATGATCCACGAGTACGCCCGCCACAACGGCCACGCCGACTTCCTGCGCGAGGCCATCGACGGCGTCACGGGGGCCTGATGCTCGCGTGGCTTCTCGACTCCGACCCGGCCCTGCGCTGGCAGGTCGAACGCGATCTCGCGGGCGAACCACCCGAGGTCTGGGAAGCCACGCGCGCGAGGATCGCGACCGAAGGATTCGGCGCGCGACTGCTCGCGCTCCAGGACCCCGACGGCCAGTGGGCGGGCGGCGCGTTCTTCCCCGCGGGCTTCGACAGTCAGGAAAGCGTCGGCCAGCCCTGGACGGCGACGACGTGGACGCTCAACACGCTGCGGGAATGGGGCCTCGACGCCGCCGTGCTGCGCGGAACGACCGAGCTGCTCGCCGAGGACAGCCGCTGGGAGTACGACGACCTGCCGTACTGGGGCGGCGAGGTCGACTGCTGCATCAACGCCTGGACGGTCGCGAACGGCGTGTGGCTCGGCACCGAGGTCGACGTCGAGTGGTTCGTCGAGCACCGGCTGCCCGACGGCGGCTGGAACTGCGAGTGGGTCGAAGGCTCGACGCGCTCGTCGGTCCACTCGACGCTCAACAGCCTCAAGGGCCTGCTCGCCCACGAAGCCGCGACCGGTGGCACAGACGCGACTCGCGCGGCCCGGCGCGGCGGCGAGGAATACCTGCTGGAGCGCGGGCTCTTCCGCCGGCTCTCGACGGGCGAACCCATCGCTGAATGGGTGAGCCAGTTCTTCTACCCGATCCGCTGGTTCTACGACGTGCTCAACGCGGCCGAGTACTTCCGCCAAGCGTCCCTGCTCGACGGCACACCGCCGGACCCGCGCATGGCCGACGCGATCGAGCTGATCCGGGCGGCGCGGCAGCCGGACGGCACCTGGCTCCAGACCAGCCGGCATCGCGGCCGGGTCTGGTTCGAGGTCGACGCGCCGGCCGGTGAACCGTCGAAGTGGCTGACCCTGTTCGGCACCCGGGTACTTGCCTGGTGGGACGCCTAGAGCTCGGCGAGGATCAGGCCGCTGCGCGGCTTCGGTGTGAAGTAGGTGGCCTTGCGCGGCATCCGGCGGCCCGCCGCGTGCACCGCGAGGACGTCGGCGTAGGGCACCGGCGCGAGCAGGAGGACCGCGTCGGCGCCGGCCGGCACCGGACGTCCCGCCGGGAGCGGCAGCAGGCACGGGCCGTCGGGGTCGATGCCCAGTGCCTCGCTGATCAGCATCCGCTCCACCACCTCGTGATCGATCACCGGTACGTCGCCGTTCGACGGCGGCAGCGTCACCCGCACGACCGTGTCCCCGGCGAGGACGACCACCTGGCCGGGGGCCACCGGCGGTTCGGCGTGGTCGATGAACCGGCAGTCGAGCCCGGCTGCCGACCAGGCCGACACCAGATCGTTCACGGTGAGCCCGGTGCCGGTGAGCACCCGGTGGATCGCGCCGATCTCCAGCCGCGGCCCGGCGGTGACCAGGGCCAGCAGCGAGCTGTGCCCCGCGGCCGCCGCGGCGGCGACCCGGTGGTTGCCGTCGGCGACCAGCAGCTCGGCGTCGGCGACCGCCTTGAGCAGCCGTTTCTGCAGCGGACCGGCCGGGACCACCCACAGGTCGTGACGCCGTCCGGCCGCGTCCAGGGTCGACAGGTCGGGCAGGCCCAGCTCCGTGCACGCGCGTTCGACCTGCTTGGTCAGCTTTTCGCCACCGGACGCGGGTATCAGTAGCGCGGCACTGGTCGCGCAGCCCAGCCCGGCGAGCACCGCGGCGCGCTCGGCGACGACGTCCGGGTAGACGTCCTCGGTGTGGCGCACCCGCGCGGCCCCCTCGTCGGTCACCGCAGCCGGGTCGACCAGGCACAACACGCCGACCGCGACACCGTCGGGCCCTTCGATCCGGTAGGGCGCGACGATCTTGTGCACCGGCTCGTAGTAGCGCTTGCACAACCGCTCCAGCACGGCGCGGGCGACCGGGACGGCGGTGGCCAGATCGAGCCCGCGGGCCAGCGCCGCCGGGGTGCGGGCGGGATGCTGCACGGCGAGGAGGCTGTCCGTGGCACCGGGCATGGCCAGCGCCGCGATCACCCGGTCGGCCTCGGCGAACTCGTCGACGTCGGGGCCGGGGACCGCGTCGCGGACCACCCAGCCCTGGCCGATCGGCCGGATCCACTTGCTCATCGGCCCCATCTTGCGCGAAAACCGCCGCGGCCGAAATTCACTGGGTATCCGGCCCCCCGGGTGGAATGCTTAGGTCTGCGAAACAGTTGACTCCGGTCATGGGCACCCCGAGGAGCACGCCACCGATGACGACACCGGCCGCCACCAGCGTGAAAGGTGTCGGATTCCGGTCGGAACGCGGCCCCGTGCTCGCCGCGGTGATGCTGTCCACCGCCCTGGTCGCGCTCGACAGCACGATCATCGCCACCGCCGTCCCGTCGGTGGTCAAGGATCTCGGCGGCTTCTCGCAGTTCCCGTGGCTGTTCTCGATCTACCTGCTCACCCAGGCCGTCACGGTGCCGCTTTACGGCAAGTTCGCCGACGTGCTCGGCCGACGGCCGCTGATGTTCTGGGGCATCGCGGTGTTCCTGCTCGGCTCGGTGCTGTGCGGCGCCGCCTGGAGCATGCCGGTGCTGATCGCGGCCCGCGCGGTGCAGGGCATCGGCGCCGGCGCGATCCAGCCGATCTCGATCACCGTGATCGGCGATCTCTACACGGTCGAGGAACGGGCCAGGGTGCAGGGCTACCTCGCCAGCGTGTGGGGAGTCGCGTCGGTGGTCGGGCCGACCCTGGGCGGGGTGTTCTCCGAGTACCTGGACTGGCGCTGGATCTTCTTCATCAACGTGCCGCTGGGCGCGATCGCGGCCTTGGTCCTGTTCCGCAACTTCAAGGAGCGCGTCGAACGCACCCGCCACAGCGTCGACTACGCCGGCGCGGCGCTGCTCACCGCCGGGTGCTCGCTGATCATTCTCGGCCTGCTCGAAGGCGGCGTCGCCTGGGCGTGGAACTCGATGGCGAGCGTGGCGATCTTCGTCGTCGGCGCGACGCTGCTGGTGGTGTTCGTGCTGGTGGAGCGCCGGGCCGCGGAACCGGTGCTGCCGCTGTGGGTGTTCACCCGGCGGACGCTGATCGGCGGCAACCTGGTCGCCGTGGTCGTCGGCGCGGTGCTGATGGGGCTGACCTCGTATCTGCCGACGTACGCCCAGGGCGTGCTCGGCGCGGGCGCGCTGGTGGCGGGGTTCGCGGTGGCCGCGCTGACCGTCGGCTGGCCGATCTCGGCGTCCCTGGCCGGGAAGATCTACCTGAAGATCGGGTTCCGCGACACCGCGCTGATCGGCAGTGCCTTCGTCATCGCGGGCGGGGTCATGACCGCTTTCCTCTCGGCGCGCTCGACCATCTGGGAGGCCGCGGCGGCGGCGTTCGTGCTCGGCCTCGGGCTGGGCCTGACGGCGAGCCCGACCATGGTGGCGGTGCAGTCGGTGGTCGGCTGGGACCGCCGCGGCGTGGTCACCGCGACCAACATGTTCAGCCGGTCGCTGGGCAGCGCGGTGGGCGCTGCGATGTTCGGCGCGATCGCGAACGCGACCCTGGCGAGCCGCTTCGCCCACCCGCCCGCCGCCGTCGGCCCGCTCCCGACGTCGGTGGACCCGACGAGCCTGGTGCTCGGCGGGCACACCGACGACTCCCCCGCGGCGGTCTTCGTCCGCGGCGCCCTGGCCGACGCGACGCACTACGTGTTCCTGGCGCTGGCCGGGTTCGCCCTGCTGAGCGTGCTGGCGCTGGCGCTCATGCCGCGCCGGACGGAGCAGCTCGAGTTCTAGTTCTGCAGGGGCACGAGCTCGCGCACGAAGTCGTCCAGGAACTTGTCGAAGTCCCCGTGGCCCGGCCGGATCACGAACTTCGAGAGGCCCGCTTCGATGTGCGCCTCCACCAGCCGCCGCGCCTCCGGCCAGCTGGTCGCGATCAGGTCTGTGAGGGCCGCGTCGGGACGGCGGTGCGCGGCGACCTGGGCCAGTGAGGCCGGGATGCCCTTGTCCGCCACCACCAGGCTCAGCCCGAAGTGGTCTTCCTCGATCTCGCGTCCCGCGTCGGCCGCGGCTTCCTGGATGGCGAGCCGGGACGCACGAGCCTGCGCCGGGGTGTGGAAGCTGCCGAGCCAGCCGTCGGCGAGACGCCCGGTGCGCCGCAGCCCCGCCGGGGCCGTGCCGCCGAGCCAGACGTCCAGGCGCTTGGCCGGACGCGGGCCCAGGCGGACGTTCTCGACCTTGAAGAACTCGCCCTCGAAGCTCACGTCGTCCTGTTCCAGCAGCATCCGCAGCAGCACCAGCGATTCGTCGAACACCGCCGCGCGGCCGCCCGCGACCGGGAACAGGTCGTGCTCCGCGGGCCGCGCCGGGCGCAGGCCGAACACCGGCAGCACCCGCTTCGGCGCGAGACCGGCCAGCGACAGCAGCTGCTTGGCCACCAGCACCGGGTGGCGGCCGGGCAGGATCGCCACGCCCGTCCCCACCTTGAGCTTCGACGTCCTCGCCAGCGCGTGGGTCATCCCGATCATCGGGTCGACCTCGGGCGAGTAGATCTGCTCGGACAGCCACAGCGAGTCGACGCCCGCCTCCTCCAGCCTGTCGACCAGCCCGGTGAACTCGGCCGGCCCGCTGCCCTGCGGCGGGGCCACGCCCAGCCTGATCTTCAGCAAGTTTCCTCCCAGAAGTGTTTCCTCAGGGCAACGCGCTCGGCGGGCAGGAATTCCGCTCAGGCGGTCGCGTCGATGACCCGGGTCAGCACGCCGTGCAGCGCCTCCAGCTCGGACACCTCCATGCCGAGCGTCTCCACGACCTTGTAGGGGATCTTCTCGGCCTCGGCCCGCAGCGCGCGGCCGGCGTCGGTGAGCTCGACGGTGAGCTGGCGTTCGTCGGAGCGGCTCCGGTTGCGCGTGACGTAGCCGAGCGCCTCCAGCCGCTTGAGCAGCGGCGAGAGCGTCGCCGGTTCGTGCCGCAGCGTCGTACCCAAGTCCTTGACCGAGCGGGGCGAACGCTCCCACAGCGCGAGCATCACCAGGTACTGCGGATGCGTCAGCCCGTGCGGCTCCAGCAGCGGCCGGTAGATCGCGATCACGCTGCGCGAAGCCACCGACAGCGCGAAACACACCTGACGGTCCAGCTTCAGCGGGTCCTCACCGAGATCGATCTGCGCCATGTGCCTCAGCTTACCACTAATGATTAGTACACTAACTATTAGTGTACTATGAAACTCGAGCGAAGGAGGAGCCGATGGAACGACCAGGACTGTTCCGCTGGTTCGGCTATGCCGTGGGGTTCAAGCTGCCGGACCGGTACGCGGACTGGGTGCTGCACGACGGGACGTCGAAGCACTGGCGCGCGCGGCACGTGCTGCGCAGCTCCGTCGGGATCGTGCCGCTCTGCCTGGTCTGGCTGCTGCTGCCCGGCCCACCGCTCCTGCTCGCGTCGCTCGTCCTGATGGCCGCGCTGGTGGCGTACTTCTACTCGTGCGCGTACATGGAGGAGAGCATCGAGCACCGGCTGGGCTGCCACGGCTTCCCGCCCGGGACCGGCCGCCGGATCAGGGCCGAAGCCGCCGAGGCGGCCAACGCCGACGTGACCGCCCGCTACCTCGCGCGCTACCGGACGCCGTCGGAGAGTTAGCTACAGTCGG
>Ga0307507_10007234_pt1 | contig 16306 bp, 21 predicted proteins | sample 7_EM_MG_FD_207223 | JGI IMG/M metagenome (GOLD analysis project Ga0307507, IMG submission 207223) | Populus trichocarpa ectomycorrhiza microbial communities from riparian zone in the Pacific Northwest, United States - 7_EM | ecosystem: Host-associated > Plants > Roots > Unclassified | place... | reverse complement strand
AGAATTTTTCTTTTTTTACCTTCGGGCGGGCCAAGGCTCACACCCACACCTAATGCCACTATCCCTAATCCATCACCTTGGACCCTGCTAGTGCATCAACTCCTTGCAAGTGCGTCGCCCCCCTACTTGTGGAATATACAATACTTATGGGCTGTACCTCCGTAAAGTCTTCGCACACAAAGTGGTCTATCGGCTAGAATCCTTAAAAGCTAGTCAGAGGCTTGAGTGGTGCGTGCGACTGCTCCTCGAGCACAAGTGCTAGTACCCGTACTAGTACACGTAGCGGACGCCAGATTGGCACAAGCAGGACAGATTTGTGATATCGAATACTGAAACCGTGCTAGTACGCGACATTCCCCACAGTGCGCTAATTCTCTCCGTTGTGGGCCAGGATGCTCTGATCCGCAAGGACAACCTTTAAACACCTCATGCTACTCCTAGGCCTTTCCCATCATACCATCAAGGTTTTTAGCATTTATGTTGTGCCTCAATATATTATGGTACAGGTAAAAGTGGTAATAAATGATAGGAACAATAATACTTTCAGAATTCCCTGTGCGAACTCCACCAAAACAAGGAAAAAAAAAAGAGGAAAAAATTGATAGAAAATTATGGAGAGTAGCCCAGAAAGGCTGTTAGATTCTAGAATTTTCTGTAAACCTAAAAAACAATCATACAGACGGCTTGCGCCCCTTAAGATTTGTTGGTAAATCACCCTTTGAGAAAGCCGCAGAGTACCGTACCGCAAGGATCCAGCCAAGATGCCCTGAGGAAATGCTTATTAAATTCACCTCGTTTGGCAAGACAACAAATTGTTTTTCACACAAATTGGGATCACACTGCTGATGTCGCTAAGGCTGTAGGCAGGGGGGGGGGAAGTCAATATATCCTTAGATCTGGTTTATGTTTGAGCAGCTGCTTGGAGTTTTCATTATTGAATTTCTTTATGAGGATGTTTTCTTGATTATAAGTTGAAGTATTATTTTCTTGGCCGTTGGTGGTAGCAATGGTGATAGCCTGGGACTGGCTGATAGTGCATTCCACCACACAGCGAGCCTTATGTTATAATACTGTTCTAGCAACACACACAGGTTGAGCTTCAATACGGTACCGGTATCGTAATGACAGCGGCTAACTTAGTACAGTGCCGGCACTTTACGAATTCACATTTTGTCCATAACACCTGTCATCTACTCGAGTACCTGTCCAGTTTCGCCATGCCCCCGATGGAGACACCAGCGGAGGTTCCCTCTGTCCGTGGGGTCCTCGCTTCCGGGGGCCATAGCCCTGTCAGGGCGGGGAAAGGGTCTCAAAGGAAGGGACGTGCATAGACGGCAGGGGGGAAGGGAAACCTTGCCAATAGCTCGGGGATAACATCACTGCCGAAGAATGATAATTTACGGTAGATCCCATGGTGGTGAAAAAGCAATTGTTCTTCCCCGCGCAATATGGTAAGTAAAAACTTCATGCTGATTGGAGAGGTTCACCCAGCACATTTTCTCTGTCGTTCGTTGGTCTCTACTTACATCCCCGGTGAACATGGCTGTTCTGGTAATCGGAGCGTTTCTCGCCGTTGAAATCGGGGCCAACCTGGATATAGTTAACGGCCGTGGGAAGCATACGGGCGACAAAAGGTAATGGATAGTATTGTACCGGCACAGCAGCAGGAACTTGAGGAATTATAGCTGCCGCTGTGATGATGTCAACACACCTTGAGGAGCCCCATGGTAGGGGGATTTCTTGCCAAAATGACTTGGTACAAGTACTAACCGGCGCGACGCAAAGCTCCCCAACTTTAGTTTAAGTTTTATTGCGCCTCCGTCAAATCTGTTGGTCCTCTTCTACAGTAGTAAAGTACCGGTATCCTCGCCGGTTGAGGATAAGCTTTTCTAGGGTAACACAGTGGGGGAATTCAAGCCTCATGTCTTGAGTCGGAAAGGCTCACCTGCACACACACACAGCCCACACACGCATGCTCCTGTCCTATTTGTCAGAACTACCGCTAGGGTGTTATAATTGGAGTGGGGGAGTCTAGCCAGTGAGGTTTGAAACAAAGCACTATCCGCCTTAGAGCTCCCTTCCAGCTCGGGCAAGAAGCTATGGAACGGTTTTTTGGGGCTATCGAGCCAAATATATCCCCGTCGATCACGGCTAGTTATGTGATGACAATTATCGGCTCTTCTGGCTTAGGCTCTCACCAGCTCTTGCGTAAATAATACTACATAATAATAATAATATTATTATTGTTTTACTGAGGACAGGTCTTAAAGCTGCATCCCTTTCGGTAAATCAAAGATTTTTACTAAAGTGCGGCCTGGAGGTGGGGCCAAAGCGCTTTATTTGGTACTACCGGTACTGAACCCTGTATGTTGTAGGGCTTGTCTTGTGCATGCAGTGGCCTTCGACCAACCATCTTTTCTCTAAAAGCGAGGCTTTTATAAAGGCGGTGGGTTTCCTCCCGTGCTTGAAATTCACACAGGAGTGCTTACAAAAAGGAGCAGAGGAAAAAGGGAAGGGCATTGTGTCCACCACTACCACCGCCAACTACCCTTCGGAAAATCCAACAGGGCTTATACTAACAACACAATATGACCATCATTGGAGCCAGGCAGTGGGCGGATGGACCTTTCCCGCTCATAACAACGCCAGCGTTCGACGGCGACGTAAGTACTGTTATCCAACTATACCTCGCACTCCCATTGCATGTCCTCCCACGGGCCATCAAGACTAACAAACCCCCAGCCAAAAGACCCCTTCACCAAAGCCGCCACCGAAATGGCCCTCGTCCACAACGTTATCCTCCGCGGCATGAATTCAATCTACCTCCAAGCGCCACACGTCCCAGTAAAAGATATCCAACCATTCATTGGGTACTGCAAAGCCTGGTCCGAGCTCCTGCACTCGCACCACGAAAGTGAGGAAGCTCTCCTCTTTCCCTCAATTGAGAAAGCGGCCGGGGTACCCGGCTTAATGCAGACGAGCGTATCCGAGCACCAACAATTCCGCGACGGCCTCGGCGAATTCGACAAGTACCTGGACACCGCCACGCCCGAGACCTTCGCCGGACAAAAGCTCAACGGGATAATCGACACATTTTCGGGCGCGCTCACGCAGCATCTAGCGGACGAGATCCCGGCCTTGGTCGCGCTGCGTGAGTATGGTTTTGAGAAGGTTCCCATCACCCAGCTCGTTGATGCTGAGGCTCAGCATCAGATGGGGACCGTTAATAAGACTACCGCGCTTGCGTTCTTGATGACTGCCCTGGACGTCACGTATGAAGGGGGGATTCACAAAAATTTTCCTCCGGCCCCGGCGCCAGTGTTGTGGTTTCTTAGGAATGTTTGCACCCTTCCGTGCAGGGCTTATTGGAAATTTGCGCCGTGCACAGCGGGTGGGAAGCCTAGGGAATTGTATCTGGGTGATCGGGTGCAATAGGCTGGTTGTGCAATTGTATGCTGGGGGTTCTTTTTTTCTTTTCTTTTTTCTTGCGGGCGTTAACTAGGTTGTTGTAGGGCTTCTCTTACTTTTTACTGGTTGATGAGTTTGGCTCCGGTACCTGTTGGATAATTGGTTTAGTTTGGGTTGATGGGATGAGTTGGATTTGGGGAATGCAAGGAAGTTTGTGCTCGTAGATGTTCACCGGTTACAGCAGCCTGGACTTTATCCTTTGATCCCCGAAACCTAGGCTTCTTTGCCATTTCCATGCCTCAGCTCCGCAGGGTATCGACATGTTTTCCCTTAGTGGTAAGCGGATTGTTGTACTTCCCAACTTCGCTTAATAGCAAGGCTTTAAAGGCTTCTTTCAATAAACTCTGAGCACTTCTGTTTTCTTTGGGTAAGAATAGCCAAGTGCTAGCTAGAGGAAGCTGTCACTAGGAGAATACAGAGGGGGGACCATTTAAGCCCTATCACTCGTTACTAAACACCTCGGTCCTATATTCAACCCGACCCACTCTGGCACCCCCAAAAAAGCCCTCGAACACAAGAATTGGCTGGCAGCGGTGATGTAGATCACGTCAATTAGCAAACAGCCCCCGTGGAATAAAACTCAGAAACGTGGGAGCAAAAACCCACCACCCCCAGCCACACCGACCCCCACCACCCTCGCTTAAGATCTCGGATCCTGCACAGTATCCAGAAGCGCTTCTCGGGTTTATTCGTAGCCTGCCTAAAACACCCACCCACTAAGTAGATGCTTATATTCTTTATTTGTGGCAGCGCGGGGTGAGGTATACTAACCTGTGCGCTATATGCTCTGGGGTGTTTGTACATCGTACATATCACACCTAGTTTTTGTTCCCCGGGGTATGATAGTCCATAGTGATATTTTATTCTCTCTCTCTCTCTCTCTCTCTCTCTCTCTCGTGGGGGCTTGCTTACTGTTCTCTACTGGTACAATACTTGAGCGCGGACAATATCAATATCAGTAGTTCTAGTTTTACCAAATTATTCCAGCATCAAGGAACAAGGTTACCGTAGGCTATTGCCGATCTTCCCACAACATATCGCATGGATCGACATCCGAAATCACAATTTCTCACCCGAAGGAATATCCCCATTAATTAGAATTAGGTATGATAGGTCCATCATATGATACGAAACCTAACCTCCTACAACTAAACGATAGAATAAAAAGTATAATACAAACTAATTTTTCCCCATATTTCTCAATCTTAGCACTCTAGTAGTCACGATGCCGCATCCAACCGCCCAACTCCAACCCACAATCTTCACGAACCTTACTGCCTAAATGTCTTTTCTTTGCGGAGGGGTCCCCACTTGGAGAGTGAGTTAAGTTACTCAACCTACTTCCTATCTATCTTACTTGGAAAAAAGGGTGGTGGATGGAAAATGTAGGAATAGTGTTGGATTGGATACCTCAGTTGCTCCTGACGGAATATAGACTTCTATCTATCGAGGATATATGTGACCTAGACCATGTCGTTCGGAGGTTTACTTTCTCTTTTGTTTAGTGTGGGATTGAGGTATTGCAGTTTCCGGACTACGGGTATTGATATAGTACCCATGCCTTATTACTAGTGTTTCGCGGGTGGGGGGGGCATTATCATAGGGTATATTCGGGGCGTGCCTTTCTTTGGCGAGCTTACCGAGACACTATCGACCCGTATCATATCCTTCCATTACTTTACAAGTATCTTCTCTTTTTTTTTGGTACTCACAACCCCCTATACAACCGGACAAGTAAAATGCATACCGGTAAAGTTAAAGCTGGAGCTTAACCACCATCGCTCAATGGCTCAAACACAATGAAACATAGGAAACCACTAACCAGACAATCAATAGAGATGCTACCATAGCTAAGCACTTATGTGGAGATTTCTCGTAACTTTGACCCCTGTCTTGGTGTAAGCTTTCAGGTTAAGACTCATCCAGACTAAAGTTATCAGAGCATCTATCAAGCTACAGTACGCGATTCAGAAGATCTGCGAGAACCCTGACGAGAAAGTTATTATTACTAAGTTATCATATTAGCTCTCGGTGATTCGAAGTCTGTCGCTAGAATCCCTACTGTATCTAACTAGGTTCAATATATGGGGTACTATGTAACTAGTTTTTGTTAGAAAATATGGAAGGAGGATGGATGGATAGGACTTTGTACATTATTGATTCTAGAAGTTCCAGAAGTCTGGTAGGATCGTTTTTTCGGGGGTAAAGTAGGGTGCTTTGAACTTTCGTTGTAGGAAAAGGTCCTCTAAGTTGGCATGTATTTCCTTTTCCATCACGGGTGTCTGCTGAGGAATGGAAATCTGCTTGGAGGTGCGAGAGAACGTTGGTTGTGGCGATCAAAGGATGGGGTCGGGATGCATTGATGTGTTTTATATTTACTTCTTATTCCTTACTATTAGCCAGCTTAGACCATGCGATAAGGACAAGGAGAATGGCAGAGTTTATGAGAATACATTCCTAGCTTTCATACACAACGCTGAAGCCCCAATCGAAGCTAAAATCTACGTCTCCCCTGAGGTATCTACCCACCATCGCCCCCAGAGTTTTCTTATTGCCGCGGGGGTGCTGTGCAGTGATGATACTTGAGGAATAAGAAATGGACTAAAGTATAATAACTCAATACAGTAGATAAATAGCGAACGAGAATGGAAATACTTAATACTCTAAATAGAGACCTTTTATGTAACATTATGATATCCGGCCCTAGATATACAGTACTGGTACAGTGTGATAGGCAAAACTACATACAATATTACTTTTTAGATATAGGGAGAACCATATAATACTTTGAACTTGAAGCCCACCAACCAACCAATACCGGTAACTCACACTAAGAATAAGAAGAAGAAGAAGAAGAAGAAGAAGAAGGTTCTCTCCACAAATACAGATTCAATACGTTAGGAAATTTGTTTGGCTACCAGAGTGGTTTTCCTGCTGCTTCGTTTTTTATCTTTTGCTCGCTTTGTGGGTTTTCCTGGCGGACAATCTTCTCCTTTCTTACCTATTATATCATGTTTACTCCCATGCTCTGTTTAATACTTTTTGCGTCTTCTTCGTCAACGGGGTCTTGACTCGAGTGGTTCAATCATATTCGCCCCAATGATTTGGTCGACCTATTTTTTTCTTTCTTCTTCCAGATTTGAGCGCAGAGAGATGGGTTCCGGGCATATAATAACAGGAATTGTGGGTTCTCGTTAATATGCGTTCTAATCTATTAATATTATACCATCTGGATTATGATACTAGTAAATGGGTACATCCCAAACTCCGGAGCCAGGCGCTCCATATCTTCGATATACAAGTAACTCCGTCAATCAATCAATAAACCAGTCAATCATATCCAAGTGATATTTTTTAATTCCCTTCCCCTTCCCTTTTTTAACTTCACTACTAGCCTAGCTAGCCCAGACCCAAATATCATACTTCCCACCCACCACAGGAACCCCCATAACTCGCGACAATCTACCATACCTAACTAGGGGTGGCAGCGCGGTTTAGTACTTCATCCACTTATACCGGGAAATCCGCAACTAAACCCCCACAACCCCTACCCGAACCACTAAAATGTACACCGCCACCACCTATATCCACAGCTCTACCATCTACCACACAACGTAACCACGCCCCTCCCACTTCATGACGCGCACGCCAGACGCAGGAACATGAACATTGTAGACCAAGTACCCTATGCATTCTTAAACATCCATGCTTTCCTTACTCGGTGCGGTATGTTAGATACTAGTGATCTACACGATACGGTAGTAAAAACTTAAGTCGAGCCGCACGGCATATAGTACTAGTGTTAAGCGTAGGAGCAGGGTGGAGCGATTTGGTCGGGCGATGAATAACTTACACTATACTAACCCCGTTGGGATGGTAATGCGATGTACAGTATCGCTGTTCTCCGCCTGCGAGGCATCGTGTCCGTTGTTTTTGAGGGGGTGGCATAACGAGTGGTTACGAGGGGTCGGTGCGCTGGGAAGGGGGTTTATATCATTGATGTTCGAGGGGTTGGTGGGGGGTTGATTGCTGGATTCGGCTGGGCCTTGGCACGATAAAATACTGCAGTGACCTAGTACCAGCAGTATGTCGTTTCAGTAATCCTCATGCGTCCAAATTTATCCCACTCTAACAAACACCGCCTAGGCTCGAACGACGCTACAAAGGGGCGGTCATATACACAATTCTATCTCCCCACGCCTCCTCGATCCCTCAATCCCTGCGATAGAGTAAAAAATGCAGCCTCGCCCCACAGATTTCGTGACACATCACTCTAACACTCAACAACAACATATCCTTCACCAACATCCTCAAGAACACTCTTCACCTTCTCTAGTCCCCAAATCACCTTCTCCTCCTCGAACCTGCGCGCCACAATCTGTATTCCTACGGGAAGACCGTGCATCTTGTCCGCGTCATAGTCCTGATAAGCACTCTTCGCGACGGCATTGTTGTTGATTTTAAACTCGGGTGTTAGCGCGTCTTTCTCTCTATCGACTCTGGTTACTGGGAGGACGCCGGCGGCGTAGTCCATCTATTCGCTTTATTAGTCCTACTAGCACGGAGGTAGTGAGAGGGGAAGGTATACCAAGTTCCAAATAAAAGTATAAGAACAATTAGAGAATCCATTCTTCATACCACCGTGCGGTACAGCCGGAAGCGCGTTCGGTACGCTAACGATAAAGTCCAATCCATTCTCGTCCCAGAATTTATGCCATTCAGCACGTATAGCCTCCCTCTTTGATACAAGCTTCCACTGATCCGCACTTGAGATTGGGCTCCAGTCTTTGATCAAAGCCGCCCAGATCTCGTCTCGCTTTACATACTTTACAAACGCCCAGTGCAGGAATTTGAACCAGCGAGGGAGGGAAAAGTATCTTGACATTTGGCGCGCTCCCGGATCGTTGAATTCGAAGAAGGATTGGAAGTGGCTAGAGAAGGTTGCGCTGCCATCGGCCCCCAGGAGGCGAGAGGCGGTGTGGAGGGATTCGAGGACTGAGGGGTTATTGTTGCTGGCTTTGTTAGTTGGCATAAATGTGGTGCGGGGGAGAGAAAGAGACTCACAGTTCGACGACTTCATGTGCTTGGGACTTCAGTGCTATGATGACGCTGTCTAATGCACGACTGCAAGCAGGGCTTGGAGTGACGATCCCGTCGTCTCGGAGTACTCCCCAGCGAACGCTCTTGCTCTCCATCTGATCGCGCACGTCTCGCCATGGAAGGGGGATAACGTGATGGTCATAGGTCCAGGGCTTCATGTCGATAACCGTTTTCAAAAAGAAGCTCAAGTCCTCCATTGTCTTTGACATGGGAGAGTAAACCGCTGTAACGCCCTCCTGTCCAGGCATCGATGTCATATTTCCTGATCTTGGGAACCTGCCGATGGAGCAACGGATGGAGTAGATTCCAGAGTAATGGGCGGGTACCCGCACGCTTCCCGCGACATCTGTACCCACACCGATTCTACTACCGCCTAATGCTATCAATGCTGCTTCCCCGCCGGTGGACCCACCAGGCGAGTACCCTTTGACGTGCGGGTTCTCTGTTGTTCCCCATACCTGCCTTTGATCAGCTCATACGCATTCCGCTTTGGTAAAGAAAAGCGTGCACTCACATCGTTAGCGCTCTCAAAACTCAGCAACGTAACCGGGACATTTGTTTTTACAAACGGCACAGCCCCTGCATCTTTCAATAATCGAACAACCGGCGCATCGTGCTCTGCTGGTTTATTCGCGAGTTTAGAGTACCCTATACACGAATCATAACCCTTAACATTTACCGTATCCTTCAAGCTAACCGGAATCCCAGCAAGCGGTCCGTTCAGATTAACCCCTCCGCCAACACCACCACCCACATCACCACCGCTCGCTAGGGAATGTCCTAACCACTCCTCCGCGTCCAAGATCATAACCTCCGTCAGGCAGTTTGTCTGCTCCTGGGCTTTTATCGCTCGCTTCCCGTAGGCCCTCAGGATGTCGATCGGTTTCCATTCCCCTTGGCGCACGAGCCTTGCGGCATCTTCAACTGGGGTGTTGAGTATCTCGCAGTCGTGCTGCTCGAGGGGGGAGTGATAGACTGGTGGGAGGTTTGCTATTGTGGCCTCGCGCACCGCTTGCTTGTTTTTACTATCATTTAGTATTAGCGAGTGATATAGCATGAGGGGCGGCAGGACTATTGGAAGCAGATGTTTCTCACCAAGTGCGGCGGTGGGCGAGATAGGTTATCAAAGTCATTTGGGCCAATTTTCACGATGGAGGTGATGGGAAATCGATTAAAGAAGATGGGTGATCAAAATGGAAGAAAGGTGGGAGGAGGAGGAGGAGGGGGGGGGGGAAGTAGCATTTGGTACTAGTAGAGGCGTGACGTGGGGTATTAGTTTCTGGTTTTTCTCGGCTGCGCTAATATGGATAAGAAACTTCACAGGCCACTGGGGACACCCCTCACTCGGACGACTAAACTTGAACAGGAAAGTTTCCTATGATGAACCGGATAAAGTGCTGCAACTGAAGAGATCAGCCGCTTGTTTCATCAACCAATTATCGTAGTATCTGTCTGAGTGAGGGGGTGTCCAAGTGACTTGTGAAGTCGTCAATGTCACTTGCTGATAGTCTAATCAGATAATGGCTGCAAGGGTTAGGGTTTAGAAGATAGGTACCGTATCATAGTTGGATGGAACCACCGTAGGTGTCGTGAAGCTCGGTGATGCCCGCCCTCCCTTCGTTCGTATTCGTGGAACCACGGTGGAGACCGTCTTCTATCATGCTTAAAAGGATAATGGCGTCCCTGTTCAGGTACATTCTCTGCAGATCCCCAGGTCGGAAACCCTTACGAGTATTAGCCAGGTCACTATCTGAAGACCACAGCACAACCATAAAAATTCCACTCACGGTACAGTACCGCGGAATCCAGGGAGACCTCCATGGTTATCTTTTTTTTTAAAAAAAAATTACATCGCCTCCGCTTAGGATACTTGGATGTGCAATAAACTCTAAAAATAAGGATGATACAAATTGCAAAGTATTTACCACCGTACACTCGCTCGGTGTTACGTACAATTAATCAAAAAAAAAAAGAGGGATCTCCAGCGGTTCAACCGATCATACAACCAATACGAGTGAGTGTCCATGAATACCGGATTAAATTAGACCAAACATCCCGCCCACCCGACAACGCTCCAGAAGAGTAAGAATCCGATGCCTATTCCCGTTCGACACCATGGCCTTGCCGAGTCGTTTGAGATGCCCGTAAAGTTGAGCCCACGACGCTGTGTGGTTATCGTTGTTCGTGTCATTGTGGCGGTCCAGGTTGAGGCTCCTGTTGTGAAGGTTTGGGTGGCTGTTATGGTTGAGGTTATCACTGCTGTTGTAAAGGAGGAAAAGAATGTCGGTGGGATAATTGTTGGGGTTGTTGGCGATGGGAAGGCTTGAGTTGAGGTTGAGGTTGGGACAGTTGGAATTGGTGATGTGAGATCGCTTGCTCGAGTGGGTCGGGGTGAGACAGATTGTGAAAATGAAGGTGAAGGGAAAGGGAGTGAGACTGTAGACGTCGACTTGAGTGTGCAAGTATTTGAACTCGTAGGCTTTCGGAAAATACAAGAATCAGCCAACCTGCCTTTCCCCCACTCTCAAGTAACGCATTTGGAAACGAACCACACTGAATGATCCACCAGAGCTCGTCATTCCCGTTCCCAAAGTTCCACCACTCAGGGTTCCTCCAGCCCCCAGCTGCTTCTCATTCGGTAACCTATCACACCCCATCCTGATCGTATCTTCGCAAGTATTACTCCTCGAATCCTCGCAATTCCTCTGGTTCGAATTATTCGGACCAGCAGCACTCAAGCAATCCCTAACCGCATCCATACATATGTTGTAATACGCCCTACACTGAGCCCGGGTGGTAAAGATGTCCGTAGGAAGTGGTGGGTACGGAAATACGAATTGGCACGTCACCTGAGGAAGGAGGAGACTCCCAATGGCGAGCAGATGGTATAGAATGGCACGTTTTCGACGGGGTGGGTGGAAGGTTGCGTACATTACTGAATTTTTGTTCGGTAACGGCCAGCGTTATGAATGCTGGGAATTGTAGGGGCAAGGATGAATAGCTGTCCGGACAGCAGAGTTGAGGTAAAGGAGCAGTGGAACGCTGTGAAGTAAATAGGCTGGCCTCGCCAATGCACAAAGGAACTATCACGAAGCTAATGTGGGATGAGACGGGACGGCGAGGAAAGCGAGTGAAGGAACGGAAACGTGAAACCAACGACAGAAAGAAGGAAGGAAAAGACAAAGAAAAGGGAGGGTCAAGAAAAGAAAGAGAGAGAGAGAGAGAGAGAGAGAGAGAGAGAGGATTCCCCGGCCAAATCAAGTCAAGGAGTCCTCCCTCTCCATCGTTGGGTTACGGACCTCCCCGAGTGAGAGCTGCGACATCAATGCCATCCGCATACTATTTGAAACCCGGTAGATCCCATGCTTAGCACATAGTTCGGATCAGCTACGGTTGGAGGGGTCGGGAGTTCCCATCCACAGTCGAGGCATGAGCTTAACATCGCTGTTGAGGGAGATAATAACTTATGGTACGTTCTCACGCATTATCGACAAATGTGCAGCAGCAGGTGATGGTGGTGGTGGTGGTGGCTCAAGGCAATCCGGGCATTGGATCTATATTCTATGTTGACGGGGTGCCGACAAGTTATTCCATGACATTATCCGATCCACCTGTGGTTGCGTTAAAATCCGATTCCGAAGCAAATGTGTGAGCCCTGAAAGGGTCAGATAACGGAATATTATCATGGTAACTTTTTTGAGTGAAGGTGCTGCGCGGTTTCGGAGGTTGTGGGATTGAGTTTAATAGGTGGGAGGGCGGATTCATTGAGCATTGATGGGGGAGGTGGAGGTGGAGGTGGAGGTGGTGCTCGAGTAGAAGGTTGTCTGGGTGTGAAACGGGGGCTCGTCGCGCATTGGGTCCCGATGGGTGGATCTCGGCCATGTGGCTTTGCCGATTATAAAGCGCGAGTAGGTAATACTATGATATAACTCAACCTTACGAGTACTGTATTGAACTCGGGAAGCGGGTACTGTAGGGCACAGCAGGATGGACAAAGGAATGAGTTTGGATCCTTTACAAGTAGTGAGAACCGATCCCTTCGTCTGTACTCGAGTACAGTACAAGTACTCGTACTTGTATTTGTCACTTTTTTATTCCGAGATTAGGAATAGTTCAAAGGTGTCACAATTGTGGAGATGTTTTCTACTGGGTCAGGTCACATCAAAGGGTCCCACGACCATACAGTACAAGTATGATACCACCCTAGGTAAGGATCTGAAGTTAACCTACTGATGCCATTAATCGCGCTAAAAAGGCTGAGAAAAATGGACACACACAGATTAAGGGTCATGAATGAGGGGTTGTGCACATCCCAAGCACAACCAACTTGAGCCTGAAGGAGCCAACAATAGCATTGTTATCGCCTCATCCCTAACCGGCTGGAATGGCGATTTGATACAGTAATAAAGCTTCGTTTGAGCACCGCCTGCAGTGCTCAAGTGCTCGTGCGATAGTCTACCCGATAGTGTACTGTACTGTACTGTACCGTACAGTACAGTACTTGTGGCAGCAAATGTTTGCTTCGTGCTGACGTTTGGCGAGAAGGGCTCTCTCAGAGCTCATAGTCTCCAGTAATAACGGTACACGCCCAAGCGAGAATACTATACCGGTATCCTCCTCCTCCTCCTCCTCCCTTTTGCCTTGACCCCCTACTCTCGCCTGCTTCTTCCTCTCTCCCTTTCCAGTGCTGAGCCCCTCTTGCCCATCTCGCCTCGGATACTCCACTCAACCCAACCCAACCCAACTCAACTCAACTCCGCCTTGTCTTTTTGATCATAGCTCACTCCTTTCCATTTCCCTCCCTCCCTCTTAATCTGTCGGTCGGAATATTTCATAAATCGGACGGAACGTTCCTCTCACTACGGACACGTCAAAACAAACTTCCCCTCTCCTAGATGTACAGTACAAGGCGGGAAATAGCCCCCCCAAGCTCGTGATTTGTGATTGGGCACACCAAGAGTGCTATACAGTGCAAGAGGAGGAGTCCTTGGAGTTTCCAAACTTTCACGAGTCATCGCTTATCACGCTTACTTCCTCGCTACTGGAAACCCCATTGAATGTGAGTGGCGTTTCGGGCGTGGAGGCCTTGTGTTGATTCGATTTCTCACCCCCGGAGGAAGAAGAAAAAAAAGTTAAAAGTTAAAGCTTACCGTTACCCCTGCACAGTTGGCAGCGACCCCCCTCATCCCTCATCACCCACAACATCCTTACGCTACACGAAGAGCCCCCCGACCAGCGACCCACTTACCGTTAATATTTTCGAAAACTGGGAGCCGCCGACCAGACTTTTGATTCTCGCCTTCGCCGGCACATCCTCAGCTTCGAGTATGGAATCATCACAAACGCAAGCACGAGCTCAGCCTCCACTCCCGCCTTTACCCCCCTTACCTCCTCCTCCGGCTCCGACACACCATCCCCGACGTCCGAGTAACAGCCTGATCCAGCCCCCGCCTCCGCACCTCCCACGGCGGAATAGCAACCATAGCTCAGTATCCTCGCATAGCTCTCCATCCCCATCTCCTCATCGTAGAGTGACCTCAAGACGACAAGCGAGTGAGCTAGTCCTCCCGGAATGGCAACCGGACGAAAGCGTGAATCGGTGCCCCATCTGTCATAACGGGTTCACATTCTTCAACCGAAGACACCATTGCAGGTAGGGCATTCATGTAACTCTTCTTGATGCGGTAGTACCGTCGGCTCATGTTATTTAGGAAATGCGGACGGGTGGTGTGTAATCCCTGTTCACCCCACCGGATCACCATCCCGAAAGCTTTCGTCGTCCGCCCGACCACGCAAACTCCATGCTACGAGCCCCTGCCCTCGCGTGTGCCAGATAGCCCCGGGGACGCCGATTACGAGGACAACGTGGGACAAGTGAGGATCACAGCTGAACCAGCGCCTCGGTCGTTTAACTGGAATTCCAGCTCGGGGGATGAGGATGAAGGGATGCAAGTGCGGATCTGCGAGCAGTGTCTTGGCAGGAGACCATCGGATTCGCATCCGGGGAGGGGCGTTTCCGGGCCGATCCCCGGAAGCGGTGGGGGTGGGGGGTGGGTGAGCGGTTTTCTTGGAGGAGATAGTGGGGGGATGGGCGTTCCGACTCCACCCCCGGGTAATAGAGATACGAACCGACGACGAAGGCAGAGTGTACATAACCCTTTGGAGCTATGGGAGAACTTTACTGACATTTCCACAGATCCAAGGTGGACGGTCACTTCCACACATACACCACGCCGCCATGTCCCCCGGCTCCCGGTCAGCGTACGTGAACTACCAAGCTCCTCCTCCAGGACATCACCACTACTCTTCTACATCCTCGTCTGGTTCCCTTCCGTCCCGTCGTGGCCAGCAACCATACTACCCCCCTGTGCCCTATCACCCTTCACAGCACCCCCGAAGTAGCAGCCAAAACGCGCCACCTCGCCCACGCCTCAAGGAGACAGACTATTGTCCGATCTGCACGCACCCACTTCCTCCCGTGGATCCAAACGGAAGCGAGGACGCGAGAGAGGAGCACATTCAATCCTGCATTCGTGCTGTTGAGTCCTCGGCATCCCCCGCCAATACTCCATCCGGCACCCCCAACCCTCCTGGAACAATGCGTGCACGAAGATATACTGGCGGTGGCCGGATGGTTGTGTGGAAAGCGAGTGAAAAGGACACCTGGGCATCCGGGGGGGAAGCTGACGAGAAGAGATCCGAGAGCGAGGGTGATGTTGAGCGAGAGAAGGCAGAATGTGTAATCTGTTTTGAAGAGTTCGAAGTTGGGGACGTGATCGCCCGGTTGGAGTGTTTATGTCGCTACCATAAGGTAACCTCTCCCTGCTCTCCTGAGATGAGTAAACTAATAAGGGTGCGATAGAAATGCATTCGAATGTGGTTCGATAAGAAAGGAAGCGGCGAGTGCCCTGTGCATGCGGTTCATGAGTGATAGATTTTCTCATCCTTGATTCATTCGTTCATTCATTCATCGCTTCATGGCGGACTCACTGCTAGCTAACGAAACCTGGGCGCAGGATTCCTGTCGTTGCCATCGTTGTCTCTCTTGTCTCCATTCTTTTTAGTTTTCTTATCGTACCCCTATGGGTTCATCCTAGGTCCTTTGGTGGAATTCGTGCTTTTTTGCCTACGTGTTTGTTTGCTCGCGGGGTGGTTTTGCGGGTGAGTGGGTGGGCGGTTGCATAGCGTGCCTTGGTCTTTTATTGCTTTGCTTGTTGTTTCTCCGGTGGAGAAGGTGTGTGTGGAGATATGCGTGAGCGGTTGTAGCGTACATTAGCTTGTGTGGGTAGAGCAGTTGCTAGAAACTGGATAGGGGAGCGAGGGGTGGGGATTGGCATGTAAATGAGACGAATAGGCTGGTTGGATAAGATGGGTTACTTATTGTTCTTGTAATCTCCGCATTTGTTCCATGTCGAACCATGGAGTATGTATTAACTTGGGAGTCGAGTATGGGAACTTAAAAAGAATATTTAGTGGACTGGTAAATTTTAAAGTGTGAGATGGTGATGAAGATGGTTGAGTGGGCGCATCGGTTTTAGAAGCCATCTCCTGGGGTGATGAGGGGAAGGTCACAGCAAAGCACTCGCTTCTATCATTCCAGGACTAGAGCTACCCGAGAAATCCCCCGTTATCCATAGCGCAATTCTTTTCTTCAACTACCGTAGATTCAGTGAGGTCTACCCCAGTCTTTCGCTTTAATCATATCCCCCTTTCCCATTAACTTCACCCCCCCCCCCTT
>Ga0307507_10007233_pt1 | contig 16311 bp, 14 predicted proteins | sample 7_EM_MG_FD_207223 | JGI IMG/M metagenome (GOLD analysis project Ga0307507, IMG submission 207223) | Populus trichocarpa ectomycorrhiza microbial communities from riparian zone in the Pacific Northwest, United States - 7_EM | ecosystem: Host-associated > Plants > Roots > Unclassified | place... | reverse complement strand
TCGCTCAAGCAGACGATCTCGAGCGCGAGCGGCAGCTATTACGACAAGTTCGGCAGCTACCGCACCGCCAGCGGAGCGGGGCCGATCAGCGTGACGTGGAGCGGCATCAAGTTCTGGCACAAGTAGGCGAGATAGGGCCTGACCTGCTGTTTTGTAGTTGTTGATCCGGTCAGGCCGTCGCTAGGCCGTCTCGGGATCTTCAAGCCGTGCCGCCCCGGTGTGACGCGGTTTGAAGATCCCGTCGGCTGCCTCGCGCGCCCGGCGATGACTCGACGGGACCAGGTGGGTATAGATCCGGAGCGTGTAGCCCGGGTCGTGGTGACCGAGGTAGTCAGCCAACTCCTTGACCGACACTCCGGAGGCCAGAGCGACCGAGGCGTAGAAGTGCCGCATGCCGTGCATGCCGTCTCGTCGCGGGATGTAGTCCAGCCCGGCTGCAGCGTAGGCCGGCTTCCAGACGGCGAGGTTGTACTCGGGGCCGCTGATCATGCCGCTGGCAGCACGAGCGCCGAGGCGTTGCAGACCTTCGGGCCGCCGAATGAGCAGCCGTGCGGTGACCGGACGGCCGCGGGGGTCGAGCCAAGGCAGGGTGACCGAGACGGGCTCGACGTTGTCCAGGTGCGCGTCGATCTCTTCCAAGACGCCGGCACCGATCGGCACCTGCCGTGTCTTCCCGCCCTTCGGAGGGGCGAACACGGGCTTGTTGTCGATCCAGCGGATCTGGCGCTGAACGTTGGCCACCATCTCGTCACGATCGACATCATCCGGGCTGAATCCGAAGATCTCCATCTGTCGTAGTCCCAGGCCGGCCCCTAGTGGCACCACCACCTTTTGTGGGGCGGGCAAGGCAAGCTTCAGTTGGTGTACCTGAGAATCTTTCCAGGGGACGACCTTGCGCTGTTCGGGCTTGGGGCGTTTGATGCTCTTCGTCTTACACGGGTTGCTGCGAATCTTCTGGTCGACCCGCGCAGCTTCGAGGATCGCCGAGACCATGTCGAACAGGACGGCTCGATAGGATGCGGCCAACCCGCGTCCACCCTCACCCTTCGGGCGCTCCATCCAGTCGAGCCAGTCACGGATTGTTTCAGTCTTCTCGACGGTTCGCAGCGACTTGTCGCCAAGAAACGGGAAGATGCCGTTGTCGAGATGGCTGGTAACCGTCTGACGAGTCGATGCGTCTGTCGACTGGCCTTTGCGCCACTCGCGGGTGTAGGCGCGGAACGGTAACTCACCAGCCTTCGGGTCGACGTACTCGGTCGAGAGCACGTCGTGCTGCATCTTGGTGAGGAACGCTTTCGCGCGGGTCAGTTCTTTGTCGGGAAAAGACCTGGACTTCTCCTTTCCGTCGGGGTCGTAGTAGCGGACCTTGTAGCGGTCGCCCTTGCCGAACAGACCCGTCTTCTCTCGAACCGGCCGGCCACTGTCGGTGTAGACGAGCTTCCCGCTTACCTTCTTCTTGCGCCACCACCGGTCCTCCACGTGTCCTTTCACGCGGCTCTCCTTCCTTCTGTCAAGCCGAACCATCTTGGTGCGGCAGGAAAGCCCTGGCACTCCCGCAAACGGCTTCTACGGGAAAACCAGGGCTGTTCGTATACGGCGGGGTTGTCAGGCCGCTTCAAGGCTTGCCAGCCAGGCCCGGACGCCTACCGGGTCGTAGCGGACGTGCTTGCCAATCCGCACCGACGGCGGGCCATACCCGGTGAGCCGCCAGTGCTTGAGCGTCTTCTCCGAGATCCCGAGGAACGCCCCCAGTTCCTCCGGCCCCCAGAGCCCTTCCAGCTCCACTACACGGATTCGCGCGACCATCGCTGTGCCCTCCCTTCCTTATAGGTCAAGCCGCCTCGCGGCCGTGATCGCAGTTGCCGAAGTTCTCGGACCTGGTGGATCGGCGACGGCGACCATTGCCCTGGATCTACTCGGCCTGCCAGGCGATGCGCTCTGAGATTGCGCGCATGACGAGCTGGTCCCGTAGCGTGCAGTGGACGTCGCCGGGCCTCCCGGGCTGATGGTCTTTGGTGCAGGCCCGGCCGTAGAATGCAATCCGCATGATCAGGCCGCCCCTGTCCCCGTCGAGCAGCAGCCGCAGTAGAACGCCCGCTGCACCGTGTGACACCCTCGGCGGGCACACAGGTAGCAGCACTGTGGCGGCGACGATGTTGCGTCGGCGGACAGATCGAAGCCGTCTGCCGGCGATGTCCTGGAGCGTCGGTGGTCTGGGACAGCGAGGCGTTCGTCTGATCGCGGCGAGGTGTTCGAAGGAGTCGTCATGTCCGCCCCAGGGCCTGGTCGGTGTGCATGGATCGTCCACGACACCGTCGTAGCGGCCAGAGGGGAAGTACCCGCTCAGGTCGACTTCGGCGACGCGTGGCTCACTGACCAACTCCGCCTGAGAAGCTGCAAGGAGACATCACGACACCAAGTTGTGAAGGTCGGCTGGTTCGGTGTCGCCGCCGTCTGATGCCGGGTGGTCGCCTTGGTCGGGAACCCATCGCCATTTCGTCGCCATCTGACAACGGAGCCCTTGCCCCGCGACGATGGCCAGGTGCTCTGACCTGCGCGTTCAGGTGGTGCGAGGAGACATCAGTACTCGGTGACCTCTTCCGTATCAGGGAAGTGCAATACCTAGCTTGACCAGGTAAAACACGCACCACTGCAGGTCGCGGGCTCGGTCTGCTCCCCGGAGGGGCAGCTTCGGCACCATTACGCCAGGTCGCCGTCGCCGAACGATCGCCAGGTGAATCCGCCGCTTCGCGTCTATGGCGCACTCGTGACGTGGCGACATCCGAGGTACGAGAAGCCCGGGCCAGTGGTCTGGGCTCTATCCTTTGAGGTCGGTCGCGAAGACAACGCCGCATCGCGCGGTTGCGAGCCATCGGCCGCTGGTGCCATGGCGTCGCAGAACCCGGACACAGGACGTCACACAAGTCTACCTATAGTGATAATCCGTGTCGGAGGGTGATGTCATGGTTCTCGACGGTTTGAGCCGGTTTGCTGTGCCGGTGGAGAAGCCGGTTCTTCTCGATGACGACGGCTTCCTCCTGGCGACGTCGGACGCGCGGTGGCGATCGGGAGAAGCGGTGCCGCTGCTCCCGGTGGCCGAACTGCCGACCGAGACGGTGAGTTTCGCGCTGCTGGCGGCTGGTGGCGCCGGCAAGACCGTTACTTTCACCGAACTCGCCAACACAGAGCCGGACGCCCGACGGATCGACACCGCCGCCCTCACGATCGATGGGCTCGAGCGGGAACTGGACGACGCGTGCTTCCACGAATCCGCGGTTTACCTGGACGGCCTCGATCAGGCGGCGTCCGTCGAAGCGCGCCTGTTCCCGTGGCTTGAGCGGTACTTGACTGCACCCGCACGCCGCGGAATGCGCTGGCGGCTCGCGTGTCGAGCGGCCGCGTGGGACGCGGTACTCGGCCGCGCGTTGTTTCAGAAGATGACTGCGTTCACCGTGTGGAAGCTGGCCCCGCTCGACCGCGACACTGCAACCAAAGCAGTTGAACACGCGATCGGTCTGTCGGAGGTCGACTCCGCGGCGTTCATGAAGGCGCTGATCGGGGCCAAGCTCGGCAGACTATCCGGCTGCGTGGGCCAACTCATTGCCGTCGCGCGGTACTGGAATGCACAGGGTGCGCTACCACGCAACGCGTCGGACGCGATGAAATTCGAGATCGAGTACCTGCTTCGCGAGACCGACGAGCGTCGGCGGCCGCGGCTGCCGCTGGACCGGTCGATGCGGGTGGCCCAGCGGCTCGGCGCCTTCACGATGTTCGCCGGCAACCAGGCACTCACCGCCGGGGCGTTAGGGGATCGCGCAACGCTTCCGGTCAGTGACCTCCCGTCGGACGCGGAGCCGGATCAGCCAGCGCGGACCATCGAGCCCCTCGACTACGGAGCGGTGCTCGACACAGCGTTGTTCGACTCCGGCCCGGCCGGTTCGGTGATGTTCCGGCACCAGCGCTACCTCGAGTACCTTGCTGCCGCCTACCTGGTCCAGCGAGGAATCCGCGCCGGGCAGATCCCGGTTCTGCTCGGCATACACGCAAACGGCTTACTGCCAACCCCGCGGATCGGCGTCGCATCCTGGCTGGCCGCCCTGGCCCCAGATCTGGTCGCGCAGCTGTTCATCGACAACGCCACGATGTTCGCTTCGACCGCTGCGGTGGTCGAGCTGCCATCCGACGAAGCACGAGCGGCACTCGTGAAAGGCTTGCTCGAAGCTGCAGCCCGGGACGACGCGGAGCCAGATTGGCGACTCGACCGGACCGGCCTGCTCCACGTGGGGCTGACCGAGCAGCTGGTCGAATATCTCGGAAGGGGGCCGGCGAACGCGCCGCAGCTCTGGTGGATCGCCCGGCTGGCCGCGGCGGGCGGCTGCCGTACCCTCGCGCCCGCGCTGGCCCGCGCCGCTTTGGAGCCGACGTGGTTCGGCTACGCACGCCGGGCTGCAGTCGCCGCCGTCGCCGACCTCGGCGAGGACGACACCCAGCTCTCGCTGCGCCAACTGCTCGCCGAGCCGACCGACACCGACACCGACCCCGACGCGGACAACGAAGTCCGTGCCGCGGTGATCGATGCTCTTTATCCTCGGCTGTTAAGCACCTTCGAGCTCACCCAGGCGCTTAGACCGCACCGATCGATGCTGTTCGGCGGCTACCTCCAGTCGTTGCGAGAGTTGCCCAGCCGCGTTCCCGAGAACGACCTCGCTGACTTTGTCGCCTGGCTGGCCGACCACGCTTGGCGAAGCGATGTCCGCGATGACGACCAATTCGAAGACCTCTATGCCGGCGTGATCACGCGGGCCTGGCCGCAGGCTGGCGACGAAGCCGTTCGCGCGGGGCTGGCCCGGTTGCTCGTCGGCTTGGTCCGGTCCGGTCTGTGGCACCGCCCATCGGCTCGAATCAAGCAGATTCCTTGGGCTGATGGTGCTCCCGAACGCCGCCGGGCTCTAGCCGTCGACGCAGCAGCCGTCGGGGAGAAAACCTGGTACGCGGTGTTGACCCTGGGGCTGCTCACCAGCGACGACGCTGGATGGCTTCTCGACACGCTGCCTTCCGCTCCGCCACAGGCGACAGTCGCGTTGGCGAACTGCCTGCCCCAACTGCTTCACAACCCATCCACAGCCATCACGGATCGAATCCTCGGATTGGCTCCAGACCATCCGGGCTACCAAGCCACTGCATACCTCCGCGCTGAAGTCCAGATCGATGAGGAATCGGTCCAGCACCAACGCCAGGTGGCCGCCGAGGAACATACGCACCAGCGAGAACGGATCGCTCGCCAGGAACGCGTTCGAGGAGAACTCCGTACCGTCCTGACGGGCCTGGATGAGGAACCCGAATCGTGGTGGCGTGTCCCATGGCTCCTAGCGGGCGGCGATGGAAACATCACTGGCCTCTTCGCGGCTACCAATCCCGACCTCACTCGGCGAGCCGGCTGGGCCGAACTAGGCACCGAGGACCGCCGGCTGGTCGTCGCCGCAGGCCTCGTCTACCTGCACACCCATCGACCTGTAGCTCAAGCCTGGTGGACGGCGAAATCATGGAGTGTCGGAACAGCGCTGCCAGATTGGTCCGGGGTCTATTTTCTGGCGACGCTGGTCGAACACTTCTCGGAGTTGCTCGACGAACTACCCAACGAGGTCTGGACGCAGTGGGCGCCGTCGATCGTCGCCACCCCGGTGTTCGGCAGCGACGACGCCGTCGGGCCACGGCGTCGTCTGCTCGATGCCGTCCCGGCCGACGTCCGGCCGCGACTGATCGATGTCGCCCGCGAGCACTTGGCCGCCCTTGCCACGAGCGATGGCTCCCTGCCATCGGATGCCGTCTACGTGCACCTCGCGAAGGAACTCGCCCCGACGATTGCCGGACTCCTCCTCGGCTTGGACGCCGACAGCGGCGTCGCAGGTGATCTGCTGGCCTTGCTGGCCAAACACGGTCCCTCAGACACTGCCTTGGCAACCTGCCGGCAGCTCATCGAAGCGACGTCGCCACTCGCTCCCCGCGCTCAGGGTCACCTGGCGGAACTCGACCCTGACTCCGTGATCGACGCCCTTGCCGCGGCCCCTCCGCCATCGGGCGAACTGGCCGAAGCACTCCAGAACCTCAACGTCACCTTGATCGACGCCAAGCGCCTCGCGGTCGCTGCCCGCCTGCTGCTCGACAGCTACCCCTACGCCGAGGACCCTCCCCTCGAGTCCGGCTTCTCCTACACCCCGCAGCACCGAGCCCGCGACGTGCGCCGGCACGTCCTGGAGCGAATGGCACTAAACGGCCACAGCGAAGAACTCGCAGCGCTGAGCGGAAGTCGTCCGGACGCCGACCAACAGGCGCTGGCCTATCACCGCCGCATCGCCCGCGCCCGACAGGCCGACCTCTCGCTCGGAACAACCGCGCCGAAGACTCTGCTGGACTTGCTTCGCCGCGGTGACGCTCGCCTCGTGCGCGACGACGCCGACCTCCAGCACGTCCTTCTACAGCAACTCGACGACCTGCAGCACTACCTCGCCGCGGCGTGGCGCGAGATCTGGAGAGGAGACCGGCCTCAAACCGAGGACGACATTTCCGACTGGCTCGAGCGCCGATTCCGCGAACGCCTCGACGACGTGATCGTCGACCGCGAAATCCAGGTCAAGCGCGACCGCCCCGGCATCGGTACCCGCATCGATCTCACCGCCACCGCCAAGACCATGGGCGGCAACACGGCAAGGGTCCTCATCGAAGCCAAGCGCGTCGACAACGCCGAACTCGGCACAGCCATGCAAGACCAGCTCATCGACAGGTACCTTGTCCCACGAAATCACCGTCACGGCATCTACCTCGTCTACTGGATCACACCAGCCCAGCGCCCCGCCGGGTGGTCGAAGACCAAATCTGCGGACAAAGCGGCCCTGGCACGCGATCTCGAAGAACAGGCACAGCGCGCCGCCGAGGCCGGCTTCCGCATCCTGCCGTACATTCTCGACATCAGTCGTCCCACGGAGTAACGGGCGTTGGTTACCGTGGGTATCCGTTGTCTGCTGTTGCGCAGTGTTTTCGTGCGTTCATTCGTGGATGGCGACGTGACGGATGCGGGGAGTAGCGCTGATCGGCCGGGATGAGAGCGGCGAGGTTCCACAGGCGCCAGCGTTCGCTGGCGTCGGGGCGGTCGAATCCAGCGGTGCTGATCTCCGAGCCGGCTGAGGGAATGGATGACCATCGCCGCGCTGTGGCGATCTTGCAGGGGCGCCGGAGTGAGCTGTTGGATCACGAAAAAGCTCGAGCTGGGCTTTGGCCCCGCCACACACGCGCTGGTAAGTGCAACGCGGGCTGAGCTAAGTGGTCGATCGCCGCAGAATCCTGGCGATTGCGAACGCGCCAGTCTGCGCGCGCTTCACGCGACGTCATCGGCCAGGCCGAAAGCGTCCTGATGGCCCGCCAGGGCCTCGACGCCGCCTTCGACTTTCATCCCGGCACTTGAACATAAAGCTGGCTGACGTCGCCGCGACCCTGGTCGGCAACCACTCTTCGCTCCTATCGATCGATGACCAGTGAAACACGGCGTGCGGAGCTAATCACGGATCCATGCGCAGGCCTGGAGCACGACGGCGGCGACGGTGGCCATCTCGCCGAGGTGTTCGATGTCGAACGCGCGCAGCACCGGGCAGAGGTGGTGACGAACGCGAGCGGAATGTCCAGTTCGAAGGTGCGTTTCGGCTGTGTGGGTGGGAGTCACTCCCGGCATAGCGATGCATGTATTCTGACCGTCCGTTTCAGCCCAGCCGGGCTCTGGCGTTGTCCTGACCTCGTGCAACGTCGTCGGTGGTGGTTGTTTCTCGCGGCTCGCCGTGTCGGGCGCAGGGAGGTGATGTTGTGGCGTCAATTCAGGCTCTGTTGCATGCGGCTCCGTCAGAGGTCACGTTCCAACGTGTGCAAGCTGTGGTGCAGCAGACTGGGCCGGAATCGATAATGATCGAGTACAAAGAAACCTTGAAGAACGCCAAAGAGGGGACGGTTGCTCGAGCTGTAGCGGCGCTGGCCAACACATACGGTGGCTTGGTGCTCATCGGCGTAACCGACGATCGAAAGATCAAAGGGGTTCCTGGAAAGCTGATCGATGCTGTTGCAGAGCATTGTCACGGGAAAATTGAACCCCCGTGGGTTCCCGAGATCATTCCTGTTGCGCTGGAGCACGAGTCCGACAGCTTTGTTCTCGTATTGCGAGTGCCTCCTGATCATCCCAACAGGCCGTTTCTCGTCGACGGTACTGCGTACATGAGGCATCACAGCACCACGCATCCTGCTGACTGGCAGCGACTCCGTGATCTATTTGCCCAGTCTGCGGCCTCCGTGTCGCAAACCGTTTGGACCATCCAGCGCCCGGACCTCCCGCGCGACGAACGTGGGCTCGACGATGGTCGGCTCGACTTCGTGATCAGGTCAGGTCTTGACCTGCCGATTTCAGTCGACGCCAAGTGGCGCCCGCTCTCTGACAGTGCCGTCGACCGCTTCATTTCTGCACTGAACAATTCAGCGCTTGATGCAGCCCTTGCTGTCGCCGCCGACGACCCGGCGGGCGTGGATCAACACGATTTCCACCGCGCCGGGCTCAACCGATCAAGAACTGTGAGTCTGGAAGCCTGGAAGTCGCCGGCGAACTGGCCTCGCGAGGCTGGGGCGCCGATCACGGCGAAGGCTCGTCTCGACGTGCCTGGCGCTTACGGCGACACTGCACAGAACCTTCATGTAGAGATCGACATTGTCGCGCGATTTTCACCACGGTCAGATGAAGCGCGATGGAAGGAAGTCCAGAACAGAACTGGGCAGCCTCCGTGGGCTCGAATCGATGCTCCGACACTGCGAACGCTCATCGACGCGATACTGGAGACGCTCACGAGTGCAGCGGTTGTCGAACCCCTGGCTGCCCTGGCTGGAATTGATATGCTGGCGGTGCCGCAACCGCGCGTTATGCATCTGGCGACTTTGCGATCGGTATCCGAGGTCTTAGAGATTACGGGACTTCAGCAGATACCTGGCGCTGGTGAGTCCAGGGGAGCGCATCTGCTGGCAGACCCCGGCCGTGATCTGGCAGACTCGGCCGACCGCGCCAGTCAGGTCGTTGACTGGTTGATTCAGATTGCCCTTGACGCCGGATTTCGGGGAATGGAGCAGATGCTCAGTACCCTGCCCTGACGGGGTACGAGACGTCCTGCATCGCCACGGGAGGAACGTCTGCCTACCGGCGATCTCGCCGATTTCGTCCCGTGATTGCGCGGTACGGGGTGTGGCCGGGTATCAGCCGATAGGACTGAGCCTGGGCGCCCGCGCGACGTCGGCTATCACGCTGGGCGACCTGGCTTGGGCGTAAGAGCAGCTGTGGAAAGCCAGCGGTATGCCGGCACCGCGTCGCGTTCGTGGCCGGTCGCCCGTCGCAGGGGCGAGCAGGCTGCCACGGCCCTCAGCCGTTCGCGATCAAGTCGGCGACGTGAAACTCCCGGGACCGCTATTCGGTGAACGAGGCCACGACCGGGGCGTGGTCGGACCCTGACTCGCTGACGTGCGTGGACGGGTTGTCGGTGACCGAGGGCAGGTTGTGGACGTGCACGACGTGGACCTCGGGCAGCGGGTCGAGCAACGCGTGGCTGGCGAAGATGTGGTCGATGAGCTCACGGCGGCCGTTGTTGATGCGGGAGTAGCGCTGGTCGTCCGGGATGAGCGCGGCGAGGTTCCACAGACGCCAGCGGTCGCCGGCGTCGGGACGGTCGAACCCGGTGGTACCGATCTCCGAGCCGGGCGGGCCGGTCAGGATCTGGGTGGTGGCTGCGGTGGCTTCGTCGTTGAGGTCGCCCAGCACGATGACCCGCTCGGCCGCGCTGGGTGTGAGGTTGGTGGTGGCGAGGTTGCGGACGGCGGCCGCTTCGGCTGTGCGGCGGTAGAGGGCGTAGGCGCCGAAGCGGGCGCGTTCGCCTTCGTCGTGGGGCGCGAACCGGCCGCCGGGGTAGGTGAGCAGTTTGGACTTCAGGTGACAGGTGATGAGGGTGAGAGACTTGCCGGGTTCGGGTTCCACGGTGACGGTCAGCGCGCCGCGCCCGAGCTGGTCGCTGCGCTCGGCGGGCGGGTCAGCGACCTGGACGGGCGCCAGCTTCGCCGGCAGAGCCGCGCTGTCGGCGACGACGGTCAGCGGTAGCCGGGAAAGGAACCCGACGCGGATCCCGCGCGAGTCCGGATGCTTCGACAATGCGGTCGTCCAGTCGCCGGGGAGCAATGCGGCCAGGTCGTCGAGGGCTGAGGGGGCGCCGACTTCCTGGACGGCGAGCACGTCCGGGGCGATCGCCGTGATGGTGTCGCGCAGCGCCTTCAGCTTGGCGTCGTAGGCGGCTTGGTCGGGCGGCCCGTCGCCGCCGGGCCGGAACAGGTTCTCCAGATTCCACGTGCCGATGACGACCATGACGCCTCCCCGCGTGCTCGGGTGTCGGCCACCGGTGTCCGGTGCACCGCGTATCTGACGACGTCGCGTCGCGGTGTGCGGTTACATCCCTCACCCGAATGCCGCGTGGGTGAGGTTGACTGGCACGAGTTGACAGGGACCGCCGCCGTCTCGCAGTATCCGAACAAGTGTTCGAGTGTGCCACGAGCGCGGAGGTGGCTTGATGTAGGAGAGAGCTTCTCGATGCGGTGTTCCATCGGAGATGAAGGTTGGCCCTTCGGAGTCGCCCTGCGGGGGGAGGCTTCAAACCGCCCACTGCTGCGTTAGCTGAAGACTGTCGTGGTGAGCGATGTGGGGAAAGGCGCCAATGAGGTGTCAGGTGGGGATCGGAGAGACGTTGCGTCACAGCCTGTGAAGTGTCGAAATTTGTTCGGATGGCATCAAAACCGGGGCAATCGAACGGTTCCGGGAAGAGTCTGGCGGGTGCCCGTTTATTGGCCAGGCGGTGTCCGGCATGAAGGCGGCGTGAATCCGGTCTGCTGCTTCGATGGGGAACGTGGGAAGGCGTGCACGATACTGCTGCTGCTAGGTGGCGATAGGGAGAATCCCAACCGGCTGAAACCGGAAGGGACTGAGTACCGTTGCGAGGCGCGCCGGCGGACTGGCCCGTAGTAGCTGTGATTCTCCTGCTTGACGCGGTGGGAGAGGAGCCAAGGGGGCAGGTCATCTGTGGTTTGTTCGTTTCGATCAACCGGGTGTTCCGGGAGGAGTCGCAGTGGGCGAGCTGAAATCGTTGGGCAAGGCGTTCGATATTTCGAAGTGGGAAGTGAAGGAAGCCTGGGAACGGGTCAGGGCCAACAAGGGCGCACCGGGAGTGGACGGTTGCTCGATCGAGGATTTCGAGAAAGATCTACGGGGTAACCTGTACAAGATCTGGAACCGGATGTCGTCGGGTAGCTACTTCCCGCCGCCGGTGCTGGCGGTGGAGATTCCGAAGGCGCACGGCGCCGGTACTCGGGTGTTGGGCGTACCGACCGTGGCTGACCGGGTGGCGCAGACGGTGGTGGCGCGGAGGCTGGAGAAGGCGGCTGAACCGACCTTCCATCCGGACTCCTACGGCTACCGCCCGCGTCGCTCCGCGTTGGACGCGGTCGCGGCCTGCAGAGAGCGCTGCTGGAAGAGCGACTGGGTGATCGATCTGGACATCGAGAAGTTCTTCGACAGCGTCCCGTGGGACCTGGTCGTCAAGGCGGTGGAGGCTCACATCGATCAGCGGTGGGTGGTGCTGTACGTCACGCGGTGGCTGCAGGCACCGATCCAGACCTCGGACGGGGAGATCCAGTCCCGGGAACGGGGCACCCCGCAGGGGTCGGCGGTCTCCCCGGTGCTGGCGAATCTGTTCCTGCACTACGCGTTCGATGCGTGGATGGTGCGTACGTTCCCGGCCATCCCGTTCGAACGCTACGTCGACGACGCGGTCGTGCACTGCACGAGTCAGGCCCAGGCCCAGCACGTGGCCCGGGCCATCGGCGTCCGGATGGAACAGGTCGGGTTGCGGTTGCATCCCGACAAGACGCGGATCGTGTACTGCCAGGACGGTAAACGGCGCGGTGTTCATGAACACGCCGCTTTCACCTTCCTGGGGTTCACCTTCCGTCAGCGCTCGGCCAAAGATCGTCAAGGTAGGCAGTTCAGCGCTTTCCTGCCCGCGGTCAGCAAGGCCGCCCTGAAAAGGCTGAGCGTGCAAGTGCGGTCCTGGCGGCTGCACATGCGCACGACCCTGACTTTTGCCCAGCTCGCACGGTGGGTCAATCCCATCGTGCGGGGATGGATGCAGTACTACGGAGCTTACTACCGCTCCGCACTGCATCGACTCCTTACCCGCATCAACACCTACCTGGTGCGGTGGATCCGCAAGAAATACAAACGCTTGCGGGGCATGAAATCCGCGGTCCAGTGCTGGCTGGGAATCGTCAAACGACACCCCCGGATGTTTGCGCACTGGACATGGGTGGCTGCTGCCCCGCCTGCCCATTGACCAAGATGACAAGAGCCCGGTGACGAGAGATTGTCACGCCGGGATCTGTGGGAGCCCGGGGGCGAGATTCCCCCGGGCCACCCGACTAAGTGTTCGGGTTCGCTCGTGGCTTCCCCTCGCGGGTGTCTCCGGTGCGTGTTCGTGGTGCTGGAGGTGCGTGGTGGCGGTGCCAGAGGCGGTGGCCGGGCTCGCGGCGATACCTGGCGTCCGCACAGCCGCCCAACTGGGCGAACCGAGCTCGGACGCTGCGGCAGCCCCGGCTGGGTCCCTGCCGGTGCCGTCGGCGCTGGCCGGACTACTCCCGGGTGGCGGTCTGCGTCGCGGCACGACGGCGTCGGTGTCCGGCTCGATCGCCCTGGTGCTGGCGTTGCTCGCCGAGGCGACTCGGGAGGGTTCGTGGGCGGCGGTCGCCGGCGTGCCGGAGCTCGGTGTGGTTGCGGCCGCGGAACTGGGTGTCGAGCTCGATCGGCTGGCCCTCGTCCCGGAGCCAGGTGCTGAGGTCGTCGCGGTGGTGTCGGCGTTGATCGACGGGTTCGACCTGGTTGTGCTCGGCGGTGCGGCCGCCCGCGGCATTCAGCCGCAGGTCGCCCGCCGGCTGGCCGGGCGCGTCCGCAACCGAGGTGCAGTGCTGCTGACCACCGGGATGTGGCCCGGAGTGGACCTGGAGCTGCGTGTCTCGAAGCGGCGGTGGCACGGACCCACTGACGACGGGTTCGGTCACCTGGAGTTCCGCGATGTCGTGGTGACCAGTCGTGGCCGCGGTGCCGCGGCACGGCCACAGGCCCTCGCGCTGCAGCTGCCCGGCCCCGGCGGCGCCGTCGCTGCCGGGCAGACGTCGGCCGGGCGAAGGTTGACCGAGGTCGCCGGATGAACGCCTCACAGCCGAGATCGAGCCCGAACGCCGCCGGACCGCTACGGCCTCACCGATGATCGGCGACCAACCTGGCAGCATCATTCGTTCGGGGGCACGCGGCGAGTTCGGCGCTCTCGTTCCGGTTCGGCCGGGGGCTGGTAAGCGGGCCGTCTGCCTGCGTGGCCACCGGCTCGACCTCGATTTGTACGACCAGCTCGCGCCCTACAGTCACCGGTACAAAGCTGCACGGCACACTGTGCGAGGTCTGCCGCGCGCAAGAAAGGTTTCGATCCTTCTGAACGCCGCCTCGCCGAATGGGCCCAGCTGGACGTCGCGACCCAGTTCACCCCGGGTTCAGCGCCCGGCGATGGCCTGGTCGTGGTCGTCCATAAGCCGGCCGCCGGGACACTCGGCGGCCGGGTCGAGCTTCGGCTCGACGGGCGTCAGGTTGCCACTGCGTCTGCCTCGATTTGTGGCTCCTGCAGGACTGCGACCCTCGACTACGTCCACGTCACCGCTGAGCACCGCCGCCTCGGCTACGGGCGCACACTCGTTGCGGCCGCGGTTGCTCGTGCCCCGACATACAGGTGGACCGCTCCACTACCCAGCGGTCCGGTCGCCCAGTCGTTCCGAGCTCGCATCGCGATGCGCCGCACCGGGGCGCCGTGCATTCACGCCGGCGCTGGGGATTTCAGGCAGTGAGGGTCAGCGGAGTCGTCGGGAAGCGGCCGTCGAGCAGGTCCTGCAGGAGGTCTGGCAGCTCGGCTGGGAGGAGTTTGTCGCGGCACTCCGAGACGGCGGCAGCCGGCCACCAACGGCGCTCGATGAGACCTGCCCGCTCATTGGCCGAGTGCCGGATGGCGATCCGCGGTGACGTGTCATCGATGCGGGCGAGGTAGACGTGGTCGAGGCGGTGATGCTCGCGGCCGCGGTAGATGAAGCGGCTTTCGAGGGTCCACAACTCGCGGCCGAGCTCATCGATGACGAGGCCGGTTTCCTCAGTGATCTCCCGCCGTGCGGTGTCCTCGAGCTCCTCACCGGGCTCCTGCCCGCCGCCTGGTAGCTCCCACCAGTGATGGCTGGGATCGTCGGGATCACGTGCGTGAATGAGCAGAACTTCGTCGACGACGTCGAGGAGCAGGACGCGAGCGCCGATCCGGACGGCCCGTTCGCGGCCGATCAAGGGAGATCCGCGAGCCGGAAGCGGGCCCATTCCCGCGCGGCCGCGGTGAGTGCTGTGCGGTGGGCCAGGGGCTGGTGGCGTTCGAGGTATTCCCAGATGCCCCAGATCGCGACAGCGAGAGCCGTTCTCGTTTCCGAAGGAGCTTGTTGCCAAACCGGCAGCTCCTGTGCCCACGCCTCGGCATCGGCGGGGGTGTGCCCGGCTTCGATCAGGCGGGTGATGAGGAACGCCGGGTCGACGGCGGCGTTGGCGTTCCGGGACCAGGCCCAGTCGACGATCCGGACCTTGCCGTCGTGGACGAGCAGGTTCAGCGCGTGCAGGTCGGTGTGCGCGAGGGTGTCCCCGGCGACGAGCTCGATCGCGGTGGCTTCCCAGGTCGTCAGCTGGTCGAGGTGATCTCGAGCCCATGCGTCGAGATCGGAGGGGACGTCCTTGGCGAGTCGTCGCCAGGCAGCCAGCCGGGCCCACTGATCGGCCAGGGCCGGTGCGTCGACGGACACCGTCGCGAGCCCGTCGGCCATCGCCGTGACGGCGTCTCGCGTAGCGGCGAGGTCAGGCGAGGTCGGTGACAGGTCGAGGTGACGGCCGGGGGAGTGCTCGAAGCCGAGGAGAAGCCAGCCGTCCGCTTCGATGTGCCACAGCAGGCGAGGCGCGACCGACGCCGGAAGAGCCGCGTTGACAGCCGCTTCGTGCCGGTGCATGCGTCCGCGTTTGCCGTCCGCGTCGGCGATGCCTTTGCAGAAGACGGTGCCGGAGGCAGTGCGCAGCGTCGCGGAGAAGTCAGAGTTGCGGCCCGCGCTGGGAAGCACTGCCTCGCGGACGTCACCGGTTTCGCGTTCGATGGCCGCTCGAACCGGGGCGGGCAGAGCTTCCCAGGTGCTGCGAGGCATGCTGCGCGCCCCTCCTAGCTCGCCGGCGGCGGGTCGTTGTGGCAGCCATTGTGGCAACCCGTGCAGCTGCCGAGCGCGGTAGGCGGCCACAGCGCGTCGTCCAGGCGGAAGCCGAGCGTGCGCATGGCCTTGACCGTACGCGCGAGGACATCGCCGGGCGACTCGCTCGCGGGCTCATTGTCGGTGGGCACGTGATGGATGAACTGGCCGGCGACGCGGTCGCAGAAGGCGGCGTACTCGGACGTGTCGAGGAGGAAGGTGTGCCAGCCGATGTCGACGAGTTCGCTCGGGGCGAGCGGGGCGCCGACGTTGGTGGCGCAGGCGAGGAGGAACGCCAGCGCCTGGTCCATGATGCGCTCGGCGAGGTTGCGCTCGAAACGCTCGGCCTGGACGATGCGGTCGGTCAGCCGGTGGAAGAGGTCGTCGGAAACGAGGGAACGCCCGGTTCGGTGGGTGCCGGTCGGGATCGACATTGCAGGGTTCTCCTTCTAGATCGCGGGACGGTGGTGCTTCGGACGGATGGGACGGCCGGTGAAGCGGCTGTGCTCGACGGCGGCGATGGAGAGGTGGATCTGCTCGTCGTCCGGAGCGGGGAGGGCCGCGTTGAGCACGAGGGTGAGACTGCGGCGAGGAACGTCGATGAACACCGGGTCGATGTCGGCGGTGCACGCCCGGCGTACTGCTGCCTGCCAGTGGGCGAGGTCCTCGTCCGGGCCGAGGTTTTCCCAGCGCGCGATCATCCACTTGCCACGCTGGAGCTCGCCGACGATCTCTGGGAGCTCGGACACCCAGTAGGGCGCGGCGACGCTCGTCACGGCGGGACCACGGGGCTGAAACCGGGCGGGATACGCCACGCGGGCCGAGGATCGATGAGGGCTCGGTACATCGTGCGCGTGCCGGTGAAGGCGGTGCGGCCGTGCAGCCAGCGGCGGTTGTTGACGA
>Ga0307507_10007232_pt1 | contig 16315 bp, 8 predicted proteins | sample 7_EM_MG_FD_207223 | JGI IMG/M metagenome (GOLD analysis project Ga0307507, IMG submission 207223) | Populus trichocarpa ectomycorrhiza microbial communities from riparian zone in the Pacific Northwest, United States - 7_EM | ecosystem: Host-associated > Plants > Roots > Unclassified | place... | reverse complement strand
CAGAGGGTTGCTCAAAACCAAAATCTTTTGATGCAGATGAGACAGCATTTGCTTCTTTGGCCATGAACACAACAGGCTGTGAATTGATTAGTTGAAACCACCTCGGCAGCAATTGTGCGAAGGAACCACATCTCCAAAATTTGAGTCCCGGTGGAAACTCTAGTGCTGGTGAAAAGTAGACCAGTTGGAATCTCACAGGCCACATCACAGTTACGATGAGACATATCTTGTTTAGGCCTGGCTTGGAGTATGCCTTCTACCTCAAAAGTGGCTGATTCCTCAAAGGGCAGGCATATGCCAACATCACACATATGGATAGCAACTTTTAAAGTGCCCGTGGCCAATTTATCAGAATCTCTAACCAAATTGGCAACGACAGCTCCTGCAAAGGGAATCATTGATCCTGAAGCCAAAAGATTGGGCCTTATGAGGCAATAATTCCAGCCGTTTGATTCCCAGGCAGGGAAAAGTTTCAGGATATGAGCCTGCCCATTCAGTGTTATGAACAAACGAACCACCATATAAATTCCTGACCGCATCACATTAGAATTTTGACTGCTTTTAGGCAGACTTCAGAAGTTCAAATCCATGGTGTCCAACCCTCATACATGTTGCAAAGATTATCTACACTCATTGCTTGCTTCAGCAGATGATCCACTTGCTCTTCAATACTAATTTCTCTGAGACACGAGAAATGGTTCCTTTAGGAGAGGAAAAGGAGGGAAAGAATATGAACCTTCGAATATAAATCCACTGAAGAGTACAGATTTTAAAAGAAACCAAGTACCTGTTGTTCGCAATATCTTGACCATCTATTTTCATCTCAATCCTCCTTAGCACTGACAAAGCATAAGCATTTTTACCTGCAAAATTGTTGCAAGATGATTGATCAAGAGATAACTACTTGTTTCTTCATTCAATTTGAGAAGGAACTAAAAGGCAAGGCCAATTTAGCAAGCCAAAAATTATGTTATATAATATATGACATCTGTAATGCGCAATTAGCCATGAAATGAGCAATCCATGTCACTTGTTTTTACCATACGATTCGCTAAGAAGTATGTTTTGGACCACATCAGTGTTTCTACATCTCTGAAATATCTTTTTCCCCAAAGTGTTTTCTTACAATGATAGATATTGCTTAAATATATAATACATACTCAAATCTAAACTACAGGCTATATTTTTACGGGCTTGGACAGGAAGATCCTTACGTTCATGGGCACCCCACACAGATATATGTTAGCACTTAGAGCAGATATAGAATTTGAAAGGCAGTAACAGATAGACTTGTATTAGACATTACCCTTGGCCACTCGACTGCCGGTCTGCAGATTAGGATGAGGAGATTCTTGATTTTCATCTTCAATTTTAACTTTGTTTAATGAGGATACCTCATCATTTTTGCCCTCAAATTTCTCCTTTGAGCTCTCATCATCCAAAGGTTGTGAAGGCTCGACAGGGACATTTACAGCTTCATCACTTGGTGGTGCCACAGATTTCAGATGTTCAGTTAGCTCACCAATTCCTGTGACAGAATCATTGTTACTATTAAATCCTGATTGACCAGGGTCTGAGATTTTCTGGCAACCAGTTTGAGAAGATGGTGCAGAATTTAGATGATAAGTTGCGACCCTGGTACCAGATCCACAAGGGGATTGTCTTATTAGTTCTTCTGGATCATGTAAGCTGTCTGGAAAACTTGCTTCGGCTGAGGTAATGCCAGATTCTGAGCTGCTGCTGTATATGCTATCTGGTGGGGATATCCATCCTTTATCTTGCAAGGAAAGTCCACTATCATTAATGAGATCTTTAGCACTCCCATTGTCTGATATAGAGAAGCTCTCTCTTCCCTTGTCATCGAATGCATTAGCACCATTGTCAAGATCTGTCCCAGACAAACTAATTCCCTGTGACTTGACATCCTGGCTTTCTGCTAACCCTTCAAGAGCCTGTCAAAAAAGTAAATAACATGAGGATGCTATGCTCAGTAATCTTAGTGTTATCAAATTGTAACATCAAAAGGCATTAATCTCGGGCACAAGACTTTACTTTATGAAGATTGCCAGCATGGAGACTAGCAGTTTGTGCAAGCCTTGTCAGCATCAAATGCAGTCCCTTCGCAGATGATGCAAGTGAAGGTACCAAGGGGTTAAATGTCTGGATAGCCTCTTTAATTCTCAAGCAGTAAGACTGGTAAATGGCTTGACCATGAATAGGAGATACTTCCATCTTGGTCTCTCTTTCCCTGGTCATAGCATCTGTCATAGCAGTCACATCATTCGACAATAAAGATTCAAGTGGAAGAAGAATTGCATTTGCCTGCCCAAAATCAGAACAAAATAAAAAAAATCAGCAGATACATTCATGACTCCATAGCACACCTATATAAAAAACAAGACAACAGTTCAATTTAATTTAGTTATAAAAGTAAGACACCAATAATACAGAGATTGATTTTAGCTCAAAAGCATGCGCTCAAGAAATCACAGAATATGAATTGAGAAGAACACCTTAGATAGATCTTCCATGAGAGAACAGTGGAATGCAACAGCCTCCTTTCCCAGAGTATGAACATCATGCAGATCTTCAGTTATGGCCAGAACCTAAAGAGAATCATATAACATTACTAACAGCATATAAATTTTAACCATAAGCACCAGCAATTCCCAAGTCACAAATGTCCATGAGAATAGCAGCTGCAAAAGTAAAGGAATAAGACACAAATTTGATGAAAGGGCATACATAGAAACTGATAATCAGCGCTTTAGTGGGTAACAATCAACAAAAGATGCCATCCTAAGTTTGTGAGCAACAATCACACAAAACAATATATGATCATGGTCTTGTGGATGAAATTTCATTGTATTTGACATGCAATTGTAACTAGATTCATAGACAAATTACTATGAATCTCATAACTGATGCCAGAAAACAGGATTGAGTGAAGATCACCTCAACTAGTTTGGGGATTAAGATTTAGATGAACTAACTTGAGTTTAGTTAAAAAGGCTACAAGGGGAAAATCTGTTGTTCTTCAATTTCCATCTTTATATCTTTGATTTAAGCATTCAATATTGCATGATCCTACTACAATGACCAAAGTTCAAATCTTTATAACCTTGTGTATGTGCATGTGTATGAGAACACACTTGAACACTTGATAATTAGCTTGGCAATCTACATTCTACAGCACCTGGGCAAATGGCATTGTAGTTAAGATAAATCGTAATTGATCCTAAGGGGAAGGATAGAACAGCTAGAGCATGCCAGTATTTGGACAGTCGTCTGAAACTATGTGATTTATTTCGATGTTCTCACAACTACTCAACACTACCATCCACTTAAAAATATATCTAAAAAATAGATAGTAGTCACAGTACCGAAAACATTATTGGGTGTGTGACTTGCTATCTAACACTAAACCCCGCCTTATCCCCAGCATGTCATATTAAGTGAATGTTTCAGTAAAGCATAATGTTTCACTTAGCTGCAGGTTTTGTATCAGGGTAGACATCAGATACTGCTCTTGCAATTCAAAATCAAGTACCATAAATGTGGATAACTACAATATATTTCCCCATACAGTACCAACTGCAAAAGTATTCCAGCCTTACCTCTACCCACTGTGACAAATGCGTGCGCACACAGTCACAAAGCAGAAAACAAAAAATGATGCTAAATGTCAAAAACCTATACTGTCCTACTAACAGGACGCTATGTTGAATCCCATTGGTTACAATGTGGATGAAGTCCTGTTTAGAAGTGATAAAAAAGGGGCCTAGGCCAGTTGTAATGTGCTGATCATGGTTGGCCAGTGTACACACACCAGATAGAGAGAAAAAAGATTGTTGTCAACTATTGCAATACCTCTTCAAGCATGCTACCAGATTCAGAAGTCAAGGCTGTATGGCCCTTTGTGATGCGACTAAAGGCAGATAGTGCCACACTGACTTCATATGCACAGTCCCTCATTGCAAGAACAATGTTTTGTAAATCACCTGCAGAAGACAAAGATCAGGATATCAAGTCACAAACATTTTGTAGAAAGAGCAAAGACATAAGAGAAATTAAAATTCCTTTGCAGTAATGATGCAGGGTGGATTGGCACTCTATTCCATTGTGGGTCATATGGAATTCATGGTGAGGGAGGAATGACCAGATTTAATAGGCTACTAAACCTCTGTTGCATAAGCTAAGTTACTGTTCTTGAACTTGTTATCTCAGTGCCTTCTGGTGTTCTCATTCCCTATTTCCATTCTAAAGTTATTGAAAGTTGTGGTGTTCACCATTTAGTTCATTGTTTCTTTTGGTATCTGTCTTGGGATTCTCTACCATACCTCGCCTGTACTAGGGTTCCGTTCTTAAATTTTCTTAAATATGACGCTTACATGTGCAGATAAGGGAAAGGAAAGGAGTTTGTTCTGAAAAATAGAGGACTGTAACCTGAAGCTGACTTTGCTTTAAGAGATGCATTGCAGAGTTCATTAGCAACTGCATACAAGCCATTGGAAGCAGCTTCCATACTGCTTTGTGCAAGCTTCCACTCTTGTTCGGTGCCTACATTCATCAACAGATAATAAGTTCACTCCATATCGAAGTGGAATTTCTATTCATAGGCTAGCCATTTTGTGAAACAGGAACTCACGAGTAAAAGAATGATAGGAAACCTCCAACTTTATTAGTGCATTCAAGTAAGCTTGCTGCCATGTCCTGCCATCAGCAACACTTCTTGCTGGATAAACCTCTCCTGGTATCTGAAAAATCCCATCTCTTGATGCTTCAAACTCCAATATAGACATGCAAATTTTAAGAATATTTGATGCCTTTTCTCTAGCTTCCCACAGCAATTGCTGTCGCCTCATTAGATGGTCATGGAATTCAGGAGGAATTCCTGAAGTTTTGGTTGAAGTATTTCCAGTTGTACTGGAATTTGGTCCACCACAAGCCCATCCCATTGCTCTCTCAAGCTGCCCTTCTGCCACAACAGAATTTCGTTCACAAGCTTGCAGGCAGTCCATTGACCTAGCCATTTTTGTTATGGCTGATTGCAACCCTTCCAGCAGATTAGGTCTGCTGAGGTTTAGGATAATGGGATATAAGTTATCTTCATTGGAAAGGAACTTTTGAAATGTGACTCTGCTCTTATGTGAAGGGGTCAACCCATCATACATCCATTCCAACTGGACAATTTCTAGGCTAGTCTTGTGAAGAGCCTCTTTGAGTTCATTTACCTGTCTTTTCATGACAGAAGCTGCTGATCTTGCTGCTCTAGCAGTCTCATGAGCATTGCAGTATTCCTCAAGCATGAGCTGCACCTTCCTGATGGCGCCGATATCCTTTTTCACTTGGTCAAGAGAAAGATCCTTTGTTGCTTCTGACAATTGCTCATTCTCTTTATCTAACCAAGATAAGAAAGCAGGAGCAACTCGTTCCTTCAGGTAGCAACCAACATGTTCACGAAGCTGGATTTCAAGCTTTCTCTTTACAATGTTGAAAAGCTGGTCGAATCCTAAATTTTGATCCACAAATGAAGCAACATCATGTATGCATGAATCAAGAAAAGAATCAACCATGCAAACTTTCCAAATGAAAAATATGTGGCTCTTCAGTAAGCCACCGAACTTCCAGATGTATTCAGATATTGAGTGCCCAGAACTCATCAAATCTGCCAAGTTAACAAATTCATTTGAGGGAGAAGCAGCAGAACCACCAGAGGACAACACTTTATCAATTGATTCCAAATCAGAGAAGGGTTTTATTAGTGTGGACAGAAGAGCTTTGCTTCCAAACACTTGCGGTTCCCTTACCTCTTCAGCACCAAGTATAGATTGAAATTGGCATTCAGAAGAAACCAAGACATTTTTTATATCAGCTTCTCTCTTTACAAGGGAAGTAGCACGCATCTCCCTCTGGTTCCATGCTTGATGGAGCTGGTCCAGCTGTGCCCTACAAGCTTCTTCCTGGGAGGCGAGCTCCTCTGCCTCTTCCCAAGACAGATGATCTCTGCCTTTCATAGCAGCTTCCTCAAGAGCCAACCGCTGCTCAGTAATAAGGCCAACCTTAACAAAGTAGTTCTTTTCTAGTTCAACCAAGGATGCCCTTTCTAATTCAACTTCCAAGAATTGCTCCAATGCTGTATCAATGGATCCTCGGATTTGAGAGATAAACCCAAATGCATCCATAACTTCTGAATTCAATGAAACAGCAGATCTCATGACATCCAATAAAGCACCTTCAGTCATTTTCCCAACCAAGATCTTGCAGGAAAGTAAAGTGGATTTGAATGTGGATGCCCAGTTTCTTTCAGAATAAAATTTTGCATGGTATACATCTGCATTCACACTATGTATGTCCCTACCAATAAAGTGCTGTAATTCACTAACAAATCCAGCTACAAGTACACATTTCTCTACCTGTTCTTCAAACTCGCAGAAGTTAGATCTAAATCTGTCATTTGCATGCCTTCCTCCTCCAAAATTACTGAATATGTCTAGTACCCTATGCCTTACTTCATTATACAAGGACCTTACAGCTATATTTAGAACAGATAATACCTTCTCCTTCTTGTCTTCCAGGTCCACTGGTAACCTGGCATCCCTAGTTGCATCGTATTTCAATTGTCCTGGTTGACTAGAAGAATTAGTGTCTTCTTTCCTCACCAAACCAGCAGACTGCATGTATTTCATAAAAGCAGACAGAAGACGATCCTTAGCTTTTGATTCAGTCTCTGAGCCAATAGAGTTCACTAACTCAGCACACTCTTCTTCAACTTTATTAATCTCTGTAGCGTATTTATCTACCTTTAGACAAATATCATCATGAATGTGTTTAACAGAATCAAGATCATCTGCATGTACTTTAGCAACGAGTTCAGCAGCCTGACTTTTGGCAAGAGAGAGTAAATCAGAGGAAAGGGCATTAGAAGACAGCTGCAACACTTGAACCCAGCCATGTACTGTACTAGTTGAAACATAATTCAGAGGTAGGATTCTTTGCAAAGCCAATGAATATGCTTGGATTCCAGTTAGAGCAGATGAGAGTCCATGATCCAGCTCAGCTATGAGCTGAGAAACTTCCCTGTCCATATCCTCGCATTGTGCTTGAGTGGGCTCAGGAACAATGGTCAGTGGAATTCCAGCCACCAGGACTGCAGATGTAAGCGACAAAGCATCAGCCATACTGCTCAGCTTTATGCAGGAATTTATTTCTGGAAGCAAATTGCTCCGCAAAGCTTCGAGGACCCTTCCATGTTGCTCCATCCATGTTACAGCTTCTTGAGCCTTCTCAGATATTACACCTGTTGCTTGAGTGAATTCTCGAACCTGAATTTCAAATGATGCACGGGTTTTCTCCAAATTACTAGTTGCTTCAGCAACAATCGACTTTGCAGATGTCTCATGCAAAATGAGACTAGACCTTTCTTGATCAGCTCGATAAAACAGAGTAGAGGCAAGCTCATACTGATTTAGAACATCAGCAAACCCCTGGAACATAAAGAAGAAATCAATCATTCAAAATGATAAAAAATAGCAACAGCACAAACTATGCTCTAGTATCCATACCTCAAGAGCAGAATCAACAGCTGGTAAGGTAGCCAATAAAATATCATGATGCTCCTGTCATAATCAGAAGGCATCAAGCATTACCCATATGTCAACAATCCAAGATAAAACCATGATAGAATAGTAACATAACAACGATTTATAAATTAAAGTTCCACAGCTAGTTGAATCAGGAATGGTGGTCGAGAGGATTTTGAAAATTATAGACAGGGGTTGAATTACAAACAATGCAGTATATACAAAATATTCTACATTAAAATCCTGAGCAAATTGCAAACACTACCAATTACCAAGATCACAAAATGAGTGACATGATTTCAGAGATAATTTGAATATGGTGCACACAAGCTGAAGTTTATTGAAACTAAATACCTGCAGCGGAACACGGATTTCTTGCACTCGAGATGCAAACAAACTCAAGCTAACCGCCAACTCCATGCCCTTTCTTTCTTCACCCCCAATAGCTGCTTCATCATGAAAATCACCTCGCGTCCATTCTACAAGGGGATCCCAAACAAAAACCTCTAACAACATCAAGAGTATATCCTTGTTTTTCCTCAGTACACCAACAACTGCTTCACAATTTGCTCTGAAGGTACCTTCCACTCCAGTCAATCCCAAAGCAGCTTCAAGCATCTGGGTAAGGCGGAATGGAACAATCTCTGGCACCTTTAATCTTTGCCCTTTATCAAAGCAAACATTATAATCAATGTGCACAATATCCCCACTACAAAAATCTACGAGAATATTATCCAGATGTCTATCTCCAAGACCCAGAATGTGGCCCACCATACTCATGGCCGCAACACTTCCAGAGTACCTACAAGTGAAGAACGGAAGTGGTTTAGTTTAGAGCAGCCATGAATGCAATGCCACTCAAAAACAAAAATGTGACAGAACTACTTCACAACTCTACTTTCTCTGTGTCAATTCTGCAGTACCACTCATCTACCACTTCATATATTCATTAGGATATATCTAGTGAAGGAGAACCAGATAGAAATCTGAAACTAATCTGGCCTAAAATTTGTAACCAAATCTTGGTTAAATAAATTTTCAACAATATCCTCCTTCTCATGCATGCAGTGCAGTAACAGCAAATCATCACAGAGGGTGTTGCAATTAATGTCCATCTAAAAATTCTCCATGGTTTATTATTGCATGCAGGACAATCGTGAAACACATATAGAGGAAAAAAGTATGCTAAAGAAAGAATTTAGTACTACGAGCTGGGCGGTGTCAATTAAAAAAAATAAAAATTGGCAAAACAGGAGATAAATATAAGATACAAATGAATGCATATGTGGCAAGTTAGAGGTGGAACTAATACAAGCAGTTAGGGAAGCTATCTAGGATTATTGAATCATAAGCAATGAGAACAAATTAGTGAAAGTGCCACAATCACAAGAGGAAGGCTCAAAATAATGTGGGCCAACACAGTGAGTATAACATACTTGATTTGGATGGCTCTATCTAAAGCGGAATGACAAAAGATTCCAATTTCCTCAAATAGTTGAAGTTAAGGTTCTATTTTCAATTAAAACAAGTAGCATGGTTGTTTAAGTAATCCAACTAGGATGAATGAAAGTTTGCTACAGCCTTCTAATTATATATAATGTACAAAGCCTGCACTTGGAAGGAGGAAACTTGAGAGAGATTTTCCAAGTTTGTTAACAAATACCTCCTCAATTTTGAGCTGAAGGCTTTGAACCCTTCACTGGCACACCAAAGTTCTTGATGAAGCAGCTGTCTTGGAACCTCCTTTATTAAGTCAAGTAGAACCTTACATTTGACATCATGGGGCCAGTCTCTTCGTGAAATGACTCTCCTAATGCCTTTCTCTTTAAGTGCAGGTATGATTTTACCATAGAACATATCGCTTGGTCGGGGAACAGGTGGAGGAACAGGATTTTTTGAATTGGCTGGAGCCATTGATGAGAGCTGTGCCAGCTGCACGCGGTTTTGCCAAGACTTAAAGACACTATATATGCTCACCACATTGTCCACCCACTGAATAAGACCAGCCCTGCCACTGATTGGAGTCACTGAATAGTACCGTACATCAAGCAAATGCCTAGAAGTTGCAGAAGATGAACGCAGAAAACCATTTATAGCCTGCAGAAGCTGCATGATTCTTGCATCAAGACGTAAATCTTCTCGCCCTTTCAAAAGATAAGTGTACTTTCGACCATCTGAACCAAGTATAGCAAGTTTCTTAGGTTTTGTTTTGGTTGACAAGATAGTCAGTTGTTCAGAGAAAGAAGTGATTGTGACAATTCCCTGGAGACTTGTAGTGGAACTTCTGTCAGACTCAGATACTGTGACTTGCTTCTCAAGACCAGGCATTGGGACATCAGACGATGACAACAAAGCCAGTTGGGGTGCAACTTCACCTAGAGATATTGACGACTTTCTTTGATAAGATGCCAAGGAAGCAGCAATATCATCAAATGGCCGCCACACTTCTCCTAGTGCACCAGCAGAAGCCGGTGGAGTCTTAAATGACAGAATGGCTGATTTCAGATGTTCTCTATACTCCTTATGGAACCATAATTCATGAGGTGTCTCTGGTTTCCGAGAAGTAGAAGCAAGGCGGCGTTCCAAGGCCACAACAATGGGGGCCATCATGGCTGAGTATTTAGCAGCATTAATTTTGTTCTTCTCACTTTGACTTAGAGTTGCATTCTCTGCTATTCGCGCAACTTCCTCTTTCAGCACATTTATGCGTCTCATCACATCTGAAAGAAAATGCAGTTAGATAGCCCCATAAAAAAAAAAAAAAAAACTTTGGAAAACAAATTGCAAAGTAGCTAATAGAAATGAAAACCCACAATCAGTTATGCCAAAAGCATGTAAAGAACTTGGAGATTATGACACAACCTTGCAAGAATTCATGGTTGCAATTGAGGAATATGCCATATAAAAACAATACACCTATTTGTTTCATGTTAACCATGTGAACTTTGGACAACAGTTTCTGGAGTGCAACTTCAGGTTCCAACAAACACAATGATCCATTATAGAATTAGTTTTGCATGTTACACACTTTAGTCAATCATCCATATAGAAGTGCCCGAAATCACAACATAAAACTCAACTCTGATGCATCATGGAGTCATGAAAAGCTTAGTTTAAAATGGGTGCTCCCAGCAACAAAAGCCTAATTATGGTAAAACTACATTTACCTGCATGCAGATCTTGAAGTGTGCTGAGCCATAGTTCCTCCCAAAGAACAGTTACATTTTCAAGCTCATTTATCATGAGTTGAACATCTTGAATTAATTTTGGGTAAAGCTCTCTCTGCATGAGATGAAAAATATGTTCATATCCTGAATGTGAAAAACCAGGACAGTCCAACACAAAGCCTCAAGGAGTTAAGAGTAAAAAACCAGAAAATTAAGATGATACTCAGATGCATTTTTTTATGAGCAGAGATGCACTGCTGTATCTCAAAGAAGCTGCATATTTCAAAAACATTTGCCTTAGAATTGTTGCTTTCATGATAATTTATTTAAACCCTCATAAAATTGGTGGAACATCCCCAACCCCAAACTTTGACATCTTAGCTTCCAAACTTTCAAGTTTTTTAAATAAAGGACATGATAGAAAGAGATCATCATGAAACTAAAACTAATGCGTCATTTGCAATCTTGAGGCATGCAAAATGATTTGCTACTAAGCTTCAACTATACAAGCCACCCCACTCTACCTTCTCCATGTTTCTTTTTCATTTCACCTATCATTGCCTCTTTAACCTCTTGCATCTCCATGGGCAAGTATTCTTTCCTTCAACAAAACTTCCAGCAAGATCTTCATAGCAATGAGCTTTATTCTTGACAACACGGATACAAACTCTTTGAGCTCAAAATCATCAGGCAATAATGTCTGATTAAGACCCTATGCAGACAACAATTTCAATCTTTTTAAAACACAACCAGCTCCCAATCATGTATATCCATCGGTTTTTTTCCATGTAGACTACTTATAACTGCAGCCTAGATAAACCACATTGATGGGCACAGACTACAACACATTTATTCAGGTTACCAGACTAAATGGTAACAGTAATCCATATCAGATACATGGTAAAAAAAAAAAAAAACAAATGCAACAGAGTCTAGCAAATTAAATGAAAGAATTTCCATTACCAAACAACCCAGAATGTGTTGAAGCTCCTCTGAAGGCTCCTCATTAGTATTCACATCAACCAGAGTCGGATACACTATGGACCAAGGAGATAGCTTAGCCAACATCATCAATAAACCCTCCAATTGCTTCCGGACCACTTGCTCAGGATGAGAACTTAAACGAGCAAACAATTGGGGAGTTACTTCCTACCAAACAACAGAAGACTTTGTAAGATGTTTTTAGCCAAAAGAGCAAGAAATAAACAGATTACAGGCATCCACTTGCCTTCCAGAATTTTTAAAGAGAGCTACCCACCTGCCATGGCAATAAAGGAATTGATGAAAGAGCTGGTTCAATTGCATCTCTCAACTCAACTCCAAAATTGAGTAGGATATGTAGGAAATACAAGGTAGCCCTCAGAGTATAACTCCCAGTTTTTTGTTTTAAAGACTCGCCCTCAAAGCCAGCTAACTGAGAATCAGAAACCTTTATAGTTGAGTATGTCAGGTATTGCATGAAACCATGGGCTGCATGACCGAAGAGAGAAACTCGCCTCCTTCTCAAAGACCACCATACACTAACTAAATCATTAACTGCAGATGATATGTTGGCTTCTCCTAAGCCGGCATTTACACAAAGGAAAAAATTTCGCAGTTGAGATGCAAGAGTAAAAGAAAGGGAATCGCCACTAGAGTTTTCTGCACCCTGTGCACCAGCTGCAGCTTCAATTAAATCGATTACTTGCTCCACCACTGGTTTATCATTTATTAAATTTTGCACAGAATCAGGCCAAAAAATCCCCTCTCTGCAGTCACTAGAATCGTCACCCTTGTGCTGAAAAAGCCAGAAGACCACAGATTGCACTCTTGTCCTCTCAACTTCAGTTAAATTGAATCTGTCAGGCTGGACTTCTGGAATAAGTACAGGGGAGAAAGAGCATGAGCGAAGAACAGTTTCAGATGGATTAAAGAGAGAATCTCTAGCCTGAGTGAAACACCAAGTGGCATAAGAAATCCATGCCTTGCCCATTGTGGAGCAAAGTTGCGTGGATAACTTTGTAGCTGTGCCCACGATTTCCTCAATGTTCACAACCAGACTAGGTTTGGAGTTGAAATTCTGGACATTGACAGAGTGTCCAACTCTGTCAGGTGAAGCTGCATCATCCATATTAAAATCTGTCAGTATATTGAGAACGATACTTTCCAAACTCAAATCTGGATAATCCTGCCTCAACCACTCTGAAAGTTTCAAGCAAGCCTTAGCCTTCAAAATATTATTATATGAATTAGAAACCATAGATGCAGAAGACAGCATGCAAGGGCGCACGAAAGACCAAAGATTTGCAAAAGCATCTTCAAACTTGTTTTGAGCATGCAGGAGCATGAAGTCCTCATATTGCAACTTTGACAATAGGAAAGAAGAGTTTCTCTCCTCGGAGCAATTCAATGCATGCTCCCTGAGATAATTATTTAGACGGGTTGCTAACATAAGGTTTCCCTGCTTACGGGCCAAACTTGTCAAACTCATAGACAGCTTTAGAGTGACTGGAGAAGTAGGACAGTTGGTTCGATAAATCCGGAGGAGTTTTAACCATGGATTACAATCCTGATGAACTCTGTTTATTAAAGACTGAATCGACTCGACATATGAGCTTAATATTGAGTGATGTTCCTTGGATTTTGCATGGTTGTCCTTAAGATTGTGACCTCCTTCAACCACAAAGATGCAGTGCAACTGAGTAGCAAATGGTGCTGCCTCTGCCAGACCATCAAGTGGCAAAACAGACAACATTTCCTCCAGCATTAACTTGGCCTTCCATGTTTCCTGTGGTACCTTTTCTACCTTCCCCTCATGGAGAAACAGCATTGCCTGTAAAAGCATTTGCTCACTCCTTTGCAAGGCCAGTTTAGGATCAAGTGTAAGTTCGCTGCTACTTTTAGGTGTCAAATCCAGATATGACCAAGCTGCCTGACAATCTCCCTCATCAAAACATGCCAAGGCATGAATTGCATTGATTTCATTTCCTGCAGTAGTTAGAGCACCAGAATAACTCTTTCCAGCATGTCTAGAACGCAGTTGCTGCAAATCTGATAACCAGGATTCTAGGGACTTCCAATCAGATACAGCAGTGTAGCTTTCAATAATACGTGAAATAGCAAACTGCACACCATCAGAACCCATAGAGCTCAATGATTCCTCATTCTGAAGCAAGTGAGTGAAGTGTGCAGCAGCCTTCTCATATTGACCTTCAGCCTGGTATGCCAGGCCAGTGATCCATGCAAAAGGCCCTGATATTCCATTATGACTTGGAGACTGATTCTCATCCATAAGCAAGGAAGAAAATGTCATTGAAGCCCATTGATGTAGACCAATCAAAGCCTTAGGTTCATGACTCCTACATAGAGCCAATGCTATGTGCTGTAGAACCCTCAAAATGTCTCCAAACAACCTATCCCTGATGCTATGGAGGTTCTCAGATGCCTGTGCCCTGGATTTGTCTTTCAAAGATGAAGATAAGACACTTTTGAGTTCCTGCAAACGTACAGTACAATAGTGAATGGTAGCATCATGACATTGCAGTGCCAAACCCGCATTCATCATTGGCTCACATATACGAGAAAACCACTCCTCGCAAACCTTCTTGTTTGCACGGAAGAACAAGGAGCTTGGGCGAGAAGCAGATGGTAAAATGGCTGACCCTTCATATGCATTATATACATTTTTTTTTAGAGCCTCAACAAAATCCAATAACAACCTCATAGGTAACAAGTGAGCACCAGAAGAGCCTATTATACTTAGGTTTCCATCATTCTGCTCAATATCAAGCTGTAGCACATGTGCAATGTCCAGCAGCATTCTTTCCAGTGCTGCAAAAGTTTGAGTAGGTCCACCAAGATTGGTCCGAAGACGCGTGGCAATACAATATCTAGCTGCTTCATGAATAGCCCACCAAGCACCAGCCAAATTATCAACTGAGCATATCCTTTCAAGAATATCATCATCCAGTTTTTTGTTCAACCAAAGAACATCAGCAACAAATGTCCGTGTTTCCTCAAGTTGACCCAAAACAAGGTCGTTTGAACTCCGACAGCTATGAATGAGCCGCTGGATCCAAGAAGAAAGAGGCACCTTCCATCTTTGAGAGATGTAACTCAAAATGGAAACAAGTTGCTGTGAGTGCAGTTGCTGTCTTAGTTGCTTCAGGGAAAACACTTGCTTCCAGTTCAAATTTGAACTGTTAAACGAAACAATTGCGTTGGACCTATAGGTGCTGGATGTTCCTTGGTCATGTAAACCAAATGCAAACATTGTCATTGGCAAGACATGGGAAAGCAGTCTCACAAATGAATTCTTAATGTCAACATCTGGATCACCAAGCTTTTCCAAAACCACTTCAGCCATGGGATAAAAGTGAATGGGATGTACAAGCCTTGCCTGCAAAAGCGCCTCCAGAACTGATGCAACCTGCAACCTCACCTTCGGTTCACTGTCAAATGCTGCATCAAATACCGAAAATATAATGCTGCCAGTACCACCAATGTATCCAAATGCTTCATCAAAATAAGTATTCACATTTGAATTTTCATAGATGGCAATAAGATTATTTGAGAATTTTTGGATCCACTCTAAGGCTACCACTTTGACTGTGAGAGGGGCGGAAACATTTATAGCTTTGATGAGGAACGCACTGTACTTCCTTAAATGCTCAATAATCACAGCAGAAATATCATCCCTGAAACCATTTACATTATTCACTTTATAAACAGTGTCATCCAAAGAAGCAGTCTGGGTAGTCTGATTTCTTATGGACCACCTGCTCAAGAATTCAACTGCGGTTAGCCTCTCCATTGTCTGGATAACATTGACCTGTAACTCCACATATGCCTGAATAGGTAAATTAAAGGGATCCAGTTTCTCAACAATAAAAGAAGCCAACATATCCGACCTCTTCAGATATATGGTGGCAAGTTCTGGTTGGCAAATCAAGCTGCTGCCCCCACCCAAGGAAACACAAGTCAACAAAACTTTCAAATCAAATTTCATCAATGCTAAAAACTCCATTTTGGAATAGGATTTAGAATCTTTAACACTATAATTTTCATCTCCAAGATTCAAAGTTTCATTTAGCATGGCCTTCAGCAACTCCATCTCTTTGATTAGCACACCAATTGCCTGTTGAACAACTTCATTGTTCCCATGCTGAAGCAAGAAAATATAAGTAGCAGCAGAACTTCCAGTCACCAAATGACTCGGATGCAAACGCAGCTGTGATATGAGCGCATCATATTGTAATACTTTCTGGGCTGATGATGGGAAAAGACCAAGTTTTTGTAGAGATAACAGCTGAAGATTAGTCTTTAAAACACCATGAACTTGAAAGGAGGTGATCTTCTCAGCCCCGGGTTGTGAATCCAAGCTTTGGAATAAGATATCAAGTGCAAGCGGGTAAAAGGTAGAAAACTTTTCGCATAGTATCTCAGCCAAGAGGGTCAAGCATTTCCACAAATCACCAGTCCATTTTGCCCACCCAAATTTCCTTCCAACCATGGATAAGCATCCCAACAACTGAGGAACCAATGCTCTAAGAGATTCACTTATCTGTTCAAGTAGATTCATTTCCA
>Ga0307507_10007231_pt1 | contig 16321 bp, 10 predicted proteins | sample 7_EM_MG_FD_207223 | JGI IMG/M metagenome (GOLD analysis project Ga0307507, IMG submission 207223) | Populus trichocarpa ectomycorrhiza microbial communities from riparian zone in the Pacific Northwest, United States - 7_EM | ecosystem: Host-associated > Plants > Roots > Unclassified | place... | reverse complement strand
GAGAGAGGGTGGAGTAGAGCCAAACGACCCCTAGAAACAAGGACGCCAGGGCCCAAGGACATGATGAGGGAAGTAAGGCGGGAGGGGGGGGGGGTGCAGCTCACAGAGAGTCCGGGTGCAGCTCACTGCGACTGCGGGGGTGGTGGATGCTGACGATTAATTCTCAGGGTGTTGAGATTGAAATCGCCGGGTGTGTAAGGGAGATGGTTCGTGTCCCAAATCCCATGCCGTTTTTTTTACATTGTTTTTTTTTATCATATTTTAATTCAGTTTCTAGCTGAGGCCGAAGGCCGTAGCAATAAGTACAAAAATAGCATGTAACCGCGATAGTTATGGCCGCAACAAACTTCCAGCCTGTCCAACCCATCATATGGTGGTGGAAATTATGGGAAAAAAAAACCCTGGTCTAAAACCCGCACCAAGCGCCACGGCGCTGAAAACTACAACAAAATATAAAAGAAACTCGCAGCCAAAAGAAAGCATCTACCAAAAACCCAAGAAAAAACCCAACAGTGAGAAAAACGAAAAAAACCCAATTCAGTAGAAGAAGCACCAGAGAAAGCCAATCCGCCACGAAGGCCTTTAACGATCCCCATCTGCAAACATCGTTGAAGAGAACCACGCACGAGGGGAATAGTACCAGAGCCATATAGCCCCGGGCCGCGGGGCTAATGGTAGAACGTGTGGCGGGGTAGGCCGAGGGCGTCCTAGAGTCCTAGGAGCAAGCGAGGTGAATGGTGGCCGGACGCCAGAGTGACGAAGCCAGGTGGGGGGTGTTGGAGGTAACCGAGCCACGGGACGAGGACCACGTGAGGGAGGTGAGGGGTGTGCCCAGTCAAGTAGAAGTATGAGGGGGGGAGGACCAAAACGAGATCACGAGTTTTCGACAATGCCGACCATACCCAACCGTGATCCAAGGAGATATTGCAGTACTAGGGAGCAGAGCCACCGGGGCCACTACTTCGACGAACACCCGAGACTGCAACCGACCCATTGACGAAAGAAAGGGGTTGCCGACCCTGCAAATGCTAAGCGAGGCAGCGAAGCAAGTGCGGAGAAAGGAGAGAGTAGAGTGAAACGACCCCTAGATACAAGGACGGCAGTGCCCAATGACATGATAAGGGAAATAAGGCGGGAGGGGGAGGGTGCAGGTCACAGAGAGTGCGGGTGCAGCTCACTAAGAGTGCGGGAGTGGATATTGATGATGAATTCTGCTGGTGTTGAGATTTCAATCACCGGGTTGGTAAGGGAGATGGTTCGTGCCCCAAATCCCATGCCTCTCTTTTTTTTCATTCTTTTTTTCATTTTTTTTTTCATTTGCTTTGTATGAATCAACTACTGGGGACAAAGACTACGTGCAGCGCTAGCTATGGTAAAGAAAGAACCCTATGCCTTGTTTTGCTCCAACCCGGCACCAGGGAAAAAGATAGTAATCCGAGTCTCTGTGGCATGAGACAAACCGCACACCAGCCACGCAAAATAAGAAATCCCCCTCCGACTAGGCGGTTGCAAAGAAAAATACAAATAAATATATGGGGAGGAAGCAACAGGAAAATTCTTGCCGTAGACGCCAACAAAATAAATAATTGTTATAACCAATAATGAAACCCAAAGTAACTGACAATGAAAGAATAACAATGGGGGAGCGGGAGCCACTAAAAACCGTTGCGGCGTTGCATTCATTACTCGAGAACCCAAGGTGTTGACATCCGCCACCGAGGTAGTGCAATACGACGACTGAGCGTAACCATGGAGTGCAACGGTGGACAAATTGCGCGGGCGGCGTAAGGTAAAGGGGCAGTAGGGTGCCAGCTGAGCAAGTGGATCGTAGCTGTAACCGAGCAACGGGCCAAAACCTGAAGGGGGAGAGGAGGGGTAGACCCAATAACCGTGGAAAGTATCGGTAACCGTGTGTGTGTCCAACTAGGCAGCCTCTGGCAGAGCTGAAGAAAAGGGAGAAATCGACGGTAGCCTGTTGAAGAGTTTTCTCCTACTGCGAAATGTAGTCCCAGCCGTCTGGAACATGGGCGAGAAGGTGTTGCTGTTACAATCCTCTCTTCTTCGGGTGATACTTGCAGCAGGTAACCGATAGTCTCCTAACAATCACTTTTTCTTAGCCCGGTAGCTGTTGCGATAGTTAAGTCCGTTGACTCTTATCTAGCAACCTCGATCGCTAGCCACATCTAAGACCGTCTTGCCTTGATTCCCGTAAGTGTGATAAAGATCTTTGTATTGAAAGCATAGCGTATGAAAGAACTTAGATGGTTGCGTGAACAACCCAAATGTCCTTCCTTTTTTTCTTTTTTTCTTTTTTGTTTTTTAACATGGGCTTTGTATAATTCAACTACTGGGAACAAAGACTAGGTGTAGCGCTAGCTATGGTAAAGAAAAAAGCCCCATCCCCACTTATCCACCCGGCACCGGGGAAAAAGCCATCACCCCAAGTCTCTCAGATACAAGACCAACCGCACACCAGCCGCGCAAAATAGGAAATCAAACTCCGACTGAATGAGCGGACCAAGAACATCAAATAAATACACAGGAAGGAATCAACAGGAAAACCCTTGCTGTAGACACCATAAATAAAATAAATAAATCTTATAACCACTATGAAATCTAAAGTAACCGACAATGAAAGAAGAACAATGGGGGCGTGGGAGCCACTAAAACCGTTGCGGCGTTGCAAGCATTAGTCTGAACCCAAGGCATTGACATCCACCACCGAGGCAGTGCAATACGACGACTGAGGGTAACCGAGGGGCGTGACTGTGGAGAAATCGCAAGGTGAGGCGAAGCGGCAGTAGGGTGCCAGCCAAGTGAGTGGATTCTAGCTGTAACCGCGCAACGGGACGAGACCTGAAGGGGGAGAGGAGGGGTAGACCCAATAACTGTGGAAAGTATCGGTAACCGTGTGCGTGTCTGACTAGGCAGCCTCTAACGGAAGTGAAGAGAATGGAGAAATCGACCGTGGCCTGTTGAAGTGTTTTCTCCTACTGCGAACTGTAGTCCCAGCCGTCTGTAACATGGGCGAAAGCGTGTTGCCGACCGTGCGAACGCTAAGCGAAACAGTGAAGCGCAAGCGAAAAGAGGGGGTGATTGAGCCAAAAGACCCTTAGGATCCAGGACGCTAGGGCCCAAGAACATGATGAGGGAAGTAAGGCGGGTGGGGGAGGGTGCAGCTCATGCAGAGCGCAGGTGCAGCTCACTGAGAGTGCGGTGGTGGTGGATGTTGACGATGAATTCTCATGGTCTCGAGATTTTAATCGCCGCCTGTGTAAGGGAGATGGTTCCTGACCCAAATCCAATGCACCGAGGGTGCCATTATATAGTGGTTCTTCCCTCAAGCCTAACCCTGCGTGACTCATACTCTTGCGTCACGCGACTCATGACTCATAATGAGTCATAGTGTCAGATCCATCAGCTGACTCGTCCGTGTCCGGTGCGCCCTATCTCGCAACCAATCAAAACCCATAAAACAAGTCCTGTGCCCTAACGGGGTCACATGCGTGAAACCCATCCCTCATCACTATGGGTCATGTGTGAAATACATAAACCACATGACCACAATCATGCATCATGTCAAATATCAACCAATCACAATAAACCAATGACACGCTATTGCGTCGTCATCTAAAATCCTATCAGTCAACTGCTCTCATACCGTGAAAGATAACAAATCGATGACTAATCACTATTAGTCATGTCAGAGTCTGCCTTGCTTAGTCACCGTTTGTGACATTAGCTCCCTTCCCCCTCTTGCATCCGTCCCACGATGCTAAACTCCTTCCTTCCACAGCATACCCCCGATTTGGCGCATCCTCTGTTTGGTTCGATTGTAGGTTTCTGGGAGTTTTTCCTTTTCCTTATTGAGTCATTCGTGGTCGTTGTCTTTTGCCACAATACTTTGGGCAGTGCGGTCCACCTGCCTTCATAGGTCCGAGATCTGTGCTTCGCTTGCTTCCACGTGCGGAATAGTTTTTCCGCTCCCCTTCCCTCCTAGTTGTGTCCTCACCACTTTTCTCTTCTCCTGTTCCCTCCTGTCATTCTTTGACAGGGTCCCTTTTTCTCGCACTTGTCTGGGGTAGTATCCGGCGTCCACCTTTTCCAACCTGTGTGCCTTGCAGCTCTGGTTACTGTAGTGCTCCCACCTCGCGAGTTCTCCGTGGGCCCTTCTGGCCCTTTGCTGACGAGGTTATTGTTGTCGGGCCCAGTCCTCTCCTGGGTTCCCTTCCATCTCCTGTCGCCAGTTGTGGTCGTGGGCGACCCTTGGTTTTCTCGATCTCCTGGTGAATAGTGGGTACCACCCTGACCCTTGCTTTTTGCCGAGATGGATTTGGCATCCATCGTCAGTGCAGTCCGTCCAGTTCCTAGAAGCGTGCGCCACCTTGCTCCCTGGTAAGCCCGAGTATTCGGGGCTAGTGTTGGTAGCATTGCGGGCGACGTGCTCGGCGTCGCTCTCAGGGGTGTGCTAGCGTCGTTCTTGTTTGACAATGGGGGGAGGTGCGGAGGACGATCTGTTGATCGTGACGTGTATCCACTCCGGGCTTTCCAGGGTAGCGCCAGTGCAATCGTTGAACTGTGTGTTCTGCATTGTTGAAGTTTTCACGGGGTACGAAACTTTATCGTGTTCTGGTGAGTAGCCTTTCCACCTGGCTTGATATTAGAGCTCGTTGTAGTGGAGTCGAGAGTCGATGATTTCCTCGAGTTCGTATTCGTCTTCTCCTTCTATCTGGATAGGAGGAGGGGGTTCTTTGATCTGTGAGGGGAATCGGTTGGCTGTATAAGGTTCGAGTAGGGAGATGTGGAACGTGTTGTCCATGGCCATTGAAGGTCGTAAGGCCAGCTTATATGCACTTGTCCCAATCCTTGCCAAGATTTTAAATGGTCCAATTTTCTTGTAGTCCAACTTTTTCGATGGTCTTGTGGTCTTGATGTTGTGCGCCAACAACCACACCATGTCTCCTGACTGTAGGTTTGGATCGGGTTTTCTACGTAAATCGTAGTATTCTTTTTGTCGTAATTGCGTGGCCACCATTTCGTTTCTTAATGACTCCTGTAACCGAGGCATTTCTTCTGGTGTGGTTTGTTTTCCTTGTATCAGATGACCGATCATCTCGTATTCGGGCTTGATTCCGTAATTTGCAAAGAAGGGTGTGTTCTTGATGGTTTCCTGATATCCGTTGTTGTATGCAAATTCTGCTAGTGGTAGGTTACCACACCAATCGTCCCATTGATAGTTGATGCATGCCCGTAGATATTGTTCCAATATGGCATTGGTCCTTTCGGTCTGCCCATCCCTTTGTGGATGGCAAGCCGTGCTGAGTCTCCGTTCGATTCCTAATTTCCCCCTGGTTTCTTTCCATAGGTCTGATGTGAATAGTGCCCCCCTGTCGGTGATGATATCATGTGGTAGTCGGTGTAGCCTGAATATCTCTTTCATGAAGAGGTTGGCGAACCACGGTGCGTATAGGGCTTTCGAGCATGGAATGAAATGGCTCATTTTGGTCAGCCGATCGATGACTGCCAGTATGGTGTCATAACCGTCTGATTTCGGCAGGTCAGTAATGAAGTCTATAGCTATTGACTTCCGTGGTCGATCGGGGGCCTCATTTGACTGTAGCAATCCGTAGGGTGCATGTCCGACCACCTTGGTTCTTTCACACCTCTCGCAATTTTTTATGAATCCTTTGATGTCGTATCTTATCTTTGGCCAATAGTATCGTCGGTTGATGACTTCGGTAGTTTTTGCCGTACCTACGTGTCCTGCTTGTGGGGGGTCGTGGTGTTTGGCGATAAGACCTGTTCGTATCCCCTCGTCGTTTGGTATCCAAATCTTTCCTTGGTACCATAAGTGGTTGTCCTTCCATTGACATAGCCCCAGAGCTAGTCCTTTCATTTCTTTCTTTCCATCATCCAGGTTTCTTTTGATAGTTTGGATCTCGTTGTCGTCCTTGCTTGCTCTTTGTATTTCCCCTTCGTTCTTCTCTCGAAATTCAGTGGTTTCCACTATATCAAGTTCGATATTTTCCGTTTCTGGGATATCACAGTATCGTTCCTTGGGCAGTAAGATTCCCACATTTCGAGTGAGTATCTTATCTCCTGCCGTGTGTAGGTCTCCTTCCCTTCGTGTGAGGGCTTCTGGCTTTGCTCCCTCCTTTCCTGGTCGATATTCGATTTTGAAGTGGTATTGACTTAATTCTTGCATCCATCGTGCTTGTCGATCGTTTAGTTCCTTCGTTGTCATGAAGGTGACTAAGTTCTTGTGGTCTGTGAGGACCTGTATTGGTTTCGGATTTCCTCTCGTGTATCTTTTCCATTGGTGGAATGCCTGAACTATCGCCAGTAGTTCCTTATCGTGTATATCGTAGTTGCATTCGGCATCCGACATTGTCTTGGATCGGTATGCCACTCGTCTCCATTTTCCGTCCTGGCATTGTTGTGACAGTATACCAGAGCAGACGTATTTGGAGGCGTCTGTTTCGATTTTGGTCGGTGCGAGGGGGTTGAAGTAGACCAGTACTGGCGAGGTGGTAAGTTTTGTCCTTAATTCGTCCAAGGCTTGCTGTTCTTTGTCTCCCCATTCCCAGTTGCCAATGCATTCCTTCTTTGTTTTTGCATATAGTGGTTTGGCCGTCCTGCTGAAACCTTCTATAAATTGTCGATAGAAGTTGCAGAATCCCAGGAAGCATTGGATTTCCTTGATTTTCTTGGGTGTTGTCCAGTCCCAGATGGCTTGTATCTTAACTGGGTCGGTCTTAACCCCTTCTTGTCTGATGATAAATCCTAGGTGTTCTGTCTAGTTTTGGTGGAATTCGCATTTGGATGGTTTGACCTTCACCCCTGATTTTCGTATTGCCTCCAGGATATTACCGCTGTCTTTTCGGTGTTGTTGTATGGGGTTTGAATATATTAGTACGTCATCCAGATAGACGATGCAACACATGTCAATTTGTTCCATAAGGACCTCATTGATCCATCGTTGGAACGCCGCCGGTGTATTGCATAGTCCAAATGGCATGACTAGATATTCGTAAGTCCCTAGTTTTGTTGAATAGGTTGTCTTCAATTTGTCTTCTTCCCTGATTCGAATGTTGTGGTAGGCATCCTTAATATCCAGCTTGGTGAAGTATTTGGCTCCTCCTAGTGTATCCAGTGCTTCGCTAATGAGCGGTAGCGGGTGTCGATCCTTCTTGGTGATTTCATTGAGCGCCCGATAATCAGTGCAGAGCCTGAGTTTGCTATCCTTTTTCTTGACAAACATGATCGGTGAAGCCCTTCCCGACTTTGCTCTTCGGATCCATCCTCGATCTTCGTTGTCTTTGATGTATCGGTGAAGTTCCTCCAATTGGTCGTAACTCAGGGCATATATCTTTTTGATGGGTACCGTCTTTCCTTCTTCCAGGTCGATTCCCAGATCGATGCCCGGCTGGTGGGGCGGTACCGTCGTCTTTTCTCCTTTTTCGAAGACATCTAACAGGTTGTGATATTCTCGGGGGACCTTGTCTCTCACGGCCTGGTCTTCTTTGTTTTTTTTGTTTTTTATCGCCAGTTCAGTGCTAATTTTGATAGCTTTCAACTGAATTTCGTCTTTGATTTCATCCCATTTTAAGATGCCTGTTGTCTCTCCTCTGCAATCGAACTGTCCGAAGGCTCTTGCTGAGATCTTGTTGATCTCGATTTTTGGTTTCGCCTTCTGGCCCTTGACCACTTGGTCCATGGTGGTGTCCCAGCTTCCGAACCCCTGATCTCCGCTCTCGGTATCATCCAACTGAGTTACTTCTTGTAGTTCTCTGTGGTCGAATTTCTCGATGATCAGTCGTGCTATTCGGTCTCCTTTTTCCACTCGGTATGGTTGGTCTCCTAGGTTGGCTAGGACCACCTTCACTTCTCCTCTGTAGTCGGAGTCTATCACAGCTGCATTTGTCATGAGTCGGTGTTTGACTGCTAGACTGCTTCGTGGTGCAATTCGTCCATAGGTGTTGTATGGCAATCCAATGGCGATCCCCGTCCCAACAATTGCTTGTCCTCTGGCAGGAACGCCGGTTCCTTCATTTACGTACAGGTCGTGTCCTGCCGCCCTTGCTGATCCCTTTTTAGGCACTCTGGCTTCATCGGATAGCTGCTTAACTCTGACACTCTGGTCACTGCCCGTCGGCCGTTCCTTGCCATGGAGCTTGGAGAATCTGGTGATGAGATTCTCTTCTAGGGCTTTTTCTTCGGGTACCGCATAGGCAAAGGGTGAACTTTTGAGACACCAAGTCGTTCATCATTCACTGTTGAATGTGATCCTTTTGTCGTTCCAATCGATCGTTGGATTGTGTTCTCTTAACCATGGCATCCCGAGGATGACCTCATGGATTTGGAGATTTGCCACTTGGAAAGTTGCCAATTCTGTATGGCTACTGATGTCCATAGGTACTTTCGTCATATGGGTAACACGTCCCATAGCGCTTGGTTTCCTGTCCGCAGGTAACTGTCCTTGAGGTTTTTTGCTTTGATCATTTTGATCCCGTGTTTGTTGCAGACTTCTCGGTCGATGAAGTCTTCTGTTGCTCCTGAGTCAATCATGGCATTGAAGGTGACTGAATCTTTTTCGCCCTGTAGCTGTATTTTGACAATAATGTGGTCATTGTCGTTTTCGAGTCTCTCGGTGTAATTGAGTGCTGCGTAGTAGTTTTCCATGATGATGGGTTTTCGTTCAGGTCTGTCCCTCAGACCATCTCTTACTTGGGACATTCGTCGTTTCCCAACTGTTCGGGTTCCTGTCCGATCTCGATTTTCCTAATCGTAGGTCTGGTTTGCAAAGGGGCGACTTTCTTCGTGGGCTGCCAACTCCTAACTTGTGCATTGAATGCTTTGGGTCCGTCTTTTTTCGGGCAGCTCCTGGCCAAGTGTCCAGGTTGTGCGCATTTGAGACATAGTTGTTCTCCTATCCTCCTTTGGAATTCTTCCCTTGAGATGTTGAACCTTGGTCGTCTCCGGTTCGCGTCCAGTTCCATAGGGTCGCCGTAATTCTGATTGCCATTATTTCTGGGTTGATATCTCCTGTCTGGGTTTCGTGGTGTACTGGTCTCCCATTGGATGTTTTTTTGCTGATGGCGATCCTTGTATATGTCTGACCGTCGCTAGCTTGGTTTCCTTCCGGATTGTCCATTGGGCTAGGGCTTTGAGGTCTTCGTATTCTTCGCTACTAGCTCCCCAGGCATTCTGCAATTCTGTGATCATTCCTCCTAGAAGTAGTTCTCCTCCAGTTGAGTCGTCCAATTCAGCTTCGCTAGCCACAAGGCGGAATTCGTTCCAGTATTCCGTGACCGATCGTTTGCCTTGTTTTATGTTCTTTCGCCTGATCCTTGCCTCTCCCTTGGCGTCGATTACGCCAAATTGTCTTTGTAATTCTGCTTTGAATCCTGCCCAATTGTCTCATGTAGGGGTGATTCTTTCTTCTGCGTAAGGTGTGATCCAGGTCGCCGCGTCGTCCCTTAGGAGGCTTGTTGTATAGGGGATTTTTTCCTCATCATGTCCATTTTGCCATCCTCTCGTCCTGTAGTACACTAGGAGTTGGGCTAGGCATCCTCATAGTGTGTGTCGTTCTCCTCGGTAAACCTCCGGTTCCTGGGCCTTGGGCTTCCTGGTTCCTCTGCTTGAGGATGTAATGATTTGTCTCATCTGCTCCTGGCTCAGGATCGGGGTTGTTTCCAAGGAGATCGCTCCTCCTTGTTCTGCTGTAGCAGCGATCGTGTTTCGTCGTGTCTTTCCTTGTTCTTCTGTTTCTTCTGATCCACTTGGTGATGGTGGCTCTGGTGTTGTAGGGCTTGGTGCCCTCTCATCTGTTAAGGCCGTTTCAAGTCCTTCTGCTAGTGGTGAAAGGTTGAGATTTTCTACTAGGGAGTCGATGTCGTTTTCGTTGTTGGTCTCCGTTTTGTCTGTATGTTAGGTGCTGCTGGTTGACGCAACCAAATGTTACAATCCTCTCTTTAGCGGGTGATACTTGCAGCAGGTAACCGATAGTCTCCTAACAATCACTTCTTCATAGCCCGATAGCTGTTGCAATAGTTAAGTCTGTTGACTCCTATCAAGCAACGTCGATCACAAGGCTCATATAACACAGTCTTGTCTTGATTCCCGTAAGTGTGATAAAGATCTTTGTATTGAAAGTATACTGTATGAAAGAACTTAGATGGTTGCGTGAAGAACCCAAATCCCATTCCTTGTGTTTTTATTTTTTCACTTTGTTCATGTGCTTTGTTTTATTCGTCATCTAGGTACAAAGACTACGTGCAGCACTAGCTATGGTGAAGAAAAACCTCCGTGAACCCACCGGCGCCAGGGAAAAAGCAATCAACCCAAGTCTCTCTGGTCCGAGACCAACCGCACACCAGCCATGCAAAATAAGAAATTAAACTCTGACTAAAGGGGCGGAATAAGAAACATCAAACAAGTACATGGGAAGGAATCAACAGGAAAACCCTTGCCGTAGACACCTGAAAAAATGAAATAATTGATAAACCGCTTGTGAAACCCTGAGTAACCGACCATGAAAGAAGAACAAAGGGGGTGCGGGGGGCACTAAAACCGTTGTGACGTTGCAACCATTACTCAAGAACCCGAGGCGTTGACATCCGCCACCGACGGAATGCAATACGACAACTGAGCGTAACCAAGGGGCGCGACTGTGGCAATCGCTAGGGCGGCGAAGGCAGTAGGGTGCCAGCTACGTGAATGGACCGTAGCTGTAACCAAGCAACGGGACGAAACCTGAAGGGGGAGAGGAGGGGTAGACCCAATAACCGTGGAAACTATCGGTAACCGTGTGCGAGTCTGACTAGGCAGCCTCTAACGGGGGTGAAGAGAATAGAGAAATCGACCATAGCCTGCTGAAGAGTTTTCTCCTACTGCAAACTGGAGTCCCAGCCGTCTGTAAAATGGGCGAGAGAGTGTTGCCGACCGTGCGAACACCAAGCGAGGTAGCGGAGCGCGAGCGACAAGAGGGGGTGATGGAGCCAAACGACCCCAAGAAACAAGGACACCAGGGCCCAAGGACCTGATGAGGGAAGTAAAGTGGGAGGGGGGGGGTGCAGCTCACTGAGAGTGCGGGGGTGGTGGATGTTGATGATGAATTCTCATAGTGTTGAGATTTCAATCGCCAGGTGTGTAAGGGAGATGGTTCGTGCCCAAATCCCATGTCCCCGAGTGCCCTTATATGTGGGTTCTCCCCTCAACCCTAACCCTGTGTGACTCATCCTCTGGCGTCACACAACTCATAACTCATAGTGAGTCATAGTGTGAAATCCATCAGCTGACTCGTCTGAGTCAGCTGCGTCCTATCTCACAACCAATCAAAACCCATATAACAAGTCATTTGCCCTAAAGGGGTCACATGCGTGAAACCCATCACTCATAACTATGAGTCATGTGCAAAATACATAAACCACATGACCACAATCGTGAGTTATTTCAATAATCAACTAATAATAATCAACCAATGACATCATATGCGTCGTCATGTTAAAACCTATGAGTCAACTGATCTCATAGCGTGAAAGACCACAAACCAACCACCATTAACTATTAGTCATGACAAAGTCTGCCTTGCTTAGTCACCTGTTTGTGATATCAGTCTTCGTATTGCACTGCCTCCGTGGCCGATGTCAACAGCTTGGCTTCTTGAGCAGTATGTGCAACGCTGTAATGGTTCATAGTAGCCCCTCCTCTCCTATTGTTCTTTTATTGTAGGTTACTTTGGGTTTCATTACTGGTTATAACAAGTATTTATTTTGTTGGTGTCTATGGCAAGGGTTTTACTGTTGATTCCTCCCCTGTAATCATTTGATGTTTCCTATTCCGCCCTCTTAGGCAGAGTTTGATTTCTTACGTTGTGTGGCTGGTGTCCGGTTGGTCTCATACCATAGGGACTTGGGTTGATGGCTTTTTCCCTCGCACTGGTTGGTTTGTCACAGAGGTTTTTCTTCACCATAGCTAGCGCTGCACGTAGTCTTTGTACCTAGTAGTCGAGGAGAATAATAAAACAAAGCACATGAAAAAAGATAAAAAAAGAAATAAAAAAAAAAAGGCCTTGGATTTTGGGTTCTTCACGCAACCATCTAAGTTCTTTCATACACTATACTTTCAATATAAAGAGCTTTTATCTATCAAGCTTCCGGAAATCAAGACACGACTGTCTTATATGACCCTAGTAATCGACGTTGCTAGATAGCACTCAGATTACTTAGCTATTGCAACAGGTGTTGGGCAAAGAGAAGTGATTGTTAGTGAACTATTGGTTACATGCTGCAAGTATCACCTGGAGGAGAGAGAATTGTAACAACAATACCCTTTCTTGTTACCAAGAATGTGACTTTTATTCTAGACAAATAAGCCAAATATCTTCCAGTCACAGTGCTTTCCCTCTCAAATGTAATTGGTTGTATCTAACAAGAACATAGATGCCTCAAATTCTATGTCCGAACATGCCTCCTGGTTGTCAAACCTGGCAGTCACTAGGCAGAGAGAGTAAATTGTAGCTTTCCTAACTCCGCCTAGTGACTTCCAGGTTTCTTGCATTGACCGTACTATCCAAGTAATTCCAACTGCCTCAATTATTCTAGAGTATGATGTTGGTGTTACCCAGAATATCAGGACCAAAGTTCACATCCATATATCTTCCCTTATTCTCATTTTCCACCAGTGAAGAGATACAATTAGATGCAAAAGCAGATATGCCATTAACCAATTCTTGGTCAAATAACTACTAACTTGATTGAGATTTTGTAGTGGTGGATGAGTATATTGCTATCAGTTTTCAAAACCATTTTTAGTAAACTGATTTTATATTATCTTCAATCAGAATCAAATTTTAGTTTAATTCTATATTGAGGTGGAAGTGTATTCCACTATCAAGCCCGAAAAGTGCTAGATGGCAGGTTTCAAGATATCAGAAATTGACTATAATATACAATTAGCTATAAATACCCATATCCAACAAGGATGCAATATATATCATAATAATAATCATCTCCACTCCGGGGTAGATTCAACTTGGTTTGAGGAATCCTTCATGATCATGGAATAGGAGGTGAGAATAGTTGATGTTAAGGCATGAAGGAATTAACTATAACATCCTATTACTGATAATCACACATATTAGTGCAGGATGCAATATTTATCTTACCAAGAACTCCCTCCACCCAAGAGGATGTTGAGTTCAATCTGCCTGCCTCTTCATACTTATTACATTTTGCATATTCCTCCTCTTCTTCAAATAACTTCAAACCCTTCCAGGTATACTACAAATACTTGTTCAAGATCTGCATTAAAGTCTGAACACAGTATTACACTTAAAAGCAGCAAACATAGAGCTAAAATCTTTGGTTAGAAACTTAATGTGCTTGAGATTTTGGGGTAACTAACCTCTACATCTATATTGGTATCCATAACTTTTATAAGTAAACTACTGGCAAGTTGAACTTTTCTTTGATCTCAACTCAATTTTATTTCAATTCATAGTTCAGGTGGAGGTGATTCCCACTACTAAGAGGGAGGAGCAGGTGGTTAACCAGGCATCCGAGATTTCCTTTAATATTCTATTAGCTATCATTGACTCCGATACAATCTAGAACAAAGTTGCATATATCTTACCAAGAACTTCCCTGACTTAGGAGGAGCTTGGAAGCAATCTCCCAGCCTAGTCCCCATCTCACTTCTTTTATTATTGAAGTGTGGGACCATGATCTTCGGAGGTGATTACTAGTCATTCTCTTTCTGGGGCCAGGCAACTACTCCTGAGAAGGAGCAAATAACTGAGATTTACATTTTAGCAATTAATTCTATTATCTTATTAGCAATCATTTTATCATAATAGTATAGAAAATATATCATACTAAGAACCCACAATGGTAGCATACACCTGGTTTCTAGTGTTTGGTACTACAAGATGCTCTTGATAGTATATTTATCTTTTAAACTATATATTTTAGTTTTATACATGTATTATCGGCTTTGATCTTATAAAATAATATTTTATCTTTTATTTTAGTATATTGTTCAATTATAATCAATCTCATGAGACCCATAAAGGTGAGGGGCTGCTAGTTGAAATAGTACTAGGCATTACTATTTCAACAAGACATCTGATTATCAGATAGACATGTAATATGATCTCTCTATTGTGAGTAGTACTGGTAGCCCTTAGGGCAACCCTTACACCTAGAAGGGATATTCACATACCAACAGCCCAGAAACTCCTGTCTTGGCTTCTCTCAATTGTATGATAAATAAAATTCTCCTTACTATGGCACTCTCTTTCTCCTATACAACTACTATTCTCCTTCCTCTTTTTTCATAATATAACCTATCTCATTACTCCTCTACCCTTCTATATCTTATACACAGAACTCTCATCTACACATCATGCTTTTCTGCCTCTCCACACCACTTTCTATTTATACAACCAACCTCTTTCCTTATACCTCTCTTTCTACATTATTATTTACCCTTCACATGTTATAATATTGTTTTGGGTAATTGGAGTAATATTTGGTAGATCAAGGTTCAGTTTCCATGTACTCAATAGTGCATGTATGAGCAGTACTACATTCTGGTACTGATATCTACCCATTTTCTTTATTATCTTTCTTGGCAGATATGCTTTATTCTTAGTTGTTCCCTATACTATTGGAATAATACTAACTATTATGTTATACTAGTACAGGTAAGGATGCAAACCACCTGGTATACTAGTAGGTGTTGGTGAGAAAAAGAACTGGATTTGTTGCACCTAAGTCCCAGAGGCAATAGTGGAAAGATATGTGGTGAATGTCTAGCCACATACTATGATAGTAAATAAGTTACAATAACAGTCTGTAAGGAAGGATGGAGGAGATCTCTGTACTAAAGCATTCATAAATGAACAACTCAAGCTTACACTTTCTTGAGTGATATTACTAGATGGACTCATACTATTGCCCTCTAGTAACATTTCAACTATTACCAAAAATATTGTATTCCTGCAAGTACTTGTTTATAATAACTTCAGATGAGATATTAGGTATTGGAATTATAGAACTGATTCACTATTATATCTTCCCTATGTATTTTACAGTAAATTGAGCAACCCAGATCAGGCATAGCTTGCTATTAATGGCCCAAATTATGAAAAAATTAAGGCCCTTTAGAGGATGAATTTTCCTATCTCTGGGAAAGGAGATAGTATAGATTCATGATAGTCTATCGGAGTATTAACCGGAAACTCTAAGAGAGAGAAAGAGGAATAGAGAACAGAAAATGGAGAGTAGGACAGGATGTAATATCTATCTTAACTTCTACACAAGCCTAGGTTCTCCAGTGTGGTTAGCTGTTCAAGTAATCCTGGCTTGTCAGGGTGGATACCGATACTTGTAGTGTGAAAATTCATCCTGCAGTTATAGGAAAACAAACCAGAGGCATTAAGTTGAAAACAGAGTGAAGAGACTCTATACATCTCGAGTATATAGAAGGATTCTTTTAGAAGCAGTTTGTGATATGACTGGACGTGTGAGAGGCAAGTCTCTTGTTAGTATTTATATCGCCTTTTTAATTCATGTCCTCTTCCTTTTCCCCAAATCTCAACCTAACAGTTCAACCTTGACTGGTAGAACAATCTCCCCCATACACTCTCGGACAAGAACTATTTTTCATCAAAACAAATCATTATAAATAGCACAATTACTTATCAGTTGTCCTATCAAAGTAATGGGTCTGGATAGAGACCTTTGTACTCCTTGTCCACCCTCTGACTAAAGGGAAGTGTCTTGTCTCTTCAAAAGTTGTGGTTATAAAGTACTAGAACAAAGCTGTTCGTCCAATCGGCGGCAGCCAGGCAACCCCGCAAAAAACCCCACCTCAATGATCAACCACCACTCAACAACCATACCTCCAGAAAAGACTGGCAATTTCACAGAGTTTGAGAAAGGGCAAATTGTTGCCTTAAAAGAAAAACCTCTCTCTTTTGCTGAAATTGGAAAGATCTTAAGTCGTCCCAAGAGTACTGTTCTAAGTTTCTGCAACCAATTCGAAAAGGGGGGTGATGTGAAAACCCTTCCCATGCCTGGAAGATACAAAATTGTTGTTACCAGAACCTATCGCTGCCTAGTCAGAGAGTCTAAGAAGGCATGCCACCTCCCCTTATCAGAATTGCGCAATGAGATTGCACCACATGCCTTAGTCAAGACCATCAAGCGAGCTTTAGCATCAGTCAACATCAAGAAGTGGAGAGCCAGGAAAAGAGCATTTCTGAAAGATGAGCATGCTGTCAAGAGGCTAGCTTGGGCCAAGAAGTATAAGGATT
>Ga0307507_10007230_pt1 | contig 16321 bp, 5 predicted proteins | sample 7_EM_MG_FD_207223 | JGI IMG/M metagenome (GOLD analysis project Ga0307507, IMG submission 207223) | Populus trichocarpa ectomycorrhiza microbial communities from riparian zone in the Pacific Northwest, United States - 7_EM | ecosystem: Host-associated > Plants > Roots > Unclassified | place... | reverse complement strand
GCAGAGCTTCGTGCAGAGCTTCGTGCAGAGCGTCGTGCAGAGCCTCTATGCGCAGAGCTTCGTGCAGAGCCTCTGTACGCAGAGCTTCGTGTAGAGCTTCGTGTAGAGCTTCGTGTAGAGCTTCGTGCAGAGCCTTGTGCAGAGCCTCCAAGTAATAAAACTATATAAGATTGTATAAGATTATATTAGATAATATATAATAGTTAAATATATAGCATATAACTTTACCTTAATTGCATGTTAAGAAATATATAGTTACCTTTTAAAGTTGCTAAGTAGGTTAACTGCGTGTCAAGGAACATACAGTTAGCTTTTAAAGTTGTTAAGTAGGTTAACTGCGTATTATTTAACTTTTAAAGTTGTTAAGTTAGTTAATTGCATATTAAGTTAGTTAAATTGTGTGTTAAGTTGGTTAATTGCATGTTAAGTTAGTTAAATTGCGTGTTAAGTTGGTTAATTATATGTTAAGTTAGTTGAATTGCGTGTTAAGTTAGTTAATTGCATGTTAAGTTAGTTAAATTGCATATTAAGTTAGTTAATTGCATGTTAAGTTGGTTAAATTACGTGTTAAGTTAGTTAATTGCGTGTCAAGTTGGTTAATTACGTGTCAAGTTAGTCAAATTGCATGTTAATTACGCGAAACGCGAAAATTAAAGTCTATTTAAATCTTATCCTGCGAATATTTTCCCGATGCATATAGGCTATACGAAGAGACTTTATAGTATTAATGCTTAGCCTAGATATTAGCAGCGCCTATAATAATCTGATAGAGCTTATATATAGTATAAGCAGCCCATAAGGGCCAAGTATAGTATACCGCTATATCTAGGATTGTTAATTCTATATAAGGTCTATACTTCTAGAAGTTACGCCTACTATATACAGCAGTTATCTGGCCAACTATAACATATAGATCTAGCATCTAGGCCATTGGAGAAACTAAGAAAGGTCCCCTTAAATTACTCCTTAAACTACTCTAAAAGGTCTAAACAGCCTATCTCTGGAGCATAATAAGCGGGTATAAGTAAACGGCTATAATACTACTTAAGAAGGAAGCTAGCATTCCTCCCCTATATCTATATATTAAAGCTACTATAATATAAAGGGTGTAAAAGAAACGCAACTCTAATATTATAAAGTATATTAAGATATGCTTAAGCAAACTATAGAGGGACCCTAGGGTGCCCTATAGGAGAATAAACCAACAACCCTAAAGTAGGGAAGATATATTAGAAAAATAGGTAGAGAAAGTAGAAGAAAAATAGTATAGTATTAGGGCCTAGGCCTAAATAGAGGAGGAAGGAAGACGTATAAGAGGCTAATAAAGATAATAGTAAGGGAGAGAAAGGAGCTAAAGTAGAGTATAAAAGAATACTAAGAAACTATCTACTGTAATATAATACTAGCTGGACTAGCGCTAGAGAGATATATAGCAGTTAAAGGTCCAAAAGCTAACTTAGGTAAGAGGAACCTAAGCCATAGCATGGTTAACGCTATAGGGGAGAAACACCTAAGGGCTCCAAGAAGGCCTAATAAAGGCAGAAAATATAATAGTAATACTCTTAAGGATAGGAATAATAGGACTAAAAGATTGGCTCTACTAGGTAGGTATCCTAGTAGGTAGCCTAAGGTGCAAATATAGCTGGCTATTATGGTGCTGCAATAAAGTAGACCAAATAACTACGTTGTGGTATAAAGAGGAGAAGAGGCGAAAGGGGTATTGTATATAAGTAGTAGGGCCATGTGCCAAGGCGCTAGTGGTGGGCCAGCTAACTGTAGGAAATAGTACGAGACAGTATAAAATAGTATATAATAGGTCAGTGCCGTGACAGTACTCCCCTCCCCTAGAAGGTTTGGTCCCCAAACCAAACAAGTAACTCTAAAATAGAATGTTACAGTACTAGCAAACTGCCGTTAGATTACCGTCAAATTGCCATTAAGTAATAGCAAATTGCGGTTATATAGCTAGTGGCTACAGTGTTAGTGGAAAACGGTGGATTTGGTAAGCAAAGATGTTAGTTTTACTTACCACTTTTTGCCAAGCTAATGACTAGCTAGCTTAACAAATAGCATTAACAGAACTCCACACCGCCACCCAAACCGACTAGGTGTGGCACTCTTGGCAAGAATCTAACCAATTAGATAACTTTAACTGGCGGTTAAAGTTCCCTAAGATCTTAACTTTTCTAAATTATTATAGTCGTCGTCTATGGCCTCGGCGTGGCAAGTCTTTCTTATCTTATACCTAGTCTAGGGGTCCGGGCTTCTTAGGGTGTTATTTATAGAACTTTAGTAGTACGCGCTTGCACCCTTTTAGGGACTTCTTAGGTTCCCAGGTTTTCTTATTATAATACTTCTACTTAATGCAGTATATTAAGCCGTACTCGTCCCTTTGTTTATTATATACATTAAGAATTTTTTTAAATTCCCACTTGTCCGTAATATTGCCATCGTTATCTCTTTCGGCTATCCTACCTGCGATATTACAACGTTCCTCTTTATTAATATGTGCTTAGCTAGGGATCTCCTCAGGGAACCAGAGGCGGACTTTTAATGTGTGGAAAGACTTGTTAACGTAAATATAGTCTAAGAGGTCTACTACAATTACCCCTCTATAGGCAGCTAAGACGGGCTAGGGTCCATCCTAGTTATTATCCCATTTTCTCTTAGGCTGGTTAGTCTTTATGTTTTTAAGGCTAACTATAACTATATCATCCTTTTTAAATATTATACCTTCGTCCTATTTTGTATTGGCGTTATCTTTATAGCATTACTAGGAGATACGAGCTAGAGCTTTAAGCTGAGTTAGAATACGCTTAAAGTGGTTAGCGATAGTATTAGCTTGCAGGTACTTTTTTTTTGCGTATATAGATAGGGCTGATGGCTAGGGGCCCGCTAGTTTGATGCCTAGATGTGGGTTGTAGCCGTAGTTAGTAAAGAATGGTGAGATTCCTATAGTCTCGTTAACTTAGTTATTTATGGTAAACTTAGTAAGGGGGAGCTAATCTACCTAATTATCTTGGGTAAAGCTCACAAAAGCGCATAGGTACTTATTTATTGCTGTGTTAATAATCTTAGTCTAACTATCTATTTTAGGGTGCTATGCGGAACTAGGGTTTAGGGTTACTTTTAGGCGTTAGTTTAGGCGGTTAATAATAACAAAGATATGTCTATATGTTTTGCCATTATAAAGGCACTTAGGTAGGTTAATGACGTGGTTAATAGAGATATCAGTCTATAGGCGGACTGGTAGTTCTAGTGGTTTTAGGAAACTAGGTGGTGTTAAGTATAAGGTCTTTATACAGAAGCAGAGAGCGCAGTCTTTTACAAAGGTAGCTATAAACTGTGAAATACCTAGCCACTAATAGGTTTAACTAAGGAGGTCTAGGGTCTTAACGCGGCCTAGGTAGCCTACAGGACCTAAACTATATGTGCGGTATATAACTTCTAGTTAGAGTTTAGGTAAATTAGGGACGAATACTCGGTTTCTATAGTAGATTAGGCCGTTAACAATTAAGTATTTAGATTTATTACAGCGGAGCAACCTCCTAATCTGCTTAGGCCAGCGGCGTGCCTTACGGCCTTCCTGTTCTTATAGCGCGGCCAACATATCTCTAGCTAGTTCGTTCTCTTTATAGGCATTCTTAATAAGCTCCTTAAGGGGTTTTTTCTTAGGCTCTGGGTTTATTACTGCAATAAAGTCCTTAATGCTCTAGTCTCAGGATTTGCTTAATAGCTTGTCTAGGATAGTAGGGTTGACTTTTTTTAGTAGTAAGACAACGCGGTCTCTGTGTCGTAAGCGTTTGTTACTAGTGTTAGTAGGTGCTACGCCTAAGAGGCGGCTAAGAGCGTCTAGAATTATAGCTTTAGTACCGGGCCTATAGGTAATAATAAAGTTAAACTAAGAGAGGAACTCAGCCCAACAGACTTAGCGCTAGTTTAGTTGTTTCATTATTATACAGGTCTAGAGGTTCTTATAGTCCATAATAATCTTAAACGGTTGCTTGGTTTCTTATAGTTTAGGGCGCCATTCTTCTAGTACTTTTATAATTGCTAGGAGCTCCTTATTATATATCTTATAGTTATATTTAGGGGCGGAGTACTTGGCGGAGAAGAACGCGACTGGCTTAAGTTTACCATCTTCGCCAGCCTAGTAGAGCACTCCTCCTAAAGCCTAGTTTAAGGCATCTGTCTCTACTACGGTCTTCTTTATATAGTTATAGTACGCTAAGACCGGTGCTGTAGTGAACGCTATTTTTAGGGTCTAAAACGCCTGTGCTTAGTTAGGGCTCTATAACTAGTTAGTGTTTTTCTTTAATAGCCTAGTTATAGGCTTAACTACCTTAGAATAGCCTTAGATAAATCGTTGGTAGAAGTTCGCGAAGCTAAGAAATTACTATAGTTCCTTAACTAACGTCGGGTCCTTCTATTCCTATAGGGCCTATACCTTCTTAGGGTCCATAGTCATACCGTTAGTTAAGATAATTAAGCTAAGGTATTTCATTTTTATAGCGTAGAACTTAGACTTATTAATATTAATCTAGAGTCTAGCATTACCAAGTCTCTGGATGATTTTATTTATATATCTAATATACTCAGTACGTGTTTTTAAGAAGACAAGGATATTATTAAGGTATATAGTGCAGTAGTTGTTAAGGGCGTTGTGTAAAACATAGTTAATATAGTTCTAAAACATAGTAGGCGCGTTACAAAGACTAAATGGTATAACTAGCATCTTATAGAGTCCAAACCGGGTGATAAATGCTATAAGCCACTTATGGCCTTCCGTAATCTAGATCTAGTTAAACGCAGCAATTATATTAAGCTTAGTAAAGTACTTAGCACTATAGAGTGCGTTAAGTGTCTCACGGACTAGTGGCAATAGGTACCGATTTTTAATAGTAACTATATTTAGGCCTCGGTAGTTATAGCAGATTTATATACCACCGCTAGGTTTCGCTGCAAGGAGGAGGGGTGCGGCAGCTAGTGAGGTTAATTCACGGATAAAACCCTTATCCAGCATCTTGTTAATCCACTTCTTTACATAACTAAGTTTAGCGGGTAAGAGTGGTTTGTTTTTATAATATAGGGCCTGCTTTCCGGGTATAATCTTAATTTTATAGTCCTATAGTTAGTAAGGGGGCAGCTGCTCTGTATTCTTAGGGAGGAAGTGTTTAATATATTTACAAAACTCTTTTAGTAGGCGTTGTAAAATATCTCTATGGGTTAATCCTAGTTTGCCTTTTAGAATTTTTTTAATATTAGTATTAACTATCTTTTGGCATAGAAACTTAGATTTAGTTTTTAGGTTTATCTTAAGGAAGCCATAAAAATAAGGGGGTAGCGCTTTTTAGGCTTCCTCCATTATATAGTCGCCTTCTACCAGCCAGTGAAAAGACCTTTTTAATAGGTTTGGTACTTTTACTAGGCCTATAGGCAGTTCTTTAAGCAGCTATCAGTGTTCTTCTTATTTAACCAGTTCTACTAGCTCTACTATATAGATCCTCATTACTTTTACGTCTTTTTGTTTATAGAACTGGGTGAAATTAACGGCATATGTGCATCTAATGTTGTCCAGGTTAGGGCGTGTCTGGTTCTCCGGTGCTATGGCCAGGCTAGCATAGTTTAGTTAGCCCAGGAGGGCGGAAACAAGGCGGTGGCCCTATACGGTACACGCAGGAGACGGGTATAAGGTTAGGCGTTACAGGGAGAAGGTCTTAATTACTCTAGTTTTAGTCTTAGCTATAACACTTTTGGCTGTTATATATGCGGTTACATATGCGTATAGCAGATAACTTAAAGTTAGGTATCTTATTGGCTGTCCTAGGTTAAGCAGGTATATATAGGGGACTTATAGTTCTGGCGGTGTTTATTTTTTTAGGGATAGGGTAGTAGTCCAGTCTTCCAGAATCTCCGCTTTATTTACTGTGTATATTAGCTTACTAGTATTAGGCACCTCTTCTACTGCCGGCTGACGGTATCTAAGCATTGGCCGTGCAATGCGTCTGCATAGTACTACACAGTTATAGTTAGGGATGTGCCATAGGAGACAGTTATAGGTGTAGTAATTGGAGCTAAATTTAAGCTCTAAAACGGGGAAGTCTAGTCTTAGGTTATGCTTTTTAAGCTAGGGCATTCCAAGAATTACTGGTATTAAAGGTAATAACTTTATAATATAGAAAAGCATAGATTCTGTATAGTAGCCGATTGTCATTTTTGCTGTAAAGTAATAGGTAATAAAGCTAGATAGGAGTCCGTTAGCAAGGCGGAGTAGTTTTAGGACAAGGAGTCTTTTTATTATAACATTATGCTTTTTTATAAGCAAGTCTTCATCTACAAATGCTAGCACTGTACTGCTACTATTAACAAGGCTTACTGTTTTAATGAAAGCTTTTGGGAGTAGGTTGCGTAGTAAGGAGAGGTAGGTCTAAATAAGAATGGCATTTCTATCATTATTTGCTGTTCTAAGGTTAAGTAGTAGCTGGCTTAGAATAAGGTCTAACTAATCTAGTAGCATAGATCTAATCCTTTTATCCTCCTCCCCATATAGTTTTAACCCTTAGAGGCGACTTAGTCCAAAGGTTAGTCTTTTAATAACTAGATCATAGGGCTTAGCTAGTAGCTATAGTCTTGGCTAGTATATCCTAACGTGTCAGTCTCTAACGGTGTATATATGCTAGGGGGTACTTTACTGAGGACATAGCCAGTCTTATAATTAGTGGCGAAATAGAGCACTTATCCGTAGTTTATATATAGGACTATTAGCTAAGGCTGTATTAGGGAAGGGAATTGCGGGGGTAGGTCTCTATATCTAAACCTACGTCCCCATCCGCGGTTATTATTTTGGTTACCATCCCCTCTGCTAAAGAATCCGCCGTGGCTAGGAGGGGGTTAGTATAGTAGCATTAGGAGGGGATTTAAGTTTATCTTAGGGTCATAAGCATCTTTTTAGTGGCTGGGTTAACTACATGCCATATAGAGTCTGTTATCTATGCAATGTCTTTAGACATTATTAGGGAGGCTACTACTACCGCCGCCAAATTTAACGGCGTTAAGGTCCATTAGGTTATTTTATAGTGCCAGTGCTAAGGTATTATTGTTAGGTAATATAGGTCAATATCCGCTAGTAATATTTAGCTTGGCGGCATTTAGCTTTATAGTAGGCATAGTTCTGTAGGTTATAAGCGAACATATCCATTTGCTTGCTCCAGCCCTTATAGTTAGCATTATCAATCTTGCGGCTAAGGGTAAGGGCTAGGTCCTTTATCTTAGGGGAAGTATTCTTCCTAAGCAAATCTACCTTTTATTCCTTAGTCTTGTTTACTTTAATTATTAACTTATTAAGCTCTACTTTCTAGGACTAGTAGTTACGCTTGCCTTAATATAAAGTATCCAACTTATTTTTAGCCGCTTAGGTTATATCTATAGTCTTATAGTGTCTTCTTATATATGTAAACATGGACTCTCAGTTAGAAAATGTCCATTTGCTTAGGTTATTTAGGTATATACATAGCATATTAAGGCCATATTTAACATAGTCATAGGCCTTATCTATTAGCATGTCTGACATATAGAGGACTTCATTTATTAGGGTTTTAAAGCACTTTACATCCCTCCGGAAAACGCCTTAAATCTTTATTTCCCATATTTTAAATTTTTCTTGCTTTTTAATTAGTAATCCCTTACCGTTAAATAGGGTTAGATCTTTTACTTCACGCTTTTTTTTATAGGGCTTAGCTAGAAGAGGGGAGCTAGTTATAGGGTTTGTATTCTTATTGGTAATGGCCTAGGTCAGTATAGCGATTTAAGAGCTTAGGCTTTATATGGTCTTAGTATATACAAAAGCTTGCTGTTCGTATTGTTTAATACGCAGTTTAAGTGTCTTAAGGGAGTTAATTCTGTGCTAAGCTTTTTCAAGTTAGGATGTTATAGTTTAACCTTTATTATAGACGGCTTAGAGACCGCTCTTAACGCTGGTTAAAAAGGTTATATATATAGAGAGGTGCTAGAAGGTTCCTGCCATATTAAGGTCCTTAGGGTACTCTGGACCACTTCTAATTGCCTAGGTAATGTGGGTACAAAGGGTATTAAAGAGGCAGGCGAGCGCTTTACGTGTGTTCGTTAATAGGGTATTATTTATGTTTTGGTTGCCTATTTTAAGGGATCTAGGTAGGGCAATTAAAATTTTATAAGGCTAACTGTGATACTAAGATTATTAAGACTGTCTAGGACTATACTGAGACTGTGCTAAGGCTATGCTAAGACTATAGTATAGTGTTGTTGGTCGCGCCGGGTTGTAATTATATTGGGAAAAACGGAGACTATAGACAGAGGCGGTAGACTAGGAGGGCAAAGATCGCGATAGGGCGCAAAAGGGGATACCACAAACTATTACAGTGCTGTAATAAAGTAGACCAAATAACTACGTTGTAGTATAAAGAGGAGAAGAGGCGAAAGGGATATTGTATACAAGTAGTAGGGCCAGGCGCCAAGGTGCTAGTGGTGGGCTAGCTAACCGTAGGAAATAGTACGAAACAGTATAAAACAGTATGCGACAGGTCAGTGCCGTGACACTGGCTAAGATAGACACTAAAACATATAATACTATTATGCCCCTTACGCACCAGCTAAGAAGTAATACTTTTAGCAGCTAGCATAGAGAACTATAATACACTACTCTTAATATAAAAAGGCCTAAAGGCGGCTACCCGGTAGCTTATTAGCTAAAGTGTACTAGACTAGTCCCAGATTATAAAGGAAATAGAAATAAAAGGCAAAGGGGTGAGTAATAGGCGCCCCCTAATAGCTCTATAGTGGTAGAGCAAAGTATATAATACTAGCGCGTCCATAGGCTTGTTACGGTAGCAGTAGTTCCTAAGAAGGTTAAAAAGTAAGGTAGAAGAGCACTATAGGCAACTTGTAAGCAACCTATAAGCAAGTCCCTAAAGGCGGGGAGATAGATTATAGGGTTTTCTCAAACAGAGCTTTCTCCCTATATATATATAAGGAGTAGTCCGCGTGGGCCTAATAGGGATCTAAATCGGACATTAAGCAATGAATAATAATATAAATTTTAATAAGTAGTTACTCTATAATAACTTATAGTTAGATATAGCGAATATACTCTAAGTAAGAACTAACTAAATATTAGAAATTATTAAGATCCGTTAAATAGAGAATCTCTAAAATAAATTAGAATTGTCGTCTAATAAAAGCAATAAGACTTTAGAAAAGATTTAAGTTAATACTAAAGAAAGATAATAGGTGGATTTTAGTGGAAATTAAGAGGAGCCTAATATTAAAAGTGGTAAGTAATAGGATTTAAGCTCTAAAGATAACTTAGCTTTAGGGCTTTCTACCCTAGATAAAATACTAAAACCTAACTTACCAGAGCCTCTACTACTATCCTTAAATACCTTAGTAAAGAAGCCGCACTATATTATAGTTCTAACTAATAAAACTAAGCCAAAGAAAAATATTAATAGTGATATAGGAAAGTAAAACGTAGTTAAAGGAAAGAGACTTAAAAGATAATTAAAGGCCTATATAGGGTTTCTTACTAATATTACTAATAACTAGAGCCTTATAGCTTAAAGATTAGCCTTTAATATAGGGCTTATATTTTATAAAAAGCTATACCGCAATTAGCTTCTACCGCCGCCTAGGAATTAGAAGGAGCTTTAAGGATATTAATATAAGGAAGAGTTCGTAGCTACTGCCCGGAAGAAATATATAGACCTTTAAAATTAAGGAATGTTTTAAGTCGTTAAAGAGATAATCTATATTAAAATAGTGCCAATTATCTAGGTATTTACCTATAAAACTAATATTAACGGATATCTAATAAGGTTTAAGGCTTGCTTTTACGCATAAGGTAATTAATAGGAGTTCGTTTATAAGGACACCTATACTACAACTTTAGCAATAAGATTATTTAGAGCCTTAATAGCTATTATCGCAATATTCAACCTAAACTGCTAGTAGGGTAATACTATAAACGTATTTATAAATAGCGAGATCAACGAGGTCGTGTATATTTAGTGTCTAAATAGATTTATAATTAAGGGTAAGTGTCTACTGCTTTAACGAGTGCTCTACGGATTATAATAATTACCTCTACTATAGTATGGTAACTTAACTACAATACTAAACAAGGAAGGCTTAAAGCTAGAAGCAGAGGTGCCTTGTCTATATTACAATAAGTAGCTAATAGTCTTCTTCTACGTTAACGATATTATAGCTACCTATAGAAAGAAAGACCTTCTTAAGCTTAAAATATTTAAGGAGGACCTTATAAAAAGGTACGAAATTAAGGACCTAGGTAACCTTACCTAGTTCCTAAAATTTTAAATTATTTATAATAGAGAAAATAAAAGGCTTTAGCTTAGCTAGGACTTCTATATTAATAAGATCGCAATAAGCTTTAAAGTAAAAGATTATCGCAAAATATATATACTTATAGACATTAAGGAACTTAGCTCTAATCTGGAATAAGCCTTTAAGTAAGATATCTATATCTATTAAAGAAAGGTCAGATCTATGCTCTATATAGCTAATATTACTTATCTAAATATAGCAAGAATAGTAAGTAAGCTGCTAGAATTCTCTTAAACCCCGTTACCAATTTATAACGCAGCTACTATAAGGGTAATTACCTATCTTTATTAAACCAAAACTCTTATAATTAAGTACTTAAAGGAGAATATAATAAACTATATCTTTATAAGGGCAAGCAACGCGTTATTTAAAGATAATCTAGTAGGAAGAGCATAAAAGGCTATCCATTTACCTTATTTAGAGAATTAATTAACTGGCGATTAACTGTAAGGCTATTGCCTATGTGTACGGTAGGGAGCAGGCAAGCCGAGCATAAGTCACAAAGAGAGTCGATGGAAGAGGACGATATGGTAAAGAGTAGGTATGGCAATACCCTAAGTACAGAGACGAACTGATAAGGAGGGATGGGCTGCAAGCCCAAGGGAGATTATAAGGAGGTGCCAAAAGATTCCTTACATTAACTAAGTAAAAATTAGTAATAAAATTAAGTATGGAAGTAGAGCTTCTAGCTCTATCGCATACAGCCACCAAGTTAATTTAGTGGCAGTAATTCTTTAAAGAAGTTGGATTTAACACTACTAAGAAGCAAGTAATATATTACAGTAATATATAAACAATTTAACTCCTTACTAAAAGTAACGCTAAGCTTAATACTATGCTCTAATATATTAATATCTATTACTACTAGCTTCGTTAGGAAGTTTATAAAGAAAGGATTAATATTAAATGGGTCCCTACTGTGGATATAACAGTAAACGGCTTAACAAAGGCTCTACCCTATTAAAAGTATAAGACGTTTATTTAGCAATTAAACCTTATTAATATTAAAGATCTAATTTAATTTAATTTAAATAATATTTAGGCAATGTAACTATATAAAGGATTTCTTTAACTTAACACCAAATAACTATCGTAACTTTTTAGTACTCTATAGCAGCCTAGAAGGCTCTATACAGCTAGGGGGGTATATTAACCTAAATTAGAGTTCCTTACTATCATCTTACTACTATCTTTAAGACTAGAACCCTATCTTACTACCCTACTATTTACCTTGTATATCTTATCGAATGTCTTATTAAATATCTTATTACCTATTTCTATTATCAATTACCGACTAAATAACGACATAGCGTCATTCTATTGCCACTTATTTTATATATATAGAGAGCTTCTAGAGCCCTCTTTAATAGACAGAGTTCTTATTTTTAATAGTCCGTTTAACAGGATTCTCTGCGCAATCTTAAGCGCCCAGCAGGTAATAGCGCTAAAAATAGCTTAGTAGCAACCTATACAATCCTTATAATTGCGGTATTTAACGCCTAGTAGAGAACCTCTAGCTTAAAGAGTATAAGGGTTAGTATAGCAAACCTGTTATTAATTAACTAGTACTACTAATCTGCTATAAGTGAGGGGACTTTATAGACAGGGGACTATAAGGACACGATTGTGGAACAGGATAGATTGGTGAGAGAGACGAATCCTTGAGGAGGTGAGGCCTCAGGGATCGTGGAGACTATATACTACGGGCACGTGACCGACGGACGTCCAAGGGGTGTCCGGGGGTTGTCCTGAGGGCAACCCGAGGTGACCGCAATAATATCCCTTATATATAGGTCGGGTATAATATTTAATAGGCTCTATAAGTATAAACAAATTAAAGGAACAGCTATTAATATAGCATATTGTTTTAAGTAGTATATTAATTATAATCTAGAGGCTTATAATAACCCTCTAGCTTACTAAAACGCCCGCTATCTATCGCAACCAGATCTTGCTTAATTCGCCCTTAATATGCTTGCTATACTGTTAATAAGCACCAAGTGCGAACACATGTTCTCTTTAGCAAAGCATCTTATTACTAACTTTCGAAACCGCCTTAAAGCCGATATAATTGAAGCGAAGGGGTGTCTAAAGTCCTGGTTCGGGCGTCCTTGAGCAGAGGCCTTTAAAATGAGCGTTAATCCTGACATAGACGAACAGTATAAAGAAGCTGAAGCTGCTGCCAAGGCCGCCGCTAAAGCCAAAGCTATAGCGGATGCAGCCGCCAAAGAAGTAGGTAGTGGCGATTAAGCTCAGGCTGTAGAGAACGGTTTGACGGGAGGTGAGGGGGAGGAATATGATTAGCAGCAGGTAGAGGATTAGGTGCAGGAGCAGGAGTAGGAGCTTGTTAACGACGATGAGAACGATAAGGCTATTAATTGCAGCGACGGTGAGGTCGAATATAAGCTTATTAACAACTAGGCGCTCTTTAATATTATGCCAAGACTCTATATAGCAAGTACGGTCCTTATTGATTACTAAAATTATTTACTAACGTCGCCCGGGCTATGTAGTAATATAAGCCACTACTTCCCCTTTCCCATTTGACCACTCCTCTTTCCTGCGCACCTCCTCCCACTCTAAAATATGTACTATATTTACCAGTTCTGGAACCAGTTCTGAACCTATATAAAGCGGGTGGTTTAGTTCGAAGGCCATGGCTTAAACCGATCCGAGCCGTTACCATTACTGGACTGCACCCACTTCGGCGGTAAAGGCGGCGCTCGCGCTGGTGGCACTGCCGGTCGTGGCGGCGCCACCGGATGTGAGCTTGGCTGTTGCTCGCTTGGCGGGCTTACTGACGGCTGGTCATTTTCTACCGTGCTTCTAGGTGGTTGGTACCCCCGTTTTGTGATGTCTTCGGATACGGTTCGGCGGGCACGGCCAAAGCCTCCTCCTTTTTCACCATATGTTGAGGTGTAGTCTGTCGTTGGTGGCGAGTCGTAGGACTCACGAGGGGGTAGTTGAGGATTGAATGTTTTTCGTCCTCGGGCTTTGCTGGGTTCGGGTTCAGAGATGTCGTCCTGTTTTAAGCATTATCAGACTATTTTTGGCTTGACTTAAAGAACGAGTGTTTCACGCACCGGCCTAAGGTCACGACGAGCCATGTACTTCCTGCAGATGCGGTCGCCCGTCTCGAGGATCCGTTTGGTGTTGCGGAGCTGGAGGCGCCTTTGTCGCATCATCTCGTCCTCTGAGGCTATCGCAATGACTGTGTCGTCATCGAGCTCCATGACGCGCGTTATATTGAAGATTCTATCCAAGTCATCCACGAGATGGCGTTCAATTACTTGGATGATGACGTTACTTGTGAAAGTTTTGCGAGTGAGCTGAACCGAGGAGTTAGTGCTGAGGAAGAGCCGGAAGTGGAAATGAATGTACCCACCTCGTAGTACACGAGCATCTTTTGCAAGAACACATCTGGCGCATATTCTGAAATACACGGCGTCCCCTCAGACTTATTCTTGTTAAGTTCTGCCATCCATTCCATGACCTTCTTCGTATGCTCTGGATCATACGGCTTGGCTAGCCTTGTGCGATCTCGGAAAAGCTTTTGAATCTCTTGGTAGGCTCCCTTTAGCCTGCCCTCCATGGGACCCTCGACGAAGGCCGACCAGGCTCGATCTCTCATGTCCTCTGGCCAGACAAAGTCGATAGCTTCCTGGAGGAAGTCGTTGCAAATTCTTTGAATCTCCTCCATATGCTGGTTGGCGATGACGGTCCAGTTCTCAGAGTAAGAGCGGAATAACGAATAGACTAGGAGCGGATTCCGGTCCATCGTAAGCTCTAAACCCGGGCTTGCGTTCAACAACGGCTCTACGTAACGCTTGACGTACTCCACTCTCGACATGACTTGTGGATGCCCGTTGGCCGTCGCTCCGGGTTTGGGACTGGCGTGACCATTTAACCCATTCGAGACTGCCGCATCGTCGTCGTCGATAATTTCTATCAGGTGCCCCCGAGTTGCCATCTCTTCTGCAAATCTATCATTTTCCAAGACGAGACGAGCACGCAGCTTGCGCATGAATTCGTTAGGTATCTGTGGAGTTGGATGAAAGAATGCCGGCCCGTACAAGTCCACATACTGACCCTGCATTGCGGTTCGCGTTAATGCCTGAGACTTTTCGCACAGTTCTCTCAACTCGTCCCTCATTTCTTCCGGCGTGTCCTTCCTATCCCCAAGCCTCGCGAGCTCGGCTTTGCAGTCCTCCAGTTTCACCCGGATTTCTTTCTGAACCTTTGGCATCTCGTGCATGATGTGTTTCACGAGCTGGGTGCTCAGTTTCTTCCGAAGAGAGTCGATGCCAAGATTCTCTTGTCCGATAGTGCTCCAGTTAGAGGGGTGGGCGAAGAATCTCTGCTCTGTGCGCCGACGTTCCTCAGTCGGGGCATTCATCTCATCTGGGGATCTGTTGCGCAAAACATGCCATCCCAGCTTGAACGTGACATTTTGGTTTCTCGCCAGCTCCAGAAACTGCGCTTCCCTTTCTGTGGTTTCCGTTTTGTCTGGCTTGGTGATAATTCCAAGGGTCCGAGCGCCGCTCAGGTCAAACTGTCGAGCCTCTTGTCCCAGTACTGGCTGCAACTCCAGGTCATTGGCAGCACTGACAATGGCGAGGATGATTGTACGCTGATTTCGCATGTAATGAAATGCTAGATCTTTAATGGCGTCAACGTCGGCTTGGCTCTGGTAGATATTGGATGCCTGGATCAAGCCCGGCAAATCCACGATGGTAAGATGAGGCTTTGTCGGTCCCGATATCTCTATGCTGAAAACGTCTCTGGAACAGAAGCTGAGATTATTGTCTGAACAAATAGTGCGGGTTGCACGGTCCATAATCTCCGAGAATGGTGTCGTATCGGGGAACGTTGCTGGGAATTGAGCCAACCGCTGCTGCTCAACTTGACTTCGTTTGCTGTCCGGAATGATTTTGACGGAGAAACTAGCTTCCTTCGCATGACGCAGCTTGATCTGGGTTGCAAATCTCGTGCACCTGATACTGCTGCGTGGGAAAGGGAGTTCACTAATTGCCTCAAGAACAGAACTTTTGCCGGATGATTGGTCACCAACGACAACCAACTGCGGTAATTCCACGAATTCGTCGACTCCATAGTCACGCAACTTGTCGAGCTCGTCCAAAAGGGTTTTTTGGTCAATGCCGAAATCCAAAGAATCGAGAGAATTCGTAAACGATGGACCGCCGTTCGCATGACTACCATCTTCCGTGGATGTTGTTGGCGTTGCTGAGAATCCAGAGTTGAACGCTGGATACTCGGAATTGGAACCCATTACGGCTGGGGAGGACATGCAGCAATGATAAACGATGAAGAATTCCTGTGAAGGCGAGGGACCTTGTTGGCAACTAGGTGCCACGAAATCAACCCAAAGTTGCACGTCTCACTTTGGAAGTCGGCCGGTGGCATTCTTTATAGTCAAGCAGAGAGCGAAGCTAGCAGAGCGAAGCTAGCAGAGCGAAGCTAGCAGAGCGCGAAATGTTGGGCAAGGCTATCCCTTCGTCTGGTAAGTTTTTCATGGACTTTTCGTATATGTACGCCTCATAAGCCAATCTAGAGGCTCTATACTATATAGAGCTTGGTGTTAAAGCCTCTGGTTAGTGCGGTAGTAAGGCTGCTGGCGCTTGGATATTACGGTAAACAGCAGCAACGTGGCTGGGAAGCCTATAATATTTGGTATAGTTAATCTAAAAGCTCTAATATTATCGCCGTCTATTTAATTATTAAATTGTTAGTAAAATATCATCCTTATGCCGCCTAAAAAATATTATCCCTTCGTCTGGTGGGTTTTGCCTACGCTAGCAGGGGGTGGTGCGCTCGGACAGCAGAGCATAATTATTAAGTACAATTGCATACAAATTTATTAGTAATCTACATTATTCAAATGGAATCGCGTCCAGCAGTCCCTCCTTATTCTGTAAAGTCGCGA
>Ga0307507_10007229_pt1 | contig 16325 bp, 7 predicted proteins | sample 7_EM_MG_FD_207223 | JGI IMG/M metagenome (GOLD analysis project Ga0307507, IMG submission 207223) | Populus trichocarpa ectomycorrhiza microbial communities from riparian zone in the Pacific Northwest, United States - 7_EM | ecosystem: Host-associated > Plants > Roots > Unclassified | place... | reverse complement strand
AATGGCTTTAAAAACTTTGGGCAAAATATTTAACGTTGTCCCTATACTTTATAAATTATATATAATTGGTCCCTTTAGTTTCCAAAATTAGAAGGAAAAATCAATTTTGATCTCAAACTTTATTTTTTTTATTTTTTAGCCAAGGTGTGAGAAATGTGAGAGAAAGTCGTTAGAATTCGGTGTTACAAAGATAAAAAATTTTGTTGGCATCGATTTAGGACACCAAAAAGTTGAAATCCATGTCGAATTGTTCATTTTGATGAGGGGAGCTCGTATTAGGGGTTTTTTAAAAAAATATATATATTTGATCTTAGTAAGATTTTTGGTTTCAGGTTTTAGAATTGTTTTTTTGGGACATGAACGGGTTTATCGAGTTGCCTATGATATTTTCTAGGTATTTTGGGTGAAAGAAATAGGCAGGAAATTCAATTTTTGGGCTGAACAAACCATCAGCACTGTTTTTTCGGCTAGTTGTCGAAAACTTGCCAATACAAATGACTCGTCATCTTACCTTTTTTCCAAAAAAATCAGGGTGGACAATATGCAAAAACAAAAAAAAAGAGGTCTTAGTCGGGCGAGCCCTGATGGAATGGGTCAGGCGAGTTGGCATGGCTTACGAGGCTTAGTTGCGCTGCCTTTTCTTTTCTTTTTTTCTAAATTATTTTTTTCTTTTTTTTTAAATTAATGCCTTTTACATGTTTTTTTTTTAATATTTTTTTGTTTATATTTAGATTAATAATCCTATTTTATTTTATTTAGAGAACAATTATTTTTTGGTTATTTTGTATGCATTTAATTTTTTATGAGTTTTTTCTCATTTATCTATAGTTTTTTTTAATCTTTTGTAAAGATGAACTTTATTTTTCAATACAAAATATTTATTTTAAGATAATAAATCTAATATGTGCAGCCTTACATACTATTATTTTCATTTTATTTTATTAAATCAATTTAATGTTAGTGTCTATTTTTATTATTATTTGATTGAATAAAAAAATATTTTAATAAACAAATTTAGCAAACATAACTGGGTAAATGTCCCGTCTTACGAGATTAAATATCTTAATCTATATCTGTCACTTGATTTTTTCAGTTTTATTTTTATTTATCGTTTATGGCGTTTTTTTCATTTATTAACGTACGTAGTTTTTTATTTATTTGATCACATGTATATATAAACTATAAAAATATTTCAAAAAAGCCTATATGTATAATTTTTTTGTTGAAAAACAATATTTGGCCCGCGGCGAAGCATGGGTCAAGTATCTAATAAAAATCTAAAAGAGGTGGCCTTTTCACAGTGTACACACCATTGTTCACTCTCACATTTTATTGTGAATCTATTATTCAAAATTTTTTACTTTGATTTCAATTTCGTCCTCAAACTTTTTTTTGCGCAGTTGCATCATTTTTGGGCCAAGTTGAAGGGCAATTTTGATATGAAAGTTTATTTTTGTTATTTTTAGTCTGTGTATTGAGAGAGGAGAGAGAGAAGCCACTGGATTCCGATGGTAAAGAGAAAAAAATATCATTAGCCCTTATTTCGGCTACTAAAACGGTCGATATTTATGTCAAATGGTTCTATTTTATAAGGGGAGTTCAGCTTAGGTGCTTTTTTTTTTATCTTGAAAGTGCCTAAAAAAATAAATCTAAGCTTGAAAAAGATTTTGGTTTTAGGTAGATTTTGGGTTTTGGTATGTTTTTTTGGATTTTTTAGACCATTGATAGGTTTATCAAGGTTCATAAGGTGTTTTCTAGGTGTTTTGGGTAAAAAATGGGTTTTAAGGTAAAAAAACCTTGAGCCCTGTTTTTTCGGCTTCCACAATGGCTGAACTCGGGTAAAAAAAGACAACACGTTGTCTGACGCAATAAGTGATGCGTAAGATTATTTAATTTTTTTCAAAAAGAATTGACTGCAGGTGACGCATCATCTGATATATGTTTTTTCAAAGAATAATCATCATTCACCCCATATGCAGTAAAATCAATATCAAGGGCTTGCGTGCCTAAACAAAATGGGCCAAATAGGTTAACCTGGCTTGTAAGGCTCAATAGAGCCTGGTCTTTTCCTCTTTTTCTAAATTGTTTTTTAATTTATTTTTAAATTGATGCTTTTTATTTGTGTTTTTTCAAAATTATTATTTTTATTTGTATTTAAATTAATATCCATTCTCCCTTTTATTTTGTTTATATAGCCTCTTTTAAATTATAATTATTTTCTATGTGTTTATTTGTTAAAGAAATTATTTTAATTCATTATATTATTTTAATGTTTTATATAAATAAAAAGATATTTATTTGTAGATAGCATTTCTAATGTGTGTAACCTTACATAATATTTTTTTTCTTTTATTTTTTTCAATCAATTTCATGTATTTCTGTTTCCATTATCATTTGATTGAATGAAATTTTGATTTTGGTAAACAAAATATTCAAAGAGACCGAATGTAAGGCATGTGCAGCAATGTCAAATATTTTGATCTATACATGTCTATCAATTTTCTATTTTTTCTATTCATTTATTGTTAATGATTTTTTTTTATTTTTTAACACACATGGTTCTTAATATATTTGATTATATGCATAGATAAGTTTTTCAATTTAAACTTATAATTTTCTATGTATAAATATGCGTCTAGTAAGAAAACAACTAAAACAGAAGGAGGATTCATTGTAGCCTCCCTCATGTTTTCTTATTTACCATTATAGTGTGGTGACTTTTTTTGTCTTTAACATAAAAAATTGTTTGTCTTTAAACAGGGGCATTTTTTGTCTCTGCATACGGTTAATAGGTATTATGGATTTGTTTGGGGATATTTTTATATATGCAATATATTTATGAAAAGTAAAGGAACCCAAATGCCCGTGGGATAAAAAAAAATTAACATTATAAGGCAGTGGTGTTGTTGTCCTTTTCTTTTTTAGGATACTGTAAAATTACATATATGATCTCAGGGGCAAAAAAATTAAGTCGTTGAAACAAGGGTATTGACGTCTTTTTCTCTCGGTTTTTTTTTGTAATTGCTGGTTTGATTGAGGGTGGTAACATGATTTACTATTTAATTTATAATTTTTAAATGCAAAAAGTTGTTGGCGCGTGGGAGGCGCAATGCACTTTGGGCAGTGCGTGTGGCGTCTTCCAGTGATAGAAAATGAGCTTCCGCCGTCTCATTTGGCTATCCTTCGTGTCGTTTTCATTTATTGGTGGCTTGTGTTTGCTAATGATGGTTGGTTTGTCGTCGATGACCCTTTCTTTCCCCTATTCATTTCTCTCTCCTACCCCAAAAAATCAACTCTAGTCTTTATTGATGTTGGTGTTCCAGATTCAATCATTTGAGTTTTGATTTTTTATCTTTCTCATTTTCTCTTGTGTTAAAGTTTTATTTGTTCTCAATCTAATCCTTTAATTCAAATTTGTATATGTAATATTTTCAATTAGGTCCTTGTACTTTCAATTTTTTTTCATTGCTCTTTTGTTAAAGTTTTTATGATTTTTAATTTTATCCCTCATATCAAGTTTTGTGTTTTTGTTTTTTCAATAGGAACAGTACTAATTTTGATGTGGCTCCTTTTCTTCTATTGTTTTTGTCTTTTTGTCAAAAAATTTATGGTCTTTAATTTTATCCTTCAAATCAAATTTATGTTTTTTGTTATTTCAATAATAATAATAATAATGGTACATCATTCTAAATTATAATTTAGAACAATAAATTCTAAAAAATTCTAAATTATATTTTAAAAAATTCTAAATGAATATAAATTTGAATTCTATTCAAATAAAATGGAATAAAAATCCAATATATAAAACATATTATTTAAATTAAATGTTTTATATAAATTTAAATGTATCAGATGTAGTATATTAATAAAATATAATAGGTAATTAGATGTAGAATATATGTCGTAGCTATTCACATATAGGATCCAGATAGTGCGTGTCAATACCAAGACAAAAAAAAAATGTCGATGTAGTTGGATAGTAAAATTTCATTTTGCCAAGAAACAAACACGGTAATAGTAGTAATGATGGTAGTGGTGGTGGTTATAACAACAACAACAACAACAACAACAACATCAGCAGCAACAATAAGAACAAGAATAAGAATGATAATGACAATAATAATAATAGCGATAATGATAATAATAGTAATATATATTAATAATAATAGTACTAGTTATAGTAGTAGTACTACTACTAATAATAATCTTCAAATCAAGTTTATATTTTTTTGTTATTTCAACAACAACCGTAATAGTAACAATAGTAATAGTAACAATAATTATAGTAATGTTACTAATAATATTACTAACAATGTTGTTGTTGTTGCTGCTGCTAATAATAATAATAATAATAATAGTTATGGTCATGGTGGTGGTGGTGGTGGTGGTTATAATAATAATAATAGTTGTAGTAGTAGTGATAATGATGATAATAATAATGGCAATGCTAATAATAATAATAGTTGTGGTAGTGGTAATAATAATGATGATGATAATGATGATACTAATAGTGATAATAATAATGAAACTGATAAAAAAAAACAACTAAAAAGAAAGGGGTTTCCTTATAGCTATAAAGACAATCAACTGTTTATTACAATGGTCAAGTGACGTCGATGACCTTAAAAAAACGACCTACCCTAGAGCCATGGGTGTTTTTTATATTTTCACATAGCTTGCTAGTTATTATAGGTTTGGTTATGGGTAATTTTGTTTATTTAATATTTTTAATAATAGTAAAATAACAAAAATACCATAGAGAATAAAAGAATTATCACAGCAAAGATAATGGTATTTTAGTATTTTTATTTTTTTAATAAATAATCAAATTAAACATGAGCCCTTTAATCCAAGAAATGTAAGTAATTGGTGTTAGGGGTGTTAAGGGTTATTTAGCCTAGATTTTTGTTGTTATTAATTGTATGTTTGATTGAGGATGATAACGTAATTTAATATTTCAATAATATTTTTAAATTTAAAGAAAATGCTGGCATTTTAGGGCTCGGGTGGTCAAAAATAGGCTTCCACCGTATAATTTGATTCATCATTGTCTTCTCTTTTATTATGGGTAGCGCATATTGTCCAAAAATAAACAATGTTGTTTTAGCCTTAATTAGTGTTGTTACACATTTATCATAACTGTTTTTATGTATTTTTAACCTCATTTCAATACCTAAACATCATTTTTTTAATAAAAAAATAGTTTGGCCGTAGCAAAACGCGTATATCAAGGCCAATAGAAAACACTAAAAAATATGGGGTTTTCATTGTAGCAATCCAAAATGAAAACCCCACCTTGCTCCTTATTTACACAAAACAAGAGGCAAGGTATTATGATCTTTGCATGGGGACAACTATGTTTTTCTTAGGCGCTATTTGGGAATGTGACCTAAGCAGTGTTTCACATATTTTTTTTACTTGATTTTTTTTTTTAAAATTATTTTGATGTGCTAATGTTAAAAATAATTTTTAAAAATTTAAAAATAATTATTTTGATGTTTTTTTGTGAGAAATATCAATTTGAAAAACAATTACTACCACACCACCAAACACATCATTAGAACAATGTAATTAGAAAAGTAATCTTATAGAAAGGAAAAAAAAAAACAGCTTTATGTTAAAGGGGTTTGTAGTGATTTTGTTGTTTTGTTGCACAATTAAATAACAAAAATATCCCTAAAATAAAAAAATAAAATTGTCTTGCAAGGTTTTTACATCGGTTTTTTTTTTGTTATTTTAAAAAGCAATCAAGGATATTTTTATATTTTAATAATATAAAATATTTTTTAAAAAGTTATTGCCACGTGCAATTAGGGGTATTTTTATATTTTAATAATATAAAATATAGTGTGTACGGTACGTGTAGGCAATGAATGGTCGCACCATCATCGGTGTCTGTTTTTTTTTCCTTTTCTTTTTTTTCTCTCTCTTCTCATCCTAAAATGTGCACCTTGGTCCTCTTTGGTTTTGGTATTTAAATTCTAGTCTTTATTCTCTTGATTTTTTATTTTTGTTCTAGGCTTTTTTATTAAATTTTTGTTTGTTTTCAATTTACTCCTTTAATTATAATTTCTCATATGTTATGTCTTCTAATTCAACCCTTGTTCGTTTTGTTTTTCATTTTTTTTATTGACCCTTTTATTTTATATTTTTTGGTTTTTAATTTCATCATTCAATCAAAATTTATGGTGTATTATTTTTTTTCTAATTTGATCATTATTCTTTTATTTTTCCCTTTTGTTAAAGTCATTTTGTTTTCAATTTAACCCTACAATAAAAAAAAAATTGGTTGCCCTCTAATTTTTATTTTATTTTTAGCCTCATTATTTTAATTGCAATTTTTTATTTTAGATCTTTTCGTGTAATTTTTTTTCCTATATAATTCTTCAGCGTTTGATTTGTTAAAGATTAGGCCTTTCAAGTTTTTTATTCATGGTGCTTCCGGTATAATGTTCCAAGTCACATGTTTGAAAAGTTAATTCGGGTCGACTTTTTTTTTCTCATTTTATTTTGTAATTTTATCATTCAACATTATTTTTTAAAAAAGATTGGGGTTATAACCCAAGTTGTCTGTCTTTTTGTTTTTTGCTTTTTGTTTTTTTATTGATGTTTTTTTAACTTGTCTTTTCTTTTTAAAATATTTTTTAATTTATGCTTCGATTAATTTTCATTCTCCATGATTTTATTTTATTTTTCACTTATTTAACCTCTTTTTAATAGAGGTTTTCTCTTAGTTATTTTTTATGTTTTTATTTTTTGAAAATATTATTATGGTTCATCTATAAATATATTTTTTTATCTTTTTTTTAGATTAATTTTTTTAAAAAAATAAAAAAAATATTTATAATATGTGCAAATTTGTATAAATTTTTTTTTCCTCTTGTCTTATTCAATCAATTTCAGGTGTTTGTTTGTTTATATTATCATTTGATTGAATAAAAAATTGATTTTGATAAATAAATTCAGTAAACATAATCGAATAAATGTTCAATATTGCAAGATCAAATATTTTAATCTATATTTATCTCTTAATTTTTTCTAATTTTGTTTAATGTTAATGGTTTTTTTTTCTCATTTATTCAAGTAGATGGTTCATGGTTTATTTTGTTCAGATCCTTTGATTTACTTTTATGTTAAAAAATGTGTTTATAAAACTTGTATATCCTATTTTTTTTTATTGAAAAAATATACAACATGTGGTGTAGCACGTGTCAAGTAATTTTTTGGTTTTTTTCTCAATTTAACACTTTAATATATATATATATATATATATATATTTCTCTGTTGAGGAAATTGTACTCTCTCAAAAAATATTTCTTTTTGATTGATTTTATATATCAATCTGATTTATTGTTTTTTCTTTTCAATTTTAACCTTTAATACATTAGATCTATTAGAAGTAGTTATGAGTTTATCTCAATCTCAAAACCCGAAACCCGAATTGCGGGTTTAATAGGTTGGCTTGATTTTTTTTCCTGTATTAGAAGAATCATGTTATGAGAAATAATATTTAACTTCATAAAAATAAGAAATTTTTTTTATTTCAACATTTAATATTAAATTAATTAGAAATTTACTTTTGTTTTTTTTATTTTTTTATAAAGTTATTTTAGTTTCACAAAATATCAATCTGATTTATTGGAAATTGTACTCTCTCAAAAAATATTTCTTTTTGATTGATTTTATATATCAATCTGATTTATTGTTTTTTCTTTTTAATTTTAACCTTTAATACATTAGATCTATTGCGGGTTTAATAAATTGGCTTGGTTTTTTTTCTGTATTAGAAGAATCATGTTATGAGAAATAATATTTAACTTCATAAAAATAAGAATTTTTTTTTATTTCAACATTTAATATTAAATTAATTAGAAATTTACTTTTGTTTTTTTTATTTTTTTATAAAATTATTATCTAAGTCGTGAATTTAACATTCTAGCAAAGTTTATTTATTATTATTATTTTTTTAACAAGAAGAACCATACCACATTGTTATAAGAGGTTATTGTTCCGAGCTACATCTATATTTTTTGCCTAGATTCTGTCATTGAGCTATTTTAAGAACAGAGAGAAGAAGCAAACTATCTGATCTGGTCCCGAGCCCGAAGACTAGTTTCCTCACCTGAAACTAAAAAATCAAGTTGCAAAACTCCAGATGCAACAACATCAGCTCATTTGCCATATTTGGTTAAAAAATTGCTAAGCAAAACAAAAAGAAAAAGAAAACCTGTATTAACAATGGAAAACTACAGAATCACTGCTTAATCACAAACAATGAAACAATCTAACTCGGCAATTAAATAGCGATTCAATCACTAGAGAGGACATCAATCAGAAATTGCTTTTGATTTGTGGGTCACGGAGAAGTGACTTGGTTTCTAATTCTGCTAGAGCGCCTAACTGGAGTGATCACCTCTTCATCTTCATTTCCCTTCAAAACCAAAATAGAAAAGACACACATAAGATAAAAATTCAAGTTATAGCTGTAATGTATACACACAAGCATAAATGGACAATTGGATCTTACATGCTTGCTAATCTTTTCATACGTGGTGAAACTGCCGTAAGAAGGCGAACCCATGGAGCCAACAGAGTAATCCGGCGAAGCCATGAATTCTCTCCTGTAAATGTTCTTCCTAGGCTTCCTCTCACAGCTATGAGCTTCACTTGTACCCCCCTGTCCTTTCTTGCTGCAGGACAAGCTGAAACTGCTCATTTCCGATGGGCATGACTCTCCAACAATGTCTGTATGTTCTGCTGCAACTGGCATTGGGCTATCATCCAGTTTCTTAGTGGCTGGCATTTGATCCACTGCAGATGCAGCATTTCGAGTTGTGGGAGTTTGACTTTTCATATAAACGAAGGCTGTTCCAAGTAGACTGAAAACAATCAAGGAAATTCCCACCATTATCTGTGCTGAGCGTGTGTTCACTAAATCTGAACTCCGTAGATTTTCTGTTGCAGCACCTGCAAGTATTTCAAAATTGACCTCTGATGCAGGGGACTCAATACCTGCAGAACTAATATCATTTATACCTTGAGATGGCATGGAATTCAAGATTTCTGGTTGAATTTCTGCAGCTTGTGGGATCAGAACAGACTGGTCTTCAAGGACCATGTTACTTTGAAGCTCCACAACGTTGGCAGCAGTTTCAGCACTTTCTTGGATGACTTCTTGTGCTGACTTACCAGTTTCAGTCACCCCAGATCCGGGGCGCAGATTTGCTACTTCAGACTCGGGAACACTAAACTCTTCAGAATCCGGAGCACTATTAAAATCCCAATCATTTTTAACTCCTACGACTTCAATAGTCTCGTCAACTGCACTTGGTTGATCTTCTTCATCCGATAGATTAATGCTGACCTCTGCCCCCTTTATGGACTCGGGAACACCAAACTCTTCAGAATCCGGAGCACTATTAAAATCCCATTCATTTTTATCTCCTACGACTTCAATGTTCTCGTCAACTGCCCTTGGTTGATCTTCTTCATCCGCTAGATTAAAGTTGACCTCTGCCCCCTTTATGGACTCCAAAACTTTCTCTTCATACTTAACTTTCGATCTTAAAATGCTCTGGTCAAATACAAATTGACTATCAACTATGTCATCCTCGAGCAAAACGGTCAAATTAGCATACTGAAAAGGACCCAAAATGTGCACGCCTCTGAAGCAGTTTATCAGATTATGCGTGTAACACAGAGACTGATGTAGCCAAAGCTGGACCTTTTGAGCTAGAACATCAAAAGTTTGCCTGTTATACTCTGAGAATTCAGGTGGGACATATGGCTCGAAAAAGGTAAAGTTATTGAGCACAGAAGGATCCATGACTTGGGATTTAGAAACTGAAACATATAAAAATCCAACAGTCAGGACCGAAAGCAAAGCGATGAACTTTCTTCTTGTATAGAAACGTGATTTAGGCACCCTTTTCTCTTCAGCCTTCTCCACAGAAGTACTAATGGAATTGGGTTCAGATACAAGCAGCTCCTCCTCCTCCACATAAGTACCAATGGAAATGGGCTCGGATGCTGGCAGCAACTCTTCCAGCTCCTCTTCTTCTTTCACCTCATCACTTGAAGAAGCATCCGATTCTTTCACCTCATCAGCCAAAGAAGCATCCGATTCTTTCCGTGAATCATCAGAGTGACTGTCTTCTGCTTCACTAACTTCAGTTTCCGAAGAGCACTCAGATGCAAAGATCTCCTCAAGTGGTTGGCCATCTCTTTCCTTGTTTAGATAAAGCTCAATTCTAGGGTTGGGCCTATAATGAAGAAACTGAGGCCTTGGTGAGAGGTAATTAGTCTTAGGATCATAAGTAGGCACTGATGGATCTGCATCAAGAGGTGCCAAAGCAGGGTTTGGAAATGAAGAAGAAACCCTTGGACTAATCTCAAAACTTGGATCAAGATTAACACAATCCTTCTCCATAGTTAGGTTCTCTGATGACAAGTCCAAATCATCTTTAGAACTCGAATCTACCATTAAATCAACATGTTCCTCACTTTTGGAATCCTCATTGTCTCCCAAGTAAGTGACTGTTGAATCAAACGAGACCTCCTTCTTCTGATTCAAACCCTTGTTCGGCTTTGAGTACAAGTCTTCCATCAAAGGGCTTTTAGTATCAGAAAACGAGATTGAAGTGCGAATTTGCTCATTCCAGTCTGCCAAGATTTTCTTTCTTGGAGATGCATTAATTTTTGAAGCTGCAGAAATTGTTGGAGACATGAAATTCTTTGCACCCTTTGCTGGTGAACGTATTCGCACTGATTTCCAATTCTGGTCTTTACCATTTTCTTTGTCCTCGTGATCAGGGAAAGCAACTACTATATTTTCTCTGCTAATGGAGTTTCTTCGAGGATAATCTGCAAAAAAAGAAATTCCAAGGCTGTTAAAGACAAAAAGGGATTTTAACAGAACCAATAAAGCAATTCCAAGGCTGCTGAAGACAAAAAGGGAACTGGATTGTAACATTTTGTACTTTATAATTTTAACAGTAATTATTGGTTTCAAGTAAACTTACTTCAGCGTAACATTAACATGAAGCTACAGAGTTCACTCTAAAACACCCAACATGTTAGATTGCAAAATTGACGTACGAACTAGTTTCCAGCAGCAAAATAAAAACGTTCATAAATGAAATACTTAATTGCTAGACCAGGAATTAACAAGCCATTAAGCCATCATTATATCAAAACCTCATACAAGCAAGCACCTAATGCAACGATTTTCTATCCTTTCCCTTACTTCCCCACATTTTCTTGTAAACCAATCAAACCATAAACAAACATCAAACCCGACAAGCTATTTTCAAATAAAAATTAGAATAAAAACAGAGCCCAACTCAATTATAGAAAAGATGAAACAAAACCCAATAAAAATATAGTAATCGTTTATTAACCGCCAAAAAGAAAAAAAAGAAAAGAAAAGAAATCAAACCTGAAGGAGTATTAACAGGAGTGTTGGGGTTAAAGCTGCCTCCTCTTTGATTGGAAATAATAGAGGGTTTGACAAATGGGCTTCCACTAAAACTCCTTCTCATTGGATTACTACTCTCTGAGTTTCTTGAAGTAGGATTGGTTGGTCTGCTTGGTATTGGAGAGCGAGAATCCAACTTCTTGCTTGCAGCCATGGATTCTTTAGCCAAAGTACTGATTACGGGTAAATCTTGACTGATTTCTTGAATTGAGTGTCAAAAAGTAATCTGTTTAATGTTATGGATCTGATTTGAGAGAGAGAGAGAGAGAGTTTGTTGAGAGGGAAGGGAGAATGATGGCAACGGCTAGTTTTGGAAATAACTTGGGGGATTTAAATATTGTTGGGGGTTGTTGACCGTTGGAGAATGGGATTTGAATAGTGAGGGCAAAAAGGCAGAGCCGTTAGACTTTAGCGGGATTGTGATTTTTATAGCTTGGATTTGTAGCCGTTAAGAAACGACGATCTACTTTGCTTGATTTAATTACTGTATGGAAGCATGGAATATGGATCGTGGAAAGTCCATTTTCAATAAGGTAAATACGGGTTTCACTTCTGAAATTAGATTTATTTTTTTATTTTCCGGTCTCTCCGATTCCGATTTTAGTTTTAAATTTCAAAATAAAGTTTATATTGGAAGATATAAAAGAAGATTAAATACTTTGAGAAACTCAATTTGATTTTAAATAACAAAGTATTTTCAAGTTTGTGACTCCTATATCAATATTAAATAAATGTTCATTGGATTTTAGATATTACTGGCCTCGACACCTACATTTTACCACGGGATTAGATAATCTTTTTTAGAAAAAAACATGTTCAAATATCAAAATGATGTAAAAAAGGCATAAAAAAATTAGTTTTGATCACCATAAATTAACATGACAAACTTGTAACCATGGTGATTAGAGTCACGCCAACCCGAGATATATTGCTAAACTTGCGACTTAGATCATGAAATTGGAATAGTCATATAAAAAAATAAAGAGAATTATAAAGTCGTGTTAACTTTTCAAACTTGTGACCTGTATCATAAGACTCAAAGCATCCAATTTGGACAAACTATGAAGTTCAATTCTCAATCAAATATTAAAGGATATAATTGAAAAAAAGAATTTCAATTATACAAAAGAATTAAAAAAATAGCAATTAAAAGAGTGAAAATTAAAATTTAAAAACAAAATAAATTTTATATTTAATTGATGGGTGAAATTAAAAAGAAAAATAAATTTAGTAAAAAGAAAAAAAATCAAAAGAACGAGGATCAAAATTATTATAAAAATAAAAACAATGTTTTGATTGAAGGGTAAAATTGAAAAGAATAATAACTTTTACAAAAAGATCAAGAAAAAAACAAAAAATAAAAAGAGGACCAAATTGAAAAATATAATACCATTTTTCATTATGTGCATGACGTCGAATAATAGATTTGCCTATTGGATTGAGAGGGTTTTGAGCATGTTGGGAATAACTATAAAACTATGATTTGAATGATTGAGGAGTCATAATCTAGTATTATAGTTACCAAAAAATCATTGGTCTACAAGATTTTAGGTAAAAGAACTAGTTGTGTATAGAAAAGATGTATTACTCATAGTGCACCCTACCTGTTATAAACTATATTATTAATTGATCGTTTTTATATCATGTTTCTATTAATTGGTTTATCTATTATTCAAGATAGATCCCCCTCGATAAGGAGATCTCTGCCTTATCAAACTAAAATCTAACCATTCTAAAACATGGATTTTAATGTTGTATCTATTTTTATCTTGTATCTTTAATACTTGGGAATATACCTTACAATGTAACTTTATTCCCTTAAATATTAAAGTCTACAATTAATTTCAAATATTTTATTTTTTAAAATTTATTTAATTTAATACCGAGAATATGCATTACGTTGTTAAATTCACACCCCAAATATTAATTAAACAAATTAATTTTTGTAGTATTTTTTAAATTTTAGTCAAATCATAATGGATAATTATTAACTTGTTATTCTCATTGATTGATTTTTGTATTTTTAAAAGCATGATAAAGATGATTTTTTTGTATTTTTTTGAAATTAAAAAAAAACAAGTATTTTTAATACTAGGTAAGTATCTTACACTGTAAGTCTAAAAGTTCAGATATTAAATGAAATAGTTGGAAAACAAGCGAGAAACCAACAAATAATTTTAAAATGATTCTTGGATTTTGTCATAATTTCTTGAAATTATTTGAGGTTTGTTTGGAAAAAATACAAAAAAAAATTAAAAATTATTAAAAAATCAATAAAACGTGTTTGCTTAACTAAAAAATCAAAGGCTTAAAGAAAATACTTTTAAGACTGTGATTCGCTTTAAAAACAAAATATTGCTTTAAAATAAAAACCATTCAAGTCTTATTAAAAATGGAATTTGCCCAGTCCCGCGGTTAAGGCTTCCTGACCCAAAGTTTCCTTTTTTTCTGGAGAGGCCCAACCTAGTTGTATGGTCGGGGCCCAAGACCAATTTGGCCAGCAACATGGCCCATCGTAATAAAAAACTTAGCATCCGATCCAACATATTATAGCCCATCAAACCAAAAGACCAACCCATTGCCCATCTTAGCCCGTGCCCATTCACCATTCATACATATTGAAGTAAAACAAAAGGAAAATACACTCATGCAATATTTACCCTTTTATCAAGCCAAGGTGCGGTGGGATTTTTCAACAAAAAGAAGTGGCATGGATTACGTACGAGACAGTGAAGTAGGGAGGGAACATTACCCGGCCTTGGGTTGTTGGAGTTGATGTCGCTGCTAGTCTAGAAATGAAGAAGATACACTGGGAGGCTCACGGTTGAACCTGTTGGAAAGGGCTACTCATGGTTGAAGATCCTGCCTGAAGCTATCGTGGGTGACTAGGATGATGGCAAATGATCTAGGGTTTGTCAGGTGCCGGTGCAAGCATGATATTGGCTTGGTTTTCGGTTGGAACAGGGAAGGGGTAAGCTGTGTTTTGGATGGTGTAACCGTGTAAGGGGCTTGTTTTTCTCTTCTTCTCTTCGGGACCTCGTCCTCCTTAGCTGGAATATCCATTCCTATTTATAGGACGTGGAGATGGTGTTTGGAATCCCTTACAGGCTCGAATCCTGACCATTGATTCGTCAGAGATAAATCTTATAATTGGTAATAAGCCAACAACCCGGCACTATAAAACCAGATTGTTAAAGTTGAGGGGCCATCTCTTTGTACTGGTGTTGCAGGGACTCCAGGGGTGACCACTCGATAGAAACCATGCTGGGGTATAGTATAATGTTAGTATGTAAGGGATGTGTGTCTTTTATCTTGTTTGGTTATATTAACCCCGATTTAAATTATTTCTTTAGAATGATGGATTATTGAATTTAATTAATTAAATTAATTACGTGTGGAAAATATGATGACTACATTTAAATTGGAGGGGATACACTTTAATTAGAGAGTGAGAAATTAAAGGAAATGAAAATATTATAGAACTAAAATTAAAAGAAATAAGGGAAGCTTTAGGACCACATAAACTAACATAAGAGAATTAAGGATTAAAGTGTAATTAATAAAAAAAATTAAAAATAAAACCCCTATTTTCTTGTTGCTGGCCAACAGGTAGAGGGAAGGTTGAGGGAAGAAAAGGGGAAATCAGGGCTTGAATTCTTCTCTTAATCTTCTCTTTAATCTATACAAAAATGAGAGTAGATTAGAGTGATTTAATGGTTAAAAAGTGACTAGAGAGAGGAAGATTTGAGTGATGTGTTTTCTCTGTTTTAAAAAATAAAATAAGCTTGAATGGGAGAGAATTGTGTTGGAGCCAAGGTGACAAGAAAGGTTGTTTTAGAAGAGTTTGATCTTTCATTCTTCATTAATTAGAGGTAAGAAACCTAGTAGTGATGATTGATTTCATTAATTTAATGTTATGTTTTGTTTGTGATTAGTTAGTGTTAAGTGGATTGTTGAGTTGATAATTGGGTAACTTTGATTTCATGTTATTTTGATGTAATTGTGTTTATTGGTATGAACAATCATGGAGTTGGTCATTAATTGAAATAATTAATGAAGGATACCCACTTTACGCCTAGATGAAAAATTCAGAAATTTAGAGAAAATTGGCCAAATAAAAATTCTTGAATGAATGTTGATTTAATTATGTTTATTTGGGCTAGTTGAAGAATTGAATGCATGGTTAATGAAGGAATTAAAGGAACTAAAAAGAGGAGAGATGTATTTGATTAAATTGGAACTTAATATGGAAGGAAATATATTTAATGGGGCAAGTGTCATGTATATAAATGTGATGAAAAAGAATAATAGAGAAAAAAATTGGATTTTTATCCGATTAGAAACTTTGGCCAAATGGATTAAGTAAGAGATAATGGTTTCAAATAGAAAAGAAAAAATTAGTAAAATGCACCAAAGGTCGAATTAATGAGGGAATAATAATTTTGGATGAGAAATTATTAAAGAGAAAATAATAATAATAATTGTGTTTGAATGAGGGAATTAGGTTTAAATAGTGGTTTAAAACTTGGATTAAAGAAAAATATATTCCCTTCTTTGAAATGTAACAATTCAGCCAAGATAAAATAAAATAAACTTGGAGGATATGTGTAGAATTGGTGAGACAAGAAAATTATCATGCTGCAATAAATGAACTAGACCTAGATAAAGATATGAGACTTGAAATTAATGAAGAATCACCCCTTTCTTTTTTGGGTTAAAATTCAAAAATGCTTAAATAAAAAAAATAAAAAGAAAGAAATTGATCATTTCTTTAAAAATGATAGAATGGACTAAATATGTTGGGATTTAATGTTAATTGAATAGATATGAAATTATTTCCGGGACAAGG
>Ga0307507_10007228_pt1 | contig 16325 bp, 21 predicted proteins | sample 7_EM_MG_FD_207223 | JGI IMG/M metagenome (GOLD analysis project Ga0307507, IMG submission 207223) | Populus trichocarpa ectomycorrhiza microbial communities from riparian zone in the Pacific Northwest, United States - 7_EM | ecosystem: Host-associated > Plants > Roots > Unclassified | place... | reverse complement strand
GTAGACTTCATACCCTTGTTCAATCAGCCAGGCCAGGATGCAAGATGTGTCTATGGATCAAACATGCCTTAAGTAGATCGGACGGACATCGGAGGTGACTGCACTAACCCAAACCACCAGAGTAGGCGAGCAAGACACGGCCCAATTTTTCGGACATGATATTCTTCAGAAGAATATGGAGATTTCGCTGATCAAGATTTTGTGCTCGTTGGAAGGAACAAAGAAGGGAGTCAAGCTGTAATTCGCTTCGAGAGAAAAACGCAAATGATCCCGCGGTGTGGCCATCTTATCTTATCTGTGCCAGCAGCTTGTTAGCATCAGCACTGGCGTGACTTGTGCTCAGCACCACCTGCACGGTGCAATTCGTGCAAGCTCACCATTGTTCTTTCAAGTCGTCGGCACCGTCGACGAGCAGAAAGTCACAACTTCTCCGAGGAACTCGCATGTTGAAGTTATGAATCGACCACATAATACTCACCGACCATCCGAATCGACGTCCAGAATCGAGAACAATCCTCCAAGAGATTCCACGAGGAAGGCCGTGTACACTCATCCCTTGGATCATGGTCCTATACACCTCCCATCCAACAACAACTCTAGGCATTCTCGCTCCCATGATGCCTCAATCATGAGGCAAAGCCAAAATCTGGCGGCTCCAGTGGCTGCACCCAGCAAATCCACCTCGAGTGCCGTCCCACCGAACGTGGGCCCAGGGTTTTCAAACAACTCTGTAAATGCAACCTTTGACCCTCTACGTCATTCTCTCAAAAGAAAGAAATCATCAAGTAATGTTCCTAATGCCGCTGATCAAGTAGGATTCAGTGGAACGCACCACAGTGACCAGCGCGAAGTCCGGGCGTCTCCAATAGCTTGGGGATCCACTCAGACATCCACTCCATCTTCATCCTCTGCTTTAATTCCGCATACAACTACAACACAGTCTTCTGGTTCTACTGCAATGCATCGTTCGAGGAAAGAGAAAGACAAAACTGTCATCACCATTGAATATCCACAGCTTCCATACCATTACCAACGACGACCTGTTCACCAGTCCCCTGAACTATCTGAAAAGGATCAAGTCCGACCAACCGTTGAAAAGCAATACTCTGGCCCATTGGCCATTGCTGAATTTGAACGAATGAGAAAGGAGATTGAAGCGCTAAAGAAGAGTTTGCTCGAAACAAAGAAGACTGCAAAGAAGCAAGCAAAGGTGAGCGATCCAGTATCCCACCGTACACGGCAGTCTCTCATCCGTCCTTCCTCAGCGAATCGATGAGCTCAAAGCCGAAGTTAGCGCAGGGGCTCTGGTGTGCCAACCTCTCTACCGATAACATCGCTGCCCAGCTCAGTATCATCATCACTTCACAGGCAATCAAAGAAAGAGACCTCGAGATATGCACCGTCAAGGCGAAATCCCGCAAATCCGAAGAGGTATATCCAACTAAAATTATTTCAGGCGTGTGTCTGATGACGCCACCCATTTAGTTAATCTCGACAATCGAAAATTCAATCCAATGTCAGATATGCATGGACCTTCCTCACAAACCTTTTGCGTGCGTATCGCCTTATCGTAATCAGATCAAAGAGAATGTATTCAAGTAATCTCATGAGCAGACTGGCGCCTTGCGGCCACATCCTATGCCTCCTATGTCTTCAGGAGTGGTTTCGGACAGCCCCTTCATCCGCGATTGATGAAATGTACATTGATGAAGACGAGCTGACCGACCCTCAATATATCATGATGCGGTCCAAGTCTTGCCCGTGCTGTAGATCCGTCGTTAAACGGAGACCTGTGCCGGTGTTTATGGTTAAAGCTGTCGCTGCTGCTTTGATAAAAGATAAGCCTTCTTTGGCGGTTCCCAGGCCGATCAGCCCGTCCGGAACTGGGGAGGATGATCCGTGGAAAGGAATCTTTCCGCCCAGCGACGAGGACGAGGAGTCGTCTGAAGATTCTGACGAGTTTGAGGATGTGGACGATTCGGATTGGCCGGATGTAGATAGATTTCACCACCGAGGATTTCGGGCTGCAGCTTTGAGTGAGAGTGATGACGACGACCATGACGATGACGATGAAGAGGACTACGAAGAGGGGGAGGAAGAGGAAGAGAGCGATGATGACTCAAGCGCTCCGGAATATGTGACTCCACGATGGGAGCCCCCCAGTGTGAATATCGACCCCGACGATTGGGACTTCCAAGACGAGGATCCTGCAACAACTCTCAAACTTCTCAGACGTGGTTGCTCTTGGGACATGCTCCAGAACTATGAAATCCTGTATTCTCATCCCTTGGGGATAATTTTACATCTGCATTCACTGGATTATCTTTACCGGGACGCGGAGGACAACCAAGCCGGATATGGGACTCGAGGTGGGCTGGGGTTGCATCGGATTTTTTTGGGTTGGAACATTACCCTTCACGCAGATGATTTGGATGGAGAGGATTTTACGCTTGGGGTGCTGAATGACATCAAGGTGCACCCAGAGAGATGGCAAATTACCCCTCGGCGTGATTTCGCTGGTTGTTTCGATGCTCGAAAATTGGTAAGACGAGCTAATGTAGAGGATTATAACACGACGGACACCGATGCATGGTTGGATAACGATGAGATGGAGGATGTAGATAATGACACGGACTAGACGATAGGATTTTGTTGCTTGGAATGGATATCACAGTTCATTTGTTGGATGAACATGCAACAAGTAGAACAGTCTTGAGAAGGTAATTTTCTTTATCCAGACCCTCCAATCCGCGTCTTTGTGTGAAAATGAGGATGAAACTGACATTTCCACAATTGCGACATATCAAGGAACTTTCTACCTTATTAAGCTTCAAACTCCGTAGATTTTGTGAGTCTCGCCACAAAAACGTCCACACTTGGAACGGGTTTGATGAACCTAGAATGCGGAGCTAATCTGAATCGAGGCAGTTGTCACTTTGAGCCAGTTCAAGTTGAAGAACTAGATGCATGTCCTCGAGCTTGCACTGGAGAGGAAATGCGGTAGGATGATGTGACTTGTTGGGGGGCCAAGGCAGCTTTCGCTGGACAGCAGATAGCGCTGGAATGAGCTTCGGTACGTCCCCTGCTTTGGATACGAAAACGCGTACGAATGGTTGAAGATGCTTGTTTGTATTTACCTATGCGGAGCATTGCATTGTGGTGTGGTTCCCTGATGTTGGGCCACTCAACAGCGTCCAACCAATATCGCTTGGGCTGGAACTCGAGGCGATCTGGTCCTGAGATGTTGGCCGGCAATCAAGTGAGTACAGGTGGAGGGATTTACATCTCTTAGCATGTGGATTGAGATGAATAGATGGATGTACACGGTGACCTCTCCGACCTCAAAGCCACTACGCGGCTATCAGGGGAGAATTCAATCGATAACCACTGGCCTGCGCATGTACTAGGCGTAGCCAAGCTTCGGAGAGTTTTGTTTACCGAATCCTTTTCAAGGTGTGTCGTAGAATGGAGGAAGGTGTTGCGCATTGTAGAATGACGATAGATAGTCGTCGAATTCGACCTCCAAGGGTACCACTCCTCATCCCGAAGCAGTTTTCGCGTACTCTGATTATTGGCTGTGACAACCTGCAAACCAGTGGATTAGAGGAGGTTGAAATTAAATAGCAATGGTTGTCTTGCATTGTACACACATATGCCCCTTTGGGGAGACTTGCGTCTCGATACTGGGATTGTTTGACGGCAGAACAAGGTTGAGTGGTTACTAAATCGGTGTGTCGGAAACTCAGAGCGAGTGGCCTCTTCTGACAAGATCGTTTCACCCCTTCTTCACCGAAAAAATAAGTGCCCAAGCTAATGGTTGAGCTAAACCTCTTTGAAGCGTATTTGACGCTGGCCGAAAGAAAAACAGCATTTGGGATGGAGGCATGAGTTGTGAAGAAGCGGAGGCAAGGCGGAAAGGGGCCATGTGCTTACGTGTTTTCAGTGCTTCAGCAGTAAGACCCAATCGCAGCCAATCTTGGCCGAATGCATACTTCTTCTTTTTAGCAAGCAAAAATAAAAACAACAACACAGAACAACACACCAGCACCAGCACTACATGTGATGAAGAACCTAGGTTCCAAAAGCCTGTAGCCTCAAGATTGAAGTTCGTGGCTTTTTGATGGAAGACGACATTGGTACGACCCTGCGCGTTGCATTCAAATTCGTGGCTTTTTGACGGAAGACGACATTGATACGACCCTGTGCGTTGCATGGGGAACGAAAGCGTCATATTTCACTTTCGAGCCAGTTCAAGCTCGAGAAGTGCGTGCATGTTCTCGAGCTTGAACTGGCAAAGCAAATCCTGGGGATGCGGTATGACTATGTGACTTTGTGGGTACAATGTAAGGAAAACTTACGCCCTCAATTGAGGTCGAGTACGAGTAAGAAATCCTCCGTAATCGACTATCATCGCTGCTCTATTAAGTATTCCATCCCTGCACTCCTGTGGAACCCATACGTGGACTTGTTGGGGAAGGTGGTTCACCGTTGAGAGAATCCTGTAAGTTCCATAATAAGCCCAGAACTTTCGGTATCTGCGGCAGCACGGTAGACCTGGACCCCGATCCCTTCTAAATTGATCTATCGGTGCCTCCCGTGGCATCGTCACCACTCTCCGGCCCAACCCCGCCTTGCGGTTGCCCTGATCGGCGTCGGCCATCTCGATCAAGCAAAATGATTGCCATGTAAAGCTTGAAGCGCAAACTATAAGATTTGCGAGGATATTTGAATGGGTACGGGGGTTGCGCATCCAATCCTCCTTCGATAACTCGACAAGATGTTACGTAGGCTGGCCTTGAGATCCGAGTTAGTCGACGAGGCACTGATATGTTGCGCCTGGTAGGGGGTGGAGTTAGGGGATGGATTTACATCGTCGAGTTCAAGTTTGTTCTCACCCGTCCTGGGTGTCGTGGATTTCAGGGTGGGTGAATACAAACGGTGGCGCATTTTCCGCTCTCAACGCCCCGATATCACTAGGGGAGAAGGCGATCAATTATCAGTGGGCTACGCGTATGCTAGGCATAGCGGGGAGTTGGATGACTCCAATTACTGTATCGTCCTGAGGGATCAAGGTGAGCTGCGTTAATATTTTGGGGCGATGGACCAACGAACGGCTTCGACTTCCAAACGGCTTCAGATGCTACGGGAATTTTCACATCATCTGGTTGCAACTTGAATGGGCGACTTGCATCCTAATACTGTGGTTGTCCAGAGCAAATTTTCGCGGTTAGTAAATTTATGAGGGGATGTGTCGGTAAATTGGACGCACCAGCACATACGTGGGCGTCGTCTGTCATTCTCTTTGTCCTCTAATAACCCTTTTGAAGCGATGAAACGAGTTTACAAGTTACAGGGTAGATTGATTCACATTGGAGCCTACGGCGCCGTCAAGTGAAAAAACTTGTTGGTGTGGGTCATATTATGTGAGGGAATTGGGGCAAAAGGCAGCAAGGTGGAGAGTAGGGCACCGTGTTCACACAATTTTTGAGCCAAAAGCGGAGTGGATGTGAAGGGATAAATCAAGAGGTGGGAGTACGCACCGTTACCTGCCCATGGGAGCGAATTCACTCGATGTGTAACATTTCCGGCTGTTCCGAAAATCAAATCTGTGGATACATCTATCTACTTCAGTACAATACAAAGTAACCTTCTGACACATTGACCGAAATTGAACTGGATCAATAATTACGGTCGACTGGCTGCCCAGCTCAATTTTGAATTGGGCATGATCACGCTTCGGGGTGGCTAGCGTCTTGATTTTGAGTTCACTCAGGCCTGGTGGTGTCCGAAATGCATGAAGATTTGTCTTCAGATCTCTGACAGTCAGTTCTTGAGTATCTCAGGACAATCTGGGTCACTAACCTTGCAAATCTTTCTTGCCGCAATTTGAGGGTTGAAGTGAATTGCTCTACGTCAAATTCTAGGAGTAGGTGACAAAGGAAAACGTGAGATTGTCAGCTTCTTCCACAACTAGACTCTTGAGGTCAACCCGAGGTATCGTTTCGTATTGTGTGAAGCATCATCATTAATTTTAAAAGTGTAGAAAAACAAGAAGCCCGGAGATGGAGTGTGAAGGTCTAGCCAGAGAAATTGTTATGACACCTATCCATTGGTATCAGGCTCTCCAGCCTTGAGCGCCTCAAGCTGTCAAGAAAAATTAAAGCTACCTGTTGAGCACCTGTAAGTGTTAGTCTCCTACTAGAGCAGGGGATTCTCACAAATTCTTTCCAGCTGAATGAAAAACCCTAGACGCCTCAAAATTCCCAGTCTCCGCCTCACTTTGTACAAACAACTGTGTCATGATGGCGCTTGATGCGTGGAGTGCTCCATCATACTACAATATTCTGTAAGTACTACAAACGGTCTGGTGGAGCGGAGGGTTGCATCACTCACGCTTTATTGAAGCCGTTGTTTTGCACAAGGCGATGGAAATTTCGCAGAGGTGTAGGGTTCTGGATCTAGCTGTCAGCGCATTGTGATTTCTTCCCGAATTTCACTGTGGCGAAGTTCAAATCTCCGGAACCGTGTGCCGTGTACCTGAAGTTCTTAAAATAGAGGGGAGGACAAAAACGATGCTGTTGATGCTGAATTGGCACCCCAAAAATGTCTGAGCATGTTTTGTGCCCACTCTAAGCTACACTTCTTTGCACGAAGACATTGCATCCAAGTTTCACGTCAGTTTTATCAAAAAAAAAAGAAAAATTTTGGATTTACTCACCTTTCCTTAATCTAGTAAAAAGTCGTGTCGTCGCGAGTTCCACAAAGGTTCTATGGTCATTGGCAGCGGCATCCGGCGGAGTCGGTTAGTCGGAGATAGAAGAAGACCCACCTCCGCTTTGTCAAAGTTTGGCGCCAGCTTATGTAACGGTTCTATTGCCAAACTGGAGATGATCCAATGGTCATGAGGTTCAACGTTCAAACATTCACGTTGGAGTGGATTTGAGCTTGAACAATGTCGTCCACAGAGAACTTGAATCTGGTTCCACCTCTCATAGAATCTGGATGCTTCCATCAACTTGTAAAAGCTGGTCAGACGATCTCAAGTTCTTTTTCGCCACTCGACAACTCCTTCTCTGCTTTCATCACCTACGCAAACACAGTCCGTGCCCAGCGCTGCACAAATTCGATTTTGAACCTTATCTCATTCATCACAGGATATACCAAGCAAAGAAAAAGGAATCAAGTCAAGGACAGACGAAGAGCAGCCCATCTACTTTTCGGGTATTGATGTGGTTCCCTCATCAGAGCGGCGTCTTGTACGTCGCTTTGATTGATGTTTGGGTCCAATAAAGCCCTGATGTTTGTGTCTAGTTCATTACGGACACACTCATTATTTTTGCAGCATTCAATAACCTTTTGTTGTCAGCTGAAAATCATCCCGTTGGCTGGTTAGTCCAACAACTTCAGATAATGATACAGACTAAATGATACACAGGCTCCAAGATAATCGGATGGGCTTAATGAGGAAACTTGCCATCGACTATGTCAATTTTATCAAAGAATGCTGGGTCCATGCTTCGGTAATGTTGCATTTCACTCGATCATCACTATTCTTAATGCGTGATCTTGCAGCAACCAATACCTCGCCCTGAAGGTCCCCTACAATTTAGCAGTGATCACTACCGCAGTCTATATACGTGCTTCTCCTTATTCGTGGTTTTATACATACCCGAACCTGGCTATGATCTGGCTCCAGTCGGAGACGAGTTGATGGAGTGGCTCAACATACACTTTATCGAACCTTCCACAGAGGAAGGAGATCTTTTGAGTGCTTTAGAAAAACCGTGGGAGGATGAATCATTTTGGCCTTATCTAACCCGGTGCGTTTTCTTGTCGTTCGTGACTCTCAACGCGGCTAACGGCGACAAGAGCCATCCTGCGTGGCCTAACAAAATCGTCCGCGTTCTTTTTGGGAACACTCTTGCGGCATGAGTCAGAAGACCTTCAACGCCTGACAACAACCCTAGAATCCTTAGTTAAGAATCAACCTCAGTTGCAGGAGTTCAATGCGGAGAGAGACTTTGCTTTTTCATTCCGCAGATGGAAAGATAAGGTTAAAGCGCTTCGTATTGATATGGATGAAATACCAGAAGATAGAAGATTTGACGAGTTTGACAACTGGTGGGATCGACTCAGCAATATTGTTGGCATTTTGGAAGGTCGATCTGAAGTCATCAAACGCGTTTGTGAAGAATTAGGTGGCGACTGGAAGGAAGTTTGTGTGGCGTGGAGTATATTTGTTGACCCACGAATGCAAAGGCAACATCTACCGTAAGAGACCCTCTTTTTTACATGCCTTGATGGCTGAGAACCCGGGCTATTTCAGAGACGTCGTCAGTCAAGTTTTAGGCGATATGCCACCTGACCCAACGAACCTGGAAGACATGATTCACGCAGCTTTCTTTTCTGGACGACCCGCGGAAGGGTTGCGCAACGCTTCTCAACTTGATCGTTGGCTGGCAGCCCATCTGGCGTCCATCATGGCACCCCTACAACTAATTGACGCTGAGGAGGACGAAGAGTGTGTGCACTTGGTACGCGCGACCCGACAGCGGTTCTAACTTTGTCTACAGCGCGGATCTTTCAACTCGAGACGAACATGTTTTGTCATACGCGGATTATCTCCATTCTGACCCTGCGCTTTGGAGGGTCACCGTCGAGTACATGTACTCGTGTGGAGATGTGGGAAAAGAAAGGGCTGACGAAATCCTACTGCGTGTGCCTCTGAGGTTACAGGAGCAAAATTTTGAAGAGAACAAGATCCGAGCTGGGGACGTAGTCGGCGTCCTTAAAGATGTCAATCAAACTTGTTTCCAGCATAAGCGAGAGGCTGCGAGACGATCTGTTTGCAGGGTCCGTTTCTTTTATCTTGTTTGAGCGGTGGCTTGTTCGCCAACTTGGCTCCATTCAGATAGCAGCCCAAACCCTCGTTCAAAAAAAGGACTACGGTTTGGCCGTATCATACTGCATTTCAGCTGAAGACTGGGTTGGCCTCGGCCGAGTCGTCGATTGCGTTCTGGATGAGTACATTATTAAAGGTCTGTGCTATCTCAAAATATTCCGTTTTGCGGCTAATATGTTGAACTTTGAAGGTCCTCAAATATTCTCTCAATATGCAGTGGCGATAGCTCCCTCAGCTCAGAAACTTCGAACTCCTCAGGGGCATGGTCTTTCTGTGCACCGTCTGGTCTTCACCGTCCAATACGCTCACTTGCACGAGCTCTTTGAACGTCACGAGTATCAAGAAGCCGCTAACAGTATTGTGGCAATTTTCTCCCAGGACGTAGTCCCTAAATCTTGGTGGGCAATCGTTTTATGCGACGCCGTTCAGCTTCTGGAATACGGTAATAAAAAAGATTTCCGTCATCCGTCATTGGCCGCTCAACGCCATACTTTCAGGTCCATCACTGCTATTTTCGTCTTCCAGCGCGTCCTTTATGCTTCAAAAACTAAATGAGATTTTCGTTCGGACATCTCAAGGCTCAGGCGACGATTACTTGATCGTTTTGTCCCGTACACTCAAGGGTGGAGGGGAAACCGAAGCCTTGGAAAGATTGAGGGGCGTACGATTGGCTTTAGCCCGCTATTTTGCGCGGTGTACTGTTTCCGGCGCGCATTAAAGTTAATACATAACCAGTTAAGCAACTTGTTCAATAATTCTTTGGCTAATTCGCACAGAAGTTCACACTACACAAATTTTGGGTTTTCCAGTTACTCAGTCCGCTCACTTGCTTGTTCTTCTCGAAGGGACCTGCCCTCAGAAGCACAAGATTGAATGAGCTGCCAACATCCAAACTGGAGCAACATTTTATTTTGTGTCGACATACCCCCTTATACTTTCCCTCTCGAGCTTTCGATCGACGCTCCGAGATCTCAAATTGGCACAAGTCGTTCTTACGGCGCCTTCACTTGCTGGTTCACAACGCTTCGTTTATATGGATCTTGGGGCGTTCATATGTTTGCCTTGAAGTATTTCCGTCTCCCTCGGTGTGCGTTCAATCTCCCGATACAGGGTTCAAAGACAAAAGGCAAATAGTCAGCTGGCTGAAAACGCTTCACGCCATGTCTCATGATTGATCAGTTCTAAGCGAGCACTTGTACAGCTATAAAGCTCAGGGTTTCAGAAACCGGTTTCAACCTACCTTTCACCAGGATGTGTTTTACTCTTCATCTCTATGAGGAATTCTCCTGCACCCACCAAGTTTTGCGAAAACGCGACAAGGTAGGGATACTACGGGTCAAACACCGATGGTATTTACCAGAGTCTCTGATAGGTTGACTGCAACGGGGAAAGATGTGGAATAAGCCAACAACACTCCCGGGAGGCACACGATTGCAAGAACACATGTGCTCAGCGGTACACAATTTTCCGTCATCTCCAGGTGGTGGTTGATTCTATTTTCCTACAGCATGCAATCCGATCAATCCATAGTCTCCATGACGAGTACTCTTCAATGCGACACTTGCCACTACCCAGAAATTAATTGATGTCGTCGGATGATGGTTGGATCTTCTTCCAAGTTTTCAAGTTTTCAGATGCAAATATTAGAATTCTAGGCAAAGCTATGTAGTTCAAAAGACCATTACAGACCATTACCCAGTTTTCTCGTGCGAACGTCGGCAACACATGAGAAGTGGCAGGCGCTGTGTAAACACAGCGTCATAATCTAGAATTCATGGACCCCTAGACGCGTCATTGCGGACTTGCATTAAGATCAAATTAATACGGACCGATGAGATTGGCGCTTCTGTCAAGAAGGCTAGAACTCCGCGAATTTAACTTATCTCGATGGGCTGCCAGCAGGTTCCAGCTTGACGCATTCAACGATCTCCCAGGCAAGATCCAGGCAACAGAGGATCCCGGAGCGATTGCCCCAACGCAATTGTACGCAATGCAACAACATCAAAAGAGGCTAAAGAACCCCACGGCAGTGTGCGTTGCAAGGCCGTTTTGGCGATCGCCACCGCCGAAATAAGAAATCATCGCCTCAACCAGGAATAGTCAAACATGTTCGTCTTGACTAGAGGTGGATGCGCGATATGTCCCTTTGGCCATGGAATAATTTTGCACCGCGAAAGGGAAAGCTTGCATCATGAGCGTAATTTTTGATGTCGTCAAGTGGCTAGCCTTTGTCTCTAAAGATATAAATCCCGTACGGTTTGCAGCGCTTGTGTCGATTTCGCTATAATTTTATCCGAAAGGGTGCGCCAAGTGAAGACATTCCGGAGGAACGATCATGGGCAAAAATGAGAAAAGTCGAGGGGACGGAATTTCCTTGTTAGGTGCCTGGACCGTCGAAGACTTGAAGAGATTTGTTGGAGTTAAAATCTTCGAGGTTTGCATCTCTTTCTGCCCTCGCTGGGCTGACGGAAATTTGGATGTCCTTTTTGCTACTCTTGCAGCCGAGAGGGTCCGCTTTGCCTTGAAAAGCCAATGTTATTCAAGGATCGGGCAAGGGCGTGGTTAAATAATGTGAACTTGGAGCGATGCTGTGAACTTGAAGCAGGTAGCGATTAATGCTGTAATTACCTGTTTGAAAACGGACTGGTATACCACAGCCGTGACGAGACCCAGGGTCCCTGCAGGCGCTTCTCTATCTGGATAAAAATTAAAATGAGAGCATCGACGTAATGGAAGCAACTTCGTTTGCGATCGATCGACTATACGCGGTCAGGATGGCGGGAGCATCCTCTCTGTGAGACAGTTGGGTACGTGGACTATTCTCTAAACGTTCTTGACGACGCCGCGAAGAAAGTGCCAGTCAGTGGGTTCACGTGGTTTGTGGCGGCGCCGTTTACGGCGAACAAGTAATTACTACACTGGGCTGCCACAAGCCTCTGCTCATACCCACAGATCTCTTACTCGGTATTCTGGATTTCTTTTGCGCATAGTTCCTCTGCAGCATGGATGATACAACGGCGGAGGACGGATATACATCCTCGACCGCTTGGGAGAGCAGCGGTCAAGGCGAAGTGCCTGCAGCTCGAGGCCACTACCCAGGATACTCATTGGATTCCGTGGAATCGGCTTCTCTCAACCTTCACGTACCTTCGATATCGCCGCCACCTCGCTCAAGTTCAGATTCTGAACGAAAGTCGCCCAACAACTTTTGGCAGGATGCTCAGACTTCGGTGCCAGAACGCCGTGACACTCTTGCGACCATCCACAGCGTTGAAATCCCCTCTCTGGTTGACCCGAGCTTCGATGAGACTGTTTTGCGATCATTATGCGAATTGGATGTGCGTTATCTACTCTTTCCATGTGATATCTACTTTGTCTGATCAAAACGTTCTAGTGCGGGGTACATCTACTCCTTGATCGAATTAAGCAGAGCATGGTCTCTTGTAGGGTAAGCAGTTGTTCATCAAGATATCGAGCATCCCTCGCTGATATCTTCCGCTGAAGGAAGCATCGGTATTTTTCAAGAAGAGAGCCGTTATAGAGGAGGAGTATGGAAAGACGTTACAGAAGCTGGCTCGGACGACATCTGAAGCGTATGCGTTAAACGACGGAAAGGCAGGGTAACTTGCATTTTTTATTGACTTGTTTTTTCCTCTCTAATCATATCGTAGATCATTTGTCTCTTCCTGGATGTCGTCAATGAGGGTACATGAGGTGATGGCAGAGAATAGGTTGCGGTTTGCTCAGCGACTCAATGAGATGAGCGACGAGCTTGCGAATCTTGTTAAGGAGGTGGACAAAAACAGAAAACAGGCGAGCATCTGTCATGCACTAATATCGTTATCATATAACGTTCACTCCAGACTAAAGACCTCGCAACCCGGTATGAGCGTGCGTTGCAGGAGTCAGAGTCTCTGACAGAGAAGAGCAAGAACCGTTTGGACATAACTTCGGAAGAGTTAGAACGAGTATTGCTTCAGAAGGAAGGAGAGTCTCTCAAGGAGACCGTAGTCCCAGGTCGGGCAGGGGGCGTTGGTGGGAAACGTGCGATTGGGAAAGCGGTGGCGAAAGGCGGTCTTCTCTTGAAGGGAAAGAACCCAGGAAATGCGAGTATCCGAGTTCCACGTTTTGCTGATTCATTGATAGTCTTTTTTTTTTGAAACAGATTCAGCGACAGGAAGACGACATCAGGTCAAGAATGTCAACCGCGTCTGATCAATACCGGAAAGCTGTAACAGATACGCAAGCAATGAGACAAGAATATTTCAACTTCCAGTTGCCCCGTATTCTTCGTGTAAGCTTTGTGGGTTGCTCATTATCCATTTGGCCTGACAAAGATAAACGCAGGCTCTGAAGGAGTGTGCCGATGAAATCGATCTTGGCACTCAATATCATTTGACAAGATATGCGTTCCTATTTGAAAGCATTGTCTTGAGTGACGGCTCAACTCTTGTCCCTACAAACGAAGAAGGTGCGGTGTCACCTTAGGCTCTTGTTTTTGTACCTATCTTGACTTTTGGTTTGAAAGGCCTTGGTCTGAAAGCCACCATCGAACTGATAGATAATCGAGGTGACTTCAAGACCTACATGCAAAACTACGCTTTTGCTCGAGGCGGATCGGTGCCTAGGGGACCACGTCGTGATGGTCCTCAAGATGAGGGTTTCGTGAGCATTGCTATTTTCTGCATATGTGAGATGCTGCACTAACCACCATGAAGCTACCCCCCCTTCCAACATTCGGCGAAAAGACTTCTGCCCCTAACTCCCAGCGCCCTTCCAACGGTGTCAACGGCATTCAAGACAAGGGTCGACCAACTTTTGGTGTTGACCTTTCCGAACAAATGATCCGCGATAACGTGGAGGTACCGCCTATCATGCAAAAGTGTTGCGAGGCCATTGAGAAGTATGGTATTCGATCGCAAGGGATCTATCGAATAAGCGGAACAACGAGTAAGGTAACCAATCTGAAGCAGCGGCTAGACAGAGGTTCGTGACTAGATTTCTATTTTTGCGCTTCGTTGCCTAAGTCGATCTCGACGTAGACCTGGACTCGGTTGACCTGGATGCACCGGAATGGTCTGGCGATATCAACAACGTTGCTAGCGTCCTCAAGATGTGGTTGCGAGAACTGCCTGATTCATTGTTGACTTATTCGTTGCACCAAGGTTTCATCGAGGCAGCTAGTAAGCATATCGGTCGTTCGGTGATTATTGCTTGCTGACTCCAGTAATTGCAGAGATCGAAAATGATCGACTGCGACACATTCGATTACACGAGCGCGTCAACGAACTGCCAGATCCCAATTACGCCACTTTGAAATATTTCCTCGGTCATCTACACAAGTATGTACTCTGGCATTCGGTGCTGAAAATCATGTAGTTGGCAACCTTTCTCCCCAGGATAAATCAACATGCAGCCGAGAATTCAATGTCAGTACAAAACCTTTCTATTGTATTTGGTCCGACACTCTTTCGGCAAAACGGACCGCAAGGTGGCGTCATAGCGGACGCACCATATCAGAACCAGGTTCGACCTTCCACTGCGCTCTGTGCTCGACGCAACGCCGATTGATAAATGCTTTTTTTTTGTAGGCAATCGAAACAATCCTTCAGCACTACACGGATATCTTTATTGAAGAAACGGAGTGACAGTGCATGGCGACTTTCAATTCGTCGTTTCATTATTATTTATACCCCTAACACCCAGCCTTTTTGTTCGCGCATGCTTTGGTCAAGGACGCTCTTCATTATTCGCTGTCTTTATTTTATTCCATCGCACAGATATCCCATATGTATTATCACTATCTCAATATGTATCAGATCCTCTGTTTAGTTTTTTTACAAGTACAAAAGATGATATATATACACGAGTTGTGGCATGGATAAGTCTGGTGTCCAAACGACTCGAATCAATCCTGTCTGCCGAATACCCAGACAAAAGGAAGCCTAGGAAAGAAGAAACGGTCCGTCTGCTATGCTATTTTTGATTTTGTATCAAGGACCACAGGGTGGGTGTATTTGCATCAAAGACCCACTCCGAATGGAACGGGAAGATGATTCGTCGCAATGATGGGCACGCCACACACCATTCTGTGCAAAGGGCGAGCTCGTCCAGTGAATCGGCCTTTCCTACACCGTCTTTCCCCGTGGGAGACAGGTCAAGGACCGACAACTGATTGAAAGCGCACAATACTGCCGATAAACCCGAGAGCATCCTCTACAACTCCGTCGAAAAACAATTCAATTATATAGGATGTTTCGGGGCTGGGTAAGTTGAAGGGTACTCACTATGCCGGAGAAGGCGTGATGGAGGGTATGTCGAAGTGCGAGGTTCACGCGCAGGCTCTTGATGGTGGGGAGGTGCGTGGAGACGTTTCGCAGGAGGAGAGGCCGCGCCGACATGGATGAAAGATCTAATGACTTGAGGGGCTTACTTGTGTACGTCATCCGGGGGAGGTTATCCCGGTTGACGTCGAAGTCGTGCCCGATGAGGGAAAGACATTGGACGGGGCGTCCTGGCAGCAGAGAGGCTGCAGTGTCGGGTGAACCGCGGAAGGTGGTAAGATAAGGGAGCGCTTCCGAGGGGAGGTTAAGCGCTGTATGATGATCGGATAATATAAGGTGACGTAAATTGGGGAGGGAGCATAGGAAAGAAGTGAGGATGCTGGTGTAGAATTGAAGTCCTTTACCCCAGTCTGCTCCAAGAGAGCAGGAGTGGAGGTGGGAGAATTGGCAGCCTTGGATTATCTGCTCGATAGTGTGAACGGTCTCCAAAGAAATGGCGAAATTCGTAGGTCCTAGGAAGAGTTCTAGTGATTCAAGAGTTGATAGAAGACGGACGACTTGAGAGAGGTTATCACATGCAGCGGCTGCTGGGTAGGGTGATGGGGGAGATAGTTGGTCGGCTTGCCATCTGATGTGTAGTCTCTTAGTGAGGTCTTGAAGGTGTTTTCGCCGTAGCATAGATTGGCACCATCGTAAAGTTTTCTGCGGGGTTGGTGACGACTTGGAGAGCACATCAACTATGAAAATAGCAGAGTAAAGCGCGCGCTCTGCAATGGTATTGAAACGCAAAGAAACACTAGAAAGCACAACGAGAGAAGAGGGAGAGAGGTGATTGAAGATCGTTGCCCAGGTCTCGTTTGGAAGAGATATGTCTGAATCTGCATTGACAGTGGAGGTGAGTGAAGTCATTCTATAAAGTGAGGGGTAGAGTCGCTTGCCAAGGAATCCAAACGACTCTAAATGTCACGGAGAAATCCCGGGAGAACGGGCAAAGGCTATTTGTCGGGCACAGAGACTCAACTCGATCGAACAGTCGAGGAACGAAGGTTTGACAGATGAATGATCTTGAATGATGGCGACCGATACACTGGCGAAAAATCTCAGTGTCGACGTGCGAGACAAATTGAAGATGCGGAGAA
>Ga0307507_10007227_pt1 | contig 16326 bp, 20 predicted proteins | sample 7_EM_MG_FD_207223 | JGI IMG/M metagenome (GOLD analysis project Ga0307507, IMG submission 207223) | Populus trichocarpa ectomycorrhiza microbial communities from riparian zone in the Pacific Northwest, United States - 7_EM | ecosystem: Host-associated > Plants > Roots > Unclassified | place... | reverse complement strand
TTCCCTCTGTTGTAATAAATTTATTCGATGTTAACTTTCAATACATATAAAAATTATTATCATATTAAATTGATAACTCGCGTTAGTTTTTTCAACTTAAAAAAAAAAATGTTAAGACAATGCTAGTGTTTTAAACATGCATGAAAAATCCGAGACTTAAATCATTAATTCGACTTGACTCGATAAATGCGGTTAATCTAACAAATATGATTAATAAAAGACACGACAATAAATAAACTGAACTAAAAGAAATATGCAACGATCAATTAAAAAATCAATGATTGTCAGTATTATAGAAATATATTCTCTCGGTATTCAATAACAAAAAATCAAAACTCAGTCCTTAACAAATCAAATGTCGAATGATGAGATTAAAAAAATATAAATAAAAACAACAAATTACTCGAGTCCACCCTAGTCGTCCTGCCAAATACATGATCTTGTTGTGAGATCGAGATAACTCCGTAGAAAGCAAAGTGATTAAAACAATAAAGCTCAAATCTCAAACAATCCAATATTGAAAGATGAAACTAAAAAAAACATTTAATGTAGAAAAAAAAACTTAAGTCAACTCAGGTTAATCCGCTAAACTCATGATCTAAAAAATAAGATCATGATAATTATTTAAAAAGGAATGTGAAAAAAAATCATGAGGCCCAACCCTTAACCAATCTTATGATGGATAATGAAATTTAGAAAAAAAAAATCAATTTTCAAAAAGTACATAGAAAAAAAATGAAGTCAATTGTAGTTAATTTTCAAATCCCGTGATCCGGGTCATAAGGCTAGGACTAATTTCACAGAAAACAAACCTAAAAAAATCACAAAGAGAAATCCTTGATCAGTCAAATACCAGATGATGAGATTGGAAAAAGAAATCAATCAGAGAAGGATTAAATGCAAAATAAATCGCAATCAAAATAATAAAAACCAAACTTGAAATAAAAAATATTGATGGATAAAATCAAAAAAATAATTAATCAAGAAAAGGATAAAAAGTAAATAAATAAAAATCAAGATAATAATGATCAAATCTAATATGAAAATAAAACGAAACAAAGTGCTAGAAAATAAAATTGAAAAAAAAATTAATAACAAGATATTTAAAACAAAACAAATAGCATTCAAAAAAATAAGGACTAAATTTAATACAATAAACAAATGAAGATCACTTTTATATTCCGGCAAGTCCATGTGATTTTCGAGGAGGGGATAGAAAAAAAAACCTGGAGCCCAACGGTGGTGCCTCCACCAGCATGTGTTAGATTGCCATGAAGATTGAGGCGCAATACTTCAAAAATTGTCATGGAAGCTGTTGTTCTGTTTTTGAAAACCGCCACACGAGCTATTTAAATAGCACGAAAGCCACTCATGTATTGACAAGTGTGCTATTCGCGCCGGCCTATTTTCCCGACCCATTTACCCTAGTCCCCATACTTGTATCAGTTTTAATTTTAGTTCTTCAACACTTTATTGTTTTAAATGAACTGAAATTTTATTTTACTTTGCAAAACTAACTATCAATTGAACACCAACAGTTTTTTTTTATAGTGCAAAATCTCAACATCAAGAGAACTAAAATAAAATACTAAGTCAAATTTTAGGGATCAAATTAAAAAAAAAAACTTAAGAGACCAAAATAAAAAAGGAAAATGAACTTTCCCATAGATTTTGCAAATCATTCCCTAAACTTGGCATAAAAAGAGGTTGAACCTTTACATAATTGTTAAATTTAGAAGCTCTAATTACTCTAAATTAAATAAATTAAATTTTATTTTATAAAATCAAAAATTAACCGATGAACATAATATTTTCTCAAGACCCCCTACACGCACACATGCAAAATAAATCAACAGTACCATTTGCAAATCAAAACAATGCAAGGAACCAAGTAAAAAAGACATTAAATAACTATCTAGGTGGTGGCCAGTAGTAAGAGCTTGGGACCAAGAAGTTTGCTCCCTCTGTGGTCTCAGGTTCGAGTCCTGTGGTTGCTCATATGATGATGGCCACTGGAGGTTTACATGGTCATTAACTTCAGGGCTCGTGGGATTAGTCGAGGTGCGCATAAGCTGGCCCGGACACCAACGTTAATCGAAGCAAAAAAATCCTGGGATAAAAAAAACACTCTCGTTGTCTATGTCAGGACTACAGTGTTTTTCACGTGAATTTTAATTTTTTTTTTTGTAAATTTTAATTTTAATAATGATATAAAGAATATATTTTTAAAATCGCTCGGATAAAAAAATCAATTAATATAGGAAGATATATTTTACAATCAGATATATGAAAAAGGATATACAATTTTATTAATTTGATCCCAAAATACTTTCTCAGGGTCACATTCAAACAAAAAAGGCAACAGTGGAAATCGTTTAACAAATAGGGGTAGAATCGGATCTTGGATAAAATTACAGGGATGAAAATGAAGTTTACCCTAATAAAATTGTAAACCCTGTTCTTGTGTTGTGTCTGGCTAAAACCCTCCCCTTTCGATTCATCTTCTTCTTTAAATCCAAAAACAAAACCAAAAGAAATCAATCAAATCGAATCCATAAAATTTGTACCTCTTAATCCCAAATGAGAGGAACTACAATTGGAAGACGAATCTATAACCCCTGCAATTTTCTCACAAATCCCACATCCAATCACGCCCCAACTTTCTTATCCTCCTCCCCTTTCTCCACCTCCTCCGGCCGCGGCCGTGGCGCTGGGAATGTTGGGTCTCCACCTGGTGGGCAATCTGAATACGGTGCAGCGGCACCAGGGAAGCCTGACTTGGACGAATCGAAAACTGAGTCATCTGAGTCACAGCCGAGTGGACTCGGTCATGGAAGAGGCAAGCCAGTTGGCACAGGCCCAATTCTTCCCGCCTTCTCCACTTTCATTTCGTCTGTGAAAAACTCCCAACCTGGCGCTGGGCGGGGCCGAGGCACCACCGAGCCGGGACCGAGTCGATCCACCGAGTCGCGTCCCGAGTCAGAACCTCCCAAGAAGGCCGAGGCCAATCTGCCTCCTAGTATTCTATCAGGTCTTGGTGGTGCCGGACGTGGAAAGCCGGTTAAACAAGAGGTGCCCATTGAGCCTGCTAAGGAAGAGAACAGGCATCTCCGGGCCCGGAGCCAACCTCGGAGCCAGCCCCGGACCAGGCAGCAAAAAACCCCTGATGGAGATGATGCTGTTCCAGCCACGACGAAAATGGGCACGCAGGAGGCGGTGAAGAAGGCAATGGAGTTATTATCACGCGGTGGTGGTGAAGGAGAGGTGGGGGGACGTGGAGGAGGGAGAGGGAGCTTTGTGCCTGGACGCGGAGGAGGGAGAGGTGGAGGTAGAGGTGGAGGTAGAGGTAGAGGTAGAGGAAGAAGGGGTTATGGGGATAAAGAGGTAGAATATGGGTCAGGGATGTCTTTGGAGGGCCATGAGGAAGATGAAGAGAAGTTTGCTCAAAGTGTTGGTGTTGAGACTATGAATACATTGGTTGAAGCTTTTGAGGAGATGAGTGGAAGAGTGTTGCCTTGTCCCATAGAGGATGAATATGTGGATGCCTTCGATACCAACTGTTCGGTGAGTGTAATTTGGTTTTCTGCTTTTTTCTTACATACCTTTATGACTGCATTCACTCCTTGGGGCTTATGTGGTCTTAATTCTGAAAGAAGAAAACAAATTCTAGTCGTCAACTCTTAACTTTAGAGTTTGTTTTAGCAAATGACCATTGGTTGTGCAAATATGATAAAAATGATAATCTATCTCAATGTATGTATGTATACATTTCAAAATTAAATTTCTGGCAGAGTTTATAGATAATTCACATGACTCAGTTAAAGAAGCAGTACCAGGTAGAACTTACAAAATGGAATCTACCCTTGTAGCTGAACGTTTTCAACATGGTCACTCCTTGCATTGCTTATGATGTTTTGGAATCTAAGAGGTTATTGTTGAACTATTTGTAAGTTGTTAGTGCAATCCACTTTAATTGTATAATATGACCTGACTTTATCGTGCTTGGTATTTGCATTGAAATTAGGCTGTTGAAATAAGAATATTAATAAATTGCTTTTGAAATTAAGAAGTTTGCGGTTCCAGAGTCATATGCAATTTTCTGCTTGTGAAATTTTTGAAACTGGGTGTGTGATGATGTATGGTTTTATTTGGCTTGTTTGCAGTTTGAGTTTGAGCCAGAGTACTTGATGGGTGAGTTTGATAAAAATCCAGATATTGACGAGAAACCACCTATGCCTCTTCGGGACGCACTGGAAAAGGTGAAGCCGTTCATGATGGCATATATGGGAATTAAGACTCATGAAGAGTGGGAGGTACTTTCTGTCATTTTTTTTCCTTGAGACATGACTTCATTGATATCAGGAAACTTTACAATAACTATGCAAACATTTTTGTCATGTCATATATACTTGTTTGTGAAAATAACCTTTGTTTAGTTGAAGTTTATAATTTTTTTGACATTTCCATCCTACCATATTGACCTTCTAGTGTGCAAATTTCTTCCTAATTTGGGGTCATTACTTGCAACGGTATCCTAAATCTCATGATCATTTACCCTTTGCGGGCTTAAAAGGCACCCATTGCTTGTCATTTAACACCTTGTTGTCTTGTGCTTTATCCGCATCACTTTTGTTTGCTCTGATGTTAATGTGGTTGTGATACTATTTCTAGTGGCTAAATCATTGTTGAACTTTATTGTGTGAAAGCTCAGTAGCATAAATGACTAAATGTTTGAAATTATCGGATATTTAGAAAGATATATGGTGCAAAAGTTTTCATAATACTTTAATCATGGCATAATTGGGTTTTGATGTGCTCTCATATCCAGAAGTTACAATCTTTCGATGCATGACCCTCATGATTCTAATGATTGCGATGAAAGTCCTGGAATGTGTTTTGTGGTTCTGGTGTTCTGGTTTCAGTTTCATCAACAAACAAAAGAAACTAACCAGGAAAGAGAGTGGCTGAGAGATTTTAGAGTAACATTTTTATTGGTTGCAAAAACTTGTTTTTATAGTACTCTGAGAGTTTATTTTCAATCTAGTGACTGCTTGGTATATGGGTAAACTGTTGTTATGCTGACTCTTGCACTATGAATTGCTTCTGGGTTAATCCATCATCACTTAATTAAAAGAATCAATTATATTTTTGGCAGTACCTCTTGCATTGCGACTCATGTGCTTTCGATAACTGGCATGACTAGTTGTCAATTTATGGAATTTTTGCCTTTGTTTCAGAACTTCAGTCCATCTGTAATGGATGATCTTTTTTCATATTTTAAGGAAAAAAGGATTGGAGCTGTAACCTGTACCTTTCCTAAGTTTAATATCTTTGATCTTTCACATTTACCAGGAAATTGTTGAAGAAACGATGAAGGATGCCCCGTTAATGAAAAAGATTGTTGATTCCTATAGTGGACCTGATAGAGTAAGTGGAAAGAAACAAAAGGAAGAGTTAGAAAGAGTTGCAAAAACTATTCCTGCGAGCGCACCTGATTCTGTAAAGAGTTTTGCTGATCGTGCGGTTCTTTCTCTTCAGGTTAGTATTTATGTCGACCATGTTCCAAATATCATGCTTGGTGAGGTGATGCCGTGAAGACATCACATCCATTGTCTTACTTTTAATTTCATGCAAAAGTTACAATGTTTGGTCCTTTTTAACATCATTGTGCTAAAACCCTAAAACTTTCAAGTAACTGCTTTGGGGTCTGTTAGCTTGTGAAGTGTAATTAATCAAATGGCACAGTTTTGTGGTGTTGCAAAACTCCATTGTTTTGTGGCATTTGGGAGGAACAAAGCTTTCAGCATGTAAAAAACCATATGACACTGGTTTAACCGTGCTGCTCACAATGTGCTTATTTGCATGATTACTATAAGCATTTCTACATGAGCAACTTCCCAAATGAGACTTTATATTGAGCCATATGTCATATGTTGGATATGATTTTGAATATTAATTGTGAACCTTTAGTGCCTTGTGTGTGGTTAGATGTCATACGCATGATTGCTTGGCGCACCCTAATGTAATGCCTTCAACCCTAGCAATTCTAGGAATCCCAGTATAGTGCTACACTACTATTTATTTCCTCTCCTTTTGATTTTCTATTTTCAGTTGCTACTCTGTAGTGTTAACTACTTATTGTTGCGAAGTGTAGAAGGAAAATTTTGTATTTTCTTTGGTTGGTGGTGGAATTCTTTGGGATTCATCCAGCTCATTTGTAGGTAGTGCATCCAATTAGAGTTTGACAGCCTTATGTCCTCGCGACACTAAACAACATGATTGGCCAATTCCTCTGCCATCTTATGGTCAATTTGTATAGGCAGTAATGGAGCTATCTTTTGGGGTAATCTTTTTAGTTTTGTTGCTGCTACTAATGTAACCTAATCAAAATAATTTTGGTAGATCTTTATCGTAAAAAATAAAGTGTGGTGAAGTGGGTGGAATGCAGCTTGTATATCAACTTTTTTCTTAGTAGTGATATTGAAATGTTAAAGATGTGTTGATCTGTAAAGATGCCCAGTGCGATCCACTCCTGAGAAATTTGCTTGAAGTTAAATATTGATGTGTCCATAGTTAAACCTGGTCCTGCTAGTGCATTGGAGCCTCATAAAGGTCGTGATGGTAAAGGGATAGGGATTGCTCTCAGCAATCTAAGGCATGGCAGCCTCAAATGTGAAGGAACTTTGAGCTATCTTTGAAGTGCTTGAGTTGTTTTTAGACATGTATTAGAGGAGGGTTTGGGGCTGAATTTTAGGAATTCACTAATCATTATTGGTGGCGAAGAAGATGGGCTAGGAGCTGTACAAATGTTTCTGCATCACAATCCATAATTTGATTTTTTCTTTGCTCTTTTTTTTTTGTAAGTATGGTCTAGTAATAAGAGTATACATGCTCATAGACTCTTTATGGTTGGGTATTGATTTAGATAAATTTGAAGTTGAATTTTCTTGGGTTTTGAGTCTTGAGGGAGTTTAAAGGTGCATGGGTTGACGCGTTTGGGCCTGTGGTCATTATATGCTGCGACCTCCGTAACATCAATGTGTTGGGATATTGCACTAGAGTGAAATTTTGAATGGCAATGTTTGCTCAGTTTCTGAATCTGTTGTGCTGAAAATAAAGAATCTTTTGAAGCTGTTGGGAGGGAGGTTTCTTGCTAGGCATTTCATTTATATCTTTGTGTTGCACTGCATGATTTGAGTAAGATGCTTTTGGGGAACATGTATTATCTGTTAACAAAATTGTGCAATGCAGAGCAACCCTGGCTGGGGATTCGACAAGAAATGCATGTTTATGGATAAGCTTGCAAAGGAGGTTTCTCAGCACTACAAATAAGATCAAGGCTTTTACATCTCAGAACACTAATCATTTGTTGCAGGCTTTTCAATGCCTGAAATGATGCCTTCTAGCGAATCAGGACCAAAGATTGATCAATATTTTACCATTTGTTCTAAACAAGCAGAACATTCAAAATAATTTGTTCTGTATGATCTGGTGCTGCAGTGAGCCTGGCAAACAATTCTTTTGAATGCTTGCATTAGAAAGTTTTGAATCTATGGAGCTTGCATTAGAAAGTGTTGAATCTATGGAGTGATAACTTTTTCTTCCTCTTCCCTTAATATTGCTCCAAGGTCTGATAGTTGATTCTTTATATATAAATGGCTTTTGCTCTGGAGTCTGGATGCCATTATGCAGCAAGGACCACTCTTGTGAGAAACAACCAAATGAACTGCAAATGATAGTTCTTTTCTCACATTCCAGATTCAATGCAAGTGCTATCTTGTTTTCTACTTTCATTTTTTTTCAATCTCTTCATAGTCTAATTAAACTACACAAATGTTAGTAGAGTACACACAAAATGGCTCCTGGTTATAGCAGAGCTAGCCAAAACTTGTAGTTAGTGTAATGGTGCAACGCGACCATACAGTGGAAACGGACTCCAAAGTCTGCAACTTCTTGTTTGTATGAATGCTTTTAAATTGAAAATTATCATTATGTATGAATGCTTTTAAATTGAAAATTATCATTATTTTTTTTATTTTTAATATTAACATGTTAAAATTAAAAAAATAAAATTAATTTAATGTATTTTTAAATAAAAAATAATTTAAAAAATATAAAATAAACATGAGAAATAGTTAATTAGACGGTGAAGACCATGAAGCATAATTATAGATGTTATTAACTAAGAAGCATAATTATATAATTATAAAATTCGGCTTGGAGGTCAAGATTTGATTTAATTTTTATTTTTTTAAATAAAAAAATAGGTTTTTTTGATGACCTGGCCTGGGTTAAACCCGGTTTGGAAAGAGTTGTTAAAACGAAAATCCAAAAGATTACATCATTTGCATAATGTTTTGATTAATTTAAATGACCATAATGTTAGAAAATCAAAATGATCATCATGTGTAAAAGAAAATAAAAATACTAGACAGTTTTGTGGCCTGATGAGTTTAGGAAAAGAGGACCGGTTCATTTGATTCCCCACATTAAACTCTGGAAAGTTGTAAAATCAATCACAAAGTCGTTGCCATGCAGGATATGGTAGGACCTAATTGATAAGATCGTTTGTTTGATTACTAAAGTGATAATAAGTTTAAACTTAGAGGATTAATTTGCAGTTTTCCCAAAATATAATCTTTGGCCAGTCACTTTTATTCACTCTCCACTGTTCACTTAAGTGAACAGTGGAGTCTTTTTTGAAAGATTTGCTTTCCTCCCTCCTATGGTTTCCTCGGACTTCAAGACAGACTTTATCTTTGTTCAATTAATAAGTACAGCTAGCTGCCTAGCCATTATACTGTCCAACGACGGATCGTCTGGATCATATACTGCCTAGCCATTATATTGTCCACCGACGGGCTGTCTACATTTTAAGAATACCACCAGTTTACCAAATACAAGGAAAGAGACTCCTGAAGATATCTCCCTCACTCAAAAAAGCGACTTTCCCACGCCGCGACATGGGGACGTAGAAAAGAAAGAGATGAGCAACAAATCTTTATGTAATAAAGCTTTTATAATATTTATAGAATAAGCACTGTGAATTAGTAAACCTTGAAGATATGGAGTTTAAAAGAGAGATGGAGAGGCCATGTATATTATTCTTGGGTTTAGCTTTTGTAGGCTTCGACTGCGTTTTGGCAGGGGGCATATATATATTTCGGGCTTATTTATTTATTTATTTTATGATATCATTTTCTATTGAAATTCAAGAAAAAGTACGTCCTTGATAAAATAAAAATAAAAAATAAACATAAGAATAGCAAATTCTAAGAAGGATTTTGTTATTAGCATTAATATTACTGTTTACAAGACCAGCACGGATTGAGAAGAACCCTAAAGAACAAGATAGCACTTGTATTGAATCTGGATTAATTGCTCTAAAATCTTCTTAATCCTTCATGTTTAGATTTTAATTTAGAAACGATTTCCCTATGCAGCTGGTGCATCAAGCATGAAATCTTTCAACAGAGCATGTAATGCTTTAGCCTTGGAGGGCTCCTTCAGCTCTACAACATGGTAGCCTCCTGTGCTAAAATGACCCACAACTCTCACATCTTTCGTCACCAGCATGTCCACAAATTCCATCTGGCGATCAATCATTGGATCCCCATCGCAGCCAGTCACCATTACTTTCCATCCCAGCAATCTCACATTCTTCCAAAGCTTAGATCCACCATCTACCATTGGATTACAATACTCGTGATCACGGTCAACGCCCAAAGGCAATGCCAAGTTCCACATGAGATCGTTAATACATAGTGGCAAGTGAGGCTCGTTGACTAACTTCACCTCTGACCCAGTCCTTTGGACCCCACCTATGAATGGATGATGCAATATCAGACCCTTGATCTTCAAGGGCACGAGATTGTCAGCTTCCTGACTTGCACATAAACCTGCATGGTAAGCAGCGTTAGCACCAGCACTACTGCCCATGAGAAAACATCTACTATAATCAACATATTCTCTTAGCCAATCTTCCTGGGTGGTTTTGATCCACTGCAAAACCTCCATAGCATCATCATAGGCCGCCGGTAGACGGTGCTCGGGTGCTAGACGATAGTCAACGGAGACAATAACAACATGGAGATCAAGAACCATGCTTGAACAAAAATCATGAAAAACCGTTGAACTTGCACTACAATTGATGAACCCCCCTCCATGGAAATAGACTATAAGAGGGAGCTTGCTGGTCGAAGAAGAATCAACTATAGTTTGCCTAGGTAAGAATATGCGAACCCATGTTTTTTCCGATTGGTTAACGATGATGTCTTTGGAGAGGACAGGAGTAGGGTCTTTGGGGTCAGGTGACGGTGAGGAATTTGGATATCTGTTGGGGTCACGGGTGATTGTTCCATCATGGTTAGGGATGATTTGAATGTGCTGGTAGGGATCGGTAATGGTGGGATTGGAGGGTGAAGTTTGGCCAGACATGGTGGACTCTGCTAATGGAAGGGTGCGCTGTGCAATGCATGCTAGGCTTTCTTAATTTATAATATGCTTTGATGGATCTTGAGATATATAGCTGTGTTTTGGATTATAAATCTCGTCAAGTGGGGAATTCTTATTGATTGGTGTTTCTTGGTATACATATTGAACACTTGACTTTGATAATCTTGCTTGGTCGCGAAGAAAGAAAATATAAAAATGAGCATATCATAGAAATTTCGAATATACTTTTAGACTATGAATTTATTTATTTATTTATGGAGGTTGCTTTTGGAAATGATGAAGACTTACTCCTTAAGTTGACATATCAGTACAAAATGTTAATATATATTTTTATTTTTTTAATATTTAAGCATTTGTGAGTAAATCTTGTATTGAAATTATATCTGTAATAAAATTACTTGCCTAATACCTGCTCACTTATTTTTTTTATATTTTATCAACCCATTATAGAAGCAGACCCGACCCGCTCAACAAATCCATATATCAATCAATCACCAACCTCATGTCGATGTCCCAAAACAACAGGAAAAATAATATATCCTCCTAAAAGAGGATGATACAGTAAATTCCACATCATCGTCAGCTTGACGCTTTCTCCTTTCTTCAAAATCCCCAAATCAAAAATAATTTCTCACACGAAATTAGGGTTTCCAATTATTAAACCCTAAATACCCGCTCAAATTCGATCGGTTTAGTATTTTTTTCATGATCAGATTTAGCTCGAAGATTCTGACTCGAAATACTCAATCTTGAATCAATGGATTTTGACTATAACGGAGGCAACACCACCAACACAAACAAGCGGGTTTTTAACCGATTAGGAGGGGGCCAATCGGCGAACGACACGTCAAATCATAATCACCTTCAGCAGAATCAGAAGGTCTGTTACCATTGGAGAGCTGGGAGGTGCAATCGATTTCCATGTCCGTTTCTCCACCGTGAACTCTCAGCACCGCCGACGCATGCGGCAGTGAATGGCGGAGTAGGAGCGAAAAGAGGGTTTGTGGGGAATGATTCGTCGTCGTCGTCGTTTTCGGGGAGGAGGGGTAATAATGGTACTAATGGTAATAATAGTAATTATAGTAATAGTTGGGGGCGGTTTGGGAATAAGGGTGATGGGAGAGGGGTAAGAGGGGGTAGTGTGGAGAAAGTGTGTACTTACTGGGTACAAGGGCATTGTAATCGTGGTGATACGTGTAGGTTTTTGCATTCTTGGAGTTTAGGTGATGGGTTTTCTTTGTTGACTCAACTTGAAGGGCATCAAAAGGTTGCCTTTTTTTGTAATTTTTAGGGTTTTTTTTGTAATGGGTTTTTGTTGTATTGGATTGGGTGATTGATTTTGTGGATTTGATGTGAGCAGGTGATTAGTGGGATTGCATTGCCATCTGGGTCTGATAAGCTTTATACAGGGAGTAAAGATGAAACTGTTAGAGTTTGGGATTGCCAGTCTGGACAGGTTGGATCTCTTACTTGTTTTCCAGTTTAAATTTCAGTGAAAATTTTCCATGTTAAGTTTGTTTTTCGGCAAAAATGACTACTTGTATTATGAGTTGCTTAGTTTTTGAAAAAGTATGACTGTGGTTGAATTATAATGTTTTGGTATTAGCAATGGTGTTTCAAATTGTTGTTTCTAATGGTTGTATTTTATCAATCCTCTAAATTGTGTTTAATGCTAAAGGCATGCTTGTAATTCGAGCATGGTTTTGTTCAGAAGCAAGGCACCATATGTTTCAGTATTTTTCTAATGCAATGTGCTTACTCAAAAGTTTTTATTGAATGCCAAATCATTGATTTTGCCTGTGGAATGTGGATGTGATTTTAGTGGATCCATTTTTAGTTGATTTTAGTGGTTTCATTATTTTTGTTTTAGATATTGGCACGATAGAGGAATGAAGTCAAAGACCTAGTGATTTATTTTTATGTACTTATTTTTTCCTCTGCTGAATGTTTAGTAACTGACTTGCTAAATGGATGTTCTTGTGCCTCTGTTATGTTTGCAGTGTATGGGTGTGATAAATCTTGGTGGTGAGGTTGGTTGCATGATCAGTGAAGGTCCTTGGATTTTTGTTGGTACTCCAAATGTGGTCAAGGTTAGGCAAGGCTTTTCATTGTAGTTGACTTTTATTTCATATGATTGTAAACCTATTTTGTTATAATGTGTACCTTCATGAGAATGGCTCTGACACATCTTTTGCAGGCATGGAATACACAGACTAACACAGACCTGAGTCTTACTGGACCTGTGGGACAAGTGTATACTTTGGTCGTGGGTAACGATTTGCTATTTGCTGGTACACAGGTAATGCTCATTTTCTTAGGATTATTCATGTTCTCACCAGATACTGCATGCCAGGTTATTTTTCAAGTTGGAAAGTGTCTTGCTCATCTTGTTAGTGATTTTGATTGCGATATACATACTTGCATTGAGTTATGCCTTAAAGTTGAACTTTGTTTGGTGTATGCTGAGTTAGGATATGGTTTTTGCAAAATTACTGATAACCTTTGTTTATTCACCCCAAGAAATACAATACCCACCCATCCAGGGTGGTGGGTGGGTGTTTGTGCATGTTATTATGTTTGGAATTGAGAAATAACTTTGACCCCTGAATTTTTGTTGATGCAGGATGGGTCAATATTGGTATGGAAATTCAATGCAGCTACTTACAACTTCGAACCAGCTGCATCACTAAATGATCACAAAATGGCAGTTGTTTCATTAGTTGTTGGAGCTAATAGACTCTACTCTGGTTCTATGGATCATTCTATAAAAGTAAGTTGGTTTAGTGCCATGTGGAATTTTATCTTCTGATTTTAATGTAGAATCTTCAGTGGTTGTTAGACCATAGTAAAGTGGCTTGAAGTTTCCCATTTTTCTTCTTTCTTCCTTTCTATAACTGTTATTTCTTGATGCACTTTCTGTTAGGTCTGGAGCCTTGAAACTTTGCAGTGTGTACAAACGCTGAAGGATCATACTTCAGTTGTCATGTCACTACTATGCTGGGAGCAGTTTCTTTTATCATGTTCGTTGGACCAAACAATAAAGGTTTGCTTTATATTAATATCATGCTTCTTCTTTTTTTCCCTTTGACTGGTATAAGATTATTTAGTTGCTCCTACCACTGTTTTTTTATTCAGGTGTGGGCTGCTACAGAAAGTGGAAACTTAGAAGTAACATACACTCACAAAGAAGAACATGTAGGTTATGCAGTTCCAGTTATTCATTTTTTCACTGAATTTCAATCTATGGATATAAATGGAACATTAATTAAATAACTTGGTGAACATTAGTCCCTGATGTCTATTTCTGGGCATCCAGTCCTTCATGATGCTACTAGAGCGATCGCTTTCATTCATGACCGTGATGCCCTTTTAATTTTGGGACGTTGTTGTTGCCGGTGGACTTCTAAAAATACCAGGTTTTTCTGGGATGCAATGGGATAGGGTGGGGTGGGGGACCGGTGAAGTTTTTGTGGATGTGAATGGTCATTACATTTTGGCTTGCATCTCAATGTAGGCAGAGCTACTTAGGTGTAGTGTGTGTTTGGTATTCTGGTGTAGGGTGCTTTTTAATTGAAAATGCATTAAAATAATGTTTTTTTCATGTTTATTTGTTTTATTTTTGACATTAGTACATTAAAACTACCCAAAAACACCTAAAAAGCATCAATTTGATGCTATTTCAGGTGAAAAGCAATTTGGAAAGTAGGTTGTAACACAAAAAAAAAACACTCACGTAGATAAGGATCCACACCAAGAACTGTTGGTTCTTATAGTGTAGCCTTTTGATGTCTCACAAGCATGATCCATTCATCGCTTAGATTTAGAGTGTTTATTAATTGTCACATTGATGGTATTATGAAATATGAATTATTCCAGCACTTTACTTTTGGGTTTTGAGGGATGGATGCTGATTACAGAAACATTAAAAACATCAATATTCATGATAAAATGGTCAAGCCATGAATAGATCTATTTCCACCCTTTTAACAGTGATTTGGAGCTTTTCAATTTAAAATTTTGGACTAAAAGGATAGTTCATAGACTTACACCTTGCCTGCTGCAGGGCCTGCTTACCCTTTGTGGGATGCATGATCTGGAAGGCAAGCCAATCTTGTTATGCTCTAGCAATGACTCTTCAGTCCACCTCTTTGATTTGCCATCGTGAGTTTTCAGCATTTCCTATGTGTTTTATTTCTTTTCAAATTGTATTTATATAAAAATTTGTAGTTTTGTATGTCAGCTTCTTTTTTGTTCCCCCACATATCTGTTTGTTGACTTACTGTTCTTAACTGTAATGCTTCTACCCATCTTCAGGTTTTCAGAAAAGGGCAAAATTTTTGCCAAACAAGAGATCCGTGCCATTCAAACAGGTCCCGGGGGCCTATTTTTCACTGGCGATGGCACTGGTCAAGTGAGAGTGTGGAATTCTGTTGCTGTACCAACTGCCACAACTTGATGGCCATTTCTATTTTTATGTGTCATCATGTATTTTTCCTTCTCTATTATTTAATTTTAAACCCTTTTCTTTTCATGGGTTCTCGTGTGATGTAAGTTTGCGGGAGGAATAATTAAGTAGAGATTGCCAGTTTTGGGTTCCTAGTGTTAGTGTGCCACCATAGTTCTAGAAAAAAGAAACACGTTCAATATCCAAGTTGTACTTGTATCAGTTGAGAACTCTGAATCTGGCTTAAGTAAATTCATAGCATTCGCTGCAATCTGATCAATCTATGTCAGTTGAGTTGATCCAGAATATCTTTGAAAGAATTGCTTACCTTTGGCACCGTCTCTCAATGATGCATCGGATATGTCTTCAGGAATGTACCATGGTGTGTTGTTCGTGTTCAAAATTTGCAAGTGAAGCCCTCGCTCTCCTGTTGCATACAGATCTTGTACATGTTTGTATATCTTTACTTGATGTTGTATTATACCACGAGGTGTTTACAATTCCTAGTGTGAGGTTCGATAGAGCAGCTATAGGTTAACATCAGAATTTAGAATGAACTGAAGTATTCCTGCTGCGGTTTTGTTCTATGAGTTTTAGCGAGCAGACTATGTTGTTATAAGAAACAGCATCCTCGTTCATATTTCAGTAGGTTCAGCAGAATAGAGAACAGCTGAACAGGATGACTGGATGCAATTATGAAATTGAAGCCACAAACCTACTTTAAGCCTTGGCGAGGGATCCGGATTCCAGACAGAGCATCCCTGACTACTCTGCAGATTCAGATATGTGATAATACCTCAGGAGCTGCTCCCGAAAGTCCTCACGAACTCAGACCTGTTTGCGTTGAGAAAACATGTAAAACTTGCACTGTTGACTGTTTTTTTTTTTTTACTGTTGACTGTTGCTTCAAGGAACCAGTGCTCTGTTGCATTGCTGCTACGAGTACTCGTACAGCTGCTGCTGCATAGTCGCTTCAATGATTCATGGAAGCTGTAAATGATCCTGGCATAGGCTGTAGCCATTCAACATTTCTCGAATCAGCCCAAGAAAAACCAATTAGAATCCCTACTTGCGATTCTGATCTGCTTTTATGAATTTTTTTTCCTACTATTCTCGGAAGCTTTTGTTTTGGTTTGAAGCTTCAGCCAAGTGTATGTTCAAGCCAAATGTCTTGCTCTTATGAAGATCACGATCCATCAATTGCTGAAAGTTGACAGGAACGCTTAACCTGAAAGGCATGACCGCGATTTGTCATCAACTTGTGAGAGCAGTTCAAGTTTGGCTCAAATTTATTTTTTTTAAATTGTTTTAAAGTGATGATATTAAAAATAAAAAATATTATTTTGATATATTTTTGAGCGAAAATACTTTGAAAAACAACCATTACCACACTTATTAGCATGACCAGAAGATTAAAAAAAAAGAGA
>Ga0307507_10007226_pt1 | contig 16327 bp, 17 predicted proteins | sample 7_EM_MG_FD_207223 | JGI IMG/M metagenome (GOLD analysis project Ga0307507, IMG submission 207223) | Populus trichocarpa ectomycorrhiza microbial communities from riparian zone in the Pacific Northwest, United States - 7_EM | ecosystem: Host-associated > Plants > Roots > Unclassified | place... | reverse complement strand
ACTTGAAATCGTACTGCAAGATGATGAAAGTAAGGAGAATCTTCAACACCTCGCCAGCAAAGAAGCGACCAGGGCATGCATGCTTTCCGTGACCGAAAATGAGGTTGTTTGAGGAGGTAGTGGTCAAATTGGTATTGTAAGTAGCACGGCCTTCGGCTTCTAGAGACTTTTTGTACCAACGGAATCCATCGAATGTCTCAGGGTCCTCGACGAAATCTGGATCAGTAGAAAACATTTTGCGAGGGGCTGAAAGTAGAGTGCCCTTCGGTAGGCGGGTGCCATCGGAAAGGGTTAAGCTTTTTATAACCTTGCGATTGAATCCGACTTTACAAAGAAGAACATGACTTAAGAGAAAAGGTAGTGATGTGCTTACAGAGGCTGGTGCTTTTTCTCATAGATTCTTTGAAAAAGCTGTCAGTCTTTCTCATCTTGCGTAGAGCTACCTTGTCTAACACTCCTTCATTTGCGGAAATTACAGCCTCAATCTCCTCGCGAATTGGTTGAATGCACTCCTGATGGGCAGCAAGGTCGTAAAGTGCATTGAGAAAGGACTGAGACGTTGTATGGATTGATGCAAAAATGGTGAGCAACTGCAGCTCAGATAAAGATTCGATGTTCTTGTGGTGCGGCTCAACAAGATCTGTGAGCCATTGAAGCATGTCGTTGGGCTTCTCATAAATGGCTTCATTCTGTTCTGCAAGTTTCTCTTCTTCAAGACGACTTTGAATAGTAGGGGTTAGGAGGATCGCCGCCTTTTTTCTGTACGAGTTGAGTATTTTTTTTGAATTAAACATCCAGGCATAGAATGGACGAAACGGCTTTGGTATCACTGTGAGCTCATGTATTGTCGTGAAAACATCTCTAGTGAAGTTTATCGAGATATCCAACCAATCCTCGTTTCGACATAGCGGAAGGCCAACGAAGGCCCTGCTACTCGTTCGAGCAACCGTTCTTCGGAGTGAGGGGAAGATTTCGACAGACCTCCATTCTGTCACAGTGCATATTATCAGCATCCCTATAGGAAAGCCAGGATAAGTTCAGCAGAAATGCTAACCGTCAGTAATACATTCTGGCAGCTCAGTATCCAGAGCAGATCGCATCTCTTCTATTATTGCATCTTTAATGGTCCCTGTTTGAATCTTGATTAGTATCTCTGGATCTAGATAGCGATAGACCTGCTTGGAGTGAGAGAAAATGTCTGCACACAGTGGTAGCTTCTCTTTCCTTACGATCTTAGCTATAATAGCCGCAAAACAAGAGAGCGTTTCGGCGCTACTGCATAACTGCCTGAATACGTTTTCTCACTCCAAGGGTGTCAATCCTAACGTCCCAACGCGGGTAGTCATTTACCATACCGGTATTTTCTATGTTATCAGTATTTCTTTCTGGCTCCGGAAGATAAAAGATCCGGGCTCCGGCATTTTGCACTGGCCAGTGTGACTCGATAGTGATAAGGAAAAAAGGCTATTCGCTGGGGGAATTGAACATGTATACCTTCTTTTTGAATTTGTAACAAAAAGCGCATCTATCTAAATTACCTTGGCACACACGAGAGGAGTCTTGAACCGGGTTTATTTTCGAGGTTCAGCCGGCTAGTATCGCATTATAGAAGGCATCAGCAGGAGAGGGAGGGGTTGGAAGGATGCCGCTATTAATCGGTACCTTTTGAACAGAGTTGATGGAATGGTTAAGGTGGATAGGATCTCTTGAGGTCCATGATCTCTCCTAGCTCAGGAAAAAGTCTCTGGGAAAGATCAGGGTTTTCCTTACATGATATAAGATCAGCCTACTCTATGTGTTGAATCTACATAATAGGGACTTGTATGATATTCGCCGTTCCGTTAACTTGAAAAAACTAAATCTGTCATTGCCTGACGGTCTGGTTTCTGCTGATAGTTTTGTAGTGAATATTAGCTGTTCTTGACTCACCGGTATTAGGATATTTAATCATGTGATCCGCTATATCCATCCAGCCTGTGTGTAGAGACAAATACCTTTGAGAAGGGATAATGTTTACCTGACACAACATAGCTGGAGGTCTGTGGACATGTTGGATCTTATTAACCAGTACAAGGCACGGGGGGATATTTGCGTACAAGACAGGGATTATTTCGCGGGTTAACCTAAATTAACCTCGTGTGAAAACATCTCCCCTAGGCCCCTAGCACTTGTAGTTGCAATCCCGTTGACCTGTCTAACTAAGCCTATTATGGGATAATGCTTTGATAATCTGGGAGTGGGTTGCGCCAGTGAATACGGTACGGCATAAGGTAGTAAAGTTAAGTGGGCTTAGACAGAATGATGCGTCGGGGGGTTGGAGAAAGTCGGGCCCACTCCTATTAGGAGGTATGGCATTTACATTGGACTGAGTGTTGGAAATCGCAATGTTATGGCCGCCCTTGATGCGGGATGTGCCCGCACTACAAGGCCGCACTGGTACACCTACGCACTAGTCAATGACGCGCAAGCTATGAAAATTGTTTTCACACCCCTGTTTGTTTCTCTTTGTTTCCTTCCTATTCTTTCTCTCTCTTTCTCTCTTTCGTCTTCTTTCTTCTTCCACTTCACTTCTTCCTCAAGTCTTTCCTTTCTTCAACTCATCACAAACAATTATGATCTTCATCTCTGCATAATACAAACATTGCGTCTCTACATAATCTATTCCTCTCCGCTGCGTAAAATCTTAACTATAAATCATTAAGTTACATCCGCATCGAATATTTTCAACACTGAGCCGGGTTTTTGGTTCGAGTGATAACTCGTGAATATGTTTGTGGAGGCCAAAAGCCGGGACCGCTTCCAGAGGGAGGAGTGGTGATTTCTCAAGCAACACGCTGGGCGAAGATTTGTGCCACCAGGTTCCAAGTGCCCTTAGACGGTTACATCCCAGTGCCTGTACGAGTATAAGCGCCCGACATAGGGAACCCGAAAATTTGTGCCCGAATTTGGTATGGGGCTCAAATACCCACTAGATCCGAAAGCTTGTTTCCGGGCAAATGTTGCCTAGGACTGGCGATCCCTTAGTATCTGAGCCCCCACGCTCACTTGAAACACTGATATTCGTTTGACCCATGTGTTCTGGATTGATCTTGCTTTTCGTTCACAGTTGGGCACGGGTGATTGGTGTACACGCTTGTGATCTCTTGTGTTCGGGAACTTGGGGTAGGAGGGAAAGTATTGGGACTTACAGAGGACTTTGTATGGGGGTGGATTAGTGGCGGAATCGCGCAAACTCTGGGAGAGGGCATCAATTGTCATTATATATTGCTTAAGCTTGTAGGGCTCGAATCAAAGCCTCACAGAAGCAACCAACTCGATCCTCATTGTCCAAGTAGGATTGTTGCGCTCACACAGTAGGCTGGCTCAAATACTTTCCCCCTGCCCTGAGTACTTGTACAAGTGCCGGAACACAAAGGGTCAGAGGCGTTCATCTCTAATTATCCGTGGTTACTGAATTAGCTGGGGAGGACTGGTAGGCGCTTTTACGTTGGAATAAGAGTTTTCTTTGTAATCTGTCTCAAATTCGCAGCAAAACGCCTTCACTCTTGGTTCTTCTGACTGTTGGATGTTTTGCTTCAGCCCTTACTTTATTTCAACGTACAAGCACCAGGGGGGACGTTTTCGTACAAGACAAGGTAGTTAACTAGCGGAATAGTTCCTGTCTTGTACGAAACATCTCCTTGGGTATTTGTGCAAGCGGTAATCAAATCTTGCCGGATGATGCGGATCTTTTTGGTCTTGTAGGCTACTATGTAGATAGATGCTGGAAAACTGCAACAAGCGACAAAACTGAGTAGGTCCACACCAACAGTGTAAGAGCATAAAATGGGGGAATTTCAGATAAAACAATGCTAAAGAAAGGAAAATTTCTTTGGGCCCGGAAGCTTCTTAAAAAGGAGTTTCCTAGTCGTATCGGGATAAAAAAACTCCGCGTGTGAAAGGCTAGCAGGGCGAGATTGACCCTCAGGGTACTTGAAATCATACTGCAAGATGATGAAAGTGAGAATGATCTTCATCTCTTCTGTAACGAAGTAGCGACCAGGGCATGCATGCTTTCCATGACCGAACCCGAGGTCCCATGCGGAGGTAGTGGTCCAACTGGCATCGCGAGCAGCACGGCCCTCAGCTCCCAGAGACTTTTTGTACCAACGGAACCCATCGAATGCCTCAGGGTTCTCAATAAAATCTGGATTAGTAGAAAGGATTCCGGAAGGGGCTGCGACCAGAGCACCCTTCGGCAAACGGGTCCCATCGGAAAGAGTTATGCTTTTCAAAATCTTGCGATTGAAACCAACTTTACAGGAGGTAAGAATATGACTTAAGAGATAGTAGTGGTGTACTTACAGAGGTGGGGGTTTATTCTCATAGATTCTTTGAAAAAGCTGTCAGTCTTTCTCATCTTGCGTAGGACCTCCCTGTCTATTACTCCATTATTTGCGGAAATTACGGCTTCAATCTCCTCGCGAATTGGTTGAACGCACTCCTGATGGGCAGCGAGATCGAAAAGTGCATTGAGAAAGGTATTACATGTTGAATGAATCGATGCCAAACTAGCAAGTAGCTGCAGTTCAGATAAGGATTCGGTGGTCTTGTGATGAGGCTGAACGAGATCTGCGAGCCATTGAAGCATGTCGTCGGGCTTCTCATAAATGGCTCCATTCTTTTCTGCAAGTCTCTTTTCTTCAAGACGTGTTTGAATAGCAGGACCTAGGAGGGTCTCTGCCTTTCTTCTATGCGAGCTGATCAATTTTGTTGAATTAAACATCCAGGCATAGAATGGACGAATGAGTTTTGGTATACTCGTGAGCTTATCGACTGTCCTGAAAACATCTCCGGTGTACCTCATTGCGACAATCAACCAATCCTCATTTCGACATAGCGGAAGGCCAACGAAGACCCTGCTACTCGTACGAGTGACCGTTCTTAGGATTGTGGGGAAAATTTGGACTGATCTCCATTCTGTTACAGTGTATATTGTCAATATTCGCTATGAGAGGGAGAGGATGGGTTCAACAGAAATGCTAACCATCAGTAGTGCATTCTGGCAGCTCAGCGTCCAGCGCAAATCGTGCCTCTTCTATTATTGCATCTTTAATGCTCCCTGTTTGAATTTTCATTAGTATCTCTGAATCTAAATAGCGATAGAACTGCTTGGAGTTAGAGAGAAAATATCTGCATAGCGCCGGAGATCTTTCTTTACGAGCTTAGCTGTAATCGCGGACCACAAGACATGAGAGCGTTTCGGCGCTACTGCCTAACCGCCCGAATACTTTTTCTCACTGCAAGTATGACTTTTCAAGGAGTAAATTACCTAGATTTTGAGTGAGTTTGATTCTTGCTACCCCTTGAATATAATTGTGCTTAAGAAATCGATCCAAGCCAGTATATGATCCTAGCATAGTCTTTATCAATGTGAATGATTAGTACTAGAAACTCACTATCAATATTTAGAGTAATGGGGCGCCTACTTCGATACCAGAGTCTTGGGCTCCAACCATATCATCTGGGGCATTGGAGAGCTCTTTAATCTGGTCATATGTAAGGACGATTTTGTCGAAACTGTGGGTTGTAACAACAAAGTTTTTTCCTCGGTACTATTGAAACCATATATCATTAATACCTTAGTTATACTAGTTGACTAATTTTAATATAGACGATGGTTAATAATTGAGTAAATAGTAGACTAACCTTGTGATAACCGTTCTTCACAATATGGAGTGCATCAGAGACCCATCTATCTCTGGCTTTGGCTAGCCCAAAGTAGCCTGGGGATTCAATTCCAGCAATTGGAAACTTCGTGGAGCTATGAACTGACCATTCCTTCTTCAAGAAAAGAAATAGTCCGAAGAAAAGTAGTGCAATAGTGGCTGAGAAAAGAGAATAGCTATAAAGTTCCTTGTCTTCAGCGTAATCAATGAGACGCATAAAAATGCCCATGATTTTTGATGTGAACTGCTAGTTGGGAGGTGAGAAAAGGGGAAAACTTTGGGTTGGAGGAGGGGGCGTATTAAAAATGAGGGTTTTCTTTTAAAGACAGCTTTGAGTGGTCTTCAGGTAGGAGGTGCCCGAACACGAGGGGGAAGCAAAGGCCACTTTGAGGAAAGGCGAAATATCTCTGAAATATAGTGGAGATATTCGTGCTTTACCTGCAGGATGTTTGGGCAAGTTTTCGCGAGGGATGCGGCCGGACAGGGTGGGCTGCCATTTTGTAGTCCTTATACGAGTACCGGGGGGCGGGAACCAGTAACCGGCTGCTCATATGTGGAGGAACATGCGGCTCTTGGAGTTTTCTACTTCTTCTTTTTAGTTCTTGGGGCCTTTTCCTCGCTTAGGGGTGCTACAGGGTGACAGCTTGCCTTGGATCAAGGATTGGGTTATGTGCCTTGTTACGTGAGCAGATCCTGATAGCCATATTTTTACTAAGGCCAGGATTACGAGAAATCGCCTGCTGGCGAGAGTTCATTCTGGTGAATGGCAACACACGATGCGAGTTACAAACAAGTGCCATAGGGCCTACTGGTCAGCTATTCTTCCCGTACCGGTGTGCTGCTTCCACATTTTAAGGCATTAAATAAACCTGTAGTGGGGCCGATCGTCTCTCCCGATCCATCTGCAAAATTCGCGAGGTGAAAGTTTCGCCAGGACTAGACAGACGGACTCCAATTGGTGCAGTGTTTCGTTCTCGTTTAATCCTCGAGGTGTGTGGACTGCCCTGTTGCAAACGTGGGGTGGAGGCAGCGGGAGAAGAGATGGAGCTTAAGAGTACCGGTAAAGAGGCAGTGTGCAGGGATTCGGGATGCAAAAATGGTAGAGGTTATGAGGGGGAGTAAACAGACTACAGTGAAACCTCCGATAATTCCCACCCCCCAAACTTCCATACCTCTACTAATTCCAGTGTGTGTAGAGCCACCATATTTGACATATGGGAAATCCCTGTCCAAATTCCATACCTCTTATAGTTTCCTATTCCAGGGCATTGGGCAGGTCTTAATTCCAGCAAACGCCTATCTGAGAAAAGTTAGTGTGAAAATTGGCTTGAAAAAAAGAAAAAAAAGTGCAGGGAAAAGACGGAAGGAAGAGAAGAAGACAAACAACCCTGTTTGCATGAAAGTTAGAAGGTGCTTTGAGGAGGATTTTGAGAGATCAAAAAGCCATGATAGTCCCTGGCGCTATAGTGAGAGTAAAGCTGACTGCTATTGAGCTGTCAAAGCAAAATGGCCTGCCACCGAGTTAGCTGGGTGTTAGGCATACCAAGAATGCCAACCAAAAAAGGCTCGCGCACAGACCCCTGCGTACCAATTAGTCAGAATACAACAGAAAGATACATCTCGGTCTAGTTTAAGATGATAGTCACGGGCCTCCGACTATAAGGTCACGTGTTCGATTCACAGCCGTGTCATAGTTATAATTAGTTAAAATATAATTATGCGACAAGTCATAAAATGACGGCGATAATAGCGCAACGACGTCTGAGAGATTTAAGTGTGCCTTCCCGTTTTAGGATGCCCACAGGGTAGGAACGAGAGTTCTCTAAGATGACGGACGGAATCAGAATAATACACTTAAGTAAGATATCGTATAACGATACCAGAAGACACATAGCGGAGACCTCCGGGCCCGCTCAGAACCAGTCAGTACGAACATAAGATAGTGAGCACAAATTGCTATTCGAGCGATCGCTGTCACAAGTCAGTTCGGAAACCTGATGCGCAGATAGTGACAAACTCTCGAGGATTGAATGGTCTGACACCTTTAAAGTTGACCGCTTTATATACGGTTCGGTGAAGAGATATTATTACGTTGGCATTAGTCGGCTACGTGTACTCTAGACTAGCCTATTATCTGCGGGACTGACACACCCTCATGACGATATGGTAGTCTACGTCTTCATAATGTGAGCATGGATTCGAACAGTTGTCAGGGTCAAGAGGTGTTCGCACTTACGAGTTCTGAGAAATCAGTTCGATCGTGTTAGGGGTAGCCGGTAAGGTAATTTATAATACCGGACTAGGCCTTATGCTCGAGTGGTTCTATAGGTGGAGAATCTTGTCTAGGAAGGCTCGTAGTAAAGTGTAACTAAGTCACTCGCGTAATATGAAGATAAGAAGAAAGATAATAATTATAACTTATTATATTAATAAAATCTCTTCTCCAGTGCTTGATGATTTCTTTAAGCGAGGGAGGCTCTTCGATATTTATATTCTGCGTCTGAGTGTTCGCGGGCTACATGTTCTAACCATACTAACTAAGTATCGACCGAACTAATTTCTCTGAACTCGTAAGTGCGAACACTTCTTGACCCTGACAACTGTTCGAATCCATGCTCACATTATGAAGACGTAGACTACCATATTATCGTGAGGGTGTGTCAGTCCCACGGATAATAGGTCAGTCTAGAGTACACGTAGCCGACCAATGCCAAGGTAATAATATCTCTTCACCGAACCGTTGTGGAGCTGTGAACTAGGGCACTCGTCATAGGGTAGATTTTGCAGTCAAGAGAGGGTTTGCGCCCCCACCAAACACCCCACATTGTATATAGCTTGGCATGCAGAGTTTTCTGTATGTAGAGAACCACGCTCTTCCCTTAGTTAGACAACCAACCAACCGACACCCAGGCAATCAATAAATAGAGATCGTGCCATCTATTTCAATTGGGTCCATTTCTTTCTCTGTCATCTTACACTTGTTCAGTCAATTAAGCAATACGGCATCAGAGCATTTCACCATCGATATATTATCCGGCATAGTAGGAGGTCACAGCAACACACACGCAGGGTGGATCCGGCACGCGTGACACACCATCCAACTCAAGGGCAGTCAGTCAGGGAGCCTGTCACCGTATATGAAGTGGCCAACTCCAATGGCGTCAGACCATTCAATGCGCGAGAGTCTGTAACTCATTGCGCATCAGGTTTCCGAACTAACTTGTGGCGGCAATCGCTCGAATTAGTTTTTTTGCGCTCACTATCTTATGTTCGTACTGACTGGTTCTGAGCGGTCCCGGAGGTCTCCGCTATGTGTCTTCTGGTATTGTTATACGATATTTTACTTAAGTGTTTATTCTGATTCCGTCCGTCATCTTAGAGAACTCTCGTTCCTACTCTATGGGCATCCTAAAACGGGAAGGCACACTTTAATCTCTCAGACGTCGTTGCGCTATTATCGCCGTCATTTTATGACTTGTCGCATAATTATATTTTAACTAATAATAACTATGACACGGCTGTGAATCGAACACGTGACCTTATAGTCAGAGGCACGTGACTATCATCTTAAGCTAGACCGAGATCTATCTTTTTGTAGTTTGTACTTGACTGATTGGTGCGCAGGGGTCTGTGCGTGAGCCTTATGGTTCGGCATTCTTGGTATGCCTAACAGGTTGATACTTAGTTAGTATGGTTAGAATATGTAGCCCGTGAACACTCAGACGCGGAATATAAATATCGAAGTGCCTCCCTCGCTTAAAAACAGAATCATCAAGCACCGGAGAAGGGATCTTATCAATATAATAAGTTCAAACTATTATTTCCTCACTTTAAATTTACAGTACGCAAGTAACTTAGTTACACTTTACTACAAGCCTTCCTAGACAAGATTCTCCATCTATAGAACCACTCGAGCATAAGGCCTAGTCCGGTATCATAAGTTACCTTACCGGCTACCCCTAACACTGAGTTCAACAACAGGTGAATTGAGAAAAAGAGCAGCGACGCAAGCATCAAAACTTGACGAACCAGGCAAAATTTCAACTCTATCAAGATAAATTTCAAGTTCCTCCAAAAGTATCCAAAATGCCTTCGAATGCCTCTCTAGCGGCAGCATATCATCTCGATAGCAAGACCGTAACCAATATATTAGTAAAGGGTTACGATCATTGAGCCAAATTGACAGAAACTGAGTCTGGATAGAGGAGAGCTGCTCTAGTCCAACTTGCTCGAATAGAAGAAATGTTAAGACTATGGATTCACAAATATGAAGGAAAAGGTATTAGTATATCCCACTGGCCCAGTGAGTTCGTTATACCTGTTATTTTATGGTGGTGCTTTTGGTAAAGATCTGAGGTTAACCTAAGAGAATGTACTTTAAGAATTATGCTTACAGAGCACCTTATTCGAGCAAAAGCAAAGCGATTGTGTGAGCTTGGAAATATTCCAGAGGGGGGTGACCAAAAAGGAGCCAGGGGTGGATTGCCAAATTCAAGCTGTGTACCGGACGACAGCAGCAACGATTTTATGGTGAGCCGAAAGCAGTTAAGGTGACTGAGCATATTGATCGGGTTGGTGAGATTAATGTTACCTGGGACGACTACTCCGAGGATGACCGCTACAACTTTGACCAATCTGGATTATTCGATCCAATGCCACCCTCCATTGGTCTTGCCACCCAGGGAGCTCATTGTAGTAAAGCAGATAAAACCAGGCTCACCTACGGCTTCTGGGTCAATGCAAGTAGTGCCGACAAGCGAGAAACTCTCATTATTGGTCATGCCGGCCGCCCATGCTACTTTGGAAAGCTATAACCGCCTCCTGAGTGATGGCGGGAACCGATAGGGTAACAATACTATCTTAATACCAAAGCGCGGTATCTGACGAGACTAAGTACCGGAGGCTTAGACTAAGTTGTTATAACAATCTTCTTACTATATCACAACTACTAAGTAGTTCCTAATAGTTAAGTATGTTTGGTCTTAATGGATTCTCGAAGGGAACTGGAGAAGTAACTGTTCAATCAAGTATATTGAAAACTCTGTCTGTCGAAGTCTGGTTTCTCTAAGTCCGGAGAATAGTAGGTCTTACAGACCCTAGTCAGAAGTGTTCGTGATTCGCTTAGTAATATTACTAAGCCAATCACGAACACCTGTGACTAGGGACTGTAGATACACTTGTCAGGCTAACTGGAGCCTTGTAAACAATAACCATAAAGACTCCAAAACGGTAGCCTTGAAACGTTACATAAAACATATCAAGTATCAAACAATATCTTGATACAATAAATAAAACATACTGAGTATCAAACGATACTCGATGTAACGGAATCTACCATTATCGTTATTTTCCTTGACATGACATTGGATATTGCCTATTATGATTTCCTTAGTAACGAATCATTCCTTACCTTGTACCTTCCCTATTGGTATAGTTTCCTATTAGGTAGTACTTTCCTTAGTTCGCTTATTACTACCTTTCATTCCTTGTCCCCAATTGGGAAACCATATGTTTCCTATTATGTATTACTGGTATAGTACATTAGTAGCGATCCCTTATTTGTTTGATTCCATTACTTGTTTTGTTAGTTATATCCTGTCGCATCTACATCTTTGTTTTAGGACTTAGTTGTTTTCGCTTGTACCTTAGCGTAGCTTAGCGTTCTCGTTCGGACAAGATATTGGTTATGATTTATTTGTATTTAAAAGAGCTCGAGATCCCTTAAGGATTTGAACTCTCAAGCCTCACAAGAACCCTCACTTTAATATACTAAGTTGAATGGTCACTTTACTACTCCCTCACCTTTGTTATATCTCTTGTCGAGATTGCTATCGACGCTTCTCCTCCCTGTCCTTACAGTATCACCGGATCTCCCTCTGGGAATCTCGTGATACTCAGGGGCAGGTTACATTTTTTGACCTAGACTTAAGTACCGTAAGAACTTGAATAATTGAACCGTGTGCTATGAAGTCTGAAATTCCCTTCTCTGGAATAGGGGCAAAAAACACAGCAAAAACACAGCCCCTTCCCCCCTGCTGAGACAGAAAAAAAAACAAAATTTCTTGACCTTACTGAGAGAGGAAAGTCTGACGACATAGCACACGGTTCAATTATTCAAGTTCTTACGGTACAACCTTTGATCTTCGGCAGAGGGCTGATGTTACAATCCTCTCCACTTCGGGTGATACTTGCAGCAGGTAACCGCTAGTTTCCTAACGATCACTTCTTTTAGCCTGGTAGCTGTTGCGATAGCTAAGTCCTTTGACTCCTCTCTAGCAATGTCGATCGCTAGGCTCATATAAGACCGTCGTGTCTTGATTCCCAAATGCCTGATAGATAAAGATCTTTGTATTGAAGTATAGTGTATGAAAGAAGTTAGATGGTTGTGGGAAGAACCAAATCCTCTGCCCCAAGAGTGCCCTTATATAGAGATTCTTCCCTCAACCCTAACCCTGCCTGACTCATACTCTCGCTTCACGCGACTCATGACTCATAGTGAGTCATAGTGTGAAATCCATCAGCTGACTCGTACGAGTCAGCTGCGCCATATCTCGCAACCAATCAAAACCCATAAAACAAGTCATGTGCTTTAAAGGGGTTATATGCGTGAAACCCATGACTTATAATTATGAGTCATGTGTGAAATACATAAACCACATGACCACAATCGTGCGTCATGTCAAATATCAACCAATATAAATAAACCAATGACACGCTATTGCGTCGTCATCTAAGATTCTATGAGTCAACTGATCTCATAGCGTGAAAGATAATAAACCAATGACTAATAACTGTTAATCATGCGTGATTCTGCCTTGCTTAGTCACCGTTTGTGACAACAGATGACCCTTCGCCTCCCTTGACCCTGCAGTACCGGTACCCCTCCTTGTTCCTTGAAAGACCTGGAGAAGACACCTGGCGAGACCTGCTTACCACACATTGCATCCATTTCGCTTCCAAGAGACAAACAAGAACGCTTCGTCAAAGCTCCTGCAGCGCTATTAGGATTCTCATTCAAGCCCAAACCTACCGCTTCAGCAAAGAAGGCAGCTCCACCACCAGAACCAGCGCCACCTCCAACCCAAGACCAAGACGAAGACTCCTCAGAATACGAATCAAGTAGCGAAGACGGGAACCCGGGACAGAATCTACAAAATCCCCAAGACTTAGAAGAAAGCAAAACCCCTATCAGCAAAAATATTACTTTGCGTCCTGGTGCCTCCTGTTCGCCCTGTGCGCCGGACGCTCCAGGCGCTTATAACATAAACTCCAGTTCCTGATGCGAACGCCCAGGCTCGCTTCGTTTGGATGTGGCCCCTTTGTGTCCAGAGGCACAGGACGTGGCCTGGCGCAGTTCTCCCTAGCAACCCTGCCCCTAGCGCATAACCTCTTCCTCCCCTAGCCCTGAATGCCCCTGTCCACAGGCTCCTCTTCGCAGGCGCCTTGTGGCCGGGACTTATCTCCTCCCAACTCTCTTCCACACACCCCTGTCCGCCACCCTTCTTCCCATGATATCCCGTTCTGCCCTGATTTCGTCCGCCGGATCCGGGAGAATACGCAAAGGGTTCGGGGGGTGCGGGGAGAAGGACAGAGCTTGTGGGGGGGTTCAGACGAAAACGGATTAGGAGAGGGACTGTAAACATTCTCCCCGCTTCTGCTCTTTCGTCCGAACCCCCCTCAGAAGCTCTGTTCCTCTCCCCGCAGCCCCCAAACCCATTGCGTATTCTCCCGGATCCGGCGGATGTTCTCCCCTCTCAACCTTTCGCTCTCCTCCCTCCCCAATCCATCTCGTCCGCTGAATGCCCTATTGTCCACTTCGGCCTCTCACCGTCAGCCCAACACATTCCCCTGCCTTCTGAATCTACATTTGCCGGCTGCCCAGCTTATCCGCATCCGCCCGACGCCCTCCCATGCCTTTCATGCCTACAATTGCCGGCCGGACGCCCTCCTACTGGCCTACACACTTTAACGTTTTGTCACTTCCGGACTCTATTGGCATATATCATTTATTTCCCTTATTACACTCTCATAATATGCATATACGATCATAAAATACTGATAGGTGCATTCCCCTCAGGCTCCTCTAGGTCAGTTTCTTCAACCTGTGATGGCGCGTCCGCCGGTTCTCGCAACAGAGCTACATCATCTAATACCCCCAGATTCGCCCCTTGATCCCATTGCGGTCCTCGCCGACCATGTCCTCTCCCTGCGTCTCCGAGGCCGCCAGCAGCTTCTGTTCCATCCACCTCAGGATCGATTCCAAACTCCTGCCTCAATGCGTTCTCATCATTGGAATATCCCTCTGTTCTCTCAACACGCTTTCCCCGCTCCTTCTCAATTCTAGCCTTTAATGTTGTCCTGATCCGCTCGATCATTCGTCCGCGCCAGACCTCTCCCGTACCGTCCCATGTCTCCATTTGGGGTTCTAGCATGCCTATCATATTGTTAGGCAGGTTATTACCCCTTTAAGTACTTGCGGTTTTCAAGAGTATCCGGATGCCTGGCCGCCTGGGCGCCAAGGGATCCGGACACTTCGGAAAACCGCAAGTCAGCGTCATTTGTCTTACCTTTGGAACTGGCACGTGTGAAAGCTACATTATTGATAAAGTTTCCAGTCCGCCAGCATCGCGGTGAATGGCACAATATAACTGCTGTCAGACAGATAAATGGACCATTGATCTTGTCTAGTAACCTCTTATCCCTCATGCCTTTCCTTCTAGGGCCAGAGTAATATTGTGCGTATATTGCGTCGGGGATCTGTGGCGCTACGAATCTAAGCGAAATTGACTGTCCGTTGAATTAGATGGATTTAGTCTTACTACTGTTCGAAATAATCAGGGGAAATGTTGAAAAGCTACCCCATAGTTCCTTGGTGGGCAAGTGAACCCATTCTTCTCCAGCAGGTATTCCGCCCTTTGTCTGCAGACCGCAGGATCATCAATCTCAAGCTTATAGAGTTCTGTTAGAGCCTTCTTCACCGTAAGCAGATACTGAGATCTGCACGAACCGTGCTTTGACCGGATCTGCAAACCAGTGGCTGCCGGCCGCTCTATTTAGTTTAGGGATAAGATGTAGGTAATCGATTAAGGGTAACTTGCCTGGTCATTTGAGTGTGAGGTAGCATTGGCAAAGTTGGGAAAGCCCAATTCCCTCCGGGCATCCTTCCAGCACCTGCGGACTTCTTCGGTCAGGGTAATTGGGTCCGGAAACGGATTCACGAAGATCGTCCAGTCCCACATCGGGGAACAGGCTTTGGCCAGGATGCTATACTCAAGCCCTATGGCCATATTCTGTCTGCTGCTAGGCCGCTCTCCACCTCCACTCTCCAATTCCTGCATTGTTGGCTCTGAGTGGCTTGGAGTTATGGCCGGTGTTGCAAGTGAATTCAAGACTGCAGGCGAACGGGAGAGAACCACAGATGGAAAACAATTTTGGCTAATATGTACTGGGGCAGGTGTTCTCCGTCCGAGGTAACCAATCCTGCTAGAACTCTGGGTATTCCCAGGGGTGATTGTGAGTATCGAAGCTTGTGAGTTACGGACCTCATGCCCGATCGGCCTTCGTACCCCCCACTAATCCGCGAATAGATCTTCATCATCCTCATGCTGTTCTAACTCGTTCTCCTCCTGGCTCTCCTGGCTCTCCTGGCTGTCCTGGCTCTCCTGGCTGTCCTGGCTCACCTGGCTCTGGCCCTCGTATTCTCCATCATCGGAGTCTATACTGTTATCTGCTGGCTCCAGGCCCTGCTCCCAGTTGTCCGAAACAGGCTCCCGGTTGTCCGGAACAGGCTCTGGTATCTCGAGTTGGGATGAAGCTGGCCCCAGTATGGCATTCCCCCTCCTAGTTACAGTAGACCCAGCTGTCACCGACTCAAGAGTGAGTGGTATTCTAGTTAACCTGTCCCTGGATTGAGATCTCTGGGCACGCTCGCGGCAGACCTCCCTCCGTCTTTGCCTCTCGTGCCTCGACAGATGCGTTCTGTCAGCCGTAAGCCGCCGCTGTTGTTGTGACATAGAGTGCAGGCCAATTGTGATAGAATAGAATTGCAGTGAATAAAGTTGCTAGATAGATGGTGTTAGGAAACGTATATTGGTAGGTAGCCAAGGGGGCAATATGGGGTTTGAATGTAGGAGATAGGAATTGTCTGGGCATCTTTAAGTGCTCGGGACGTTCACGGCTTGTCACTCGCTTTCATACTCGACGGCATTGGCACACACCTGCGCGGCCAGATTGTGGCTGGACACCTGATAGGAATTGCACCCGAGGCGTCCAGCTTCAAATCTGTTAGGTGTAGCCGGTAGGTAACTTATGATACCGGACTAGGCCTTGTGCTGGACTGGTCTTGGATGGAGAATCTTGTCTAGGAAGGCTCGTAACAAGGTGTAACTAAGTTACTCGCGTAGTGTAAAGATAATGAGAAAATAATAATTGTCAAACTTATTATATTGATAAGATCTCTTCTCCGGTGCTTGATGATTCTGTTTAAGCGAGTGAGGCACTTCGATATTTATATTCCGCGTCTGAGTGTTCGCGGGCTACATGTTCTAACCATACTAACTAAGTATCGACCGAACAAAGTTCTCTAAACTCTTAAGTGCGAACACCTCTTGACCCTGACA
>Ga0307507_10007225_pt1 | contig 16330 bp, 11 predicted proteins | sample 7_EM_MG_FD_207223 | JGI IMG/M metagenome (GOLD analysis project Ga0307507, IMG submission 207223) | Populus trichocarpa ectomycorrhiza microbial communities from riparian zone in the Pacific Northwest, United States - 7_EM | ecosystem: Host-associated > Plants > Roots > Unclassified | place... | reverse complement strand
TAGATCACGAAAACCGGGTATGTGAAGCTCTTAATAACCGAACTGAATTTACTTAGTTGGTGAGATGGGACAAATCTTTGATTGCCAGGAGCATATCTCGTCCACAAAGTGGCCTACTTCATGAACAGCATATCTCCTTGATCAAAAGCACATGCCCTTTGCCAAGTAATCTCCTTGACCGGTGAGATGGAACACATACAAAATAGTGAGGCTTAGCTAAAATAACCCCAGAAACGGCCTTCACATACCGGTAGTTAAATTGAGGATTTTCGGATCTCCACAAACATTACTCTCATTACAGGTCAGAAAAATACAGATCTAGGGAGGAATATATCTTCTAAGCACTCCTATGAAGCTACACCTTCCTAAAGATGTGGTTGTGGTTGTAAATCCCCGTAAAATCAGCATTGTGTTAGTTCCTAGTTGATATCAAGGGAGGAATATATCTTCTAAGCACTCCTATGAAGCTACACCTTCCTAAAGATGTGGTTGTGGTTGTAAATCCCCGTAAAATCAGCATTGTGTTAGTTCCTAGTTGATATCAAGTGCCCACCACAAATAGCTAGTAAAAAGTATCTGAAGATAACTCCTATTATTACACAACTACCCGACATGCGAAAGAATCTTGTCTCATTATCAGATACCTACGCTACATACGAGCGCAAGCACGTGTTGGCATAGTTTGCCTGGAGGTCGTGGCTCCGGATTTTGGGGGAGCTTGGCAAAAGGGCCCACGATTGAGCACGAATGAGACACCGTGACGTTACTAATAGCCAGAGTTGTCATGGGAAATTTGCGTAAGCACGCCAAAAGGAAGGCTACTCCCAACAAGTTCCTCAACAGACAATATGATTGGTCTACTGTGCTTGCTAATTCATAAAATGTCCGAACACCTTGGCACTGATTGATAGGTATGATATCTTGGCGGAGGGTCCGGATATATTATGAATTGACGAGTAACTTACAGAACTCGGCGCTGATGGTAAAATTGGAAAACATGAAACTGGGCTGGGAACCACTGGAGCAGGAACTGGAGACTTGCAATAGCAAACTTCGCCAATACCCCAAATTTCAGCATAATAGGGTTTATGGCTATTCCAGCGTTTTGCTTGGCCACGGCTGATTCACTGATAGCGACTAGTCAAACCTTCACTTAGCCTCACCGATCATGGGACACATACTGGTGCCCTGGATTACTTCCAAGATAATATTATCGGGGTGATGGCTTATTTATGCCTGCGCAACCTTATCATCAATACCGTACTCGAATACTTGGTTGAGGCTTATCAACCGACTAACGGTTACTGATCTTGTGATTTCGGGATATTGCATCCTTCTCATATTCAAAATCTCATTTGTTCTCTAAAAACCAAAAAATAAATGAAAAATAAACCAGAAGAAAAATGAATTCGGGGTGAGACAAATAAATCGTGACCAATAGCCTTCAGCCCCATATCCCTTCCCAACAAGATTTTGAGGAATGGCGCCCCAGGCCCTTCGGTATGGTGTATAATACTGCAGTTTAGGATAAAATTATACCCGAACAGCAAGCGCCATATAATGATGGTCTATACCTTATGCCCAGGTACTCGTAATGTCCTGACGTTTGTGAACACAACCGCTATTGCATAACGCCAAAATTCAGCTTTTTTGCGCGGATCTTGGCATCATGCAATAGTGGTCGTGTTCACAAACGTCAGGACATTATTACGAGTACAACGTGAACGCTTGGCCACCGGAAGAACTGGAATAATTGAACCTCAAGCTAAGACGTTGGAGTTGCCCCTCTTAGTAACGTCTATTATAATTTTCTTTTTATTTGTCTCAGCGGAGGGCTAGTTGTTTTCTTCGGAGTAATCCTCCCCTTTACCCAAAAGAGGGGAATTCTGGACATCTTAGTGCGAGGTTCAATTATTCTAATTCTTATGGTAATTAAATGTGTTAATTGGAGCGAAAAAACTCCTCTCATTTATCACGTAAACCTTTCAGTAAAGTATTGGATCGAGAAGTAGGTCTGATCGGGGAGTGGGTTGGTTAAAGCGCACCAAAGAAGTAGAAATCTTGAAGCATCAACCGACGCCCAACACTGGGAAGGGGGAACCCGGAAGAGCAAGAGATTCCTAATAGAACAGTATATTAGATTTGCCCCCTTCTCGAGCTGGATCCGGAGGTTTGGTTTTGTCGAAAACTCCGAAGTGAGGTTTTGGGCAAAGTTCACGTCTAGAGTGGTTCACTCCTGCATCAGACCTAGTTCGCGGTCCGATGCGTGGGCTAGGACTACCGGTATCCCTCTATCGCGGCGTTTATCGACGCATGATCCAGCTCGTCGGTTTCCGTTAGTATTCTATTCGGGCACCAGTCCCGTAAAGATTGGAATGATTGGACTTCACACAGGAGCGTTGGAGTTGCCTCTCCTAGTAAGATTTGTTATATATATCGTTTTGTTTCGTTGATCTTAGCAGAGGACGGAAAGCCAGGTTTTTTTCGCGGTGTTTCCCACCCTTTATCCAGGGAGGGGAATTCTTGACGGCTCAGCCTTCGTAAAATCGGGGTATTCGCCAAAGGGCTGATATCGCGTACAACGAGCGAATGAGCGATATGGAGCTTTAGAGCCCTACTAAATTTAGTACCGGTACTGTACATAATACTGGTACTGTAGCAGCCTGTCCCACAAGTATCTGATACTACAGTACTGTAGGCATTGGAACATTTGGGTCTAAATTTAGAATGGGCGCTGAGATGCGCGCAAACAATCTGCCATGCAAATTTCTGATGCCCGTATTCAGATATGGTACTTGATGCTGACTGCTCGCTCGTGCTCGAATAGACCAGGACAACGAACGCCAAGCACCAAACCACTGTATGAGGAAAGTTTCCTTTGAGGTCATTAGGCACGGTCACTGAGACATGACAGAAAGTTACCCTTTGCAGACAATTTATGCTTGGCGTTCGTTGTCCCCCTCGTTCGTTGACCCGTCATCTACTAACCGATTTCAAAGGTATTCGGACGGCTTGGCGCGGATTTGTATGGGTCTTGGCGCCAAGGTGTCCGAATACTTTTGAAATTAGGTAGTACTCGAGTAGTCTACGCCGTGTTCGAGAACTGCGCGGATGATTTTCTTCATAATCCGATAAGGGTGCTTCGCTCCATGGCGGAGCCGCATTCTCGGATGCTGCGCCTCATAGTGCATCCTGATTGGTTGATCCGTTGATTAGTAGCGGTCGCAGCGAAACTCGTGAAAGAACTCAGGATGGCGAAAAGCGCAATTCCTCTAATCCCATATGAAGATTTTTATTGAGGAAGGTGTTATCTCGTTTTCTGAATTTTATTAGCGCTTCTAAGTGCATTGTAGCAGAATATTTCCCTGTTATAATAGCTAGGCCCGGTAGATCAGCGGAGATGGGGCGACTCATTGAGAAGTGACCTGATTTTACTAGTCCTTGCTGGCAGGCTGATTGTTCGATTTGGACTGCCTGGTTCATTGCGACAAGAATGTTGTATGCGCTCATGGAGGCTCCTGTGATTGCTAGGAACGCACATGGTAGAGGGCTGCTGGGGTTTCTTCCCTGAAGCTAGTCTGTTTAATTTAGTAATCGAGTACTCGAGCAGTACCGGTTGGCATCCAGGGGACACAAGTAAACGCGATGCCGTAAGAAGAAAGTCCGATTGGGTACCGGTATTCTCATACCGGCATTCTTCGCTGGGGCGTGAGTATTATTCTTGGCTAGGGCAGTCCAGCAACCGTTCCACCGGGATGACACGGGGGCAAAGTTCAAAATAAGTTGATCCGTACCGTACTCAAGTAGTCATAGAGTCAGGTATATTGGGAGATGTAGAGCGACAGCCAATGCTCGAGCATGAGCCAAAGTTCAGAGGCTCCGAAAAATCAAGACGAGTCATAACCATTTCCGACTATGATAGTAAAAAGGATGATAAGGCCCTTCTAGAATCCCAGCGGAGTCTTGCACACACACACGAAAAAAAAAAAATCCCCTGGGGGGACACCTTTTATATGAGAAAACCCAGAAAGCCCAGGTGACTCAATCGCAGGCTATCCCGCCGGAGCGCTGTGCTCGTGCGGCGCCAGCACTCCAAGTTCTCGATAAGTTGCCTAGCGGCGTGCCCTGAACACTTGGTGATGGAAAAAACTGTATACCGTAGTTGGATTAGCGCACAAGTTCTTGTCCGCCGTGGCTCTTAGAGCCCTAAGTAAGTGATAGGAATTCTACTTCACTGGAGCCTAAGTTGATCTATCAATCGTAGGGAGACTTTTTCAAAAGCCCTTATAAAGCGACAGGCGAATGGAGTATAAAACTTGCCTTGTGCTGGGGCCCCCGTTCCGTGCATACTGTATGAGAGTTTTAGAGGGCGCCGTGTTCATCTCCTATGGTAGCGGCAGATTCAATGCTAAGTTCGTCACCGGAACGTTGCCCTCTAATTCGCACCCATAAATCACATTTCATGATCACCCTCCCCACTTTAGTTCAACCTCTTCGCTAACTCCCTTGCGCCTAGCACTCTCTTTCGCCTCCGTTGCCTAACTAAGCCCAGACAACTCCAAACGCGCCTTTGACAGACGTTACTTCACACAAGGGCAATGGAAACAGCTTGAGCTATTTTTTTCTTCCTTCCTTCGCTTTTTCTTTTGTTTGTCGGAAGGCTGTTAAACCTAGAGAGCTGAAGATGGGAGATGGGGCGGGCCTGAAAACTATGCTTATTCTGCTTACGCAGGAATGCGGTGAGGGCTGTGGGTGGTTGGTTGTAGTTTGCAATTAGGCGAGAGGTGGATTGGTGGGAGAGCCTGTTGAGCATGTACGGTAGGCTAATGCCGGTACGATAGGGTCATAGATAATATGATTGCTGGGGGGGTACCGGTATTCTTTACCGCCGTTCTGGTGCAACGTCAGAGAGATAATTACCAGTATGGCTTGGGTCTGTTCTGAGAGGTAGTACTAGTAAATCAGCCCTAATCGCCCGTACTTAAAACCGCCGCACGAACACAGTAACTTATCATATCACAATTCCAAATCGCAAAACCTCGATCCTCCCCCGAGTGACAGGCAGGACATCACCCCTACTTTTCTTCTAACAACACTCTTATGGTTCGGTGGTCTTTTTGTAATACTGGTACTTCTTCATAGTTCTCTCGTGTAGATTGCCTTATCATAGCGTTCATATTCGAATCTATCTGCGAAGCGAGGCGCGGCACCATAAAAAGCACAACCCACCCAAATCGTCACACAGTATCTCCCACTAAATCCTAAGGCTACTTGTACGAAGGGCCTGATTTTTCAAGAGCTATCCATTGGAGCGAAAGGGCTGGGTGTAACGTTGTGACATTAATAATAATGACTGGTGATCACTTGGGAAAATGCTTGAGTGATCTGACTGAACGATTGACGAACAAACGAGGATGAGACCCCGGCTAAGTGAAGCACTGTACCGGTATAAACCGTGGAGCTTATATCATAGATATTTCCGTATAATCGCAGCCTAGAGTGTGCATAACCGTATTAGCAAAGCCCGGAAGGAATCACGGAACAAAAGAAAAAACGGGTGTTCCATGCATGATTGGGAAGCTGCGGCAGGCTTTACCGTGCCGTATTTCATACACTCTGTCTAACAACACTCCTCGGATTAAAAAAACGTGAGTGATGATAGCTTGCACCCGAGTTCAAGCGCCTGCATGTAGCTTACGATACGAGTTAGATTTGACTTCATCTTACAGTTGCCCTAGGCATCGATGTCGCCTCCGGATGTGGGGATTTCTCGTTTGGGTGATCATTCCTGCCATCCCTCGGTTCTTGCGGGGGGAGGCTGAGTAACTTACCGGGCTTACAAAGAAGCAGCTTTTCCCGCTCGCACAAAGGGATTTTCGCGATAAACGTTTAGATCGGCCCTACAAAGTCTTCCTTCGTATTTAATCGATAGTACTTGTAGTCTCTAAGATATAAGCCGATAGTTAAAATAAAACCCCTCACAGTAGCGGGGCTGTGAAGTAAGTAAGCAGGTAAGTAGTGTTGATGAAATCCAGGATTCTATAGAAAGTTGTCCTCAAGGCTATTGGTCATAGGCAAGTAAGTGAATTAATTAAATGAGTGAAGAGGATAAAAGGGTGCCTCGGAGAAGTGTAATAAAAAGAAAATAAGAAAATAAGAACTTTCAGGCGCGTATTGCGGTTGACTAGCCTGTGCGATGAGATAGGTTTAATTCGTGCCAGGGGAGGAGGTTGGAAAGCTGAATTTGATATGATATAGGAGCTACAGAGGGGATTCCAATTAAACGAGTTGAGAGTGAGTAACAACACCGTTGAAGTTGTCGTTCTAGTGCTTGTACTCGGGCACCTATAACGCGATACTTCTCGAAGCGCTCAGGCGGCATTATGCTACATATTTCGAGCCTTGTCCGCAAAATCCTGAGGACGGAAATGGGGGTGGGTAGGCGTGAATTTAGCTTCTTCTAGATCAAATGCAACCGGTGCGGTATGCTCCGATGATCGTATTTGCCTTGCACAACCCACTCAGCAGGTTTGATGGTGTGGGGTGGAAGAGCATCAGAGAAGGGAAGGTTCGTACCCGTGGTGTTCAGCCCCGGGTTTTGTAAGCAGAAGAGTGTTGCACACTTCAAAGTCTTGCGACTCGAAAGACCCGCACAAACGCCCTTCAACCCCGGGCTGAATGCCTCTATTCATAAAGGGTTTGGACTTTCCATGCGCTTTCGGTTTTATTATGCCTTGAGCGCCGTGATAGCGGTTACTGAAATATTTAGTACGAGAAGGGGACCGGTACCGGTATCCCATGTCCCTCATAGGAGGGCACTCGGGGAATCTGATCGGAAGGGCTGCCTATCAAGCAAGCTACCGGCACTTCAGGATATGCCCGTAGGTTTCAATATCTCCACACAATCGATCTGTTGGACAATTGACCAGCCTCGGCTATTTTCCACTTAAAAGAAAAATAGGTTGGGGGTCCATCCCCGCCTGATACCGTCTTATAATATTTTATTTCAGCCTTGTTCTTTCCTCCGCCACTTAATTGCGTATCATACACAGAGGAATTAGTTGCAACGAAAATAGCCCTACAGCTTCCAAGAGCGTTCCGTTCAACTAGTAATGTGTTAGCCCGGGCTAACCAAGAGTAAAAGAAAGGTTTAAGAGAACTGAGTTACGAGTAAGTTTCGCAGGAACGGTACCCTCCGACAGTGACCCCACAGCGTGAGGAAGGAAAGCTCAAGGCAGCAGCCAAAACGTCCGAAACAGTGGTTGCCTGAAGCTCAATAATTGAACTAACCTGCAATACCAGACCACCACACCCCCTTCTTATTCAACTGTCGTCGCCTGAAGGTGCCGAGCGTAACACCACATGAGAAGCGTAACACCGCATGAGAACCTCCATCGAGTGCCGTATGTGCGCAACCTGGATTGTCAGAGCAGCGGGATGGTGAGGCACTGAGGGAATAGCGAATCAAGGCGCACCACCCCAGCGTAACTCAACAGGAAAGCGCGAGCGCAGCGGGTCAATTTCCCCCCGATAACCGCCCAACTCAATTCCCATATAAGACTCCACCTACCCGCTACCCAACCCAACTCCCATGTAATGATTCCACCGTCCATCCCATCCCCCACCTCCATCCCCCACCTCCTACGCTCCACCTCCTATCCCCCACCACCAATGCTTTTCCTATCTCCCGTCGTTCAATACAGGACTCTTCCTTCGGTATGGGAGCAAGGGAATGCGGAACTCTGAACGTTGTTGATGGGTGAAATGTACGATCCGCTGGCCAGCCCGCAAAGCATGTTCACAAAAGATACTTGCGACCGCGAGGATCTTGGCACCTCTCTTCTGGATACGCCACGAATTGACGAGCGCTGTGGCTTTGGAAACTAATCAACAGGTTAATACGAGTAAGATGGCGGTTGTTGTCGCTAGGAGGGATGGAGGAATACTATTCCCTTTCTCTTTTCCTTCCCTTTCTCATGTTGGGAGTCATACCGTTGGCGTCGTGGGGTGGATGAAAGACTAATGGCCCTTGGGGGAGATTTATTCTTTTTTCTTTTTTAGTTTTGGTATGTTGATAGTTCCCACATTTATTTTGTCTCTTTTCGGCATTCCCGTTAGCCCCATCATCGTGGTGTCCCCGGCGGCGCGTGTTGCTGCATTTGGCGGAATTGAGGCTTGGGGAGACAGTGCCTCACAGTACTCGTCCAGTCACTCGCTGATCTTTGTGTACTGCCACACTCTCCCATCCACGCACTCGCACTCGTGCGCTCCCCCCAATGCCCACCTCCTTTTCATCGTTTGACTCTGAACCTTCTCAGATGATTGCTATCCACGCCATAGTCCAATTATGCTAACTTATTGATCTAGTAAATAGATGATATGTACAATAATATATATGATTACTTTTTACACAAGGCAATTGAGCAAAGCAATAAATTACATGAGACGAATGAATTTTGGAGGAAAAAAATCAATTAAATCGGAACGCAACCAGGCAGATCAGCGAAAAAGAGGAAATAAGACAAAAATAGGCAAGAAAACAAGAGACGAAAAAAACAAGACGACGCAGAAAAGACTAAAAGGCGGAGACAGCTATATTAAGTCGAAAGGCGGAGAAAGAAGCTGTGATCCAAAAACAAAAAGAAAAGAAAAAACTTTTTTCGAGGCTTCCCCTTTACCCCGCCCCCTCCTACTCTTCCCAGGGTTAAAGTCTGAGATTTTCCCAAAAATCCCTAGAAAATGGAGGAGTTCCTAATCCCTCTTCTTCCACTGCCGGCTGCTGATCCGTATAAACGGGGGGCTCTCCTTGCTGACCCTGAGAAAATTGCTCATATCCGGTAGCCATCGTCGGAGAACCTGCGCCGGCGTTGGAGGCATTGGACCATGGGCTCATCCTCGGGGCTGCGGACCTGCGTCCACTCTTCTTCCCGATACGATCTCCATGCACACCACGTAAATGTTGGACAAGGTTGTCCTTTCGTTTGAATCCGTTTGTGCCTACTCGTTCGCAGCCCTCATGTGGGCAGTGAAAGAGCTCGCCGTTTTCTTTATGCACTGAATTTTCATGGCGCTTAAGTTCCGCTGAGCGGCCGAATATTTTTCCACAACCATATTCGGTGCACTGATAGGTCTTTTTGGTTCTACAGGGAAGGGTTTACAATTAGAATGGGTTCTTCAATAAAAATTGGGTTTTTGGCATGGTCATTTCTTCCTTTCTTGTGGGCTTTTTTCCCCTTTTCTTCTTTTTTGGGATGGGAAAGAAGAGAGGGGGAAAAATGAAGGATAGAAAGACTATTGCGAGGGGAGTTTTTTGGTGATCTAGAACTTACTTTGCCACTTTTGGGCCATTGGAATTCCTATCTAAGTCGCTGGCGCACTTCTCCCGGCCGGCCGAAATGATTACCGGGCTGGCTGATGGGTTTTCTGATCGTCCACGGTTGCTCCAGTGGTCGCTCGAGACATGATCTCCCTTGGTATAAGATTCGTTGGTGGGTTTTTTCGGGCTGGCCGAAATGATTACCGGGCTGGCCGATAGGTTTTCTGATCGTCCACAGTTGCTCCAGTGGTCGCTCGAGACATGATCTCCCTCGGTATAAGAAGAAGTTGGGTAGTGATGATCGCGCAGTCCGAATAGTCCTGGGATGAGTTCGGGGGCAATGGGGCAACCCAACGGTTCCTGGCTGGGAGTAGCGTTGCTTGCATTAAATACACTGTTACTTTTTAGTCTCGTTTCGTTCCTGTTTTTTCACGACCTCTCTTTCGCTTTTTCTATCTCACAAAAATTCTATCAAAGATGGGGCTCAACTGGTATTTACCTTTCGTGACCTTGAAAATATCTAGAAGGCATAAGATTTTCATCGGTACAATATCCACCCGTACGATATCCGCCCATATGATTTCCTTCTATAAGATTTTCAACACCTTCATTCCCCTCCCAGTATGGCTCTGGAGAAAAACTCTCAAGGAATGCGGCCTCGAATTGAGGTAGATGTGGATGGCAGCTCAAGATGTTGTGGTTTGCGTCCAATGGTAAACTACAACGAACTCGCTCGGTGGTATCCATGTGGCTAGTCCAGGTATACTGGCAGCTTTGAGATGGCTGTGATGAAGGTCCTGCAGCGCTTGTCGAATCGCAGTCATCTTGTTGCGCTATGGGTTCATCCATGTTTTCGGTTATTCCGGAGGAGTTATTCGGGCAATGAAAAGCTCCAAAGCTGCCCGACATAATATTATAACGTATAATTCTTGTTGTTAAGAACGTAATTCGTAAAAGTGCTGGTGAGATCAGTGGTGATTTTGTGATTTTTTTCTCGTCTGTTCGAGCTGGTGTTCAATGTGTAGTTTTCAAAATTTGGAGAGTGATTTATAGAGTAGAACATTAGAGAGGGAGTCTAAGTTCTTAAAGCACACAATGCAGACATAAGGCCCCAAAAACTGCTGCCTTGTGAAGTTCCTCGCCCTGCGAGATGTGCTCAGTGGAAAATGAAAAACAATCAGCCTTCTCTCCCTTTTAATATCTGCCTTAGCGGAAATGTTCGAGCTGGTCTACTTGTTCTACGCAACAGGGTTACCTAGTCACTCAGAATCTAGGCTCCAGAGTGAAGGACTCTTGGTTTTTTTTTTGATTTTTGGAACATCTTTGTCTTACACTCTTACCAGCCGAGGTCGTCTCTGATGCCCCTGGCCGTTTTACTATTGGAAAAGGAAAAAGGTTCATATTGTCTGCCCACAGCCTTCCAACTCATTGAAAACGCACAGAGACAGACAACAAACACAAAGCTATTGTCGCTCAGCCCCATGCAAGGTCCAATCACCGACCAACCACGATCAAGTAAAAAAAAAAACTTCCGAGAGAGGTGCACAATGTCATCGCGCTGGGGTTAGAGTCTGTAACAGATGACAAGGTTTCGGCTACCTTACCAACGTTCGAAGGATAAGTGGCAACGGAGGCTACCAGTGCGCCATAGAAAAAGCTAGACCAAGGGCATCTACAATACTCCTGCGATGTACTCGGGCTCAAGGGTAAGTCGGGCGCGGTACCACGAAATGTCTGGGTTTATTTCCTAATCTGGGGGTGCGCCCGACTTTTGTCGCCCTTACAAAAAAATGCCACAAAACGGGTTTCTATGGTGGAAAGCCAGGGTTACCGTATATGGGGTGCGCCCGACTTTTGTCTACCCCCAAGTACTTGTACTAATGCCTCCCCAACCTTTTTACCCCAACGTCTAGGGAAGTTTCATACGTATAATCCGCCTTCCCCCCCCCGTCTTCGACTTTCTGGGAAAACCGTTTGCTGACGCCGAGAGCGGGGAGGCTGCGAGTCAGTGTGAGTCGACTTGAGCCTCTTGATTGACGACGTTTTCGCTCTTTCGGGAGGGTTTTTTCCGTTTTGGTTATGCTAGTCTAGACAAAACCCAACCAAAGAGCGGATGGAAATGTGCACAAAGCGTCATCTGGGCCAAACTTGGCTCTTTTTTTCGGGGCGACCCATTGTGTTGGTCGGAAGCGCCCGGTTCACAAAAAGGTATTTACTCCATGCCTCAACGCTTCGATGTCTGATATCGAAAATAGGCCGCCTAGTGACCCTCATAGACCGTGAACCTTTGAATGGTATCCGAACCGGAACTGGCTCCTTTGCAACGGCCCTTCTTGCCATACTGGGCGTTTCAACTTTGTTTTAGTATTATTTCTTATAGTAGAGCGTAAGATAAGTTATAGGACCGGTGTTAGATTAGCTCCAGGAATTGTAACTCGAAAAAGTTCCTGCCCCTCCAAGTCTATCGATTAGGATAGCATTGTAGATATCCGGCACCACAACTGTGACTCATGTCGACTGAGAATCATCCCCATCAGCCCCCTAAATTCAAAGCCAATTAGGAAAAGGGAAAAGTCCCTCAATGCTGTCATATTTAGGTCCCGATATCTTTCCCGTCTTCTTTTCCTGTCGGACAAACTCCCTTTATCGCCAACTGCACAGTTGAAACACTTAGCTCTGTTTTTATTTTTCCATCTACGAGATGGTGATATGCTTTCGCTCATCCCCATGACTCGGTTTAACATCTATCTTCATTGGGGTGTCTTATTGTTCAGTTAATAATAAACAACATCGTTTCTGGGGCTTGGACCTGCGACCGCTTTTATTCCTAACTAAACTCTGTACGCGAGCATCATAGGCCATCAATCGTGTGACCGACTAGAGACAATTCATTGTGCGGTGAATCTGTAGCATGGCACATTTCTCTAACCGAGTACTTGGAACAGAACTACCGGCAACAACACGTCATTTGCCAACCATGATGAACTGCCCGACAAGTCATGTTATCCCCACGGTGCCAAGCCAATGGCACTAATGAAAACTGTGAATCGTGCACTTTCAACAGATCTCATCAAATATGCATTCCGATGGACTGGATGGCGCAAGTTTTAATTAGCCAGTAGCATAGGCGGAAATGAGATTTTTTTTCCAGTGCGAGAGAAGACGCTTTAGAGAAAATAATAATCGTATTGTATCCCGGGTTACGTGCGAAATAGATGGGCGTGCGAAGTGCCACATCACGAGTGTGGCTTAGGAATAGTTTACTGGGGCAGCCCCCAACCTTCTTTCCCTCTCAGCCTGGTTTCTTCGGGGGGGGTCCTATCATACAGATACATGTGTGTTGTTCTAGGTGTCCTGCGCTGGTTCGGGCTGCTACAGAAGAGCCATGGCCCTGCTCAAAACCCTCTAGGTGCGGTTGGGCGCTTCCACGTTATGGTTCCTACAGGGGTGGCTGGGTGGGATTTCGTTTGGGCTTTCTCCAACCACCTGAGCAGTACTGTCGGTGAGGATTCCTGGGTCCTAGGGAAAGAGAAAGAGTGAGAGCGAGATGAGGTGTTAGGGGTAGAAGTAGCTAGAATAATATCAAACATCAAGAAAAACAGAGTGTGGACTAATAGCAGTCGCAGTTTTGTAAACATGAAGGTTCAGCCGGATTCTCACTTTTTTTTTTTGCCTTTTGCCCCACGTCTTGGTTGTGAATCTGGAAGCATTCTGGGGATCTGTTCTGCCTATAAAATCCCCGCTCTCAAAGATCTAACACCAGTGCTTGATTAATTTTTTACGGGGGAGACCAGTTCGCTGGATTTGGATCTCCTCATGCAAATAAAGGAGGCGTGACATGGAAGCCACATGCGCTGTATCTTGGCCCAAGCCCAATAATTTCAAGAGCCTTGTATCGGGTACGGGGCCTGGTATCACAGTGTATAAATAGCTAAAGGTTTGAAGGAAGAGGAGGGTGTGAGATAACTAGCCTGACTATAAAACCCCCCCCCAAGTATCAACATCATCTCGGGGAGTAGGCTAAAGAACACCTGAGTGTTTCTAGGAAGGTTAGGGTTGTAGTCTCGATTCTCTGATCATAGGATAGTGTCTCCCGGTGTTAGTCCTACAATAGTCATGAAGATTAGGGCTCGCTCTATGAATTGAGCTCGTAGTTACCTCAGTTGAACTAAACTCGGTGATGCGCACTGTTGTTATTGTTTATTAGTTTGTTTAGATCTCCACTCGGAACTAGTTACATCACCTAGCTCTTAGAAACCATAATTAGGTAGCTGCTCACGCTGAACTCCTGGGTTAAACCTCCAAAATTTAACTCATACCTTCAGTAGTCCTAGCTACCTAGGGTTACCAACGTGCGGGCGGTCATCGGCATCGGGCCAACCAAAGAAAAATCTCGGAGATGGCAAGAACTTGCACAGCCTCAGGGAAAGCAGGTAGGTCGTGCCCGAGATATACCGAAACGGATTCAGGGGGCAGTAGGAAGGCTGGTACACCGAGTGCGGGGGCTGAATATACCCCTAGCGAACGAGACAAACCCATTCGAGGATATTCCTATGAGTCACACAGTGCGTAAGGCTGTAGGTTGGTGTACTTAAAAAACTACCCGTCTTGGCGGAGTATCTGCCGGGTGTTCGTGAACACAGCTTCGGAATCTTGGTTTGGCCATACAACGGCAGAATTGGAACCTCAGGCAATACTAGTACGGTTTTGGGGTTCATTGCGCACTAGAGCTTAAAATTTTACCTAGTTCTTGTTAGGCAATATCTGGTATCTCGCCTGGCAATTGAGGATTAGTATTCCCTAGGCCTAACCTGAGATTTTGCTTGCGGATTAGATATAGAGAGCGATCGGTCCTCCGCAGGGCGAGACGGACTCGATTGGTGACCTTTGTCCTAGTGTCCCATAGGGGCCAGTCATCCAAAGAACCCTTCTCTAGGCTGAGGCTAGCTCGAGTTTAGTCTGTGGCAGACTCCATCGGCGGAGGGGTTTACCCCTGCTCGGTCATGATCTCATTCATAGGTGATCACTCGGCATCTGATCGTGACTCAAGTGATGGGCGGGTTGTTTATCCTCATAGTGCCGATAGTGCCGAATTTCCCTACATTCTGATAAGTCCCCGTGAGAAGGGGTTGGGGTAGCCCCATTTTAGTAGTGGATGCAGCATTGTAAATGGTCTCGCTGTTCCCAACAGTGTGACTTCAGGCACGACTAAGAGCCTGGCGGCACGTAGGTTATCACAGCGAGGCTGTCAAATGTAGGGAGCCAGCTGAATGAGATGAATCTAGTGAGTCTCCTGCAGCATATTTTTCAGGGCCTCGCCGTATCTGATATTCTACTAAAGTTAGGCTAGAGTAGTCAATGAGATAACTTTTTGGAACACCCATTTGACACTGGAAACACTCGATAGTTTTATTCTAATGAACTCATGTCGCCTGATTAAAGATTTCTTTTTGGTGGCGCTACAGCAAAAAGGGCACGACTTCGATCCGGTGCCATGAGTCCTCCGTCATCTTTCCTAAGAAAGGCAACAGGTGGTTAATATGGGCTTCATTGTCATTTCCTACCAAAGCTAGGCCCCGCGCTATTATTGGAAAATATACACCGACAGGGAATCGTTACCGCAAGGGGGTGGTAGGGGAAAACAGGGGACTACCTGGACCGGGGAACTTGGCGAGTGATGTTTCATGAGCCTATATCTACCCAAGCTAGTCTCCGGAACTGAGCAGATAAGAGGTATGAATGTACTGTACTGGTGTGCAAAACCCCGAGGCTCAAGTTACGGATACACCCTCTGCTCAGGGATAAGATTTCGGATTTTATCGGCTACCCCGAATTATAACAACTTTGAGGACATTCCACACTGTAAGGGGTACTATTACACTAGAGAGCCTATATAGTCTTCGGGATTTGCAGTTTCTCTTTTTCCGCAAATCAATGGGAGTAAGTCAACTTTTTTTCTTGCGAAACGGGATAAAAAATAAAATTTGTTTCATTTTTTGTTCTGCTACCCCGCCGATCGCTGACCTCACCTTTATGGGTGTGGTCTAGAGTCGGATTCTACGACCTAGTAGCAGGTCTGATTCGCGCTATGGCCCTATTCAGGAAGCCTAAGGTCTTCAGTCTCCCGGTTCCTGTAGGGCAAGATTCCTTAAATCTCATACTCTACGTGACGAATCGTTGGATAATAACTCATTTTGAGAGGAATCGAACTCCTGGGCTCCTGCTGATTGCACAGGGGGTTAATTGTTCCTCGACATGTTAACCGCTGCGCCAGCTAGGTATTTTCACATCCAATCGCTACAGAAACAAATACTTATCCTGTTGTCTTTGATTTTTGCCTGAGGTTAAGGATAATAATTCTATAATAATATTACTATCTATTAAATATTTAAGGCATTGCAGAAATAAACCTGCCCCTGAAAGAAGGGAAATTGTATGCAAAACAGCAATCACAGCTGGAATATTCATGGCGGAAAAAAGGTTGGTTTGTCTGTGAGAAAGACAGGATTTAGTGAGAGTCACCGTTGAGGGTCACATATGTATTGCTGAAGGCCGTCTGGCATGCCAGGATTGATAAGTTTACGGTAGGCAGGTGCAATGACCTCAAATTCGGAATCTTGTTTAGGGCCCTGTGTTCGGCTTTCAACTTAGGCATCATGAATATTTTTCTCCTTATACCTAGGCCAAAGGTAGTAGACAGGATGGAAGAATGTTCAGCCAGTGTTCGCAACAGTCTGGGGGCCCGGGCGGCCCCACGGGGAAACTGCCAAGAAGACTGGACCGGACTGGACGACAATTTTTACTCTGTCCAGTCCTGGGACATTTTAGGACTGCAGGGTTGAGCAAGGACCATAGGCCCCACAAGGTGAGACACTAGTATGCCATCCCAATAAAAGGACCACAGGGGAGGGTAGTGGACTGCAGATCCCCTGATAAGGACGGTGGGGATCTGTAAGTCTTCCTTCATCGTTGATCACTCACTTTTGCACTTTTCGAATAATAATTAGTTTGAGC
>Ga0307507_10007224_pt1 | contig 16331 bp, 5 predicted proteins | sample 7_EM_MG_FD_207223 | JGI IMG/M metagenome (GOLD analysis project Ga0307507, IMG submission 207223) | Populus trichocarpa ectomycorrhiza microbial communities from riparian zone in the Pacific Northwest, United States - 7_EM | ecosystem: Host-associated > Plants > Roots > Unclassified | place... | reverse complement strand
AAACTCCCTGAATCTTCGAGCAAAAAATTGACCAAAGAGGTCCTTGAAAACGATGGGGTAATGGATGATCCCGATCGCGTCGCGCCGCAGAAAGGGACAACAGGAACAGAGGGTGGTGTGTCTGCGAAGGATAGAGATAGGAAGAAAGAGGAGGACCGGACTGGTGAGAAGGCGGAAAAGATTCCAGATCCACCCAAGGAAGCGCCTCCGTTACCTCACGGTGAACAAGAGTTGATAAAAGATAAGACACCAACAGAACCATCGACCCGCAGGCTTGGTGCAGTGGGTCTGGAGGTATGTTGCTTAGCTCATTTCCAGTCATAATATCACTTGGCTAACTAGCTTTTACTCTTAGAAACCTACAGACCTGCCCGATACCCCCCATGATATACCTCACCCTGTACCTCCTACATTGCCCAAAGACGACCCTCTAGACACTAGCCCCACACGCAAAGGTTCAGACTCAGCGCCCTCATCCAGCGATGATGACGACACTAGCGGCGTCATTCAACCGTTCCATTCCTTTATACTTTCCCTAACAATGATTCTCTTCTCAGAAGTCGGTGACAAAACATTCCTTGTTGCTGCTCTAATGGCTATGCGACACCCCCGAGTTCTTGTTTTTTCCGCCGCATTTTCCGCCCTCATCGCGATGACCGTTCTTTCTGCTATACTCGGCCATACCGTGCCCACATTACTTCCGAAACGATTTACAAATTTTGCTGCGGCAATACTGTTTCTTGTGTTTGGTGCAAAAATGCTACGCGAGGGTTACGCAATGAGCCCCAATGAAGGTGTTGGGGAGGAAATGAAAGAGGTGGAAATGGAATTAGAAGAGAAGGAACATTTGGCGCGGCGGAATAGTCGCAGGCGATCGTCCATCTCGCCATATGTTTTGGAAGCGGGACGCGCAAGACGATCACGATCGAACTCGAGACTTCCAGCGCCACCCAGAAGCCCGTCATCTTCTCCTTCCCGCTCTCCATCTCCTAATGGCTCTTCAATTGCTGGAATATTGGCTGGACTACATAATCTTTTTTCTCTTCTATTAAGCCCTGCCTGGGTCCAGACGTTTGTAATGACTTTCCTAGGTGAATGGGGTGACCGGAGTCAGATTGCTACGATTGCGATGGCAGCAGGTCAGGATTACTGGTGGGTCACTGGAGGCGCTATCAGCGGCCACGCTGTTTGTACGGCAGTGGCAGTGGTTGGCGGGCGAGCAATAGCAGGGAAAGTGAGCATGCGAGTTGGTAAGTTGAATTTTCTGTCAGGAAACCCTCTCAATCATGCGTGTATTAACCATTGTGATAGTGACATTGGGAGGCGCTTTTGCTTTCCTCGTATTCGGATTGATATATCTTCTCGAGGCCATATATTCTGGTTAATTTGCGTTCCTATGAATTTTGGAATGGGGTGATACCCATGACCGGCGAAAAAGGTTGCAGAGACTTTACGATGTACGCCCGTCGTAATACAAGCCCACAGCGGTACTTTTTTAAAACTTTTTCTGTAATATTAATTGTATGGCGATGGTGTGGGTCGAAGAGGCTAAAATGGGTCATGGGGGTCACAAAGGTCTATTTATCAGCTAGATTTGGAGGCTGTGATATTGAGTGGATAGAATCGATTGATAGGAAAACTTGTCGATTGTTTTATGCAAAGAAGATACTGTACATGACTCCGTGTCGGATAATAACAAGTGTACAGTCACCTAAATACTTCTACAGGCGAGAATAATTTTTTTAATACTTTTAGTTATTAGAATTTCATTTATCGAGTTTACTCTAAATGGAAAGCTGTTAAGTGTACTATCTCTATGAAACATACTACGCAGGAATTAAATGCTTATGCAGCCTAGCTATTCATTTACAAATTTAACAGTCCGTCTTAGGCTCTTATCTCTTGTCATTCATATGTAAGACCATTCGCAAATCTTCCGAAAGTTCGTATACTCTCTCTTCGGGGATAAGCCTTCTCTCGATAAGCTCGCCAATGGTCAAGTCAGAATTTTCATCGAGAGTTGCTTTCAAAGCCTTAGCTCTCTCCGTAACGTCTTCGATTCCAACAATCCACTTCTCCACCCATTGCTCTGTCACAGCGGCAGGAATTCCAATTTGAATGCTCCGATATGGCAACATTCCCAAAGCAGGTGTACGTTCTGGATCCCATTGAACCTTGACATTCGCATTATTTTCCTTCCGTTCAAGGGTTGGAGTCACTGTAGATATGCCATGAGTGAGCACAGCCAGTGATAGTAGATGTTTGAAATGCTCATGCTTCATTTTTATGGCAAGGATATGGGCTTGGCGTGCATCTTTGTAGGAATACCCCGATCGATACATCATCCAAGACCAACTTGGTTTAACCCATGTCATACGAGAGAGACGGAAATCAGGTGAGGCATTCAGCTTTTGCTGCCTCACGGCTGGTATGGCGATCGTGGAGGAGTAGGCTTGGTAGACTGTAATTGTGTCTTCATCGTAAGAAGCGCGAATTTGTCGGTACGGAGTTGGTAAACGATCAGAGGCATTTGACTCCATAATGAAGTAATTCAAAACGAAATAAACTTCTTGCATGCAGATATCAATAGCCCGAAAGGTGCGGATGTTGCAAGCTATAAGTTTCGGTTGTGTAACTATTGAGTCACTTTATCTCGTGAATCAGACCCGTTGGTACGTGCACTACGCGCACGGGCATACTGCTTACTTTTCACTGCCGTATCTCGACCCTTTTATAACGTCTAGTTATTATAAAAATACTGTAAGGTACGAGCTCTTTAGCTTCTCTATCTATTGCATTAAATAACAACGTCGTAGCTATATTATATAAAATATTAGATGTAGGTGGTCGGTCGTATTTTATCTAAAACTCGTCGGTCGCAATCTTGCCTCACTACTATACCTTATATCTCTACGTCTAATTATCTCTGAAATAGTACGAGCTAAAAGCCGTTTATCTTCTCTATCGCCTCTACATTATAGCGATATCGTAGCTTTATTATAGTCTATGAATATATAGATATAATTACCTTAAAGAATCTAATATATTATAGTTTGGACGTAGCTTATCCCTTAACACGCTGGTTTGCGTCCTACCGTTATCGATAAGAACTACCCAATTAAATAAGGCTAAACGCGTTGTTTTGATTCTGATATTCTGCACGGGCCACTTGATCTTAGGACGCAAGCGTGTTAAGGGATAGAAATATATAAATTTTGATTTTTAAAATATTTAAAACGAGGCCCATAAGCTCTCAGACACTCGAGGGAGAATTCGTTGGATATGGAGTAGTGCACCAACAGGGCCTGATTTATGAGATAAGAGTCACTAGGCATTTGCATGCTAGAATCACGTAGAACTTTTTTGATGTCGGATTGTCGACGATTTCCAGACACATTTAACTTGGCTCCCACTCTCCCTTTGTTCTGATTGCGTTCCGATATGGCAGGTTTTGTGGACGACGGAAACTCCCTGGATATTCTTTTCAGCTCTAGCTCCTAAAATACCCTTAGCGTCTGCCTAAAGCGGCATAAAGAAACGAAAAGGGAGTGCGCCAAGATGGTCGAGCTTTCAAGCGCCAGGCCTTCGTGAGGCTGAGCCGTATTTTCCTAGCCAGATCCCCGTGCTTAGGTGTGGCATGGAAAGAGGGGGGACTTTTCGTTTCTACGGTTTTCCCTATTTCTCCAAAGCATCCATCTCAAACAGACTCCTTCATCCTAGGTTGACATCCGTCCCTGGCGCCATCGACCTGGTGCTCGGGAAGCCCACTTATCATTAAGGTTCGGCTGCATCCCTTCGTCGGATCATTCGCAAGGCTGATCCCGCAGAAACACGTGTGATTGGAGCCGCATAACTGCTGCAAACTCCTGCAGAGGGGCGCGTACCTTTTGCCGCATTCTTCATCATGTCTTTCACTAGAGACCTTCTTTCGCCATAATTTAACCTTACCTTCGCTATCTAAAGTTGCCTGTTGGGTAAGTTATTCGTTGCGGCGCAACAAGGCTGAAATACACTGACTCTGGCACTTTCAAAAGCTACTCCCTGTCGTTTTAATCGCGGAGATTTAGGCTACAACTACGGGCTTTGCCCATTTCTAACAAATCGTTTTCTTGGAGTGGGAACCTCATTCCTAGCAGCATATCCCATACTGCATCTGCCTCTCGTCATTGGATGTGGAAGGGGGAGGGCAGTTTTCAGTAGCTCCCTATACTTCAGCCTGGACTCGTTAACCCCTAAAAGCACACATGGAAGGCGTTCCCACCCCCCTTCGTGTTGGTTCTCCAGCAGTGGGGAGAAAGTCTTCGGTCGAACAGGTCCCTTCGCCCCTCCGGGTGGGTTCTCCCATTGTCGAAAGAGGGTCTCCATTTTCCCAAAGGCGCCCAACCCTTCAACACCGGTCTACTTCAGACCGTTTATCACAGTTTTCCCCGTCTCGCCCGCCCTCCGTAGCTTCCATCAGCACAAACAATGATTCTTCGGGACGAACTTCATATCACTCCCCTCTCACCCCCGCCACCGAGCCAGCATACCGAATACCACGCGCACCTGCCCCTCCGTCGTTTTCAGAACCCACCTACGAGCCTGTCCCCGATCCATTCGATACCCACCATCCCCCCCCATCTCTGAAAACTGGAGGGACTCAACGTCTCCTGACCAGACTCACCTCGCTTCGGACAGCGCGTTCCTCAAAACAATCGCAGTATGGCGTGCTCGAAGATCAGGATGATGCGGATATCCCACGAGGTCAATTATGGGGTGTTGAGGAAGTGGAAGAAAACGTGCCTTACGACTTGACTGGGTACTCCGGGGGCCCAATTGCCATGAAGAGTATGAAAAGTACTGCGGATGCTACTGATGCCGAGCAGGCAATGCTACAAGCGGGATTTGCTGCAGAGTATGACAGGCTTGAATCTCAGGGTAAGCCAGGGGTACTAGGAGGAGGAATGCAATCCGTGATAGAAGCGCCTTTTGTGCATCACCCAGGACCTGAACACCAAACACGCCATCGGCGAGGACCCTCCAACGTGGATGCTTCAGCTCGAGAGGAAGCGCAGAAGGCGGCCGAAAAAAGGGGAGAAATTCTAGCAGTTGCTGGTACGTGGAACGCCCTAACAAATCGCCTGAGGACAATCCGTTACCTCAATTGGGGGTTGCAATTTCTCGACCACAAATTTGAATAATTGTAAGCTAACTCATTCTGCAGAAGTTCCTCTTATGGATATTAGCAACCTTGGTGGCGCTGAGTACGAGACTCGTAGCGTGATGAACGCTCCTGTTGGAGATAGTGAAGCACCAGCGAAAACAAGCTATTACTTTCCCCCTGGTAGGCTTCATAAATTTTCCGTAGTAAAGCTTTATAATAATATGATACAGATCCCGATATGCCAAGTTGGAGGCCAATGTCTATGCACTGGCTGTATATATCATTGCTGATATTCATCGCTCTAGCCTTGGCTGCTCTTCAAGAATTCTTGTGCCAGATCTCTATTAAAAGAGCAAAGGAAGGAGGGGGCTTGCTGGCATTCAAGCAACCCCAAGAGCTTAGTGTGGCAGAATATTTCACATGGAAGTACGCGCCAGTATTGGTTTTTGTGGTTTATGGTATCCTCTGGCAAATCTCGGACTTTGAGGTTAAACGGCTGGAGCCGTTCTACCAACTCTCGAAGAAGACCGGAGCCACGTCAGCTGAGTCCTTGAACATGGACTATCTTACTTTTATGTCCTGGCTTGTTCCGCTGAAGGCATTAAGGTACCGACAATATGCCGTTATTTACTCCTCTTTAGCGACATTGGTTGCTGGCAGTCTTGTTCCAGTATTGCAGTCTGCCTCAATCAATATGTATCCGCCAAAGAACGACCGGAAAGAAGACACAATGAAATTTGTTCGTATTGAACCGAATTGGTCGCGGCCCGTCACAGCATGTTTGGTGTTTGTCGGACTTTGCGGCATTATCCTCCTCTTTCAGCTGCGCCGCAAAAGCGGACTTCTATCCGACCCAAAAGGGATCGCTGGAATCGCGGCCATGGCTACCCGAAGTCATATTCTGAATGATTTCCACGGCTTGGATACTGCACCTCAACACGTTATCCACAAAAACCTCCGCCACCGCCGTTACATCTTGCATAAGAGCTCCCTCTGGCAAGGAGAGTATATTCGCAATAGCACCGAAAGAATCAGGGAGCATGGCACAGACAGCCGCCCGCTCATGCTTACTCTCAAAGCCGGTATCCCTTATATTTCCTTCATTATACTCTTCGCTATTGCCATTCCTATCTTCATGTTTGTCGACGGGGCCAACACCGTTACTGAGAAAGTTCCCTTCCTCCTCACCGCGATTGCCACCATCATCAAACTCCTGTGGGGTACCATCGACTGCGACGTCCGTATGCTCGAACCCTTTTACATCCTCTCGCGCCGCCACGCCCCACCGCGTACTCTCACGCTAGACTACACAGGCACAATGCCAGGCTGGTTACCCATAAAAGCTCTAATGAACCGCCATTACCTCGTCTCGGTCGTTGGTCTAGGCGCTATCATGACAGAAGTGCTAACAGTCTGCGTGTCTTCCTTCTCTGTTGACGGCAAAAAGTTCTTCCCCGGACATGGTCACGATAACAGCGACCAGCCTAACGACCGCTACAATTCCGACGAGACCTTTAAATCCTTTTGGGTATCCTTTGCGCTCGTCGTCGGTATACTATTATTTCTTATGACCATTGCCACGCTTGTCTACCTCCGTCGTTCCCACAAATTTATGCCCCGCCAAATCGGTACGATTGCGTCCGTGCTCGGTTTCATTCATCAGTCGAAGATGTTGGTAAGCTTTGTAGACACCGAGAAGTTGGATAGTCGGCAAATGACAGATTATTTGGAGAGCCTGCCTAAGACATATGCGCTTGGGTGGTTTAGTGGTAGGGATGGCGAGGACCATTGCGGAATTGATGAAGAACCAGTTCTTGCGCCATATAAGTATGGAGTTGATTGGACGAAGACCAGGCTATTGGGGAGTCATATTGGAACTTGGGAGAACTATTAGATCGGTCAGGAAGGGGCGTAATGAAGGGCCTGGTGCATTTTCATATCAGCTGCCTAGTGTTTGGTTCTTTAGAGTTTGGAGTTATGATCACGGCGGTTTTGTTAGGGGTGCTTGGATACCACCCTTATATGCATGTCTTGGTGTTTCCATAAATGGATATGTTGGGAGGCTTTGGTGCTTCATTGGTTATATGTTCATGTTTTTGTTAATGTCATCAACTGGTATAGAGGTTATCAATGTAGCCTATCATCATTAGCCCACACATGTTTGATGTGCAGTATCAGCTGTGGAATTTCAAATAGACCAAGGGTCGTTATTGCGCAAAAGTTTTTAGTAATATCCTCTTGACAAACCAAAAGAAACCCAACGGGTATCCTAACTGACTGCAGCAGCTGAACACCAGGTTCCTAGGTGCCGTTAAATACAATCACACCCACGCCAATCTCCTTCCCAGAAAGCTTAGACCTCCACAGGCAGTTGTCACCCCTATGAAGATGATCAAAACCTCAAACCCTGACCCATACTCTCACTGGCTTTGCTCTGCCACGGCCTCTGATTTAATAGAGCTTCGTTTACTCTCTTCTTATTAAAGTTATAGATAAAATTTAAATACTTAACTTAATATTACGAAGTGTTTTAAGCTTTCCTTATGTAAATGTAGGGGTCCCCTGTAGAGAGGCTTTTTATAACCGATTTTATGCGGGGTTGTGCGACGGCGTCAAGCCATCTGGTGTTGATCAGGGCGCTCAATCGGCAGCTTCAACTTCCTGATCAAGCGACATAAGCAAATTTGCAAAGATTGCGAAATGCGTCTATTTTTGGGCATCCATCTTTAAAACATCCGATGTGTCCCTAGGCTTCGTAATCTTGTACTAAGTTAGCTACCTTTTTTTGTGCTCGATGCACTATCTATTACACAGGTTCTTATAAGGGTTTTTTGTCAAGAATAAAGAATATTCAGATTAGGAAACATGTGTTATCATATTCCTACCGGAACAGGGCTATCTCATATAACTGAAGCCTAGTTTCTACTTCATAAATTTGGAAGGTGTCAGAGCAGTTAATTAAGTTTTCAAAATATAAAGCATCTCGTGCCTCGGCATTAGCTGGTAAGCACATGAATTATTTCAAAAGCCATTATCTAGTCCACGCCGCTTTTATCCTCTGCCTTCAAGTCAAAATTCAAACATGAGGCAGCATCAAGGCCCATAGCGCTGAAACTGTAAACCCTTCACCAATAATGTCCCAATACTCTCTGTCGGAACAAACGCCCAAACTCCCCCATGCTAGTATAGAACATAAGTCTTTGCGGTAGATGTCTCACTCTAGTTTACAAAACGCTATGAGGATTCCGACTTCACTGTTTGCTGTCCAAGTAATCAGCTGTTGCATCTAAAGTTCAGCAAGAAAGTATCCTTACCACCAGCCAATCCATCCCTTCGTCAACACCCCTCCCGTCAATAGCGGAGCATGCGACAATACTCCAGTTCCGGTCCTTCAACTCGCCCAACCTTAGAGCCTCCGATATCTCTCCAGCACCCTTTGCGCCCGGTTGATCCTGCTTATTGGCAAATACAAGCAACGCCGCGTCTCGTAATTCCTCCTCATTCAGCATAGCTGCGAGTTCTTCTGAGGCAGTTCCCAGCCGATCGATGTCCGTAGAGTCAATAACGAATATCACAGCGGCGGTGTTGGCGTAGTAGCATCGCCAATAGGGGCGAATAGACGTTTGACCACCGAGATCCTATTGAGGGAAACATTAGCAGGCTTCATATAGGAGTAAAGGGAAATGCCTACCCAAACGTTTAAATTGAGGTTTTTATAAGTTACGGACTCAACATTGAAGCCAATTGTGGGTATGGTAGTTACGACTTCGCCAATCTGGCCAGAGCGTTATCACATCAGTAGGAGTCCTGAGGATGTAGAAGTATCGTATAAGGTCCGAGGTACCTTTAGACGGTAAAGCAATGTCGTCTTGCCAGCATTATCCTATTCCAGACGGTGTTCCATTAGTCCATGGATACTTTCGACGTTTGAACGTCATGTGTGCAGACTCACCAGACCCAGGATCAGTATTCGTATCTCTTTTTTGGCCCACACCAATGTCAATAATCGTGAAAACGACCCGCCCATAATGGCTTGAGTACTTCCTTATTCTTCCCTTCAAGCCTCCCTACGGTGTAGAGCCAGCGAGACCGAGCAAGGATCGTATTGCTGTAGGTTTTACTAACTTAGCAATGAGGTAAAGAGACTGAAGATGTAGAAAGAATGGTTGTAGCAGATTTGAAAATGGTTTACGGCCTGGTCTTGGACGCTGACCTTGTTCATTACCTCAGCAAGCTTAGACGTGATTCTGTTGGTGCGGATTTTCAATCGGTCCGCAGGCTGACTAACTACGTTTGTGCTGCACCACCAGAATTATTAATAAGAATCGATTGTTGTCTATAACGATTATCAATCGATCTTATCGATAATAAATTATCAAAAACCAGCCTATAAGCATAAGCATTTATCCCCTAGGCTTTCCAAGCAATCCTACGAGATAGAAAAATGTCGAGCGCCCAATTGGCATCAAAAAGGCCGGTCCTATTGGCGATGCCAATTAGGACAATATGCACCGTCCGAAAAACAATAACTTCTGAAAATTGCTGGTAGAACTGAGAATATTATTTATGGCTCGGTATTAATGAAAAGCTAACTAGATGAAGTAGAACTCCGGAAAATTTAATGTTTACTGTTGGTAACCTATTAGGGGTAGGGGTAGCACGTGCGCACGCATTCCTCACGTGCGCATTCCTCGCGTGTTATAGGTACGCGAGGCCTCGCATATAGAATAGGAACAGACATCCACAAACCTAAGAGCATACCCGTAATAAAGTGATTATAGGTCTGCAATAGGTTAAAGCATACTGATACTAATTAGTAGACGTATAGATTAGGAGATACGCAATAGCTTACGGCTCATACGGGTTACTTATGACTCTGTACAAACTCGCGCTACTACCTACCCTAGTTAAAGAAGGGAACCGTACCCCGCCCGATACTACCGCAAGGAAGAGTTATTAATTTAACCACCTTGCGCTATATCGTACGAGGACTATAGTTTTGCTAATATTATTATAAGGAAGAGTTATTAATTTAACCACCTTATATATCGCATTAAAAGGACCGAAAAATTACGTCACTACCTGAAAAATACTTTACCTTATACACGCTACCTTACACAAGAATATAATGGCGAGTACCTTAAACGCAGAAGACTAGAGCGCGAAGATAAAGAAGTAGGAGAATAGAATTAAGCTAGAGGGAGCTTTTTAAGAAGAGATATAGAACTACGCTAGAACAAAGTTATATAATTACAAGATATCTAAAGCAATAGATATAGACCTATAGAAGCTTTTCTAAGAAGACTTTTGGGACTTTATAATCTAAGAGTTTAATAGTCTTAGAACTAAGATTACCTAGGACTTGCGTAGAACCCTCTAGGGTAAAGGAGTATACATAGCTAAAAATATAAAAAGTCTGATAATCCTAAGGACTCTACTTAACACGGCTATGGAGGAAGAATAGTATAAATGGTTAAATAACGAAATCTATAAGATCTATAAGCATGTTACGGATATAAAGATATTATAGCTATAGAAGAGAGTTCCTTATAACCAACTTAACTAGGTCTTCCGTCCGTACAAACCCTTTTAAGCACTAATATAACTATCTAGAACACCCTTATAACAAACACCTTAATTACCATCAGCTCTATCTACTATAAACTATATTCCACCTACTATAAGCCACATTCCACCCGTTACAATTTAGACCCCACCTATGGAGATCCTAAACTACAAACGGCAGATTATAACTATAGCTAAGTTATACTCTAAAGACCAGAAGTATAGCGGAGCTAAAAGCTTTAACTATAAACTAACAATCTTTTACGACATTTGCATAAGATCTAGACTGCCACCTACTGTATATAAGATTGCCTTTCCTATAATGCTAAAGGGATTAGCCTAGGACTAGTACTACAACCACCGGCTACCTAAAAGATCTTTTAAAGAAATTTATAACTACTTATAGAACTTCTTTAAGGGTCCTAGATACTACCGCAGAAACCTAAATAAATAGAACGCTATAACACTACTCTCTGTTATCTAGGAGAACACAGACAAGACGACTTTACAGTACCTTTAGATACTGCTTATAAAGCTCCATAACTTATAATATAGACTTACACCCGCCCTATATATTATAGACTTTCTACACAACAAACTAGTTATAGCTTGCCAGGGCGTACTAGCGTACAGAATTACAATCTTAGATCCTTCCTTAGATTTTAGCCACCTTATTAATAAGCTATAGTCGTCTATTATTGCCTACCAGAAGAAGTAAGAGCAGACTTATATATACGCTATAGATCACCAGAAAGAACCACGTGCGTACTTTATAAACCATTAATATAACTACTAGGACCGCAATGGCTCTAACCATAAAGATCTGTGTAAAAACCAATCTTCACAACTAAACCAAAAAAAAGTGCTGCTTCGTGTGCGGTAAAAGCGGCTATTAGTTATAGAAGCATACGGATAAAGAACGGGATAAGTCTAAAGCTAGGTTTATAGGGCAATATAATAAATAATTGGGTGAGCGCTTCTAAGAACATTTTAAATAATATCTTGTTAAGTGTAAGGGAGAAGGCCTAGAGCTAAAAGAGTTAGAGGACCTAGATAAAGCCTTTATAGCTCTAGTTATTAATTACAAAGCTAAAACTAAGCAGGATAACGCAAATAGCTCTTCTTACTTTACGTCTTTTAGTACTCTTTTATATAACAAAGTAGTAACTACGGCCTAAGAACTAGCTAATAGAGCCTTTTACTATAACCTTACAGGCCAAGATATAACCATAACTATAAACCTTAACCCGCCTAAGGACATAAACGCCTATACGTATAGTAGTTAGCCTACGCGCTATATAACAGACGAGTTTATAGGCATTATAATTAATATAGGTACCTCGCAACGATCTATAGCCGGTTATAGATAGTTTCTGGTATTATAGAAGTAAGATATAACTTTATAGCTTAACGTATTAACAAAAGGTATAGTAAATATATAATTTAGAATTAGAACTACGTCGTTAATTAGGTCTATATAAGTCTTAACTCCAGTAGGCAAGGTTAACTTTTACATTATTAATATAAATACGCTATTCCTGCTTTGCCTAGTAGATATAGACAACTTATAGGTGTATTATAATAACCTTATAAACGTACTCGTGACTTCTATGGGTAATATACCTATTATATAACAATTCGGCCATCTATTCCTCTTATAGGACTGTAACGGGACTAGCCTAGTTACAGTAGGAATGTCTCGGTAAAACACTTGACAAGATAAACTTAACGCTTTGACCGAATTCTGCCGAATTCTGCCAGCTTAATCGACTTCTGCCAAGTTCTGCTAGATCAATCGAATTCTACCAAAGTCCGTCCACGTGTGTACGTGTGTACGCATCGACCAAGACCCCTAACTATTTAATTACAAGATTCTCTGGTTATTCCCTTCTCTTCTTTACACAACGTCTTGTTCTCTTCAAAAGCTATATACCCTTAGATTTAGATAGAATTTATATTGTTCCTTTAAATCTTCCCTAAAGCCTCTTCGCGCCCTTATATTACGTTACGTTAAAAAATAACTACTATTGAAATGGCAAACAAACCTAAATCCTCTTTAATAACTATAAGTATTATATCCCTAGTCAGGGAACAGTTAACCATAATATAATAGTCCTTTACAGATGCCTTAGCTTAGTAGCGGGCTGCACTAGAAGCCCAGCATCAGCAATTAATAGAAGCACTCCATAAAGAACTCTATAACGTCTAAGCATTTACATTAGAGACCCTAATACCGCCTATAAACGAAATTAACATAACTGTATCTGAACCTAGCCTATTAAATACAAACCCTAAACTAGTAATAGTAGCCTAATCTATACCTATAACAAACCCAGTACCTGCTATGAAATTAAAAAAGCTTCCTAACCCTCCAATATTTAATGGAAATTAAAATAACCTACATCCCTTTATAACTAAGCTCCGTTTTAAACTTTTAATAAACTATAACCGATACCCTACCGAAGCTAGTAAGGTTAGCTATAGAATGTCTTATTTAAGCAAAGATACTACATAAACTATAGACCTATTCTTTTATAATAGCACCTTTGTTAATTTCGAAACCTTTATCTCTCTGCTAGAACGAATGTATAATAACGCCAGCCGCGAATACACCGCTGTTACCAAACTTAAAAACCTATAACAATGGAACCAAGACTTTATAAGCTTCTTTTCGGAATTTTTAGGCCTTATTGGCGAACTGGATTAGAATAAAGCCGCTAGAGTTACTGCTCTTTAATAAGCTATTTCAGATAAAATCAGAGCATAGTTAGTAGGTAGGGAACTACTAAAGAACCTACCTAAATTTGCTATAATGTGTTAATAAATTAATAAGGACCTTTAATATAATAAATAAACTTATTCTCTAAAGCCAACCACACCTTATGTTTAAAGCTCTACGAAACCAATATATACCCTAAAGCGCGACCCTTCTCTGAAACCTACGCACGACCCTATAGACCTTGACGCCACTTAATCCTACACACCCTTAGAAACCAATAAACGAAGAACTTAAGCCGCAAATAAAGAATGCTTTAGATATAGTAGAAAAGGATATATCTAAAGGAATTGCCGAACTCACCCTTTTAAAAAAGTCCGCCGTAGTTCCTCCCAGTCTTTAAATTGCACCCACTCCTTAAATCGCACTTGTTCTTTAAGCCGTACTTACTTCTTAACTTATACTTATTTCACGAATTATACCTAGTTGTTATAAAGCATCTTACCCTTAGCTAATTTAGAAAACGAATCGTCCTAGGGCTAAGTCGCGCCTTAGGATAAGAAGTAGAAGAGCATAAGTATCTAGGCTCTTCTAGTGCTAATACACAACACAACTCCCTTAATATACTTGGCGAAATTCAAACACTTAGAAAATAGAAGGAGGTATAAATCCTTATAGACAGTAGAGCCACCAGTATAGGCTTTATTAATACAAACTACGCGAAAACCTAATGCCTAAATTTAAAGAAACTTGATAAGCCCTAAGGCCTATAAGGCTTTAACGGCAAACCCTTAATATATAGTAAATTAATATACTACGCTCTTGTAAAAATATAAATGGGCGAATACCTTAAATATATTTCCCTATTCGTAACACCCCTAAAGCAATATAAGATAATACTTGGATATAAATAGCTAAAACAATACAACCCTTTAATTAGCTAGGTTAAAGAAACACTAAAGTTATTGCTTAAAAACCCATTTGCCCTACAAACATGCACATAACTATTCGAATTTAAAATAATATAAATTACTTTTACCACGAACCTTAAACCAATATAATAAAGCTATAACTGCCAATTGCAGTAAAAAATGTAAAGATGTTACGTTAAAACCTCTTAAAATTTATATAATATAGGCCGTACCCTTTATCTTATTAGTAAAAAGACGAGATTACAAAATCTTTACTATAACCATAGAAGACATTAAGAAAGCACTAGAACCGAAATAGTATATTAATCCTTAACCTCTTATACCCAAAGAGTACCATAATCTAATTAACGAGTTTAAAAAATGATTTGCAGACTAACTAGCCCCGCACTAAGATAAGCACGATTTTAAGATAGAACTTAAGCCTAGTATAACACCAAAGTTTGGTCCGCTATATGGTATATCATAAGAAGAACTGCTTATAATATAATAATACCTCAACGAGCATCTAGAAAAAGGATTTATTCGCCCTAGTTAATCTCTATTTACCTTACCCGTACTATTCGTTAAAAAGCCAGGAGGAGGCTTAAGATTTTATATTAATTATTAAGCTCTAAATGTAATTACGATTTAAAACTATTGGTCACATAGGGTGACTTACCAATAACAACTACTTAAGTAGGTTACAGTGATATTAGTTAATAGCTTTTTTTTTTCATTAGAATAAGGAAGGGTGAGGAGCTTAAAACTCCTCGCCACGCTAGTGCCGCGGCGTTATGTAACGACCGCTTGCCTAATTCCTAACACTAGCAACTCTTCTTTTATAGTTGCCATCTATATACAAATACTGCTTAACTAGCGTAACAAATATCGATCCTCCTTACTTACTATTGCCACTGTAATATAAGTCTCGCTGTCCTAAAATTTACCTCTTAGCACGTGGTGCTTTCTTACTTAGAGTTGCGGGTGGACATCATATTAGGGCCGCTAAGGCGCTAATTATAAGCGAGCTAATAGCGATTTTCTATACCGGGCATAGAAAATCCTAATTAGCTGCTCTTAAATTGCTATATCTTCTACTCCCTTTTAACCCAACCTTTAACTTGTATACGCAGAGTATTTGTATTAACAAACGTCTCTAGTGCCTTGTTTAGGTTTGCCTTCGTCATTATATCTACTAGGTTGTCTTAGCCATTAATCTACCAGATCTTAAAGAGTTTTTAACGCTTATAGGATTGCCGAAGTGCTATAATATTAATTATAAGACGCTTCTCCTTTGTAGTACTAAGCTTAACTAAACACTTGTAGAGGGAATATAAGTTAGTGCATATAATTGTAGGGATAATAGGGAGTTTGAGTTAATCTATAATTATCTTTAGGGTAGTTCCAATTGCAATTACTATATTAACTCCGCTAACTATTCCATATATCTCTAATGCTAGAACGCTTCGGGTAACATATTTACTCTTAGTTAAGCTCTAATAGATAAGATTGCTGTAGATCATAAAGTCATTCTCTCTAATAGATTTGTTTGTGATAATAATCTTATATCCTAGCTAGGAGCTAAAATCTTTATTATTTACGAACGATCTATTAACAAATACAAAGAGCTTAGCGGTAGGAAGATTAATAGGCACGTAAAGTAGTCCCCAATCAAAATAGTTCATTTGCTAGGAAAGACGCTTATTTAGGGTAAGGACGTCATTCTTAGTTAGTTTCTAGTATTAAGCGGCAACAAAAAGATCAAATAAAGCCTTAGGTTAATAGATAGAAGCAATATAAGCTCCGCAAGCGCGTTACTCCATATATCCTTGCTTTGGAGAATTAACGTTAATAACATTAATCTTCTTACCTTAATCTTTCTGGCGTAAAGCAATAGAATCCTTATTTAGGGAGAGGATGCATCTATTAAAAAGTAATAGTATTGTTAAATTAAGCTTTTCCTTTAGCTTTGCTATAAGATTTGCCTTTACTAGCT
>Ga0307507_10007223_pt1 | contig 16332 bp, 3 predicted proteins | sample 7_EM_MG_FD_207223 | JGI IMG/M metagenome (GOLD analysis project Ga0307507, IMG submission 207223) | Populus trichocarpa ectomycorrhiza microbial communities from riparian zone in the Pacific Northwest, United States - 7_EM | ecosystem: Host-associated > Plants > Roots > Unclassified | place... | reverse complement strand
CAGACAGGCAAGCAGATGCAGACAGGTAGGCAGATGCTGACGGGTAGGCAGATATAGACAGGTAGGCAGATGCAAATAGGTAGGCGATGCAGACAGGTAGGCAATGCAGACAGGTAGGCAATGCAGATAGGTAGGCAATGCAGACAGGTAGGCAATGCAGACAGGTAAGCAGATACAGACAGGCAAGCAGATGCAGACAGGTAGGCAGATACTAACGGGTAGGTAGATATAGACAGGTAGGCAGATGCAAATAGGTAGGCAATACAGACAGGTAGGCGATGTAGGCAGGTAGGTAAGTCAATAGGTAGATAGGTAGAAGAGAACCATCGCTATATTATATTAAATTATCTAAAATAATATTATTTATTTTACTAGCCTTATAAATAGCTTTAAAGTAGCTTTTATTTATTTAAAATATGTTATTAGTATAAAAGAGGTAAATATAATTATGGTTGCCAAATGCGCAGATTACTGGTAGGTTGCGCGCAGGTTGCGCGCAGGCTGCGTATCAAAAAAACACGACATAGGCTAGTCGGTCGAGTTGCTAAATGACCTCAACTGCGCGCCAATTGCGTCAACCACCAACCATTGAGGCCATTGAAAGGGTACCATATTTTGCCGATATAGATAGGCGGAAATACTTATAGAATATTATTTTGAGATTTAGTATACTAAGGGTACAGATAATGCACGAGCAGACGCTCTAAGTAGAAAGGCTAAACTATAGGACAACAAAAAGCTATTAGGAGCTTTACGGCGACAGGATTAAGACGGATTAATTAGGTATAATTATCTAAAGATTACAGCAACCAGAGAAGGTCAAGTTAGTAAATTATTAGAGAGTAATTGGACATAAAAGATCTAAGAAGCATAGGTAGAGGATCTAGACTTAGAGTAGTATAAGAATAGGGAAGCAATCTATATTCCAAGGGCAGTAGCAGAAGAGTTTATAAAAGAGTTTTATAAAGGAATGACTTAAGGATATAACAGGGCTATGGGCTTAGTGTTAAGACTTTAAGAGGAGTATATTATTTAAGGAATCTAGGGACTAGCGAGATAAGTTATAAAGAAATGTTTAAATTGCTAAAGAAATAAACTAACAAGGCATAAGCTATATGGAGGGCTATAACCTATCAAAACACTAGAAAGACCGTGGGAGGTTATATTATAGAACTTTATTGTTAAGTTACCAAAGTTAAGAGATCCTATTACCGGATAAGATTATAATGCGATCTTAGTAATAGTAGATAAGCTAACAAAGTAGGGATACTTTATAGCGTGCATAGAAGAAATATCTATAGAAGATATGGCTAGAATCTATATTAAAGAAGTGTTTGTAAGACATAGAGTACTAATAAAAATCATATTGGACAGAGATCTAAGATTTATAGCAGCATTCTAGGAAGTGTTTTTAGCAGAATAAGGGGTTTAAGCAGCGACGTTAACTGTATATTACCCACAGACAGATGGCCAAACGGAAATATTAAACTAGATATTAGAACAGTATCTAAGATATTATGTTAATTACGCATAGAACAATTGGGTATTGTTATTACTAGTTATATAGTTTATATATAACGCAATACCACAAGAAGGGATAGGCACGTTACCTTTTAAGGCGAACTACGGCTATAAGCCTAGGTTATTATTATCGCCATAATAAGCAAAGAAAACAAGTAGCACAGCTAAAAAAAGAATAGAGACACTAATAAATCTTTATAATTACCTTAAAGAAATAGCTAAACTAGTATAAGAAGGAATAAAGCGGTATTATAATGCTAGGAGATCTAAGGGACCAGATCTTAAGGAGGGGGATAAAGTATAGCTACTATACAAAAATTTTAAGAGTTAATAACTAAGTAAGAAGTTAGACCACGTTAGACTAGGACTATTTATAGTTAAAGCAAAGATCTTAGAAGTTACGTATAGACTTAACTTATCTATAAAGATAAAAATCTACCCTATATAGTATATCGCAATACTAGAGCTAGTACACAGAAATATTAAGCTACCAGTTTATAAGGTAGACACGTATAGAGAATAAAAAGAAGACAAATAGCAAGTTTTAAAAATTATTGGTTATAAGGATGTTGATAGTAAAACATAGTATAAAGTAAAGTGGATAGGCTATAGTAAGACTACCTAGGAACCATTAAGCAACTTAGAGAACGCTATAGGAAAGGTATAGGAGTATTAAAAAAGAATAGGTTAGGCAGCGTTAATAAAGAAGAATTGCCAAAGAACAAGTTACCTAAGGGGGACCTAAGAGGAGTACCTGCTAACATATTTGGAGTTGTTTCCCTCTCTATTAGAAGAGAATCTATTCTTTTATTACCAAGTTCCTAAAGGCCTTATTTTATAAGTTTCCACTCCTTAGAACAACCCTTCTTACACACCTTCTTAAGATGGATTAACTAAGTAGATGCAGCTAGTTGAGAGTTAAGAGCATGTTGTTAAGCAGCGGTAGCCTCCTACTTAGCGTTATAGAAACGGTAGAGTTTAGCCAGCGCTAATAAAAGCTTATTATTAAGTTTCGCAGTAGTAGATTAAACCTGGGACCCTAGTAGCAATTAATAAGGGAACTAGAAGACTGTTAAGAGTAATAGGACGTATATACTTAGCGTTAGAAACTAAGCAAACGTTATAGGACAACTGCATATTTGCTTTAGTGCACTTTAAACAAGAAGAGGGTTGCTAAGATAAAGGACTTGCTAGTATAACATAAACCAACCCCTCTTTCGTATAATAAGAATATAGAGATGGTATTACTTCACTAAGGGATAGTATTGCAGCAACGGTATAAGACTAATAAGCTATAGAAGAAGAAGAAGATGCTTTAGGTATAATAAGTAAAGATATTAACCAAATTAATTAGACGGATATTACACCTCTAGTGGACAACTTGGAGATATTAGGAATCTTTAAGGACAAAAATAAAGAGGAGGGAGGTGGTGTTACGGACGCTTTAAGTACAATGTTATAACTACTTAGAGAGGAGTTGGAAGAAGCTAGTTGGTTAATAAGGGCACGGTCTAAGATAGATCTGGTAGAACTATGTAATAAGGAATAGTAACTAAGGTTATATAATGTGATCTATATAATCTGTGTAATTTATAAGATCTATAATAAAGCAAATAGAGTAGATAGAGCAGACAGAGCAAGGACTTTCTTAGGAGTTAGGATGTGTATTTAAAGGACTATAGTCCCTACCTAGATAGTTCTTTCTTTATAGTAAATCTTAGAATACAATTAGGGTTAATCTGTTAGGCAACTACTCCACCAGTTGTTATCTTGTACTGTTACATTGTTGACTTTATTTAAATATCTATATACCTAGCCCATTGACGAACCCATCGTAGTTCCTGCTACAAGGTTCCGTTATATAAAGGGTGTAAAACCTATTTGCGGATACTAGCTGTAGTTGGCCAGGAATAGGGAGATCTTTATAGTTTCTAAGACGTAGTTATTTGCAGTAAACTTGGTAAATGTAAGCCAGTCTATCTAGTTGTCTTATAGATACAACGTATATATCTAAATATATTGTTCTATTATAGTATTTACACATTCTATTTAACCATCCATTTTTAAATAGTATGCTATAGACAACAGTACTTTAATATAGAGTTTATTAGAAAGTGCATATAGAGCAGTTTATTGATAAAATAGGTTAATTAATTAATAATCTTAGTCTTGTCTTGATTAACCTTATCTTAAGCCCCTAGGACTTTAAGCTATAAAGAGACTTTACAGTGCACGGGCTCTGTGCACGTGATTTGTGCACGTGACCCACACCTTTAGAGAATACAGATTATCTAACAGAGTTAGGTAGTTAGTTTTTTCTAAAACATAGAGACGACCTAGCTGCTTTTATTGGAGATAATTATTTTAGGGAGTCCGTGGAGTTTTTATATGTAATTTAAAAATAGTTAGGCAATAGCAGGTATTAATATATTAGGGCAGGCGATTAAGTATCTCACCTTGGATAGTTAGTCTATAACTACTATAATATTTACACAGCCTTTACTTATAGGAAGGTCAACAATAAAGTTAATTAAGATGTCCTTTTATCTTTAGTCTGGAACAGGTAGTGGCTTTAGGAAGCTATTATATGTTTTATACGAAGCTTTAGCTTATTAGTAGGTATAGCAGCTAAAGATATACCTTTATATTATATTATGTATATTTAGCTAATAGTACTCCCATTAGAGTAGTTCTAGGGTTTTTTTATAGCCTAGGTGGCTGGCTACTAGTAGGTTATTGTTGGTATCACTTCCGGTGATACGTAATGCTATTGCAATATTATAGGTGGTAACTGATTTGATTGATGCTTGATTTTCATTCTCCTATTCTACAGGTGGAATTTGGTGGATTTCCTGAGCTCGCTTAGCTTATGTAACTAACCCGATTAGTTACAGACAACCTCGTTTAGACACTGGGAGTATTTAGTTTTTAATGGTGCTTAAGCACGCCTCCTACCAAATTCTGCCAAGTTCTGCTAGGTCCCATTAAGTTCTGCCGAATTCTACCATATTCCACCAAATTCCATTAAGTTCTGCCAAATTCTGCTATATTCTACTTAGATTCTACCGAATTCTGCTAGGTAGTTAAAGTGACTAATTACAATTTTCTATCCCCGGGATGGAAAATCACTATTAGCTCGCTTAGTAATAGCGCCTTGGCGGCTGGCCTTATATCTTTACGCTCTCTATTCCTGCTTTAACGTCTTCTCCTCTCTCTACCTACTTGGTGACTTATAGCTTAATTATATTTATATTAATTAGGTCCTTTAACGCCTAGCAAGGCTTTAATTTTATTATAGCGTCTATAGGGTTACTGCCCCCGTTAATCCATTTAATCTCTGCTATCTCTCTTCTCTTATATAATTATTGTAAATATATTAGGTTAACTATAAGTCGTTTCTCTTATATTGTCCTAAGTTTAACTAAGTAGTTATATAAAGATTTTAAATCGGTATAAAGGATAAGCTGTAGTTATTTAAGTTGTAGGATCTTCTTAATTGTTACTTTAATCATAGCTCCAGTATTAAATCCGTAGGCCATTTTATATAGTTTAGATGCTAAGACACTTTATATAACTCGCTTGCATTTAATAGATAACCAATAGAGGATATTAGCCCTATTATCCTTATCTATAAGTGTAATAATGAAGCCGATCTGAGAAGAGAGGTTATAGTTATTGGTGAAGGATAAGTCTATAAATATTATTAGTTTAAGAGTGCTTATATTAAGTTGTACGAAGCGAAGTCCTTGGAAGGGATTATTAATTTGCCATTATAGCCATTTATTAAGCTGCTTCGCATGTTCTTCTTTTAGGTTAATAACTTATGCTATAAAGGAGAGGTTAAAGGCAGCTTTTGGTTAATAGACTATGGCAATATAGGCTTCTCTTACTCTTTGGGCAATATACTAGTCCTTTAGTGTGACTGCCTTATAGACTTCCCCTCTGGAGCTAGTTAGGTTTGTAGCCTTTATAGTAACTAACTTTAGGTTCTGGCATTAACGTTTCTAGGTAAAGATTATTAAATCTTTTTCTTGCTTAATATAGCTTCCATTAAACTTAATTAGGGTATTTAACGTAAGCTTCTCTCTCTCTTTTACTAGGAACTTTGCCTCCTAAAGCCTAGCTTCTTTAGCCTTTGCAAAGGTTTTGTTAGCAAGGAATAGTATATTATTGGTTTACAATTCTATAATTCCGAAGCTATTACTGTTCGTATATAATAAATAGGGGTTGTATGTTAACTGGTTTATTTATAGCTTGTTAAGGCAGTGACGGTAGTATGTATTAAACTAATGGTTACTAGCTTCCGGGACACTGTATAGTAGTTTAATAACTCTTAGAATTAATCTGTTCTTTAGTCTAAGTTCTAGTAGTAGGCGTACAAAGAAGTCTCTATTTAGGTAGGTGCTGGACTGTATATAAGCTTGTAAGATATCGCGTAGGTATAAAGAAGCTGGTCTTCTTTTATTTCCCTATAGGGTTGCTATAAGTGTTAGGATAATTCTCTGGCTGACATATTAAATGGTTGGTAACTATGTTAGGACTAGATCTTTACTATAGTTGTTATAGGCTTATATAACCAGTCTAGACTTCTTAAAGGCCTTGTCTGTTCCAGTGTTCTTAATCTTATTAACAAATTAGGAGTTAAAGATTCTGACTCCTTCTAGGACGTCTGCCGTGTTAATAAACTTAAAGACTCCTTTCTTAAGTAAACCGTTTATTTTCTTGCATTAAGACTCTATAAATAACAGTAATGTACACTTAAAGGCTATAGTATCAGGTTTTGTTAGGCTGTTGTTAATAAATATTAATACATCTGTAATGTTTTGCTAGGACTTTATTGGCAATCATTATATCCATTTCAATCTTTGGGGGGGTATACTAGCTGCCAGTTCCTTAGTTAGTTCCTTAGTTAGTTCCTTAATTAGTTTCTTAGTTAGTTCTTCCTCTAGTTCCTTATTAGGTTCTTCTAGTTTAGGTTATAGGTATAGCTTTACTGCTATAGTCCTAAAATTGGTAGGTCCGCTAGGGAGCTGTACCTTATATGTCTCTCCGTTAATTCCAAGTAACTTAAATGGGCTAGTCCATTTACTGCTCTGTCTAGTATTGCCTTCGCACCATATAAGTACTTCTAAGTTAAGGGGGAGGTTGTGGATTATAGTAACAGATAGGCCGTTTTATTAGTTTAGTGTATTATTAACTTGCTTCTTTACCCTAATCCTTGCAATCTCCTCTATTACCTTCTTTATAGCTACCGCTTGTTATATAATAGAGGGTACTAGTGGGTTAAGTTTGCTTATTTAAGGGTAAGCACTAAAGATAAGTAGTATTAGGACCAAGCCGTTTAGGCCAGCTATATTATTGGCGGCTTTTACTGCCATTTATAGAGCTAATTCCTTAGCTATTCCTAAGTCCTATAGCTCCTCCATAATTATTTGGTATGCTTAGTATATAGTTAGGTAAGCTCTTTCTACCATTCCAATAGACCAATATGCTTCCACTAGGACAGTCTTAGTTAATATGGCCATTGCCGTGGCGTATTATTAGAACTCCTTGCTTGCAAAGTTCTTCCTGGCATTATAGGTAATATAGTTAGGGGGTCCAATATAGGTATTAATCTAGTAGAGTTATAGGGTGTCCTAGGTATGTTTTGCGGAGATATTGCGTAGCTATCTTGCGACTTAAAATCTAGTAGCTTTATTAATTACATAGAGGACAGGGCTTCTATTAATGTATATAATATTAACAAAAATAGAATGGTTAAAATTGGAATCTTAGTCTTTTTATAATGTAAACTTAAACCGTTTAGGGGATTTGCTATATTTCTGGCAGTAGGAACAGTATTTAGTGAGGTAGTTAATGACCTGCTTATTAATATTATTATGGCCAGAGCGTTCTAATACCTTATATAGTTTGTCTGCTAATGGATGTTTAAAGCGGCAGTAGAGTCAGCGGAGTTTAGTAGTGGTTAGGTAGTAAGGGTTTTAGTTAAATAAGTAGGTTATAAATAACTGCAGTAACTCTTCCTATAATAGGAAGGGGTAACTAAATTAGCGAACCACTAGTACCAATTTTGTTGGGGTGACTAGGACATTCTTAAGGTTATTATAATAGACCTTTAGTGTGTCTATATCTGCAAGACACAGTAAGAAAGGTATATTAGCCTTTATAACATAAAACTCAACGTTGCCAACTGGTATATTAACTATAATGGAGCCAATAGAAGAGGTAGATCTGATGCCAAACTAGATATTAATAGCGCCGGCCTTTAAGGTATCAGTAATGGTATTATGGGTCTTCTTATATGTAAGGTATTGTCCATAACCTGCTGTTAATCTCTTTAAGGCTCCTATGTTAATTATTACTCTATAGAACTTATTAGAAGTATATCGGTTGGTAGCAACATAGGCAAATGGGTCTGAGTTATTGTTATGGTAAGTAGTTGGGTTGGTGCCAGTAATCGCATAGGTAAAGGATTAATCCGCTAAGTTAGTTACAGTATTAATGGCTGCTCCATGCTATATTGTTCCGAAAGAGGTAAGGAATAGTTTAGTCTGTTCCTAAGTTAGAGATATTAGTAGTGACTTAATATTGATCATAAGAGCTTCCATTGCGTTATTAATAGATTCTGAGTTAAGTTCATCATTATAATCTGTTCCCTTATACTTAGTAATATACTGCCTAGCATATCTGTTAAAGCGGCGGTTAAATCTATCCTTAAACTTCTTCTTTGATTCGTCACGTTCTTCTTTTAAGTGTTTAGATAACCAGTAACCTTCCTTGTGGTAGACGAAGCAGCGCTTCTTAGGTAGTGTATATCGGTTTAGTAGTCTGTTGTACGGTCAAGATAGTGGTTAGGGGTACTGCTTATGGTAACGGCGGTCAGTAAAGAAAGCTTAGGGGTTCTCATTATTTGACTTTTTAAAAGTTATAATGGAAGATTATAGGTTATTAATTAAGCCAGTTAGGCTGTTAGAAGGTTTAAAGCAGGCATATTAACAAGCTGGTAACTCCTGGCAAGCATTAATAAGTTTGTTATAGAGGAACTTGTTAGTATATAAGTCCGGGTTAAGACCGTGCTAGAGGTATCTTAGTTCTTTAATAAGCAATTACAGACAGTTTAGGGTTAATTTTCCAGTATTCTCGCCTTTGCTTATTATAGACCTTAAGGTTGTTAAGTTCCATTGCCCTAGTATGCCACGCCTATACTTAGGTCCCTTAAAGTAGTTGCGTGTGGCGTTGTAGATTTGGTTAAACAAAAGGGTTAGACTGACGTTCTTAAGGTTAGTGTAGTAGTGGTCAAGTGCTAGGCCGCGTAACATTTTAGGGTAGGCTTTAACTTTAGCTTCTTAGGGTACGTTAGCTCTGCTACAGAGGTTATAGAAGATGGTAAGTTTAAAGTTGAAATTGTCATCTTCTCCACTGTACTTATTATCTTCCGTGTACATCTTTATAAGGTTTATTAGCTCCTTACCAAACCCCTAATTTTAGTTCTGTTTAGATGGTCCTATTATTATTAGTAGATTAGTGTAAGGTTGGTTTTATTGTGCTAATAAGATAGATTATATAGGTAGTGTCGTAGGTAAAATGGGGTTTATGGATATCATAAGTAGGGTAGAATTTGTGGTTGGTGAGATTAAGATTAGGGTTTCAGTGGTGGTGGTACTAGTACTGGCAAAGTTGTTCTTAAAAAGGTAGTCAATTTATCCTAAATTAAACTTCCCTCCGGTTGCCATATGCTTCCTAATCTTAAGCTTAATCTATTCTATAGGATCTTCTTCTTATAAGGTATTAAGAAGGGCTTCTAGCATTATAGTATTTCTATGCTTCTTAACCTATATACCGTAAACTTAGAGGAATTGTTAAAGGTTATAAACAGTAATCTGGTTATAGTCTCTAAAGGTCTGTGCTGTAAAGGTACTAAAGTCTTTACGGTAGGTTTTCCATAGGTCATCGTCCTTAAGCTAATATGCTTTGTACTTAAGGAGCTTAAACTCTATAAATTCTTTAATCTCTTTCTTGTCAACGTTATCAGATTATGCATTAATTCCCTTACTCCATCTGTTTTGTCCTTCGTTAACTTGTGCCCTAATATCTAACATGTCAATTCTTGTAACTCTTGTTAAGGTTCTGGGTAAAAAAAATGCGTAATGGACGCGAACTAAGGGTTCCTTGTCTTATTGAGTTCTGAACGCGTAGTAGACGCGAACTAACTAAAATGCGTAATGGACGCGAATTAAGGGCCTATACTAGATAGGGGTTGACTCTTTAAATACCTAAGGACTGTGTATAAAGAATTAAGGGCCTCTCTTGCGAGATGGGGTTGGTTCTTTAGATAGACGTCAACTAATACTCCTTAGCAAACGTTTTTGATAGGTTGCCTCTAGTTAAAAAGGGACTGTTCAAGTTCGCCTCTCTTTGTAAATAATACGTCTCCTAATCTATAATCACTAATTAGTGTTAGTATTACTTCCGGTAATACATAATACTATTGCAATAGTATAGGTGGTAACTGATTTGATTGATGCTTAATTTTCATTCTCCTATTCTATAGGTAGAATTTGGTGGATTTCCTAAGCTCGTTTAGCTCATGTAACTAACCCGATTAGTTACAGACAACCTCGTTCAGATAGTTATATACGTGTTTAAGAAGCTTAAGATTAAGTTTATTATAGTTAGGTATAACTAGGCGGTTTTAGTAGTATAAACGGTTTCTATAAGCTTTATATTTACTTAAAAAGATCTTTTTAAAGTGTCTAACGCCATCTTAAATTAGCTTAAGTATCTCTTAGATAAACTTGTTATTTAGGTGTTTATTAATTATAATCTGTTTAATTAATTAATTAGTTATTTTAAGAATATATACCATAAGGTCTTTAGCTAGGGGATTAAATAATTTAGGGCGAAGTAGGGTTTAATTGCAGTAGGTATATACTTCTTCCTATACTGGTATGTTTTATAAATATTAGGTTAGGGTATTAGGTTTTTAACCTTAAACGCCTAGGCAGTATATAATTAAGAATTGGAAATAAGATAGATATTCTAACCAGTGGGCTTAATAATAACTTAGCTGTTTTATAGTTATTAAGGACCCTAATCAAAAATCCAGCGCCTTTTAATTTGGGTTACCATTATTTAAAATATCTAATAATGGCTAATAATTCTTTATTGTAGATCTTATAGTTATATTTGGCTAAACTTAGTTATTTTAAGAAGTATGCTATAGGGTATAGTACTCCTTCCTTATTATATTAAAACAGAACACCTCCTATAATGTAGTTAAGTTAGCTTTTATAATACTCTTTTAGTTTAGGTTAAAGTATTAGAATATAGGTATAGTAGTAAATATAACTTTTAAATAGGTAAAGGCCTTTTTATATTTCTTATTAAAAATAAAGGCTTTATTCTTTTGGGTCAGAGCTATAAGAGGTAAGACTAGGGCGGAGAAGTTATTAATAAACTGTTAGTAAAAGTTAGCAAATCCTATAAAGGCTCTTATATCCTTTAACGTTCTTAGGTTTTTACTAGTTTATAATTACTTTAATCTTCTTTAGGTCTATTTATATACTATTTATAGAAATAATAAGTCCAAGGTATAGGACTTCTGTTTTGTAAAATTTATATTTATCTATATCTAATTATAAGCTAGCTCTATATAGGGCTTCTAAGATAAGGTTAACGTATTTCTTATATTTAGTTAGGTTATTACTATATACTAGGATGTTATTAATATAAGCAGTATAGAAAACGTTTAGGTAGGGTTGTAGGGTATTATTTATAAAGTATTGGAACAAACTTGGGGTATTTATAAGGCTAAATAGCGTTACTAAGTATTTAAATAGTCCGTATCTAGTATGGAATATAGTAAGCTATTTATCTCCTTTTATAATACGTAGGCGGTTAAATGCGTAGATAAGATTAAGTTTTATATAGTAGCGAGCCTTACTTAATTAGTTTAGTGTCTCTTAAATTAAAGGGAGCAGGTACTAATTCTTAATGGTAATAGCGTTAAGAGCTTAGTAGTCTATATAGAAGCGCAGACTGCCGCTAGGTTTCTTAATAAAGATTATAGGTATAGCTATAGGCAAAGAGCTTACTCTAATAAATCCTTTACTTAGGTATTTGTCTAAGTACTTCTATAGTACTTAGAGTTTATTTTTAAACATTTTATATAGGGGTCTAAATCCTAGCTGTTTTCCTTTTTTAAGTATAATCTTATAGTTATATAGTTGGTATTTTACTAATTTATTAGCTTTTTTTTATAAGAATACTTCTAGATACTTATAGTGGTATATTAGTACTTTTATAGCAGGGTTAGTGTTCTTCTTTAGTGCTAGGGCCTTTTTAATACCGGCCATTATAATAGTAAAGATTATATATTTAGGTTTCCTAGCGAGTTATGCTAATAGGGTAGCTCTAATTATATAGATATCTAAAGTATTAAACGAGCTTAAATTATCTTTAGTTTCTTATATGGTTTTAGGTTTAGTATTAGGTACAAAGTTAGTATTAAATTTAGGTTTAGGTTTTTTAAGTATCCTTTTTATAGTAGAATACCAGTTCTTTTGGTACTTTTATATATTAAGCTTAAGCTTTTACTTAGTTTAAGGCGTAGTAGTTAAAGTTGGTTTATATAGTCTAGTATAATTTCTAGGTTCTTAGTAGACGTTAGTAGAAATCTTATATTAATGGAATTTAGTAGAATTTTTAGGTTAGTGGAATTGGGTAGACTTTTTAGGTATAAGGTGGATATTAGTAGAAATTTTAGACTAGTAGATCCTAGTAAATTTTCTAGATTTTAGTTTAGGGTTTAAGCAGCAAGTTATAAGGTACTTCTACTTATAATAGGAGGCGGTAAATAAAAGCTTAAGGTTGTTTTAATTAATGGTTACCTTATATAGCTTTATCCAGGGTTATTTAAGAATTACTAAGTAACCTAGGGTAGTAACAAAAAGCCTAATTAGTTCTTTATAGTTTAGGTATTAGAGTCTTAAGAATATTATATAGGTAATACGGCCTAAGATAGTGTATTTGCTATTAAATCTAAATATATTAATATGCTAGTTAAGGGGGGTTAGAGTAAAACTATTATCTTATATAAAGATCTTATTAATAAATCCTGTGCTACTAGCTCCTATATTAATTAGGACTTAAGTATTAACCTATTAATTATTTTGCTAAAGATAACAGTTAATTGTTATACTGCAATCCTAAGAGTTAAAGTTTATAACATCTAAAGCATTTAACGAAATCCTAAGGTAGCGCTATCCTAAAGAGTGACTTAGCTCTAGGACCTTCCTTTTAGAGGAAATTAGGGCAGAGTTCTTATAGTATATTAGTTATAGCTTTGTTCTTATAAGTGGTACTTACTAGATATAGGGCTAGAACTAAGTAAAGATTAGGGATGGTTATTAGAGGATTAGTACAGTAAACGGCTGCTAGTGTTAGCCGTTTATAAGTTATATTAGGGTATAGGGATAGAGCAGTAGTTAGAGAAATAGAAGCTACTTCTACACTTAAAGTAGAGGCCTAGCCTAGTATATTATTCTTATTTAAAGAACCCTAGTAGGGCGTATTCTAGGGTCCTAGTGTTAATATCTATAGCGTTAGGGTGCTTAAGCTAAGATAATAACTTAGTAGACATTTATAGAGCTATTATATTGTATTAAGGAGTGGGATTTAGTGTTAGGCGTAGTATATTATTATACCATTTATTAATAATTATTCATTGCTTAACATCCGATTCGGATCCCTATTAGGCCCACGCGGACTACTCCTTATTTACATATAGGGAGAAAACTCTATTTGAGAAAATAAGAAAACCCCATAATCCATCTCCCCGCCTTTTGGGACTCGCATATAGGGCGCCTATAAGTCACCTATAGTGCTCTACTACCTTACTTTATAACCTCCTTAGGAACCACTGCTGCCGTAATAAGCCTACGGACACGCTAGTATCGCAAACTTAACTCTACTACTGTAAAGTTATTAAGGGGCGCCTAGTACTCGCCCCTTTGCCTTCTATTACCATTTCCTTTGTAACCCGGAACTGGTCTAGTATATTTTAGCTAATAAGCCACTGGGTAACCGCCTTAAGACCTTTTTATATTAAGAGTAGTATATTATAGTTCTCTATACTAGCTACTAAGAGCATTGCTTCTTGGTTGGTATATAGGGGGCATAACAGTATTATGTATTTTAGTGTCTGTTTTAGCCAGCTATATTTACATCTTAGGCTATCTACTAGGACACCCACCTAGTAGAGCCAATCTTTTAGTCCTATTATTCCTGTTCTTAAGAGTGTTGCTATTGTGTTTTCCGCCTTTATTAGGCCTTCTTGGAGCCCTTAGGTGTTTACCCCCCATAGCATTAACTATACTACGGCTTGGGTTCCTCTTGCCTAAGATAGCCTCTATACTTTTAACTCCTATACGCCTCTCCAGTGTTGGTTTAACTAGTATTATATTACGGTAGATAGTTTTCTAGTGCTCTTTTATACTCTACTTTAGCTCCTTTTTCTCTCTTACTATTATCTTTACTAATTTCTTACGCGTCTCCCTTCCTCCTCTATATAGGCCTGGGCCCTAATACGGCATTATTCTTTTTCTACTTTCTTTACCTATTTCTCTAACATATCTTCCCTACTTTGGGGTTATTGGTTTGTTCTCCTATAGGGCACCCTAGGGTTACTCTATAGTTTGTTTAGGTATGTCTTAATATACTTTATAATATTAGAGTTGCGCTCCCTTTATACCCTTTACATTACAGCGGCTTCAATATATAATTATGGGGGGGGGATATTAGCTTCCTTTTTAAGCAGTGCTATAGCCGTTTGCTTATACCCGCCTGTTATACTCCGGAGACAAGCTGTTTAGACCTTTTAGAGTAGTTTAAGGAGTAATTTAGGGGGGCCTTTCTTAGATTCTCCTATGGCCCAAATACTAGATCTATACATTATGGTTAGCCAGACAACTGCTATATATAGTAGGCGTGACCTCTAAAAGTATGGACCCTATATAGAATTAACAATCCTAGACATTGCGATATACTATGCTTGGCCCTTACGGGCCGCTTATAACGTATATGCGCTCTACTAGAGCTTGCTGTCTACCTATACTCCTAATACCCTTAGGCCTTAAACTGGTTAACCCCTAAAGCCTTAAATATAAATTACATGCTAAAGATCTATAGATTAGTTACGTTTTCTTGTAAAGTAGATTAGCTAGTATTTCTCTAGTAAGAATTGGACTCTATATTATCTTACCCATTCTATATAGGTATTATGGGCTTTCTCTAGTGTTCTGCAATTCTCTGCGGCTATTAGGCCGTATATAATTAGGTTTATATTATTAATAAAGCCTATTCCCTAGGTCGCCCCTTCCTTAAAGGAGTTAAGTAGGTTACTTATAAAGAAAAGGAAGAGTATAGGCAAGAGGGGTGATCCTTATAGTATTCCTATTATAACTATAATGGGGGGGCTCTAGTATCTACTAAAGACTAGTAATATTTCTTTCTGGCCTATAAACCCTTAAATAAATTGTATAATCTATTCTGGAAAGCCCTTTGCCCTAAGAATATATAGGAGGCGCTTATAGGGTATATTATTATAGGCACCACTAATATCTAAGCTAAGTATTAATACTATAAAGTCCCTTCACATCGCCTATATAGACTTAATAGTGGTAGCGAGTAGTATAAGTGCTAATAGTGTTAAGCGGTTCTTTCTTGCCCCTATTTAACTTTATAGTAATAGGGCGTGTTCCTTGGCCATATCTACTATATAGTCCGCTATTACCCTTTCTAAGATTTTGCTAAGGGTGTTTTCTAAGGTAATAGGGCGGTAGCTTCCTAGAATTAAGTAATCTACTTTACCTTCTTTTTATAGGATAACTGTTGTTATGGATCTTCTAAGTTACGGGTAGTAGCTTATAGCAAAGTATACTTTAGCTATATCTATAAGCTAAGGTGCTATAAGTGGTCCACAGGTTTTTAAGGCCTTATTTAGAATTCTATCTAGTCCTAGTACTATATTATTTAAAAGGCGGCTAATAGTTCTAGCTATTTCCTCTATTATTATATTGCTATTAACCTACAGGTAAATTACTAGTGTTTTACCTATAATATTACTAAGGTCTGCTAGAGCCAGTTAGGGGAAAAACCTTTCTATAAGAATCTTTACCTTCTTATTATTGTTATTAGTGGCCTGTGTTTCCCCTACTCTTTATAGGGGTAGTAAATATAGGTCTTCTACTAGGCGCCCTACCTTTTTCTTTAACCATTTCGCCATAGCCTAAAGGCCCTTATTATAGGGGAGGCTTAGGTTAGAAGTATGCTTATTTATAAACCATTTCTAGTTATTCCTTGCTTTTTTTTTAGGGTATTCTTTAACTAGTTTTTTATATCTTTATATTATCTCTTATCTTTAGGGTTATAGCTACTTGTATATTTCCTTCTTGCTTATTATTGGCTAGTAATAAGAACCGCGCATTATATAGACCACGCGTATTACGCATAGGGGCCCGGTTTTAAGACCGGGCAGTGCTCTTTTAGCCTATTTTTAATTGCTGCCTAGATCCTTTCTAGTCTTTAGTTAATTTTCTTAGGGGTAGCTAATAAGCCTTACTTATTTAGTATTAGGTGGATTTCTTCTAGGTCTTAAAGTTATTATTTAACTATACTAAGGAAACTGTCTATCTTAAGCTTCCTTATTACGTATCTTTTACTATTTAGTTGCGCCTTAACATCTAGATCTAGTTATATCTAAATAGGGATATAGTCTAAGGCGAGTGCCTATTCTTCTTTAGGGTTGCACCT
>Ga0307507_10007222_pt1 | contig 16334 bp, 15 predicted proteins | sample 7_EM_MG_FD_207223 | JGI IMG/M metagenome (GOLD analysis project Ga0307507, IMG submission 207223) | Populus trichocarpa ectomycorrhiza microbial communities from riparian zone in the Pacific Northwest, United States - 7_EM | ecosystem: Host-associated > Plants > Roots > Unclassified | place... | reverse complement strand
CACCATTGGGCATCCTTTACAGTATCGTTGGTCGGTGCAATGCTTTTTTCGAGGCTGGAATCCAGGCGATCCTTTAACTCTTCCTTTAAGGTAGAGAACCCATCCTCGATTGCCGAGCTGCATGTCTATAAAACAGTTAGAAAATTATTAACTTTAAAGTACTCAGGCTTCGGGGGTATTCAGGTGGCTATGGAGGCTATCTATAATTGAAAACATTACCTTCTCCAATACAGTCACACGGCGTGACAAATCACTGAGCCCATCCATGCTATTGGTACTCCCCGTATTGTCCGTACTGTTAACCGTAGAATACTTCTATTCAGCCACACCAGTTAGTAGTTGTTGAGCACACTTGACTTGTTTACCTGCTTGGGCCCGAATAGATTGAACAATGGTAGATGAAATAAGTTGACCATTACCGGGAAGACGATGATGATGATGAATCAGCCTGCGATTGAAGTCATGTGGAAAAGGGGCAAGCATCAGACGAAATCTAACAACACCCCGGACGAGGGACGCCATGGTGGATTCGGATCGGAGGATCAGGGTACTTGTATTCTCTGGAAGTGCGTTGTGGAGTGGCTTCGCCCTGGTGGTGAGGAAGGTAAAGGTGGGATGGAGGGACGAAGGAAGAAACGAAGGGAGGGAAGAAAGAAACGAAACTTTCAAGTACCCGTGACTGTTACCCTACTTTGGCCACTGCCATTTTTGGATTTCGGCACAGCGCAGCGCACCAACGCGATTCTGCTGTACCTTCGAAACCGTCTTCTGATTGCCCGCAAACCCTCCGCCTAAAGGTTCCTAGATCGAATCTTACGGTAGTCTCCATCTCCATTTCCATCTCCATCCCCTGGTCATCCTCCTCCCCAACTTTCTCACCTCCTCTCCCTTTACATCGACTGGATCCCCGGATTTCTTTTTAGCTCTATTCTTACGCTTATGCCTTGTTTTTAATACTTCTGGAGTCCTTCCTTTTTCGCATCCTTCTTGTATTGGCAAGCTAATATATTATTCAGTAATATTCTCGGTACAACATATGTTTTACTGACAATACCTAACTCCTCACAGCTGTAGTTAAACGAGCTCCTCCACCACTTTTTCTCGCCATCATCGATACCGCAACTATGGATGGCGCTCTGGTTGCCTTCTCCGGCAACAATTCAGTCGTATCTCCATCCGCATCAACTACCTCTTTGCTTCCATCCCTGAATCCCACTTTACTTGTTGACTATCTAACAGAAGTTCTCTCTGTTACCGTCGGTGCCACCAAACGAGAGTTGGAAGCTCCCGGGAGTCTTCTCTCAGATAGTCGTTATTCCGAGACTTTGCAGAAATGCTCCAGGTTCGCTGCAGAGCCAATTGTGGCGTTATATGCCTCGAAGGACCTCGTGGAGATTGAAGAATCTTCAAACGATGCCATCTGTGAGTTGGATTACCCCTGTTTTCCTTTGTTATTATTATCAACGGTTACTGATAATTTGGTATAGCTGTTTCTGGAACTGTCTCACAATCATACACGTACTCTATTGCATCAGAGTTATCATCCTCACCATCCACAGTTGCGTCTGTTGCCATTATCAAGCGACCTCAGCCTCTGGATTCCTCTATTCCTCTCCATGCCCAAATCCAAATTATGAACCTTCCCGGGACGGTGGCGTTGAATAGTAGTGCTCAGGGCTCGGTATCCCCGTTCGAGATATTGCATTCTGTTGTCCATTTGGCTTTGGGGCCTTACTTCGATGCCTATACCAAAGGCCAGGAAGCTCAGTCTACCGGACGCATCAACCGTTTTGCTGATGGTGAGGCTAAGACTGGTATTCCTGTTACCAAGAAAAAGCTTGCCGAATTAGAGCTCTCTCTTTTACATTTGCAGCAGAATATCGAAATACCGGAGCTCACATTGAACCACCATAATGTGGTGCAGTTGGCTGTGGAAGAGGTATGGGTGATCCATTATTTGAGATAGTGATTGTAGGGCGACTGACTCAGAATGTAGGCTTTTCTTAAAGGTACACGGCCTTCGTTGGACCTTATACCCGCAAGTTTATTACAAGACAGCACGCTCCTCAATAGTCTTCAGTCTATCGTAAATGGTTGGATCAAGTCAATCCAATCAATAACTAAGATGTCTCGAGACATCGAAAGTGGGACTGCCACCCAAGAGATTAATTTTTGGCTATCGATGGAGAGTGCTTTGGAGGGCATAGAGGAGCAGCTCAGGAGCGATGGGGTGCAGCTTACCCTTGGGATATTGAAGCATGCGAAGCGATTCCATGCGACTGTCAGTTTTATCGCGGACACTGGATTGAAGGAGGCTACAGACAAAGGTAGGGCTTCCTTCTATCCTAGGCGATTCATGTCAAGATACCTGCTGACACCCCAATTCTAATAGTGCAAAAATACAACCAACTTATGCGCGATTTTCCCCTTGATGAACTATTGTCTGCAACAAGCCTTGCGAAGGTTCAGGATGCAATTGTCGGAATTTTTGCTCATTTCAACAAAAAATTACGAATATGTCCTTATCCTATTCGGAGGGCACTTCCACTGGTCGAGGCGATTTCGGCAGATTTGGATTCCCAAATTCATACATTGCTCAGCGGGCGTCGGTTGATGCATTTGGAATATAATGATTTTGAATCGCTGATGAGCGTTGCCGAAGGGATCTTCAGAGCTTGGGAGGATAACACCAAAGAATTTATTAATATTGCTCGAGAAGTAATTAGGAAACGATCCGTGAAATTCGTCTCAGTAAAGATAGCAGCCAGGCACCTCAAAACTCAGGAAAGGTTAGCTTACGTCAGAAGCTTTCGACATAGTCATGAGCAATTGCAACGGACAATTGCAAACGTTCTCAGCCCTAACTCGTACGCGAATGGTACCAATCCGAACTCGAGGGAGGGGGCGGCTGTGTCGGAAGACATTGGTGACGTTGATGCCGTAGAAGAGGTTTCCCAGGCATATGCTGTTCTAAAGGATGTAGACGTTTTGGATGTGTCGCCCGAAGGCACAGAGATCTGGATCGCGGCGGAGAATGCATATAATGAACGAACTTCTCGCGTAGAGAATTCCATCATTGCCCGATTAAGAGATAGACTGGCGACCGCGAAGACTGCGAATGAGATGTTTCGGGTGTTTTCAAAATTTAATGCCCTCTTTGTGCGACCAAAGATTCGGGGTGCTATCCAGGAATATCAGACGCAGCTTATCGACAGCGTTAAGCTTGATATTGCGGCTCTCCATGAGCGATTCAAGCAACAGTATGGGCATTCCGAGGCACATGCTATGGCCCAATTGCATGACCTACCTCCAATTTCGGGTGCGATTATTTGGGCCAAGCAAATCGAGAGGCAACTAAACGCCTATATGAAGAGGGTTGAGGACGTTCTGGGGCATGGCTGGGAGCTTTATCACGAAGGCCAGAAACTGCAAGGGGAAAGCACCACTTTTAGAAAGAAATTGGACACACGTCCGATCTTTGACACCTGGTCGAGCGATGTGCAAAAACGCAACATATCCATTTCGGGGAGACTGTTTAGTATTACAAGGAATAGGGCCGCCGGTAACTCTTTGGAGCTGGTTGTCAATTTCGATCCTCAGGTCATTGCGCTGTTCAAAGAGGTCCGGAACCTTTTGTGGCTTGGTTATCCAGTTACCCACTCGATCATTAGTATTTCCAAGGAGGCGAAGCGTGTTTATCCTTATGCGGTTAGCTTGATGGAAACTGTCCGAACTTTTGCTCAAATTAATAAAACAATATCCGAGATGTCCGATGTTTCAATCCTGCTCAGCGGTTATCAAAACGATGTTCACAGCTTGATAAGCAAGGGCACCCCCTTGAAGTGGGAGTCCTTTGTTCACTCTTATGACCTGCATCTGAGGCAGCTGCAGTATCTTCCTAATGGAAACATTGATCCTTCGGCGTTGTTGCAAGGAAGGGAGAGCAAACATGTGCAATTCGTCCGAGACTTCGCGGCCGCTGTTTCTATTCTCCAGAACAAGACTGGGACACTGGCTATCATTCACGAGACATCACAAAAAGCTATGGCGGAGCTCTGCATTTGTCCTTATGATGTTGACGCCTTCCAACATAAACTTGAAGTCGTTCAAACCGCCGTTGATCAACTCAATCTGGAGAATTATGTCAATTTACCGCACTGGGTTGGGGAGTTGAATAGTAAGATTGAAACGATTTTACTTGGCCGGCTCCAGGAAGCAGTTACGCGATGGATTGAGGTGTTTAAGGATTCAAAGGGCGACGAAGGAGCTAATGGTGATAGTCAACGTAAACGGATGAGTCGGAATTCGGAGGTTGATATCGATGGGGTTGCGAGGGCTAGGGATACTTATGGCCCTCGCATGAAGAGACTTGTGCATGAGATCAGCATCCGGAACCAAGTTATTTATCTCGACCCACCGTTGGAGTTTGCAAGAGCGAGCTGGTTCTCCCAGCTGCACCAGTGGTTGAGCGTCATCTGTAATCTCCGGAAGCTTAAAGCGAGTCGCTACGAGATGAACATCAACTTAGCTGTAGGGGACTCTGAAATGCTGTTCTCTGATCTGGTAGGTTTTAGATCTTTTTGGGAACCCTCTTTTTCCTTTACTAATTATGCATAGCCTGCGAGTTGCACGCCTACGCTCTCCGATGCCTACGAAGCAATAGAACAAAAACTGGCGGCGGTTGGGACGTATGTCGAAAAATGGCTTAGATTCCAATCCTTATGGGATTTGCAGTCAGAACAAGTCTATGATGTCCTTGGCGATAATCTTGAACGATGGCTTCAATTACTGACGGAAATTCGAAAAACTCGATCCACGTTCGACACCTCAGATGTTAGTCAGTCATTCGGTAATCTTTCTGTAGATTACGAGCAAGTCCAGACGAAGGTCAATGCGAAATATGATCAATGGCAGCATGACATTCTTGTCAAGTTTGCCAGTAAACTTGGAAATCGTATGAGGGAAGCTCACGCGGAGATTGGGAAAGCTAGACGTGACCTAGAGGGTCAATCTCTTGAGGCTTCATCTACGGCGCAGGCTGTATCTTTTATCACTATTGTGCAACAATGCAAGCGCAAAGTTAAGTCTTGGGCACCGGAGGTAGAGCTTTTCCGAAAGGGAGAAACTACCCTCTCTCGGCAGCGATACCAATTTCAGCAAGACTGGCTATTTGTTGACCAGATTGACGGGGAATGGGCTGCTCTAAATGAAATATTAGCCCGTAAGAGCAAAATTGTGCAGGATCAAACTGGTGAGAATTATGTTGATAGTGGAGGACTCATCGCTCTAATACTGACGACCTTTAGATGCGCTTCGGGCAAAGATTGTGGCAGAGGATACCGTTGTTACCGATAAGATTAACAATATCGTTGGAGAGTGGAACGATCAAAAGCCTGTTTCAGGTACCATAGCTCCGGAGGAGGCATCACAGACTTTGAGCAGCTTCGAGACGAGATTAACTCAACTCAAGTCCGAATCTGAGATGGTTTCGAAAGCCAAAGAAGCTCTTGACATCCCTGCCGGCCCAGAGAATATCCTGGTTTCAATTCTTGAGGAAGTCCAAGATTTCAAATCCGTTTGGTCTGCTCTTTCCACAATTTGGAAGAGCCTGAACGATCTCCGGGACACTCCTTGGTCCTCTGTTATTACTAGAAAGATTCGTCAAGGACTCGAGGGTTTAATTAATATGACCAAGGAGATGCCCAGTCGGATGCGACAATATGCCGCTTTTGAGCACATTCAAAATGTGCTCCGCCAATTAGTCAAAGTTAATCCACTCTTATCCGAGATGAAGTCGGAGGCTGTTAGAGAGAGGCATTGGAGTAAGATATTTAAGGCATTGAAGCCAGGGCATAGGCTATTTTTGTCCACTCTCACGCTGGGCACTGTTTGGGATCTCAATCTGATCGCTAGTGAGCCCGTGATTCGTGACATCATTGCCCAGGCACAAGGGGAAATGGCCCTGGAGGAATTCTTGAAGCAGGTTTGCAGTCTCAAACTTTGCATTCTCTGGATTAGCGATCTGATCTGGGCTGATAATTACTTTAGGTTCGGGAAACGTGGTCAAATTATGTGCTCGATCTCGTTAGTTATCAGAATAAATGCCGTTTGATTCGCGGCTGGGACGATCTTTTTGCTAAATGTAGCGAAAATCTTAATTCGCTCCAAGCCATGAGGCATTCCCCATATTACAAGGAGTTCGAGGATGAGGCATCCTCATGGGAAGACAAGCTGAACAGGGTTCATGTTTTATTCGACATCTGGATTGATGTACAACGCCAATGGGTTTACCTCGAAGGTGTCTTCACTGGGAACGCTGACATCAAGCACCTCCTACCTATCGAATCTTCCCGATTCCAAAACATAAATTCCGAGTTTTTTACCGTTATGAAAAAGGTCTACAAATCGCCTTACATTCTTGACGTTCTAAACATCTCGGGTGTCCAAAAGTCCTTAGAGCGTCTAGCGGAACTCCTCAATAAAATCCAGAAGGCGCTTGGTGAATACTTGGAGCGTGAGAGGGTTGCGTTCCCTCGGTTTTATTTTGTCGGTGATGAGGATCTACTCGAGATTATCGGAAACAGCAATGATACCTATCGTATCCAGAAACATTTCAAGAAGATGTTTGCAGGGCTTTCCGGTTTGGTACTGGATGACGATTCCATCATCTTGGGCTTCACATCAAAGGAGGGCGAGGAAGTGAGGTTAAAGAAAGAGATCTCCCTGATTAAGACACCTAAGATCAACGACTGGCTAACTGCTCTCGAAACCAACATGAAACTTACCCTGGCTGAGCTTCTGGCAGAGGCTGTGCGGGATTTCAGGGATATTTTCTCCATGAAAGATCTAAACAAAGAGAGATTCTCCGAATATATTGCGCAATACCCAGCACAAATCCTAGTCCTTGCAACCCAAGCTGTTTGGACAACAGTGGTAGAGAAGGCTTTAGCCGAAGGGGGTGCAGACTTACAAGGCTTATACGGGCAGGAGGTCAAGGTACTCGCGTTACTTGCGGCAACAGTATTGGGGGACCTCGAGCCTATCGAAAGGAAAAAATGCGAACATTTGATCACTGAGTTTGTTCACCAACGCGACGTCATATTTAGACTTGGTAATTCCGGAGCAAATTCAACAGAAGATTACACATGGCTACTCCAAATGAGATATTATTGTCAAGATGAGGGAGAATACCTGAGTAGACTGAAGATTAGAATGGCAAATGCAGAGCTAGAATACGGATTCGAGTATCTTGGTGTGGCCGAGCGTCTTGTGCGCACCCCACTTACTGATAGATGCTTCTTGACATTGACCCAGGCCTTGTGCCAGAGGCTTGGAGGATCTCCGTATGGCCCAGCAGGAACTGGCAAAACTGAGTCGGTCAAGGCACTTGGTGTTCAACTTGGTCGCTTTACCTTGGTATTTTGTTGTGATGATACCTTCGACTTCCAGGCAATGGGGAGAATATTCCTGGGGATCTGCCAGGTCGGAGCGTGGGGTTGTTTTGATGAGTTCAATCGTTTGGAGGAGAGAATATTGTCCGCTGTGTCGCAACAAGTTCAAAACATCCAGCTTGGATTAAAGAAAGCTATTGAGGACTCTAATGCGCAGATAGAATTGGTTGGCAGACAACTCAAGGTGCATCAAAATACAGGTACAAATAGCTATTTATCTTTTTTATATGGGACTCCAGTGTTAACGCAGACGCTTAGGCATCTTTATCACCATGAATCCTGGCTATGCCGGCCGTTCGAATTTGCCAGATAATCTTAAGAAACTCTTCCGAAGTGTTGCTATGTCGAAACCCGATAAAGAGCTTATTGCCGAAGTTATGCTTTACTCGCAAGGGTTTAACCAGGCGAAGCAGCTTTCCAAGCAAACAGTACCATTTTTCGACCGTTGCGCTTCACGGCTTTCGAAACAAGCGCATTATGATTTTGGGTTGCGTGCATTGAAGAGTGTACTTGTTAGCTCTGGAGGATTAAAGAGAGCGAGGTTGGTAAACGATGGCGTTGGTTTAGATGGGGAAAAGATATCAGGCTCCGACTGGGAGGCACAGATTATCGTGCAGAGTCTGAGAGAAACTATAGCACCGAAATTGATTCGGAGCGATGTAGAGATTATGAGGGAGTAAGTTCACATCCTGCGCTAATCCATCTTTCGTCTCTAACATAATGCCTTAGAATTGAAGAAGAGTCGTTCCCGGGAATCCAGTACGTACCTGGAAATCTCAGCAAATTGGAGGAGGCAATACGGAAAATTGCCACCGAACAAAACCTTGTTTTGACGGATACTTGGATGACCAAGATTCTGCAGCTATACCAAATTCAAACTATTCACCATGGTGTAATGATGGTTGGAAATTCCGGTTCGGGGAAATCTGGCGCCTGGAAAGTGTTACTTCAGGCCTTGCAACAAGTTGAGAACCAAGAGGGCGTTTATCATATAATTGACTCGAAGGTTATGTCGAAGGAGGCTTTATACGGGAGTCTTGATTCGACAACGAGAGAATGGACCGATGGACTTTTTACTAGTATTCTGAGGAAAATCGTCGACAATCTACGTGGCGAGGATTCGAAGAGGCACTGGATTGTTTTTGATGGTGATGTTGATCCGGAGTGGGTTGAGAACTTGAACAGGTATTTACCCCTTACCACCGTCCGTGGTCAGATATTAACTAACAATATTATGTAGTGTTTTGGATGATAACAAGTTGCTCACCTTACCAAACGGGGAACGTCTTAACCTTCCCTCAAACGTTCGCATCATGTTTGAAGTTGAGACATTAAAATATGCCACTTTGGCCACAGTCAGCCGGTGTGGTATGGTTTGGTTCAGTGAAGATACGGTCACCTCAAAAATGATGGTTACCCACTACCTCAAGTCTCTTCGGACAGTTACATTTGAAGATCTCGATGAGGATAACACGATCAGTTCTGGGCAAGTCTCAGTTAAGGCCCTTTCAACCCAATCTCATATGGCAGAGCTTCTCGGTCAACTTCTTGACAGTGACAATTTCATTGTGGAAACCCTTGCGGAAGCCAGAAGGTACAACCATATTATGGAATTTACCGAAGTTCGAGTTCTAAATACGCTCTTCTCATTGCTTAATAAGATATGCCGGACCATGATCGAATACAATATACAACACGCCGACTTTCCGCTTGAGGATGAGCAAGTCGAAGCATACGTTTCGAAGAAATTACTTTTGGCATTGGTCTGGAGCTTTACGGGGGACTGCCCTCTGACAGACCGACAAAGCTTTGGGCACTACGCGTGTGGTCTGGCAACAATCGAGCTTCCCCCTTTGACCGGAGGAGGCGCTATCATTGACTTCGACGTTTCTCTACCTAAAGCAGAATGGACGCCATGGCAAGACCAAGTACCTTCGATTGAAATCAATACTCACTCTGTCACTCAGACTGACCTCGTCATCCCCACTCTGGATACCGTTCGGCACGAAGACGTCTTGTACTCATGGTTAGCAGAGCACAAACCATTACTTTTGTGTGGGCCTCCAGGTTCCGGCAAAACGATGACATTGTTCAGTGCTCTAAGGAAGCTTCCAAACATGGAAGTTGTTGGGTTAAACTTTTCCAGTGCTACCACACCAGACCTTCTCATCAAGACTTTTGAGCAATATTGCGAGTATAAGAAGACATTAAACGGAGTAATGCTCTCCCCAACCCAAATCGGGCGTTGGTTAGTACTATTCTGTGACGAAATAAACTTGCCAGCACCGGATAAGTACGGGACACAGCGCGCCATATCATTCCTCAGACAATTGGTAGAACAAAACGGTTTCTGGAGGACATCTGACAAAACTTGGGTCACCTTAGACCGCATTCAGTTTGTGGGGGCGTGTAATCCCCCCACCGATGCTGGCCGTACACCCATGGGAGCTCGTTTCCTTCGGCACGCACCGCTCATCATGGTCGATTATCCTGGTGAACTCTCATTGACACAAATTTATGGAACCTTTAACACCGCTGTCTTGAAGATTATTCCGACCCTTCGAGGATACTCAGAACCTCTTACGAAAGCAATGGTTCAATTCTACTTGGAATCGCAACAGAGATTCACCCCAAAGATTCAACCACACTATGTCTACTCTCCTAGAGAGCTTACGAGATGGGTTAGGGGTTTGTACGAGGCCTTGAGGCCATTGGAAACGCTCTCCGTTGAAGGGCTGGTTAGGATATGGGCCCACGAAGCACTGCGGTTGTTCGAAGACCGTCTCGTCGGAGAAGATGAGAGACAATGGACCGCAGATGCGACCAAGAGAATTGCCCTTCAACATTTCCCTGGTATTAACGAAGAGAAAGCGCTACGTGGGCCAATACTGTTTTCAAATTGGTTGTCTAAGAACTACGTTCCTGTGGAGAGAGAACAATTAAGAGATTTCGCAAAAGCACGTCTAAAGACCTTCTGTGAGGAGGAAGTGGATGTACCGTTGATCCTCTTCAACGATGTTCTGGAGCATGTATTGCGCATTGATAGGGTCTTCAGACAGCCGCAGGGACATTTGATTCTTATCGGAGTTAGTGGAAGTGGAAAGGTATGTTATGTTGTTTTACTTATCGTTCTTTTACCTTGCTAATTGGAGTTCCAAGACTACTTTATCTCGGTTTGTGGCCTGGATGAATGGGCTCAAAGTCTTCCAGATTAAAGTTCATGGCAAATATTCCGCCGAAGACTTCGACGAGGATCTTCGGGATGTTCTTCGGCGATGCGGTTGCAAGGGGGAGAAAATTTGCTTTATCATGGACGAGTCTAACGTCCTCGATTCTGGGTTCTTGGAACGCATGAATACCTTGTTAGCAAATGCAGAGGTTCCCGGTCTCTTTGAGGGAGACGAATTTGCAGCCTTGATGACCGCCTGTAAGGAAGGCGCTCAGCGACAAGGATTGCTTCTAGATTCCCAGGAGGAGTTGTACAAATGGTTCACCCAACAGATCGTCAAGAATCTACACGTCGTCTTTACTATGAATCCCCCCGAGGACGGTCTATCATCTAAGGCAGCAACATCCCCAGCATTGTTCAATCGTTGCGTTCTGAACTGGTTTGGAGATTGGTCGGACCAGGCTTTCTTCCAAGTTGGGATGGAATTAACCCAATCACTTGATCTCGATAGAGCAACTTACAGGGCTCCCGACAGTATTCCGGTAGCCTATAGAGAACTTCCGTTGCCGCCTTCCCATCGCGAGGCGGTCGTCAATGCAATGGTTTATATCCATTACTCGCTTCACCGTTTCAATGCTAAACTCCAAAAGCAACAAAACAAGACAACATATCTAACCCCCCGACATTTCCTCGACTTTGTTGCTCAATATGTCAAACTTTATAACGAGAAACGTGAGGATCTTGAAGAGCAACAGCGACACTTGAATGTTGGATTAGAGAAATTGAAGGACACGGTCGACAAGGTGCGGGAGCTTCGAACAAGCTTAGCCGAAAAACAAGGACAACTCGAGAGAAAGAGCGCCGAGGCAAACGAAAAACTACGAAGAATGGTCGCCGATCAGCAGGAAACCGAACAAAAGCGAGCTGCTTCTCTACAAGTCCAAGCAGAGTTGGAAGTCCAGGAGAAGGTGGTTGCTCAACGGAGGGAAGTTGTATTGAGCGATCTGGCAAAGGCTGAGCCAGCTGTCATTGAAGCCCAAAGAAGTGTCGGAAATATTAAGAAAACTCACTTAAACGAAGTCAGGGTCATGGGAAAGCCTCCGCTAGCTGTTCGACTTGCTATGGAGTCTGTTTGCACGTTGTTGGGGCATAAGGTGGATGCATGGTCAACAGTACAATCTATCGTGGGACGTTCAGATTTCGTCTCAAGCATCATCAACTTTGACAACGAGAGACAGATGACCAAGAATCTTCGACTTAAAATGCAAAAAGATTACCTTTCTTCGCAGAGCTATAACCAAGAATCGATGAACAGGGCAAGCAAAGCATGTGCGCCTTTGGCTCAATGGGTAGAGGCACAGGTCAATTACGCTGAGATTCTTGATCGCGTGGGGCCTTTGAGGGACGAAGTTGATCAATTGGAAGAGCAAGCAGAGCAGACAAAGGCGCAAGCACAGGCGATGCAAGATACGATCCAAGAGCTTGAACAGAGTATCGCTAGATACAAAGACGAATATGCAGCTCTTATTAGTGAAACTCAGGCTCTCAAAACCGAAATGTCTCGTGTCCAGTCAAAAGTTGACCGCAGTGTTAAGCTTTTGGATAGTTTGTCTTCTGAGAAGACCCGCTGGGAGCATGGCAGCAAATCCTTTGAAACACAAATAGGGACGTTAATTGGAGACGTTATTGTGTCGGCAGCCTTCCTAGCATATGGTGGGCTCTATGATCAACAGTATCGTAAATCGATGGCAGACGACTGGCTCAACCATCTTTCGTTATCCGGTATTCAATATAAGGAACATAATCCAGTTACAGAATATCTATCGACTGCCGACGAAAGACTTGTGTGGCAAGAAAATGGATTGCCAGTGGATGATCTTTGCACGGAGAATGCAATTGTCCTCAAGAGATTCAACCGTTATCCTCTCATTATCGACCCTTCTGGCCGAGTCACAGACTTCCTAGCCAACGAGAGCAAAGAGCGGCGTCTTACCATCACAAGCTTCCTAGACGATTCATTTACCAAGCAGCTAGAGAGCTCACTCCGCTTCGGAAATCCTATTCTTATCCAGGACGCGGAGCATTTAGACCCTATCCTCAATCATGTCTTGAACAAGGAATACCAGAAAACCGGAGGCCGCGTATTAATTCAACTCGGAAAACAGGAAATCGATTTCTCGCCTACATTCAAGTTGTATTTGTCCACTCGTGATCCGTCGGCGTCCTTCGCCCCCGATATCTGTAGTCGTACTACTTTTGTCAATTTCACTGTTACCCAGAGTAGTTTGCAGACCCAGTCTCTGAACCAGGTACTGAAGTTCGAGAGACCGGATGTTGATCAACGCAGGACGAACTTGATGAAGCTCCAAGGCGAGTTCAAGCTACATCTTCGACAACTCGAGAAGCGGCTTTTGCAAGCATTAAACGAATCCCGGGGAAATATTCTGGATGATGATCGGGTCATCGACACCCTTGAGACCCTGAAGACCGAGGCGGCTGAGGTGTCACGCAAGATGGCAGAAACAGATGGCGTAATGATCGAGGTAGAAACGATCACCCTGCAGTACCAAGTCATTGCCCGTGCATGTAGTGCCGTCTTCGCGGTCCTTGAACAACTTCATCATCTCAACCACTTCTACCAGTTCTCGCTCCAGTAAGCCATCTGATCCCCTCTAATTTGACATCAATCGACTAACCAAACATTCAGGTATTTCCTCGGTATCTTCCATTCTGTCCTACACGACAACAAACGCTTGCAAGCTGAGAAGGATTACGACGCCCGTATTCAAATCATTCTCCATGACCTTTTCGTTACAACGTGAGTTCAATAGATGCCTTTTCTTCTATCATCTTACTAATCTTATAGCTATCAACGCACTGCCTTAGGGTTGCTCCAGAAAGACCGCGTAACCTTGGCAATGCTTTTAGCCCAGGCGTCTCCATACAAGATGGACAAGTCTTTGATCGACCGCATCTTAGATGATGGCCTTCCGGGGATAGACGCTTCGACCGAGGTGAGCAGGAGGGATGAAGTCGTTCTACGAGCCTCGGCGCTTCCAATTTTCAAGAATCACATTGAAAATATCACCGCTGAAGAATGGGAGAAATTCTTTCAAGAGGAGACTGCCGAGAGCTTCGTTCCTGTCGTTTGGGACAGCAAGTTGCCCAATCTTGATCAAGAACTAAGCAAACTTCTGCTTGTTAAACTTGGCAGAGTGGACCGCTTTGTTCCATCTGCAGAGAGGTTTGTGGGTGCTGTCTTTGGAAAGGACGTTTTGGACGCTACTGGAGATCTTCGCCAGGTTGTGGGTCAGGTATCTGCAACCGCCCCCATCGCTCTTGCCTCTTCACCTGGTTTCGATGCTAGTTACAAAGTCGATGGTTTGGTGGAGCAGCTTAGAGTTAGCTGTACCAATATCGCCATGGGCTCAAACGAAGGTTTGGCAACTGCAGACAAGGCGGTCAGCAACGCCGCTTCGGCTGGGACCTGGGTCTTGGTTAAAAACGTGCATCTCACTCCTGCCTGGTTACAGTCGTTAGAGAAGAGGCTTGATGCACTACGACCCCATCCTAACTTCAGACTATTCCTCTCTATGGAGTCTTCACCTAAAATCCCGATCAATCTGCTGCGTGCTTCACGCGTACTCATGTACGAACAACCTGCCGGGGTCCGTGCCAACATGAAGGACTCACTTTCAACACTGTCGACGCGCCCAGCTAAACAACAGCCTACCGAGAAGGCGAGAGTGTACCTTCTTCTCTCCTTCCTACACGCGGTCGTTCAGGAGAGACTACGCTACGTTCCTAACCTAGGATGGAAAGGATGGTGGGAGTTCAACGACAGCGATGTAAGTCACTCACCCTTGTTTATTGCATTAGAGAGTATGCTAAATCCCAGGATAGTATGAGTGCTCGGCCTACATTATCGACACTTGGATTGACCACGTTTCTGGTGGTCGTACAAATGTTGCTCCAACTAAGCTTCCTTGGGACATGATCCGTACTCTTGTTACAGAGACATATGGCGGTAAAATCGATGACGAGGGTGATTTCCAGCGTTTGACAGATCTCGTCAAATCGGTGTTCACCCCTGACGCTTTCAACTCTGACTTCAAATTGGTTGACACCGACCAGCCTCTCTACGTCCCTGAAGGTATCGGAATGCCGGACTTCATGCAATGGGTCAACGCGCTCCCAGAGAGAGAGCCACCAACATACTTAGGCTTACCAGCGAATGCAGAGAAGCTACTACTTGTGGGACACGGAAAGGGAATGATCGAGAATTTGGGCACCATTACAGATATGCTGGAAGAAGGGGAACAGGTTGTGGCAGAGGTAGCGAATGCTGCTTAGTTATTTCTTTTGTTATTCATCGCCCCTTCAATTTCAAGCGTTTTAGCATTGGGAGTTTTTGTTTGGGAATTTTGTTCCTGTATTGTTAGGCGTATATCCTATTTCTTATCTCCCCACCCAGATGTACAATACTCCAGCTAACCATGCTCCATTCTGTTGTTCACTAATGCGTTTATCAAGTGCTCTCACCCCCATCTTAAACATCCCAGAATAGTATTACACTCCGACACCTTACATCTCTTGCCAATAGGCATCCTCTGATGAACCATTTTACCGACACGCATTCCGGCTATGAACCGAAGCCACCCACTACCTGTATTCAACCTGAATTTACCCCATGCCCGCCGTAAAAAGCAGGGTAATCACTTAGAAATGAGAAGAAAAAAAGGGAAACCACCACAAAACATTACTTCTCATACTATGCACACATTACTAAACGTTAAAATTCCTTGCCATCTATCTCCTAGCCCTCAAAGCTCTCATCCCATCCTTAGAATCGACAATCCTCCCACTAACGTCCTTTAGCGCATCATTGAACTCTCTAAGCGTCCTATTCAACCTCCTAGCGTCCTGCCGACCCCCAACTCCACCCGTGAGCGCTGTGAGATCTTCCCCACCGACACTACCCATAGTAGCCTGCTCCTCGACGCTGCGTAGCGAGAGCTCCACCTCCTGCACGCTCTCTAGGAATAGATTCAACTTCTGGTCCATCTTTGCGACCTGCGTGTTGAAGTAGTTTATCATCGGTTTGTTGCTTGTGATGTCGTTCTCGCGCATGGGTTGGTTATGCTGTTGTGCGATGTACTGGCTACGCTGGGCGGGTGGCACACGGAAGAGGTCGACGTTGCGGATAGAGAGAGTTGCAGCTGCGTCGTCTTCGTTGTGGTGTTGGCGCGCGGAGCTCAGTGCTGCTTCGTCAGCGGCGAGGAAGGACTTTGTGGTTGCGAGCTTGTGGGTTAGGACTGCGGTGTCGGAGGGGATAGAGTCGATGGTTGCACGATGGCCGGGGAAGTGGGCGGTTAGCTCTGCGGCGATGCGCATTTGCTCTTGGATCTCTTGTCTGCAGTGGAAGCTATGTGAGTGAGGGGGGTCAATAATCCGACGATGCAGAATGAAGTCTTACTCAATGCCTTCCAGGATTCTCTGAACATCTACATGGCAATCTCCAAATCTAGCAGTCGGTACGAGCTTTGAAGCGTCGATAGTGGCTGCTGGAACTGTATTCTGCTGCTGCTGTGGTTGCTGCTGCGACTGGGCGGTGGAAGTCCCACCGAATAATCCACCAGGCCTCGGAGTCGCCAATGCTGTACTACCAAATGTTCCAACGCTAGGAGTAGCTGCTGCAGAAGCAGGGCCAGTAC
>Ga0307507_10007221_pt1 | contig 16336 bp, 20 predicted proteins | sample 7_EM_MG_FD_207223 | JGI IMG/M metagenome (GOLD analysis project Ga0307507, IMG submission 207223) | Populus trichocarpa ectomycorrhiza microbial communities from riparian zone in the Pacific Northwest, United States - 7_EM | ecosystem: Host-associated > Plants > Roots > Unclassified | place... | reverse complement strand
TGAGGAATTGAACAAAACTATCAGCAAAGCTCTGCAGGTATGGGCCACTCCCTTTACTGGCCTTTCAGTCATCCTAAACTGAGAGACCATTAACCACTGAGATGTGAAGGGGTATAGGGAGTCTTTCAACTTGTTGCTGACTATTGGAGACTACACCAATGGTTGGACTCACCTTCCTGGGCTTGTGTTCAGCCTCATTTATGACCCTGGGACCATAGTTGCCTTGGCTGGCAATGTGTTACAACATGGAGTATGTCCTGTTGCCAGTGACTGGGCCTGCTTGGCTCACTTTTTTCATCAAAAGGTCGGGGAGAGGCTTGGGGTAATACAGCCTGGGTGGGTCACATTGGATGATCTCACTCAGAATATAGATATGTAGCATCTGATAGCTGTCTGGATAGCATTACAATGAATTACATGTGATTGATATGGTGCTGTACAACTTCAAGAGCAGTGGACTTCTACACTAGGTCTTCCCAAGTTGCAATCTGTTTGGTAATCTGGGCTTCCTTGGCCTTGGAATGAGCAATCTGATCAAGGAGCAGTTTCTGGGCTTCCTCCAACTGAGCTATGATTTGCTGGACATTGGCTAGTGATAACTTGGACATCTCAATGTCAGCTTCCCTTCTTGGCAAAGCTCCACCAGCAACCCACTTGTACCAATTGGGTGATGTCTTGAGCAGGCGATTGACCCCCTCTGGTGGATAAGTAATTTGAGTTATCCACCAAGGGAAATCATAGCCCAGCCATACAGAGTCTCAGCAAATTCATTCTTGAGGGTGCAGTGGCTCACCATGAAGACAAGACTGTAGGAATGGAGGCAAGGAAAATTGACTGGGGTGTGAATAATAATATAAAAACATCAGTCATAACTTATGTCATGCCCATGAGCCACAGCCATGCCAATAGAAGTGATCATGAAGCCCTTCACAAAGCAAATGAGATTAGACTGGACCCAGCCAAATAATGCTCACCACTTCAGCTCCATAATACCATTCCCATGATGACTTAAACTTGGACTTGATGGGTTTTGAAGCTTGGCCATGTGAATGGCCCTGAACTGGGATGACCAGTAGTATAGTACTTCCTGGAACTCCTCCTCATCCTTCCACAGGATATTGGCAGTGTAGTCATGGCCCTCTCCTGTATAGTGCTTGGAAGTCCAGTCCAGTCTGGTCTTTTGTCAAAATTTGATAAGACCGGGACCTGGACCAGTCCTCACAAGTTGAAGAACCTCAAAAGACTGGACTGAACTGATGTCAACTGGTTCAGTGCAGTTTTGGTCAGTTTTCTGCAGTTGAAAGACTGGTCTCAACCAGTTTCAGTCTCAACTGGTTGAGGACTGGTTGAGGACCAGTCTTGTGGCTACTGACAATGTATATAATTGACAATCTATACTACTGAGCCTGGTACTACAATGAGGTTATCCCTCGTTCAGTTTTGGGGGAGGGGGGGTGAGGAGAGAGCATCCATCATCATCCACTGTTGCTGCCACATCGCATCATCATCCACCTCTCTCCATTGTTGTCCTGTGGCCATTTTCATTTGTTGTTATTGTTGTGTCACATCATCATAGGTGGCAGAGGATGAGGGGGTGACGTGGCAGTGGTTGGCAGTGGTCAATGTCATTGTGTGAGGCAGCGGCCAATGTCAGAGGTCTTTACACTCCCTGCTATGTTCCATATGGAATGGGTGGATTCCAACCCCATTCCATGGAATCCATATGGACTGTTTTTTGGCTGGCAACCCAGCCATTTTTTCATTCCATACCCACTATGGAATCCATATGGAAAGTCCATGGAATTGTGCATTCCATATGGATTCCATGGAATTTTCAATGAATTTGAATTGCAAATCCATGTACTATTCCATAAGGATTCCATGGAACAGTCCATATGGAATTTCGTGGGAAGGCACCATTAAATGTGTTGTCAAAAATAGTGTATACATTAAGAATCGAACACTCAACTGCATGAGGCATCACATGGGTAAACAAGAGAATGATCTTACTGCTGCACTATGTGACCATTGAAAGTGAGTGAACTAACCTCACTTAATCTTCCTGTGGCTGGTGATGCCCAAATCAAACGTCGGCAAATGCTGATGTTTGGTTTGGGTGTCACCAACAACCCACAACCTATTCCTCAACCACCACCACCACCACCATCCACAATGCCCACCCACCACTGCTGCACCACCACCGTCACTGCTGACCACGACCACCTACCACTGTCATCAACCCCCGCCACACCCCAACACCACCAGAACGACACGGAAACGCCATGTCGCCAACCACGGCAAGAAAACCGGCATCTGCCACATTGACACAATGCAATGACAATGGTGATGATGCATGACATTGTCACTGTCCACAGGGGTTTTCCTCCAGGTGAGCCCAACACAACCCCCCCTCTCCATTTCCCTATTCACCCGGAATCCAGGTGCCACATCACTGATAGCAACATGGCAACCAAACAATGAACAATGACATCGGTCATTGTTTGTTGTCATCAGACAGATACTACACGACAATGGACGACTGAACAACAACAAAGCAACGGCGACCCAGGATGATGATGATGCAAATGATGAGGCAAACAAAATGACCCCCAGGACAATGATGACCCCACCATGCACCAACAGTGACAACGGCCCACCATTGGTGAGCCAGCAGTCCTTCACCCACCCCAATTCCCTTACTCACACACAGTGCAGGTGCCATGTCACCAACAGCAACGTGGCAACCAAACAACAAACAATGATGATGTTGTCATTTGTTGTTCTTGTTTATTCCATGACACAATGGTGAGCAGCCCTGTCCCAGCTATGCCCCAACTCACCTACCTAACAGGCACCCCCAGTGGACAAACAGGGGCCACATCGCCACGCAAACCATGATGACCACACAACCATGACCATGACGAACGACAAGGCAACACAACAACAACCAACCAGTCGACAACCAGCCTGACACACGACCTACCACTGACACAACACAATAACAAAACACACAACCATGTGACAACCCACCACAACATGATGACACGACAATGACACCACCACCATACAACCATCCACACCACCACCACACAATGACCATACAACAACAACACCACCATGCACCACAGGAACCACCACATGATGAGGACACAACAACAAGGGCATGACATGACCAACCACCACATGCCGATGCATCAACAGCACAAGATGATGATTGTATTCTTAGTTATACTTTGTAGAAGTCATCAATATAATTTTATCAATATGTTCTAAATATTGACTGTTCCATCTGAGTTCCATATGGATTCCAGATGGATTGGTCCATGGATTCTGGATGGAATAGTCCACCCATTCCATATGGAACATGGTGGGGAGTGTAAAGTACTGCTAATTACCACCAGCACATACACATAGTGGAGGGTTTTTGGCAATAGATTTTGGAGTTAGTATCTCGAAGGTTTGGTGCTGTTTCCTTCAGGATGAGGGATGATGCTTCAGCAGGCAGAACCATGTTTCCATATTAGTGTTTCTGAAATTCAATTAAGTCCCTCTTTTGTCTGAACCTGAACCTGAACCTCCTACAATTTTTCCAAACCTGAACCAAACCCAAACTGTGCATTCAGTTCAGGTTCAAACCTTCTGAACTTTGTAATTTTTTTAAATCATTTTTTTTTCATGTCCAAATGCTTTGAAACACATGTGCAATATCTAAAAATCAGTTATTTATGCAAAACTGTAGCACAAACCACATTTGATAAGCCAAATATGGTGCACATCACTTAGTCACTGCTACTTTGGACAGAGGCCAAATCAGCTGAAGAAATAAAAAATTACCATACCCTGGAGTGGTGCCACAGGCAATTTCTTTTGACTTGGAAGATGCATTTACATGGTTTTTTCAGGATTTTGAGGCGCATATATTGGGGAAATATTATACATTAGAGTTCCATTACAGCTAAGGGCAGCATATGAAGGAAGATTTTTATTGGTTTGGTATTATTCCTAGTAAAGGGTGGCTGAAATGACCTTGGATCTGTTGGATATACAGTTTCGCAGTTTCAGGAGACCAGAACATATTGGTATGGAGGGGATAAGATATACCATATTTGGTAATGATTATGTCAGCTTGCCAAATCAGGTTGATCAAAATTTCTAACTCCCTCAGTTTTGGGTATTTTTGAAAATTGTCTAACAGTTTTCTTCCTTTCATCAATTGGGTCATTTCTGTTAAAGGGATAAGAAAAAGGGTAAAATTTGGGCTGTCAATAAAGTTCATCCAAAAGTAGTGGTGACTAAGTGATGTGCACCATAGATATTATACAACAGACACCAACAAGCAAACATGTGGGAAAGCCACCCATCAGCCATCATCCAGATGAAGCATTGATACTTGGCATTAAAATACTGAAGTAGTTATGGATCACAATAGTTTTGAACTAAAGAATTGCAAAAAGAAATATCCAAAATAAAGGGAAAGTATGCTCCCCAGTGGCTAAAGGTTTGGAGGTTCAGTTCAGTCCAAACCTGTTCTCCATAGTGTGGCAGGAATTAGACTCCCATAAATTTCAGCTGCAAATTTGACCTGCAAATTTGCGCTAATTTGCTGACCAAAGCCACAGACCCCAAAACTGGCATGCAAATTAGGGCAAATTAGCAAGGTCTCAAGTGAGAAAATAATGGCAAGTTTTGATGTGATTTTCTGGTAAATGGGGATGGTTATGGCCTTGCCGAGGTCAATTTCAGGTGAGGTTTGTGAATTTGACAAGTAGCCTGGGATTTTGCTCCATCTCACCCATAAACTCAGTCACATGAAACCTACTTTGAAAGTTGTTCCATACATCCACCATCATATGTATGTGCACCTAAAAAAATTCTTCTAGCCCAAATGGCATGCAAGTATATCAATAAATAAGGTTCCCTTCTTGCCATCATCCATCCCCCCCATGCAGTCACTTGCATATAACAAAAAAGTTGGTGAAGCAGACCCTGATTTGCCCTATTTCACAGGGCTAATTTACACAAATTAGCCTGGGCTCCCAGGGGCTGTGCCCCCAGACCCCTGCCTGCAAATTTGCCAAAAATTAGGGCCTCTTTGAGGCCCAAGCAAATTTGCTGGGAGAATTGGGGTCCAGAGGCTATTTCCTGCCACACTAGTTCTCCAGAAATTTTCTGGAGCCTGAACCTGAACCCAAACTCAAACTGAACTTTGCATTCAGTCTGGAAGGTTCAGGTTCAAACTGAGGTTCTGGACTGAACTTCAGCAACACTATTCCAGATGCAATATATAACAAAATCCAGCATTGGGATTTCCAGTGGCCACCAAGTACTGAAGATATCTAGATCAATTAAGCAAGAAGTGCTCAAGTACACACACCCAATACTCAATAATGCAGTGGCTTGAAATGGAAGAGTCTGGGGTTCCTTGAAAGAGAGTAGAAAAAGAATAAAGAGGGAAAATATCCTCATATGATCTTATGAGATCTTCTCCTTGAGCACTTCAAGTCAATTCACTTGCCTATCAGGAAGGGTAAGTATTCCTATTATGCTACCCAACAAACAACTCACTAATCTCTCATGGCCTCCTGCCACCTCTGTAGCTTGGCATATATCCTTTGTCACAAGGCATGTATCACATATAGAGGATGCGCAGTGTAGGGTTAGCTGACTGGCTATAGTAGCCCTTACCTTGGGTGGGTGTGTAGAGGCATGCTAAGCAACTGACTAGCTAGAAGTATAAGACTTAAGATTAGAGAGGCATAGTGCTGACCCTTATATACCTACAGGCATGGTCTTACAGATAGAATGCTGTGGAACAAATACAGCATATGGTGTAAAAATGCTGTGTGATAAGCACAGCATGTTGTGTTGTAATTGTGACACAAATAATCACATGGTTTTATGCCAACACTCCCCCTCAAGTAGTGCACTGCTAGCACACATACTTGTCTGTGGGTACAAGAGGTGAATGGGACTATAGAGGATAGAACCCTATACCAAGCTCTTTTCTATGTTTCAAGAAGAGTGTCAGGCACAGATTCTTGGTGAACATATCAGCAACATTCTCTGTAGTGGGAATGGTAATACTTTAACTTCACCTTTTTTGATCTGCTCTCAGATGTAATGATAGTGGATTTCAATATGCTTAATCCCTTTTTGGGTTATGGGATTTTGAGCATTGAAGATCACTCCATGACTGTCACCATAGACAGGAACATATGGCATGGGTTTTCTGAGTTTTCTGAGTAAGATCTTGTACCATGCACAATCACATGCACAGTCAGAAAGAGCTATGTACTCTGCCATAGTGGAGGACATAGATATCAGGGTCTGCATTTTAGAGTGCCATTTGATACTAGCATTGGCAAGGGAAAAGAAGTATCCCACATTGATCGACATCTGTGATCTGCATCTGATCTGCCATCTCCATAGCTGGAATCACAATAGGTGTATAGCCCTGCATCACTTCTTCCATCATAGACCAAGGCATATTTGCTTGTACCAGCAAGGTAGCACATGATGTGCCTAGTTTTTAGGAGATATTCCTCTGATGGATTGTGGGTGAATTTCACCATCTGAGTAACTGTGAAGGCAAGATCAGGATGAGTTCCAAGCATCAAATATAGCAAGGACCCTATCACTGATTGGTACTGAGACCAGAGAGCCACCATAGCAGTTCCATCAAATGGTTCAGGTTTATAGCTGGTGGGAAGAGGAGTTTGTGCAACCTTGGCATCAGCCATACCAAAGCACTTGAGAATTTTCTCAAGGTAGGGAACCTGATCTAGATAGGTTTTCCCATCTCAATACTCTCTTCTCATTCAGAGAAACTCCCTGCATTCTCCTAAGTCACAACATTTGTCCATGAATAGTTTTTTCTTGGACACAACTAGGGCAGTGTTACTATAATGTCATCCACATACACAAGTATGATGACCATGGTTCCATCAGCATGTTTAGTGATGAAAATGCCAGCATCATCATAAAGGCAGGAAAAGCCAAGAGCCTTCAGGCTATGATCAAGCTCATGCCACCAAGTGCAAGCAGCTTGCTTGAGACTAGAGATGGACTTTTTCAAGTGAAGGACCTTGTGGCCCTTGCCCAGAACTTTGAACCCCTGAGGTTGCTTCATGTAATGTTCCATATAGGAAGGCAAATTTAACATCAAGGCCTTCAATTTTCCATTTCTCAAGTGCTGCTAGTGTGAGAATGGTGTGGACCAACTCCAACCTAACAACTGGTAAGAAGATCTTGTTGAAGTCTAGACCCTCAACTTGTGAGAAGCCTTTAGGCAGGCTTTTTTATATCCATCAGACTTTAAATCAAATACCCAGTGTGATAGCTTTATGGCAAGGAGGTAGGTCTGCAAGCTTGTAAACATTGTGTTTCTTGAGGGCCTCCAACTTCTCAAACTGAGCTTTGTGCCATGCCCATTGATCTTTGGCTGATAGTTTGCCAATATCCTTGGTTGTCCAATCTCAGACATTCATCAGATCTGGTAATTCATAATGGTGAGGTATTGCCTTTGAAAGCAAATATTCCCACAATGCTCCCCCTTCTGTTGCTGATTTGGCATTACCAGGGTTGCCCTCAATAGTGTTGCTTGACTGTCCTAAATTAGGAATGAACATTGCACTGTTTGCATCAGGCAATTCTCAATGTCTGTTGGTGTCTGTAGAGGTGCCAGGCAGGTATATGTTTCCATCTTTTCTGGTACCTTTCCTCTCTCACTCTGAGTGTCAATTGTGATAATGGTATCATATTGATGAGTGAGCATACTGAGCTGGGTTGGTAGTTGAGTGAGTTCTTTATGAAGTTGAAATGAATCAGGTATGTTACCTGGAGTAACCTGAATCTGAGCCTGTTGAGATATCTTTCACTGCATGATGAATCATTGTTTGTCAATTAGTGGGACTGGACTGGATCATGAATGTAACTTGTTGGCATACCTCATCAACAGAGAAGCCACACCTAAAACAAGGGACAATCAGGCAGTTAAGTGAAGTGTTTGATGGATTCCATGACAAATGAATCATTTTGCATCTTTTATGTGATTAGAACAGATGTGTGGGACAATTTTTATTTTGACAGTCTCTTTGCCTATTGTTCAAAGGGGACATACAAATGTAAAGAAATTGCCATTGTTACTATTTTTAAAATCAATCTTAAGATACATCCACAGAACAAAATGCTGTGATCCATTAAAATTTTCAAATAGAATGGATTTCAGGAATAATTCAGTTTGGCCTAGGGAACACAGTTATCAGACAAATTTAAACAATAAGCACATTAATTGCCTTTATTCTGTCAGCCCCCTTGTCAAAATAAAAATTGGCCCATGGATCTGACCTATTTACATAAAAGATGCAAAAATGATTCATTTGTCAGGGAATCTGTCAGATGCTTCACTTAACTGCCCAATCATCCCTTGTTTGAGGTGCAATCTTGTGATTGATGACTCTCCCCTTGGCAAGCACTGACATGAGTTCATGGGCATCTTAGAAGTTGGTTGGCATCTGAAGTGAGAGCAAACAGAAGTTTTAACTCACACATCATGTTGCTGTCTTCACTCCCTGAAGGAATCTCAGAGTGACACAATAAATGAAAATAGATTTGGGGGGGTAGATGGCAAATAAACATGATAATCATAAAATGGTGAGTCATGTTTTTTTCATGTTTTTAGCTGTGAACATCAACTATTTTTTGCAGAACCAAATGACAGTCATTTTAGAGTCACTTCATCCACATCACTATTGGATGTGTTGCCTTCCTCTGCTTCTCCTTTACCATATATCTCCTCCAATACCTCTCCCTCCATTGGAGTTTTTATGCCAGCATGCAGATCATCAAGGTCAAGAATTTTAAAATCTGTGCAGGCAGCTAAGCAGAATGACCCTCTGAGGCATGAGCAAGGGGTTATACCACAAGACATTGACCCCATTGACCATTGAAACCCATTCAAATTCACTAGGTTCAATACCCAGCCCCACTACTCACTCCCTATCCTTCAATGGCTGTTCATCTTCATTAAGATCAACAGGATGAGGCCAGGAGATGAGGTGGTTCAGACTCATTGCCAGGGTGTACAATTGCCAATTTGGGGCTGACTTTATTCATACTGGCTAGAAAGTTGTCAAAAAATTCACCCTTGTGATTCTGTCAATGGTCCAAGTTAAACTTGTTCTTCTCAGTGATTTTGTTGAAGGTCTTGCTTGAGATGCAAGAGATAGCTGCTGACATGTACTTTCTGTTTATAATATTATCTGGCAGATAATCATTGTCAGGAAGGCTCATTAAAACAGAAAGAAAAAAAACTTTACATTCAAGGGAGTTCGAGAATTAAAAAGAGTAGCTGGGGTTGATTTTTTTTGTAAGGCCCTGTGTGCTTGACCTACCTAACTATGTAATGGCACATGTCTATATATGGAAATATGACATCATCTTCATGATCACCTTGATCCTCTTCCCCAGATGCCTTGCAGGCTTTGCATACCCAATTTCATGGGGGCATCTCCAACACAACACATGGTACTAAGTAAGTTGTAGTGATTAACTTGTGCAATGCTGATACTCACCCATTGCTTCATTCCAGTGGTTTTTCTCAAGATTGGCAAGTCCTGCAGTCCCACAATGGATTCAAGTTTTACAATCAGGGCACACAGCATACCCATTGGCATCAAGAACTGGTCCCTAACCATCTTGTCAGTAAATTGTAGTTAATGTTTATTCAATGTACCTCTTCAGTGATGCCATGTTCCATGTTGATATGTTATTGAGACTAGTGATGCCACAGCCTGGCTTGGCTTAGCCCAGGTGCCTGGGCCAATTTTTTGGCCCTGCCCTGGGTGTTGAAGCAGCAATATGAAGGGGTGGTAGTAAGTAAGAAGGTAATGATTGGGGGCTGTCAGGCCCCCCTTATATACTACAAACAAGTGTATCTAGAATATACTATGTTATACTACATAATACTAGTTAAGCCCACTAAGTCTGAGACAATGTGAGCATATGTACCTGAGTGTGCATAGCATCAGCATACTGGAGTTGCTGGCCTGCCATGGCTTATCCAACACTGGGCAGCCCCCAGCCAGCTAAGCTGACAAAAAAATTCTAAAGAGGGTTGGGTGTTTTCTGCTGGCACTAACTGGTGTCCCACCCTTCCAGTTACACTTCTAAACTGACTACAAGGTATATGTACAAAAGTATAGAAAGAAAACACTATGCACCATCTGCAGGAGATTAATTGGCTATATTTACTAATGGAGAATCCAACCAAACAATGTTGCTAGATATTGTTGCTTGACTTCTGGTGGCTGGACATGCTAATGTAAGGTCCAATTAATGGTTGGAATATATATAGTAGCACACAATGACACTTTCAGAGGCCTAACCCTTGCCTGAGCCAGGGCCAATTTACCAGCTATGGCCAACCCAAAAACAGTCCAGCCCAGTGGCCTGTGGCCCCTGAGCCAGGCCATTGGCATCAACAATTGAGACCTGTTTTGAGATTAGACAAAGATTTGATAAAGATTAGATTGTCAAATTTTGAAGCTGGAAATTGGCCAGATATAATAAAACATAATATTTGCATCATATAATTCAATTACACCTAAGATAATGTAGTATACAATCATATTTTACATGCAAAAATACTGTAAATCACCTCCAAAAGCCAATTTGGGACTATGTCATTGAGGGTTCCAAAAAAAAAAATTCAGCCTGCAACCAACTGACCTACCCAACCCCCAGTCTGGCATTCAGATCTCAGAACCCCCTTGCTCCAAATCTCTCAAAACTTTGGCTATGGTCATGAGTTGGCAATTGCTTTGCACAAATATGAGTTGTGTGAGGGGAGGCCACTTTGGGGTACTGATATGACTTGAGGTTCCTAGTCTTCTCTTCCCTAGAAACCAAGGACAATGGGGTAGGTTGCATGTAGAATGTGGTAAAAAATCATCCACTATTTTGCATCTGAAATGATATCAATGGGTGGGTATCAGGGTTCAATGTTCAGAGGTGAGGATGGTACCTCAATTTCAGAAGCATGTTTTTCACTGGATACATTTGTGCCTAGGATGAGTCTCTATCAACAGTATGGATGTTCTATCATAGTACATATGTACCCTTTTCATTTATAATCAACACAAAATGGTTTACTGCAAGCAAAATTTTTCAAGGAGTCAGATGAAGTGGCAGGAGCATAGGAAAGGAGGAAGAAGGACACAATGCATGAGGTCACATGGTCACATGCACCTTTCCCTGTTGGTTGAGATCCAGGAGATCCTCAACCAGCATCACAACCTTGCTGCTTCTCACCTTTGCTAAGTGTTGTTCAAGTAGAAAGATTCTGTTTGGAAAGGGGGCATGTCAAGCTTTAGCTTAACAAACTTGGATCCAACTTGGATCTCAACCATAATGACCTTGTTGACTTTGCCTTGCTCTGTGGTCTTTTTCTGCTGCTCCAGTGGTATTCCAAGTAGGAATTGTTTTTGGAATAACAGTATGCAATCTCTCTCATCTAATGTTCCCTTTACTAAATTTAAGTTGCAGATACTGTGTAGCTCATCAACCCCACATCCTTCTATATCCCAATACACTCATTTGCTGCTGCTCTTCCGATGGCCTGACAAAAAGAACTCTTTTTGGATTGAAGGTACATCAGGCCACTCTGACTAGGATTCTTCTACCTGCCATTCAACAATACTTTGTTCGCAGCTCTACTAGAGGAATTAAAAATCCAGCTGCCAGGAGGCAGCCAAGGTACAATGCCCATTTTGGGAGTGTGCCATTGTAGTAAATCTTCTTCTGAGAGCCAGCTTTGCATAAGTATGCTTGTTAGCCTTGGTGAGTGTGTGGTTTGTTACATAACAGGCACTGAATGGGGTTTCGACTTTACTTTCCTTACAACTATGTCAAGAGCATTCTCCAAGTTAAAACACACTTCAACAGAACCCAATCTGATATTGTATCACAAATGTTGCAGACAGAGGAAGTGACCTTGTTTTTTTCTCTGACAATTCCCCAAAATCGCCATATATCAAGAAAAAACTATTGCTGTTGTCCAAAAAAAATCAGGTGTGATGCATGACTGAAGAGTTGGTATAAGTACAGTAGTTCATCATGCAGAGATGTTTTGAGGAACAGTGGAAATTAGTGGGAGTATTGTAAAGCAAAATCATGGGAATTGAGGAGAATTCAATTCAAGTGCAGAGGTAAAGTGCAGGAGAGAAAAGTATAAAATGCTTACATGAATCAGACAAAAAGAATTTTATTCAAAAGCATATTGAAGCATGAGTACAAGAGAGAATATCAGTGAAACAGAAAATAATTGAGATCAATACATGTAATCACTGTAGTGGGTGAATTAAATATTAGATCCTGCAAAGTCATCATCAAGATCTTGCTCTTTATGAAATGAATGTGCTATTTTGGCCTTGAATTTTGGAACTCTCTTTGCAAGTTTGGAAAGAAAATGGACTGAGGATAAAATTATCAGAGGGAGTTCAAACAACAATAACCAAAATACATACCTTTTTTCTCAGGATTCATTGTTGTATCTGGAAGAACTGCTTGAACTGGATGATTCAAAACAACCTGTGTTGAATGCAAGTTTTCTTCACCATGGACTGTTCTTCCTGCATCAAGAACTTGAATCTCCTGGGCTTCTTGGACATTGGTTACAGTGTTAATTGTATGACAAGATTTTGCTCCAGGAATTCTGTTCTTTAATTCATGAACTTCAGTCTCCAATTTCTCTGCTTCTGTGAACCTTGCCAGACTTCTATATGTTACTGCTAAGTTTTTCATGGCTAGAATGGTGGATGGATGTTCTGCTCCAAGAATTCTATTTCTTGCATCCAGAACTTGGATGTTCAGCTTCTCTGCCTCTGTGTAGTTTCTTAGTTCATAATATGTTGAGGCTAGATTTGCCATGGCATTAATTGTGTAAGGGTGTTCCACTCCAAGAATTCTATTCCTTGCATCCAGAACTTGGATCTCCAGCTTCTCTGCATCTGTGTACTTTCCCAGGTAACCATATGTTACTGCTAGATTTTTCATTGCATGGATTGTGTCTGGGTGTTCCACTCCAAGAATTCTGTTTGTTGCATCCAGAACTTGGATGTCCATCTTCTCTGCCTCTGTGTATTTTCCCAGATTTCTATATGATGATGCTAATTTTTTCATGGCTAGAATGGTGTCTGGGTGTTCCACTCCAAGGATTCTGTTGTTTGCATCCAGAACTTGGATGTCCAGCTTCTCTGCATCTGTGTACTTTCCCAGGCATCCATATGTTACTGATAAATTTCCCCTGGCACAAATTGTGTCTGGGTGATCCACTCCAAGAATTCTGTTTCTGACATTGAAAACTTGCATTTCCAGCTTCTCTGCTTGTGTGTATTTTCCCAGATATTTATATGTTGTTGCTAGATTTGCCATTGCTACAAGTGTGTAAGGGTGCTCCACACCAAGAATTCTGTTTGCTGCATCCAGAACTTGAATCTTCAGCTTCTCTGCCTCTGTGTATTTTTTCAGGTGTCCATATGTTACTGCTAGATTTTCCATGGCTCTGATTGTATCTAGATGTTCCACTCCAAGAATTTTGGTCCTTGAATCCAAAATTCTGTTCCTTGCATCCAGGACTTGAACCTCCAGCTCCTCTGCCTCTGTGTATTTTGCAAGTTTATAATATGCTGATGCTAGATATTCCATGGCAATGATTGTCTTTGGGTGTTCCACTCCAAAAATTCTGTTTGTTGCATCCAGAACTTGAATGTCCAGCTTTTCTGCTTCTATGTATTTTCCACATTTATAATATGTTGATGCTAAATTTTCCATAGCATGAATTGTGTCTGGGTGTTCCACTCCAAGAATTTTATTCCTTGTATCCAGAACTTTAATCTGTAAATGTTCTGCTTCTCTTGCATACCCTTGTTCCTTCAACAGCCTCCCAAACTTTGCATATGCATCATCCATGTAACTAACAATATTCTGATTACCTTCTGATGTGAAATACCCCATATTTGCTCTCACATGTATTACCAAGCCTCTGTGGAATCCACATGGCTGGCCTGCATCCCATCTTAGTGAACAAGCCAAAGTAACATAAGCCATTAAACAACATGCTTTCCTCTCATTCAGAGTTAATCTGTCCCTGCCCCAGGTATGAACCAGTGGATGCATGGCATATACACAATCAGATGGGTGTTTCTTGATCAAGGAGAATGACAGTAATATCCGAAGTCCCTCTCTCAAGAAAAAGTTATCCCAAGTTCCTGATTTATTAACAGGAAGTAGTCTTCGATCCAGCAGAGAACTAGCAAGGGGCAATTTTGAGCTAGAAGTTTCCTCATTCTCTGTAAGGGCAGCATAAGAAAAGATTTCTTCAGTGATCCCCTCATGATGGAAAAAAGGAAATAATTCCAGAAGGAGCATTGCAGTATTGGCTGCAATGGCCTTGTGACAATCATTAGATTTGCCTCTTTGCTGAATTTCTTTGTATGATAGCTCCCATGTTCCATAGACACTTCTGTTATACCTAGAAGCTCCAGTAAATTCAGAATGAGATAATAATGTTGTTCGGTGATCTGAATATTTTGCAAGGTAGTCTCCTATAATGGTGACCCCAGATGCAATGTAAGCACCAGCCTGATCAATAGCAAGAGGAAGGCAGAAGAGCTCCTTCACAATCTTGGAAGCTTCAATATGAAGCTCCACTGAACACACATCCAAGCAACTAGCTTTTAGAAGTAATTCAATGGCCTCATTCTCTTCCATCTCAGTTATTTCAAGAGAATTCTCAGGTGAAGTCAGATTCCTCATGCTGGAGTTGCGACTAGTCATCAGAATGTTTCCCCCCCTTCCAGGTGGAAGATAAGCCTCCAGCTCAGAAGGTGATAGAATATCTGCATTGTCAAAGACCATTACATAGTTCTCTTTCAGCAAGCCAATCCAGTGAAGAGCAGATTCAGGTGAGCCATCCAGTCTACTAGACTGGGCTGCAGGAAGATTACAGATACCCTTGAGTCCCTGTGTGATGGTGCCAACTGAGGAAGCATCAATCCAGAAAACAGAAGAGAAACTGAAAGCAGTCAAAATTTTAGAAATGAGGGTTGGATCCACCTCTTTGTGATACTTACCAGTCAGACATTTCCTCAATAAACTTCAAGCAAATCTGAGTCTTTCCAATACCCCCCATTCCATGTAGCAAGAAGAACTTTCTCTTCTGGGCTGAGTCATTTATGTTGGAAAAATGCCTCTTGAGTTTGGCGATGACTTCTCTACGGCCTGTGAACCGATTGCTCGGATTTGGCATGAGGGGAATGACACCATCAGACATCGTACTATTGCTGTTGTTGATGTTGTGGATGTGCATCTACCAGAGATCCATGCAATCAGCTTACTTGGTGGGTATCTAGCTGTTCTACTCACGGTGTCAGCTGCGTAGAACATGCCGCCGCTAAGGGCAATGTCATGAGCATTTGAAAAAATCTGTGCTCCGCTCATTCTGAGTGGTCCAAGATGAGCGTCAGAGCTCAGTATGAGAGGGAGGGAAAGAAAGAGGAGTGCTCGGACGCCACGAGGTGTGTGCGTTATTATATACACAAAAGCAGCTGACCCAGCTCTCCCCCACACTGACTTTCCCGAAAAAGAAATAAAGCGCACGTGAAGCCTCCTAGGCTGTTTTATTTTATTAATTGTGCATCTTTACATCGGCGAGGTGGTCTAATGGATAGGACGTTCATTAGATTGAACGGATTCTCACGAGTTGTCGCAAGCTTTGTGTTCGATTCCCGAAGGATGTACTCTTTTTCTGTGGCTCTAATCTCTGTTTTCACTGCTTTCTATATGTTTTTGGTTACTTTTTTCTTCCTATTGGTATTTTATTATTGTCTTATGTTCTTCTTTTATTTTTACTTGCCATTAAGCCTTCTGGATGATTAAAAATAGCATTAATTAGTCATTAAATTCAGATAAAATCAGTAGAATATTAGTATTTTAGCTCTATCATTTACTTAAAACAGTTTAATTCACTCCTCATTTTTTTAAAAGAGGTTTAGGTTAATTTTACTGCCTTTTAGCAAAGAATTGGGCTGAAGACTCCGCCCTGGATTGTAAAATCAGTGTTAAATTCATTTATTTACTTCAAAATTCTGGTATAAGGTAATGTAAACTAATTTACATTTTTCTAGCACTGAAAACCTTGAATATCTTCTAAGTTGACAAGCCCACACTGACTTCGAGACAACACTGTCAGTGTGATGTCTACATGACTGTCTTCATTACCTTAAAAGTCAACTTATGTCAGCTGAAATGTCAGTGTGGGGGAGAGCAAGGGAACTTC
>Ga0307507_10007220_pt1 | contig 16339 bp, 9 predicted proteins | sample 7_EM_MG_FD_207223 | JGI IMG/M metagenome (GOLD analysis project Ga0307507, IMG submission 207223) | Populus trichocarpa ectomycorrhiza microbial communities from riparian zone in the Pacific Northwest, United States - 7_EM | ecosystem: Host-associated > Plants > Roots > Unclassified | place... | reverse complement strand
GGCGCGCCAGGAGCTCCATGAGCTTTAATCCACGCCACGCCGGCGTTAATATGAAGCTATCCAGATCCAAATCCAGCTGGAGCGCCATAGCCAATCCAAATCGTCGCCAGTCCAAATAGATCACTGGGCTCTACAAAGCTTCACCTCCGCAGACTCGCAGACTCTCAAGCCAGCCTACTCTTTCGACACTTAACCCCCTCGCCACAACATCTGGTAGCCGAAAGCACCTAGGAGCACCGTGCCTCATTACCCGCCGAACTGTATCAGCACAGTCCGATCCGGTCGGCCCTTTCTCATCAGCCGCTGGGGCGGAAAACACGACTACGGTTCGCGGATAGCTGGCGAATGCAGCTCTGCCGGAGGACTCGACCCGGTACTCCTATCGAAGATGCTTTGTTAAATGAAGACAGCCTGCTGAGATCTGCATCGCCTGCCAGCTATTGGTGTGAGAGAGCTGCATAGTGTAGGTATACCGATATCTCTGTAAGAGCAGAAGAAGAAGAACGAAGACGAGGAGGAGGGCGAGAGGGAGAGTAAGATGAGGAACCATTACTCTCGGTGGCCATATGACAGAATCAACGCACCGGGCGTGATTTACATGCAGAGGAGCCGACTTCCTTATAAGGCATGAAGAAACAGAATCGGATAGGAATGAGGGATGGGATGTAGATATGCAGGAAACACTCTTACCCCCGTATATGAGATCCTCAGCATCCCCCAGATTTAAACCCGAGAGGATGCGCTTCGAAAGGGTCAGTTTAAGACGAGGATGGAGAGCTATACGCCATGTTCGCCATTGCCGTTTTCCTTGGTTGGAATTGCTGCCAACTGGATGTTAAAACAGCATTTCTCCATGGAGATCAAGGCAAAACATCTCAGTAGCCAAATCATTTGACGAGATCACAATTAGTATTGAAGAGACCACAACACCACAAACTAGAGCATTACGATGAAGCAAAGCCAGACATCTAATCCATGCACTTGGAGGACATAGGATATGGGAAGTTGATTGCCGCAGAGTACCCTCCTGCCGCAGGGTTGCTAAAGATTTTAATTATACAAAGCAAAGAAGGTGCTTATCTACTCTTACAGGCGATAATTGCCACTTTCACACATTAACAATTCTCATCTTTAAGCTGCCATAATGCTTATCACTGACGATGGCTCGGGAAGAGTCTTTTAGCCAGGCAGGTATCACGAATGACATAAGCTAGCTGGTAGGTAGAGACACAGAATTTAACAAGTGATCTGTTTTATTTAAGGTGGCTCTAAGAGCCCTAATATACATAAGAAAAATAACCCCTTATAGGGGTCCCTAGAGGGTGGTGTAACAGACTAAAATTAGGCTGATATTAATATCTAATAGCTGTTGTTATAGGTTAATATTACCCTAGCTATAAAGCTACCTCTATAGCTAATATACTCCCTTAAATCTGGCGTAGAGCGGCAGAGCTAGATTACTAGATTAGGCAGTTAGGATAGATAAGCTAGTAGTAAGCTTTAATATAGCTAAGTATCTCCTTTTATAATTTTGGTTGTGTTAAAAAGTTATCTTAATATCTATATGTCTTTATAGCAGTAGTATAAAATATATAAGCCAATAGTGTTGTATCTAGATTAATAATATTATTACTGTTATTAATTTAAACTATAAAGGCTCGTTATTATAGATTCTAATTTAGTATATCTTTCTTCTTTGCTATAGGCCGCTTTTTATAGCTAGAACGTCTTTTACCTCCTAATAATAAGCCTGCTATTATTTAATGTTTGGAACGAGATATAGGATCTATAATTAGTGGTTTGGTAATATTAGAAGATAATTAAGTAGTAGATGGTGTCTATAGCGTAAATACTATAGTAGATGGTAATTGCTAAGGCGCTAAAGATATAGATAGTCTAGATAGTTCTAAAGTTAGCTCTAGGGTAGGTGGCTAATAGAGTTCTTCTGTTAAGATTTAAATGCTTTTTAATATAGGAGTAATGTTAATATTTGCTAAATATGGTAGTCCTATATTTAGTTTTTGGTTAAAGTTCTTTATCTAGTTTTTACTTTTTTAAAGATTATTTAGTAGATTTTAGACTTGTTAAAGGTAATTCTTCTAAGTTTGTAAAATAATAAGGTATTCTAGTATTTTAGAAGGCTAATATCTCTTTAACTTATTAATTTATATATTACAAGATTAAATAATATGGTTAGTAGTAGAAGTAGGTGGTAAGTAGGTAATAGTATTAATAAGGTAGAGACCTCTATATTCTATAAGGTTAGTAAATAGGCTTCCGTTATTTTTATAGCGCAGATAGTTTATAAATTAGTTAATAACTACTCTAACCCTATAGAGCTTTGCTATGGATATTAGATTAGTATAAAAATAGGGAGCGTATGCGACGTTCCTTAATGTTAGATACTAAGTTAGGTATTGTTTGCCTACCTTAATAGCTAAGTTAATATTACCATATCTATAGATTTCTGCTCTAGCATCTCTAGCTATTGCTGTAGATATATATAGCTTAAGGTTATAGAAGTATCTAATATTGTTACAAAAGTGGGTGTTTACTATAGTGTTATACCCCTAGGCATTAATTAAAGACATATCTAGATAATCCTGCAATATTAATAATAAAAAGAATGTTGTTATAGCAGCCGCTATAGCTTAGGGCCTGTCTAGATCCTTAATCTTTTTAGTAATAGATAAAGCTAATTTAGATAGAGATAATAGAGATGTCCTTAACCTAGGACCTTCTTACTTAATCTGCTTAAGCCTTTTATTATAGTACTACTTATTTTTTAGGACCTTAAGCCATTCCTAATAACTCCTTAAATACTTATTATTTGGTATAAAGTTTGGACCTTGGAGAGATTAAAACAGCTACTTATAATTCCTTAATTTGTGGATTAAACTATAAGTAGGACACTTTATCTTAGATAGATAAGAAGAAACTAGAATAGTAGACATCGTCTAATCTATAGATGGTTATTTTAAGAGTATAGTATAGGCGTTATAATTAGAATTTGGGTGCCTATAGAGCAGGTTAAACTCCTTAATTATTATTACCATTTTAAGCTTCTTGTCGAACTGGATTGGATTTCCTTACCACCATTTTAATACTGGCTTCAAGCCTAGAACCCTATGTCTTAATACCCCGCTCCTTACCTCGTATGTCTCCTTATATGTCTTATCAAATATCTAAATACCTGTTTCCATTACCAAATAACGACATAGTCGTTATTCTATTTGCAACCTATTTGTTACCTATCTGGTATATATATAGAGGCTCTAGAGCCCTCTTTAATAGATAGAGTTCTAATACCTAATTATCCGTTTAACAGTTATAAGCCTAGGCCGACTACTGCATCATCTTTAATTCCAAAGCCTTTATTCCAATTAATTATTATTTAAATTATAGATAACCATAATAATAAACTCTTAACAAGAAACCAAACCCGTTATTATATTATCTATTATTCTTACTAGCCCAAACAATTAGGATAAATAGATTTAGGTTATTAAGTTAAAAGCGAATAATAATTGTCTCTAGAAGTATGTTAACCTATTAACATCTAAAACCGATCTGCTATAGCTTAAAGAACCTATCTAAGCCTTACCTAAGGATGCTAATAGCTGGGGGATAATGAAGCTCGTAGAGCTAGATAAGGAGGAGAAGGAGGAGCTCTATACGCTTAAAGCCGACTATAGGGACAATATAAAGCTATATAGAAAACAGCTATTAGCTCTTAATATGTTGCACAGCTATATCCTAAGCTCTATCTCACATACCTACCTTATCTATACGTTTAAATGCATAACCACCTATAACGTCTTAGTGTCTCTTAAGAAGAGAATTGCTCCAACTAACAACGTAAGAAAGCTTTAAGTAGCCACCCAGTATGCAAAGCTTAAGAAACCGCCTTGGAACTAGAACTTTAAGGTCTAGTTAGAGGAGTGGAAGAAGGTGTATACTAAGTATAAGGAGCTAGATCTACTCAAGGTAAATAATAACCAATTAGTAAGAGACTTTATATACGCAGTTAATTTAATTACACCAAGCTGGTCCGAATTTTGGAAAAACTAGCTTAAAAGAATAGAGTAGAAGAAGAAGAAGCTTCCTAGCTTCTTTAAACTAGTTAAAATCTACCGAAATTACTATTGTACGGAGCTCGCTTAAAAGGGCAAACCCCTATAAGGATCCTTTATAGCCACCTTTAAGGATAAGTTAAGTAAGTTACTAAATTTAAAGCCTAAATTAAAGCCTAAATTGTTAGCAAATAAGCAAAAAAAGGAAAGGCAACCGCCGCTAGAGTGTCTATACGGAAAGCGTTACTACTTTAATTGTTGGTCACACAGGGTGACTCACCAATAACGACTACTCGAGTAGGTTATAGTGATGTTGGTTAAAAGCTTCTTGATTGGAATGAGGAAGGGCGAGGAGCTTAAGACTCCTTGCCACGCTAGTGCCGCGGCGTCACGTGACGACCGCTTGCCTAATTCCCGATACTAGCAACTCTTCTTTTGTGGTTGCCATCTATATATAAATACTGCTTAACTAGCGTAACAAATATCAATCCTCCTCACTTACTATTACCATTATAATATAAGTCTCGCTGTCCTAAAATTTGCCTCTTAGCACGTGGTGCTTTCTTACTTAGAGTCGCGGGTGGACATCGTATTAGGGCCGCCAAGGCGCTAGTTATAAGCGAGCCAATAGCGATTTTCTATGCCGGGTATAGAAAATCCTAATTAGCTGCTCTTAAATTACTATATCTTCTACTCCCTTTTAACCTAACCTTTAACTTATACACGCAGAGTATTTATATTAATGAATGTCTCTAGTGCCTTATTTGGGTTTGCCTTTGTTATCACATCTACTGGGTTGTCTTGGCCATTAATTTACTAGATTTTAAAGAGTTTTTAACGCTTATAGAATTGCCGAAGTACTATAATATTAATTATAAAACGTTTCTCCTTTGTGGTATTAAGCTTGACTAAACACTCATAGAGGGAGTATAAGTCGGTGCATACAATTATAGGAATAGTAGGGAGTTTAAGCCGATCTGTAATTATCTTAAGGGTAGTTTTAATTGTAATTACCATATTAACTCCGCTAACCATTCTATATATCTCTGACGCTAAAACGCTTTAAGTAATATACTTACTCTTAGTTAAACTTTAATAAATAAGCTTACTATAGATCGTAAAGTCATTCTCTCTAGTAGATTTGTTTGTGATAATAATTTTATATCCTAGCTAGGAGCTAAAATCTTTATTATTTACAAACGATCTATTAACAAATACAAAGAGCTTAGTAGTAGGAAGGTTAATAGGCACATAGAGTAGTCCCTAATTAAAATAATTTATTTGCTAGTGAAGACGCTTATTTAGGGCAAGAATATCATCCTTGGTTGGTTCCTGGTATTAGGCGGCAATAGAGAGATTAAATAAAGCCTTAGGTTAACAGATAGAAGCGATATAAGCTCCGTAAGCGCGTTGCTCTATATATCCTTGCTTTAGAGAATTAACGTTAATAATATTAATCTTCTTGCCTTGGCCCTTCTGGCGCAAAGCAATGGAATCCTTATTTAGGGAGAAGATGCATCTATTAAAGAGTAATAGTGTAGTTAAATTAAGCTTTTTCTTTGGCTTTGCTATAAGATTTGCCTTTACTAGCTTATCTTCTTTAAGAGCTAAGAATTGGTTGTCTCCTAAGATAATTATATTGTTAGTTTATATGCCAATAATTCCGAATAGAGTTCCCGTAGTTGTGATAAGGAAGCAGGGATTAAATATAGAAGTAGTTATTAAGAGCTTCTCTTTATAGTGCTTACTATAAGTAGCCCACCAATAAGTTCCTGCCTCTGCGATTCTATATAATGGCTTAAGTATAACCATAATTGTATCTTTAAAATATTAGTAGCGAATTTGCTCTAGAAGGTATACTAGTATTAAGCGCTAAAGGCGCGTCTCTAATTGGGTATAGGCCTAAGTAATATCTTATAAATAAACTGCTATTCTATTCTTTATTAAGAAGGGAGCTAGCGTAATAATAACTCGCTAACTAGCTTGTTAAATTATAGGGGATTATATAAGAATTACTTCCTTACCGTTATTATTATAACCTTAAATAACCAGTCTCAACTTCTTAAATGGGGTATTAGTAGCTTTGCCCTTAATCTTATTAACCATTCTTAACTTAAAGATGCAAACTCTATTAAACTTAGTAGGGTTATACTTCTTAAATTTAAAGACTCCTCTTATAATAAGACCGTTAATCTTCTGCTTATTAGATGCTTGGAAAGGAGCTTCTAGAGTTATAATACGGCCTTCCTTTTAGAGATATTTTGCGAGCTTAAAGTCAGCCTTCTCTTTAGCTGTTATAAAGGCTATTAATAACTCATCTCCACTCTTAATAGCGGTAATGAATTGCTCTTTAAAATTGATAAGGTGTTGGCGATTTTGTAATCCCTTTAGGCGACCTCTACCGCGCTATAGTTGCGGCACATCTACTATAATTGTATTAGGATTGTAGTCGTCTTCTAAAGTACGTTAATTGTAGTTCTCCTTTAGGGTATCCTTTAGGGCATCCTATAAAGGCTTAGAACTGTCGTTTCTATAATAGGGCTTAACAATAGTTAATTAGAATTAAGTGGGTCTATAGGGTATCTAAAGAGTATAAGTCTAACTATTAATTATAATGAGTTTATGTGGGCCTAACTATCTTCCCTTTTTACGCCATACGCGTACCTTAGATTGGAGTGGCAGATTAAGCGTAGTTAAGGTATTTAGGCTATTTCTTATTCCTAGTACATCGTTGACCTAGCGCATGGCGTAGAGATGTTGCACCTCTTTTATTACTTTGCGAATAGCCTCCGCTTATTACGTAACGGATAGGGATAGTAGAGAATTATTAGTTATTTAAGGGTAGGCGCTAAAGACTAGCAATATAGGTACGAGCCTATCTGGGCTAGCGGAATTATTAATAGCCTTAACAGCCATCTATAAGATAAACTCTTTGCTAGCACCCTCTAGTTCCAAAGAAATAATCTTATATGCTTATTATAATAGCGTGTAATATTGTTCTACTTTTCCAACACTATTATATGCCTTAATAGGGACTTCCTTAACCTTAATTTTTATTACCTTTACCTATTGCCGAAACATTATAGATAAGAAGTTCCTTCTTATATTATAAATAACTTAATTAGGGGGTTCTAGGTAGACATTAATCTAGTATAATTAAAGAGTATCCTATGCGTTCCTAGCTAATATATCCTTTAGGAAACGTGCGGCTTGGAAGAAAGCTAAGAGATTAATAACTTAGAGTACTAGCTTGCCGCTAAGATACATAATATTAATGATAATACAGAAGTTAAAGTTGTAGTTATCTTTAAGGGTAAACTTAAATCGGCCAGGGGACTTCTGGTTTATTTAGTAGTAATAGCAGTACTTTATAAGATGCTTAATTGTTTTAGCCTTGACTTTATAACCTACTTACTAAAGAACCCTAAGTAATCTATAAACTAATAGGTGACTAAAGCGATGGTATAGTTAACATAACTCCAACTTAGTTAAATGGCTCTAAGCAACGCTCCTTTTTAGCTATTAAAGAAGCAACTAAGGGTAACCCTACTTGCGTATAACAGGCACCCAATTATCTCCCTAAATAAGCATATTCTTAAGGTTATCTAGCTTAACGCCTAACTTATCTATATCTTAAATGCAGAATAGAAACGGGGTGTTTACGGGAATAATATAGAAAGTAATATATCTTAATAGGGTTTAGACCTTAATTATGCTAAGAGAGATTATAGTACCCTTACTAAAGCGGATTGTATATTGGCCTGCCATTAATTAGTTAATCTAAACAGAGCTATTAAGCTGCTAAAGAGCTTAAACTTAAGGTTCTCCTACTATAGATACTCCTACGGCTCTAGTATCTGGCATAATACTATAAAAGACGTTTGCCGAGTATCTATTGTTAAAGGAGAACGTGGAACTTTCCTTTAGCTTATTAAAGACATCTAACTTTGTAATAGAATAAAGCGTAGATTAGTTATTAAGGATAGTGATAGTTTATATACCATTTACCTTACCATACTTGGTAAAGTATTGGTTAGGAGAGTAGTCCTTAATTTCTATATCTATAAGGAGCTGTTCGGCCTTATTAACCTTACCCTTAAGATCTTCTTCGCCTTTATATTAAACCAGGAAGCTTTAGAAGTAGGCTATAGTAACCTTTTAGTTTCTAACATTTTGTACACTCTAGCGAAACTTATTATATGCCTTCTTTTGTCTATTAAGGGGGTGCCTAGTTGACTAGCAATTTAGCTTCTTATAAACGTAGCACTTCTTCTAATAATTGCTCCGAAATAAACCTCCATAATTGCCTTATGGTTAACGTTAATTATACCCTCTACCGTATCCCCTACCGCGGCCACTATATATTTGGTCGGTCTAGTTATAATCATATTAGTCAGCTAGGTTAATTAGAGTAGGTTAGGGTTAGGTATTAAATTGCTATACTTCTTAAAAGCGCAGAGCGGTGCTAATAGAGGATCTTAATTAAGCACACACTCCTTTATAAGTATTTGCAGGATTAAAGAGAGTAAGGTTGTATTCTTTAATACCTTAGCATGTGCTAATAATTTGATCGCGTAGGCTAAAGTCCTCTTAATATAATTTAGATAAACTATACTGAATTATCTAAAGTTAATTAAAGAGCTTTTAGAGATAATTGAGTTAAGAGATATCTAGGTTTGTCGCAATAATTCTTAAGAAGGTAGTCTCTCTCCACTCTAATATATACTGCTGCTTATTCTCCTCTGTTTTAAAGGGGCATCTTGTCTTATATATTATTCGGTTAAAATCGTATCCTTTTCCTACCAAACAATTATAATAGAAGGTACTAGCGCGGCCCTTAAGCATAATAGAATAGGCGTTATAATATTAGTTAGGTTCTAGTCCAACCTTCTAGTAATAGTTATAGAAGATACACAGCTTTAAATTAAGGATATTATATAGTTTCCCGCTAAACCTCTTTTCCTGGTCTGAATAGAGCTTTATAAGCTCTGTAAGCATTTTTAAGGTGCCTCTAAGTGGTATTAGGCCACGTTAAAATTGCATTAAAGATTAAGGTAGGGATTGCTTTATAGGCTGTAGTGGAGATATAGATCTTAATAGAACACGGTGTGGTACCTAATCTTACTATAATAGAGTTTAAAGGTTATTAAATCGCAAAGCAAGGGGATCTTACGCTTGCTCTTATTTAGTAGTTAAAGTTATAGGTTAAATTAGTGGATCCTAGGGAGCTAAAGATAATGGAAGTAATGGATATAGAATATAAGAACTCATGCCTAGAGTAATAGAATTTGAATGTGTTTTTATTAGTATATCATTCAGATTCTATTATAAGTTAAGCTTCTTTATAGTGCGTAGTTAGTGCTTAATCTCTTATAGAGTCCATTCGTGCTCTTCTTTTGCGTTAATAACTTGCTCCTAAATATTGTCTCTAATAGCGCTTCCATCTATAGGGACAAATACTCTATTCTCCTAAAGGAAGTTATGGAAGTCTTATATAATAAGCTTATTTGTAAGAGCCTATATTTCCTTTATCTATCTAACAAAGTCCTCCTTCATGTAATACTATAGCATAGTGTTGTTATATTCGCTGTCTGTATAGTATACTATATGGTATAATAAGAATCCGTTCAGGTCCTTTTACTCGGCGTTTATAGGGTCGATGTCTTTGTTTTATATCTTTGGGTTAATGTCTTCCTTATACTTCTTTGGGTAGGTTAACGCCATAATAGGTTAAAGGTAGGTAGGGTTTTTGGTTTTGTAGAATCTTGTAGGTTTACTGTTAAGAGGTAGGCAATTTAAGATATTATTTAACGCGTTTTGGACGTTAACTTAGGACCCTAGGTTTAGTAACACTTCTAACCTAAAGTACTTAACTAAATCTTTGTAAACGTGGTTGTTCTACGTAATAGACGCAACTTGGTATCTCCTAGTACTTAATAACACTTTTGTTACTAGTTTTCCACAAGTCTAAGATAGCACAGTATTGCTAGGATCCATTCCATATAAGCGCATATGGCACCCCTATACAAGACTGTCTCTTCTGTTTGAAAACCTAGCTGCTCTATAGTTAACTGTGTATTCAACCACTAATTAGTGTTGGTTACACAGGGTGACTCACCAATAACGACTACTTGAGTAGGTTATAGTGATGTTGGTTAAAAGCTTCTTAATTAAAATGAGGAAGGGCGAGAAGCTTAAGACTCCTCGCCACGCTAGTGCCGCGGCGTCACGTGACGACCGCTTGCCTAATTCCCGACATTAATAAATGCTGGTATATTATAGAGTTGATTCCTCGCCCATTATAGTTTAAACTAAGTAATAAAATTTAGAAGAAGGTAGATAAGAAGATTGCTAATATAATGCTAGAAATTAAGGCTTGTATTAAGTAAATTAAAAGGGATAATTAAGTTAATAAATAGCTAAAGAATAGTAACTAGCAGAGCTCTAAAGAGCCTAATAGAGGCTTTGTAGTTTATTAAGTAGGAGCCTATAATATAGCTTCCAATTACAAGCTTTATAATAGTATTATTCTTAACTTAGGAACCAATATACACGTTATTAATAATTAAGCTAGATTTGTTAGCAATATTAAGCCTACCTTAGACTAAATCTACACAGGCTCGCATATAGAAGAAATTATAGGCTATGGCACAGCTATAGTTATAATTAACCACCTAAAAGGGAAGAGATAGATACAGCTCTTAAAAGCAGCCTTTATACTAGGCTTTTATACTAACCTAGTATGCCTCCAAAAGCTTAATAATAAAGGCGTTTATTAGAATAATAAAGAGAATATTCTCTTCTACGGCGACAACGAGACGTACGCCTACTATAGTTACTACTATAGTTAGAAAACCATTAAATATAATAAGCTAAAGGGAGACTTACTAGAGGCCTTCTTTATAACTTAATTAAAGCTAGTAAAGCATTTATTAAAGCCTCTACTAAATTAGGTAGAAGGTGTAACAGTGCAGTGTGGGTAAATTAAGTGAGCGACTTGATTGTAAAATGTAGCTCTAGAGCCTCTCTATATACACAAGGAAGGTATAGAAATAAATAAAAGGGGAGACTAATACGTAACTAAAACAACATAATACGCAAGTGATACGTAGGCGATACGCAGGTAAAACAGTAGTGGTTTAGCAGGGTACCGTAGTCGGTTACACACCCCCCTAGATTTAACGGTGTAGTCAAAGCTATAGAAAACAAATGAAGGTAAAAACTATACTAAAATAGGAAATTTAGATACAATTTAGGAGTAGGGTGATGTTCAAGAATCTTTGTCAGATAATGCAGTAGCAATTTAATGTCGAATATCCACTAAATTCAATTGCTTTATCCACGCCTCGTACCTTTAACGGGGTAGAATTTTGGTAAGGCCGTCGGCAGGCATCTTGCCTGTAGGGACCTATTGTACGTCAATCTTTTTGTCTTGGACCTCTTGTCTGAGCCAGTGCTGATGGACGTCGATATGTCGAAGCTTGGTGTCAAGCTTTAGTGTATCCTGTCTTAGGAGTCGTACGGTCTGCATATTGTCGCATAGCAGGGTAAATTCGCGTTCTAAATTGAGACCGATTGCCTCAAAGAAACGTTGCCACCAGATAATCTCAACAGCAGCCGTAGACAGGGAGAGAAGCTCCGCTTCGGTAGTCGAGCGAGTCACTGATCGCTGTAGGGTCGCCTTCCAGTCGATCAGTCCTCCGAATAGCATAAATAGGTATCCTTAAGAGCTCCGTCTAGTGTCTTTATGGTCCGCAAATGCTGCGTCGGATGCTCCGTAAAAGGTAACGTCTTCTCCCTCAGGGTTTCTAAAGTAGACATATGCTCCAAATACTTCGCCAGAGTATTCAATAGCTATAGATTTTATTCCAAGGCAATAGGCGATGGCTTGGTTTGATGCATCAAGGTGCTTTTAATTTGGATTAATAAGGAATTCGGCCAGCTTAGAATACGTCTTGGCAATATCAGGCCTTCTAAATACGGCGAGATGCGCAAGAGAACCGACTCGTTGCTAATAGGCTAGAGTTCTTTAAGGGTTCGTCTGCTGGTCGGACGGAGTCAGTTCTTTAGTAGGAAGTAGTAACTTAGGAAATCTTCCTGGTTAAATATTAAATCAATTGGCTATCTTTTCGATATAGGAATCTTGGCAGAGCCAGAGCTTTCTGCTTGCACGATCTCGTTCAATTCGAATTCCTAGGAACCACTATAGGTCTCCTAGTACACGGATCTCATATTGGTGTAGCAGTTTGGCTTCAAATTCTTCCAGTTTTAAAAGGTCCTTTTTAGCAAATAGGACAGCAATATCGTCTACATAAAAGAAGACAATAAGTCGTCCATTAGTGTAAAGGCAGTTCGTACCTGGGACAGGCTTTAATCCGAATTTGGCCAGTGTATTTATAAGCTCTTTATACCAAAGTAGTGGTAAGACCTTTAATCCATATAGTGCCCTAAGTAGCTTTAAGATATATCCGTTTTAATCAAAGCCTTCTAGGCAGTAACAGTAGACTAGCTTGTCTAGTCTTGCATTCGTAAATGCGTTCACAGCGTTATACTATCAAATCTCCAAATCGAATGCGGCTGCTATAGCCATAAGGGCACAGAATATTCAAGCAGCTAGGGTTACTACATAGGTCTCTTCCTTAGTAATCTACAGGTCTCCGCGGACGCACAGTCAAGCTTTTAGCTTTTATAGGTAGCCGTCACTGTCGAACTTGTATTTAAAGACCCATTTCAGTGGAAGGATCTGGTCGTTGCTTACTTCTTCTTTTAGTACAGTCTCAAATGTCCCTCAGCGTTTCAGGTCGTGGTATTCTTTTTCCATAGCCTTTTAAAAGCCGGTAGTCAAAGAGTGCTTTCTTAGCTCTTTTAGATTCCTTAGTTCTAGTAGAAGATTGTCTTAATACAGGGAGGATCTAGTTCGGTTAATGTCCTTTACTAGTCCTATGGCAAAGCCAGCGTAGTAACCAAATAGGGTAGGTATATTGGCTAGTACTACTGCGTACGCTTAACGTCGAATTCGTTTGGAGCCTTCTGGTAGGACAAGGTTGGCAGAAGGATCGGCCAAGACCTCGTTAGCTCGTGGAGCTGTATTCAACGGTTCTAGTAAACTGCTTAACTGGATAAAACCTGTTTCAATTATATCCAGAATATCGTCTTAAAGTCCTCCCAGTGTGGCGTTTGTTTCTGGCAGATCCGGAGATACTGTTCTGCTAGGTATCGGTAGCTGTTTAATGTCCTTTGTAGGGAGCTCTACTAAGTCGTTTAATATAGTCGTTTGGTCTGCATTTAAGGTAGGTCTATATAAGATAGATTCGTCCTCTAATTCATCTTCAAGAGGTTCTGGTAGACTAATCATCTAGATAGTGTCTTCCAATGCTTCCCTCAGTAGGTAGTCAATGTTTTGACCCTTAGGGTCATAGAATAAGGTCTCATCAAATATAACGTCTCTAGTTCGGATAACCTTGTGGAGACTTAAAATCCAGATTCAATAGATATTAGTTAAATCATAGCCGACTAGGTGTCCAATTAATGCATAAGAAGCTAGCTTGTCTCCCTTTCTAACTTGTTTATTCAGCGTATAGGTCTTGCAACCGTATTCGTACATATAGGTAAGTATTGGCGGCTTACCATAGGCAACCTTATACGGAGTTTTCCATCCTAGTTGCTCATTCGGCGTTCAATTAAGGGTATAGCCAGCAGCAAGGAAAGCTTCTGGTCCTAGAGACAGGGGTAAGGACGCTTCCAGCTGCATAAATCTTGATCGTTCTATAAGGGTTTATCCAGATCATTCTACTCCGCCATTCTATTCTTCAGTATACGGTGCTCGGCACTTAAAGGTAATGCCCTCATCTGCACACCATATATCTAGGGTGTCTTCCGTTTATCTAAATACTTGTTCGTCATCACTCTAGAAGAAGACGACGTCTTAATAGAATTATATTTTAATTAAGCAGTAAGTCTTGCGGATAGTAGGTAGGACAGTAGCTTTATCCCTATTCTTAGAGGTAAACACAAAGTTAAATTTGGAATACGTGCAGTAGAAATGCATAACATATCTATCGCCATTGTATCCTAGTACTCCAAGGTAGATAATATTAAATGCTAGCCGTTCAAATAGTTAAGTGGCTAGAAATTCGTGTTCTCGTCTTTAAGAGATCTGCTGCGTGTGCTTTGCTAATAAGCAAGTTTCACATTTAATTTTAAGCGGTGCCCGTTTATCAGTCAGCTCTGCGCTAATAACGTACTTAGGAAGCTACGCAATAGCATCAGGTCCTGTATAGCCGAGAATTTTATACCATCTTATAGCTATAGCTCCGATTAGTTTACGGGCCATTTGGCTTAGCTAAAATCTTCCTATTAAGAAGGTTGATTAAGTTGTTAAATCTAGGGTATTTATAGGCTCTCTATGCATTAGTGCCCAGTGGCCCCCTAGTCGCTTCACATAGCAGACTGTTTCGCCAGTTGCTAGACGGTATAGCAAGTTTCGCTCTAAGTCAAAATAGATGTCGTTCTTAGTGGCTCTTAATAGCGCTACGATATTTGTGAATATAGTAGGCACTAGCGCTATATAGGATAGCCTTATTTTTAACTTCCCAGTAGGTGTATCAACAGTAATCATTACTGTTCCGTAAGCTTGAATTTTTTTAAAATTTCTGCTAGCAATTAGGTAGTCATCTTCTACTACTAAGTATAAGAAGGTGAAGTCTTCTTTATTGTTGCAAACGTGGGTATCTACGCCAGGGTTAAGTATCTAGGTGTTCTGGAGTTCAAAAGGAATTTAACCAGTACTAAACGCGGCAGTATAGCTAGTCAGTATAGTAGAAGCTAGGGTTTTAGAATTAAAATTAATTATAGATTCTGCGTTCTTTTAATTATTTTCCTATCCTCTTTTTTAGATATAATTGACGGCGCGTTTAATCTAAGGTGTAGATAAGATTATTTTATCTACCTTTTTTTAGACGTCCGTCCTTGGTCTCCATCCTTAAGGGCGCTTGTGCTCGGCAATATAGTAGCAGTCACTAAATCAATATATAAGACCGTATATGCATTCCTTATGCCATTTCAAATTTAAATTTAAATTGCCGTTAGGGTCTAAATTGGAATTGGAATTAGAATTTGGGCTGCCTTAAAGGGTTGCAAATACAGAGTTATTAGCAATCGAGGTAGACAATACTTGCTGCATACAGTAGTACTCCTTAAATTCCTCAATGAGGTCAATAATAGATGGGGCTTTTTCATTTTTTCGTTCTTTTCTAATTAGGTCTACTTCCAGTGCTCCTACAAAACTAGAAGAGATGGCTTTAATGGCTTGTATAAAATCATAGTAAGGCCTAAAGCCCTATACGTCTAGAAGCTCCAATTCCTCTGCCAGCTTATAGACGCTCCTCCAACTGTTTAACCATTTTTTAATACTCTATTTTTTGTTGTAGGCTTTGAGAGCCGTGTATTAATTTAGGACGTTATGCTTTTAACCTAACATAGTAGGGGCGAGTACAGTCTTCAACGCTTAAAGGCGTTCGTATACCGTTTCGAGGTTTTTAAAGAGAGGAAGGTAGAATACCGATGTCAATCAAACGATGTAGTTGCTGACATCGCTGATAGCCTGTTCTTTCTTCTAGTGTATACGTAGGTCGTCCTTGTACTCAGCGTAGAGCTAGTTGTATGCAGTGAGCTGGGTTTGGTCTAGCTGTGCTATCAATATAGCTGCAGGAAGTACGTCTTTTGGTATAGGTCGTTTCGGTAGTTCTAGCTTTGGAAGCTTGTCTTTTGTCTCAGATAGGTCAATATACTCCCAGACCTTGTTGGTCTTAGCAGTATCTTAAATAACAAAGAACCATTGCATCCAATCAGATGGCTTGTCAAGAATAAGGTTAATTTTAGATAAAGATTCGCTCGTATTAGTCGTCATTTTTAGAATTTTAACAGGTCAGGCAGGGTCCAGGTTGGCGTCTTGGCGAAACCTTATTTTAACGATTTGATTCGTCAGTTCGTTCTGGTACGTTCGTCGGTCAGGTTTAATCGTCCGTTCGTTTAATAGGTAAAGAAGCTCAAGACACTACAAAGGTAGTAGAAGTAGTGACTTCTTAAACGAGGTAGTATTTAATTAATCAGCAGGTGGTGCAAACCGGGGTCATAACTATAACAGTGCAGTGTGGGTAAATTGAGTGAGCGACTTAATTGTAAAATGTAGCTCTAGAGCCTCTCTATATACACGAGGAAGGTATAGAAATAAATAAAAGGGGAGACTAATACGTAACTAAAACAAC